>Ga0116226_10005256_pt1 | contig 11543 bp, 6 predicted proteins | sample S1TSphfallax_FD_89692 | JGI IMG/M metagenome (GOLD analysis project Ga0116226, IMG submission 89692) | Host-associated microbial communities from peat moss isolated from Minnesota, USA - S1T2_Fa - Sphagnum fallax MG | ecosystem: Host-associated > Plants > Peat moss > Unclassified | place: USA... | reverse complement strand
GACAGAATACGAACTTGTAGCGATACACTGCAAAAAACGCCGATAGACGGCAAAAACAGGCTTTTGCCAATTTCCAGCATCTGCTCAAAGTAAGGCCAAAAGTTGCGTGACGGCTATGAAAGCCCTATGCCGAAATCCCTTTTGGAATGGCCCCAAGCAGCGCACGCGTGTATGGATGCGCCGGATGCCGATACAAGTCGTCAGAATTAGCCATTTCAACAACCTTACCCTGATGCATCACCATGACTTGATCTGCAATATACTTCACAACCGCCAGGTCATGCGAGATGAAGATATAGCTCAGGCCGAATTCTTCCTGTAACTCCTGTAACAGGTTCAGCACCTGGGCCTGTACCGACACATCGAGCGCAGATACCGATTCATCGCACACCAGCACCTCCGGCCTCATCGTCAGGCAACGCGCAATCGCAATGCGCTGCCGCTGACCGCCGGAAAATTCATGCGGATAGCGATGGAAAGCAGTACGCGGCAAGCCGACCTTGTCCAGCAGCCCCATTGCCATTTCAGTACGCTCGCGCTCGTTCGCGCCGATGCCATGGATTTGCATCGGTTCCAGTAGAATCTGTCCGACCGTGAAACGTGGATTCAGCGACGCATACGGATTCTGGAAAATAATCTGGATGCGGCGCTTATAGGGCATGAATTCCTTATCGGGCATGGCGATGATGTCTTTGCCCTCGAACCAAGCTTCGCCTGCGGTCGCTTTGTGCAAGCGCAGCAATGTCATGCCGACCGTGGTTTTACCTGAGCCAGATTCGCCAACCACGCCCAGCGTCTTGCCACGTGCGAGTTTGAATGAAACGTCCTGCACCGCATGGGTAACGCGTTTGCCGAACAAGCCCTCGCGGCTGGAGAAATGCTTGGCGAGATTGCGTACTTCAAGCACGATCTCTTCGCTGCCAGTCAGTCCACGCTGGCGCTCCTTCAATTGTGGTTCCAGCTTGCCATCCAGATAATCCGCGATGACCGGCAAGCGCCACGGACGCGTATCGAGTGTAGGGCGACAATGCAGCAGTGCCTTGGTGTAGGCATCTTGCGGCTGCTCGAAGATTTGCCGCACATCGCCACTTTCACGGATTTCGCCATGACGCATCACGATTACCCGATCGGCAATTTCACCAACCAGCGCCAGATCGTGCGTGATGAACAGCACCGACATCTTGTGCTTCTTGCGCAGCGCCGCGATCAGGTCGATGATCTGCTTTTGTATCGTCACATCGAGCGCAGTAGTCGGCTCATCCGCAATCAGCAATTTCGGTTCGCAAGCAATCGCCATCGCAATCATCACGCGCTGCTGCTGACCGCCGGATAATTGATTCGGGTACGCATTGACCTTGGTTTCTGGTGACGGCAGGCCGACTTCATCGAGCAGGGCAATCGCACGTGCACGCGCCTGCTTGCCGCTCATACCCATGTGCAGGCGCAGTACTTCCTCAATCTGGAAGCCAACCGTGAACACCGGGTTTAGGGACGTCATCGGCTCCTGGAAGATCATCGAAATATCCTTGCCGCACAGGTCGCGTCGTTCGGCACGCGAAAGCACCAGCAGGTCGCGGCCTTCAAACAGGATTTTGCTGTCTGGAGATATCACTGCTGCATCTGGCGACAGCAAACCCATCACCGCCAGCGAGCTGACTGATTTGCCGCTGCCCGATTCGCCAACCAGCGCCACTGTCGCATCGCGTGGGATGGCAAATGAGATTCCTTTGACGGCTTCAGTCGTATTCTTCTTATCGGTGCGGAAGCTGACACGCAGATTATCGACGCTTAACAAAGTATCCGTAGTCATCGTCAGCCTTATTTCAATTTCGGATCGAGCGCGTCGCGCAATGCATCGGTGAACATCGAGAATGCCGTTACCAAGACCGCCATTGCGATACTGGCCGCTGTCAGCTGCCACCACTTCCCGAGTATCAGTTCATTCTGCGCCTCGTTCAACATGCTGCCCCAGGACACCACGCCAACCGGCACCCCGAAACCGAGGAAACTCAGGATTACTTCCGCCTTGATGAAGCTGACCGACATGATGGACATCTGCACCAGCGCGACGTGACTGACATTAGGAAAGATGTGCACGAACATCTTGCGCCAGTTTGATGCGCCGATGGCATCCGCCGCCATCACATACTCACGCGCCTTGTGCTTGATGTATTCAGCGCGGATCAAGCGATACGTACCCGTCCAACCGGTCAAGCCGAGAATCAATACGATGGTCAATACGCCCTTGTGCTGCAACACCGCCGCCACTGCCATGATCAGCAGCATATTGGGAATCGCCGTGAAGATGCTGTAGAACCAGTTGAAGAAGTCATCGACGGCCTTGCCGAAATAACCGGACAAAGCACCAAACACGGTGCCAAGCAAAGTCGCCAGAAATGCAGCAACCAGGCCAACGATGATCGAGGTTTCCGATCCCTTGATGGTCTTCTTGATAATGTCATGCCCCCACTTGTCGGCACCGAAAGGCAGTGTCTCCAACTTGGCAGCGGATTCGACATTGCGCGTCTTCGCCAGCTCTTGCCGTATCTCCGCCATTTCCTTGCCAATAGGGTCAGGAATACCATAGTCATTGATGACCGGCGAGCTTGGCTGCGCATTCTGCTGGCGTAGTTCGCGGATGATGTCTTTCAATGGATCAAGCGGATTTTCGGGCGGCACTTCCTTATCGGAAGCGGTACTGCCGAAAATACGCTCGTCAGCGCTCTGTGGTCCGACAAAAGTAGGCGGTGCATAGTTGACGCCCACTTCGCGCGCCCAATCAGCAGCAACCAAGCCACTTGCAGACGACAAGAGCAATAAAAGATAAAGCAGCACAACCGTCATCGAACCCATCGCAATGCGATCTGCACGCAAACGCCGCCACGCGAGCGTCCACAAGCCAGGGGAAGTCTGGATATCCGTCATCACTTCCCCCTATTTCAACTGCACGCGTGGATCGACTGCCTTGTACATCAAGTCAGTCAATAGATTAAACACCATCGTCGCAGCAGCAACATAGACCGTGATCGCCTTGATCACCGGGAAGTCGGAGCGATCCACAGCAAGAATCACCTCACGCCCGATACCGGGAATGCCAAAGAAACGCTCCAGCAGGAAGACTCCAATCAACAGGCTAGGCAGGTTCGACATCACGTAAGTGATGATCGGGATCGCCGCATTGCGCAGCACATGCACCCATACCACACGGCGCTCGGAGACGCCTTTGGCGCGTGCAGTACGTACGTAATCCTGATTGACTTCATCGAGCACAAAGGTACGGAACAAGCGCAAAGTCGGCGCGACGCTAACGGCCAAGCCAATCAAAATAGGCAACAGCGCATATTGGCTCAGGTTTTCCCACACGCCCTCGCCCCAACCCTGCACCGGGAACAGGCTCAATTTGTAGGCAAACCAGTATTGAAAGACAATGATATAGACCAGGATGCTGATTGACATACCAACGGTACACGCGATCATCACTGCCCTGTCGGTCAGCGAACCACGCACGAATGCAATACCAAGCGCCAGGGCAATCGCAATCAGCGTTTCCAATATCGTCATCGGAATCAGCACGATCAACGATGGGCCAATGCGTGTTTCCAGAATATGCGCAACGGTCTCGCCGGTACTCCAGCTGGAGCCGAAGTCAAAGGTAACGATCTGTTTGACGAAGATGCTAAGCTGAACATAGTAAGGCTGATCAATGCCGAGTTGATGGCGGATGTTATTGATCTGATCGATGTTGGACATCTTGCCTGCAAGGATATAGGAAGGATCCCCCCCAACCCAATTGAACAGGAAGAACACCAGCACGATCACACCCAGCATGGTCGGCAGCATTTGCCATAAACGGCGCAGGATATAGGCAGTCATTGTTTTATTTCTTTTTGTCGATATCGAAATACATCCATTCGCAATGCAAAATAGGATGCTTCTTGTAGCCGATCACGCGTGATTGCGCCAGCATGTTGCGCACGCGTGCATAACCCATGCGTAGCGGTGTATAGACCTCCAGAATGCGCGTCATCTTGTGGTACAGCAGATCGCGCTCCGGCCCGGCAGGCATGGTAAGAGTTTGTTCGTACAGGCGGTCGTATTCCGGTATCTTCGAGCACCCCGCATTGTTGGAGCCGGTATTCGGGCCGTAAAACAGTTGCATGAAATTGTCGCCATCAGGGAAGTCGGCTATCCACGGCGAATCGCGCATCTGTAGCTGACAGGCCTTCTCTGCTTTCAGCATGTCTTCGTATTGCCCTCGATTGTCTTCCATGCGAATGTGGATGGAGTCGAAGGTTTTCTTCCAGGACTCCAGCTGCATAGCACCGCGCGAATTATTGTAGGCAGTGCTTTTGATCACCAAGGGGCTGCCATCAGGCAGGGTACGCCATCCATCGGCGGCTATCTTGTAGCCGAACTTGTCGAGCAGCATATTGGCCGCTGCAGTATCGTGCTGAATGCTGCTCTTGTAGTGTGCGTCATAGCCAACCACGCCCGGCGGTATTGGATAGTCCAAGGCCACTGCCTCCCCGTTGTATACCATCCGCAATTCATCATCGATGTCGTGCGCCATCGCAATCGCACGGCGTAACGCAATTTTTTCCTTACTCAAACCGCCAACGACCGGGTCTTGCATATTCCAGTAGAAATAACTGATTTCCGGGTCAACGATGCGCGACAGTTGCGCCCCCATGCTCACAAATTCCGGCTTCAGTTTTCCATCCTTGAGCACACGTGGCGCCAGTGGCCCTTCTAGTTGAAACAGGTCAAGCTGGTCTTTCTGAAACGCCAGCAGACGCGGCTGATCTTCCAGCATTACCGAAATTTCAATGCGCCCGATCTGCGGCATGCGCTTGCCCTTCATCTGCGCGATGATTTTCTGATCTTCAGGATCGTCACTAGCCTGGAAGTCCCATGTCATCCCGCGATACCCGGGATTCGCTTCCAGCACGATGCGTGCGCCACGCAGCCATTGCGCAAGCCGATAAGGCCCGGTGCCGACGGGGTTCGCCATCACCTGTCCCTGCGCGTCCTGATATTTCTCGACCACCTCGCGCGCCAGGGCGCTGTTCGGCTCATGCGCGAGCTTCATACCGAGATTGAAATCCGCACGTTTCAGGTGAATGCGCAAGGTATAGCGATCCAGCAACTCGAAACCTGCCACCGGTTTGTCGATATCGTAATGGCCGGTTTTCTTTCCTTCTGCAACCAGCTCATCCAAGCCCTCGACTTCCCCATCCCACAACCAGGTATGCGCAGACACCAGACGCGGATCAAGCAGGCGCTTGAACGAGTACACGTAATCCGCCATCGTCAATTCACGTGGCTTGCCATTGAAGGCGGGATCGGTCTGGAAGTAGATGCCCTTCTTCAGCCGTATCGTGTAAGTCTTGCCATCGCTGCTGACCTCAGGCATCGCCTCGGCAGTCTGCGGAATCAGCTTCACGGGCCGCGCCAAATAATCGTAGGTATATAGCGTCTCGAAAATCGATTGCACGACGTGCGCAGAATACAGGTCACGCGATACGGCGGGATCGAAACCATCCTCGGCAGCGATGAAGGCATAGCGCAATACCTTCTGCGGGTCGGCGGTCGGCTCCGCCATGGACGCCTGCATTGGCAGAAAGGTCAGCGCGGCGATTGCCCCCTGCAACAGGCCGCACTTCAACAACGATAACAACTTCATGCTTGCACTTGCTCCTCCAAGTTACAACATCAATGCGGCGAGACGTCCAGATAAGGCCATTCGGCATTGAGGATCGGATGCTTCTTAAACCCGACCACCCAAGGCTGTGACAACCAGTTGCGCACTCGCGTCGTTTGCACCTGCCATGGTGTATCCGCCTCCATCTGCTGGTTCATCTCTGTATACAAATGCGTACGTTCAGGGCCGGGCGGTATCGCCATGGCTTTGTTGTACAAGGCATCGAACTTCGCCGACTGATAACAGGCCATGTTGCCGCGATGCGCGTTCGGGCCATATAACAATTGCAGAAAATTCTCGCCATCCGGGTAGTCAGCAGCCCACGACGTATTCCAGATCATCAACTTACATTCCTGCGCGGCCTTTTGATGGTCTTGAAAATTGCTGACCGGGAAATCGACGCGGATACCAATTTGGTCCAAGCCGCGCTTCCACAACTCAGCCTGTTCGGTATAGAACACATCGGTTTCGCGAGCAATCTGCACAGTCAGCGGCTTACCATCTGGCAGCGTGCGATATCCATCGGCACCACGCCTGTAGCCGAAATGGTCGAGCAATTTGTTTGCCAGCTCAGGATCGTAGGTCGTGCTCTTGCGATAGGCGGCGTCGAAACCTGCCATGCCCACAGGCGTGACCATCTGCGCCGGAATCGCCTGCCCCTTGCGCAAGAGGTCGATTTCCGTTTGCGTGTTGTAAGCCATCGCAATGGCGCGGCGCAATGCAATCTTTTCAAGACTGTAGCCACCGACCATGGGGTCGGTCATATTAAATATAGTAAATGTGATCCCAGGCTCGTAAGCACGGTACAGGTGGAAACCTTGCTGTGCGAATTCCGGCTTCAAGTCTTTGCCCGCCATGACTTTGGGGGCAGCAACCTGCGGCAAAAAGTCGAGATCGAATTGCCGTTGCGCAAATCCGAGCCAGCGTGACTGTTCTTCCTGCACGATATTGATCTCTACACGTCCAATCTGGGGAATGGTCTTGCCTTGCATCGCTTTCACGATGTCGGCGTCGCCCGGCTCACCACCATCCTTGAAATCCCAGACAACATGCCGGTAATCGGGATTGGCGACCAGTATTATTTTGCTGGTCGGCGTATATTGCTGGAGCATGTAAGGACCGGTACCGACCGGATGCTGGCCGATGTCACGGCCATACGTCTCGACAACTTCGCGCGCCATGGCACCAAAGCCAGACGGGAAAGCCATCATATATAAGAAGTTATAGTCCGGCTGATTCAGCTGGATGCGTAATGTATACCGATCGAGCGCCTGCAAGCCAGCGACCGGCGCATCGTAATCAAAGTGTCCACTCTTCAGTGCTTTTTCTGCGAGCGCATCCAGGCCAACGATCTTGCCAGCGAGAAAATTGACGTCGGTAGAATGGATCGCCGGGTCCAGGACTCGCTTGAACGTATATATATAGTCAGTGGCGACAAGTTCGCGGCGCTTGCCCTTGAATGCCGCGTCAGGCGTAAAGTAGATCCCCTTGCGCAAATGAAAGATGAAAGTCTTGCCGCCGTCGCTGATCTCTGGCATTGCCTCCACAGTACCCGGCACCAGTTTGACCGGGCGCGCCATGTAGTCATAATTGAGCAGACGCTCGAAGATAACTTCCGATAACTTGCCGGATAGATAGTTGGTGGTCACCATGCCGTCGAAGCCAGCATCCGGCGCCTCGAAGATCACGCGCAATACCTTGGAAGAATCTGCTGCAGTTGCGCTCGATAGCCATGCGCATAAACAACCAGCAACAAGAATGCAACGCCAGATCGCCTTCCTCAACACACCCTCACTTTGCTCATATGTAGCGCAAGCTGCGATCCGCTCGAATTTGGCACGGGATCCTTTGCACCAATTCGGGGCATCACCCACGATGCGCGAAAGCGATCACCATACAGCAAGCAACGACGTTAGAGCTGTTCTCGGCAAGAAATAATCATGTTGCCTCGCACAAATTAGTCGCTGCCAATCAAGCAACTTTCAGTTTCAGGCACGAATATTGCTCAAACAATCGCCTCGCCGTGGTTGCGAGTGTTGCTTTTTTGTGACTCAAAAAAAGCTTAATTGACAGCCGCTGGCGAGGGATGGTTCCATTCAAACTTCAAAATTTTATTTCTAAAAAAGATTCAATTTTGATTGGTTACCCATGAGGTGGCCTTTGAGTAGGATCCATTACAAAAATCAGGTAGACAAAAAGTCACAAGGAGTGTTGCATGTCTTTTAAAATGAAACTATTGCCACTTGCCGTTGCGCAAGTGGTTGCAGGTGGCGCTTTAACGGTATTGACTATTGCACCAGCAATGGCGCAACAAGTCACAACCGATACCCAAACAATTCAACGCGTTGAAGTGACGGGTTCCAACATCCGTCGTGCTGACGCTGAAACGCCTAGCCCGTTGCAAGTGATTTCCGGCGACGACATGAAGAAATCGGGTTTCACCACCGTTTCTGAAGTGTTGCGCAGTATTGCCTCCAATGGACAAGGCACATTGAGCAACTCGAACTCTGAAGCGTTTGCGGGCGGCGGCTCAGGCATCGCTTTACGTGGCCTGACAGTTGGAGCGACCCTCGTTTTGATCGATGGTCACCGCATGGCACCATATCCATTATCCGATGACGGCGAACGCCAATTCGTTGACATTACATCGATCCCATTCGACGCCGTTGACCACATTGAAATTTTGAAGGACGGCGCATCCGCCGTGTATGGCTCTGACGCGATCGCAGGTGTGGTCAACGTTATCCTGAAGAAGAAATTTGAAGGCACAACCGTGTCGGCTGAAGGTGGCAATTCACAACAAGGTGGCGGCGCAATGAGCCACCTGACCTTCTCGCACGGCTTCGGCGATCTGGATGCTGACGGTTACAACGGCTTTTTCAATTTGGAATACCGTCATTCGTCGCAGATCCTGGCAGATCAACGTTCCGACCAACTGTTTACCAATAGCAACTGGTCTTTCATCCCAGGCGGCAACAACTTGACAGCTGGCGTTCCAAGCAACTTCAACGGCGGCTTCCCAGCTACTCAAACTCCTTATTTGTACAATCAGAATGGCCCAGCAGGCCCTGGCGGCACGGCATCAAGCAACCCTGCCAACTATGCGTTCTATGGCAACGGCTGCAACTACGCCTCTATGACAGCAGGTAACTGCGGCTATGCCAACACCGTTCAGCAGATTCAACCTCAAACATCCAACTTGAACTTATTGGGTAGTTTTACCAAGAAGCTGGCTGGCGACTGGGAATTGAATCTGAAGGCATCCTACTTTGATAGTAAAGGTCAACAAGACCTGGCCAACAACGCTGTTGGTATCCCACTGCAAGGGCTTCCAGGGTTCCAGTTCGGCGGTAATACCGCAATCTCGCCAACAGCGCCTCCAACCCCAAGTATTGGCTCTTCAGTGATCACGGTTCCAGCCAACTATCCTGGCAATCCGTTTGGCGTGGCAGTACCTGCATTCGGCTTGATCCAAGGTGTAGGTGGACAACTGGAAAATCTTGAATCCAAGAACTATCGCTTGGTTGCAGACTTCTCCGGTACACTCGGCGCATGGGATACTACAGCCTCTGTGGGCTACACTAAAATTGCGACGACCATCCAGTATTCGGGTCTGATTAATTACACAGCACTCAATGCAGCCCTGAATGCGCCTGCTGGCTCGCCTGGCTTTTACAATATTGCAGGTGGCAATAGCCAAGCAGTACTAAACAGCATTAACCCAACGTTTAACAGCCCGAACGATACTGATGAGTTGGATTTCGTAGAGTTGCATGCATCCCGCTCGCTGATGTCTTTGCCAGGCGGTGACTTTAGCATTGGTACCGGCGGCGAGTTCATCCACAAGTCTCTGAATGCTCCATTGGCTACGCAAATCACCAGTGGTGAAGTTGGCGGTGTGTTCCAACAATATAACTCCGGCCAACAAAACGACGCGGCTGCCTACTTCGAGTTTTATGCACCTGTCTTGAAGACGCTTGAACTCGACGGTGCAGTACGACTGGATCACTACGACACATTCGGCAATTCTACCAATCCAAAGTTGGGATTCAAATGGACACCAACGGATATCATCGGTTTCCGTGGTACTGCTTCAACAGGATTCAGAGCACCTAACTCCTCGGAAGTTGGTAATTCCAGTAACTTCTTTGGCCTTAGCAACGTGATCTCGGATCCGGTTCTGTGCCCAGGAGGAAACTCCAAGGCCGTCGGCGTATATCCGGCACAATGCCAAGTTGCACCAGGCTACGTTCAAACTACTACCAATCAAAATCTGCAACCTGAAAAGTCGAAGTCACTCACATTCGGCGCGATTCTTGAACCAGTCAAGGGTTGGAGTACAACGGTCGATTATTACAATATCCAAATCAATAATCAGATCGTTACTTTGGCAGAGTTGCCTGGCTACCCAGGCCCATTCCAACGTGGTACGCCTGTAGAGCAAACATATAATTCCCCTAGCGGCCCAATCCAACAAACGCCAGCTGTCGGCAACATCGTGTTTGGACTAACGCCATATGTCAATGCAAATACAACCAAGACCAGCGGCCTTGAAATTGAGTCGCATTACAAGTGGAAAATGGGTGATCTGGGTAGCTTGACGACCACTCTGGACTACACACATGTAATGGAATACGTGCTGGTAGCAGCTGGTCAGACCTACTACCTGCAAGGTACACATGGGCCGAATGGTATTTCCGGCGACACAGGCAATCCACGCGACCGCGCACAGTTGACACTGTCGTATGATCGGGGGCCATTGGATGTCACTACGACCTTCAATTGGGTTAGCGATTACAGCGTAATCGATCCGAGTGCCGGCAATGCCTACACCTGCCAACAAGCTTTGGATAATGGAACATATCGCTTCACCACCCCAACTGTTCCAACTAACTATTGCGAAGTCAAAGCCTTCCTGGACACTGACCTGACCGTTCGATACAACGTCAACAAACAGTGGGTTGTGCATGCCGGTGTTCAAAACCTGTTCAACCAAGCACCTCCAATTGATTTGCAAACATATGGTTCAGGCTATCTGGCATATAACCCAGCGATTGCACAAGCAGGAGCAATCGGTCGCTACTTCACTTTGGGTGCTTCGTACCACTTCTAATTCATTGTCGAGATACAGGGAAATAGACTATCAGCCAGTGGTTTTAAGATGACGTAAAAACTGGCAAACGGATGTATTGAAGGCCGCAGGGAGAAATTCCTGCGGCTTTTTTATTGGCCGAAAAATTCCAATTCAGCGCGTACGAATCTCTCTTTTATTCACTACCTCCCTGTGTGCACCGCACAAAACGAACCAGAATTTGCAAAATTTTTCAATCATATTTTTATGAATATTCGTTGACACAAAATCACGATAATTGCATTATTGACACCACCGCTTGATTGAAAGGCCGTACCAATCGTCCGCATATTCTTCGGACAAAACGAGGATTGAGGACAATATTCTCAAGGTGTTTAAAAATCTCCGAAAAAAAACTGAATTTTATTCAGGCCTCTCTATTTTTGGCGCGGAGCCTTGTTGTCGCAGGGTATTTATGAATTTTTAAGAGGAAAATTCCAGAGGAAATTTGAGGTCTGAAATTTGTATTGATAGAAAATTCAACGTATGTATAATCCCGCATACCCTAGATTCAGAGAGGCGTAAGACCTCAACCTTCAAAGGGACTCAAGTAACAGTTGGCAATGGAGGAAGCACGCAATGGATTTCTCAAAGAACGAAGTTAGCCCGCTAAAGAGGTACAGCGGGATTGGCATCGTTATATTGGTGCATGTGCTGGTCGCATATGCATTTGTGACGGGCTTGGCCCGGAAGATGGTCGAGGTGATCAAG
>Ga0116226_10005255_pt1 | contig 11544 bp, 8 predicted proteins | sample S1TSphfallax_FD_89692 | JGI IMG/M metagenome (GOLD analysis project Ga0116226, IMG submission 89692) | Host-associated microbial communities from peat moss isolated from Minnesota, USA - S1T2_Fa - Sphagnum fallax MG | ecosystem: Host-associated > Plants > Peat moss > Unclassified | place: USA... | reverse complement strand
GTGAGCGACTTGGGAGCTGCAAATCTAAAGTACGCACCTACTGGCTAAGTACGCACAAACCATGTAGGTTCAAGTTGCGTACTTAAGCGGGAGACTACTGTACTAACTATAATCTCAAGGATGTAGGTTATTTGTGAATGGATGTAAACTATGATCTTCAAGGATGTAGGTTTTTTCTGAATGGATGTAAACTATGATCCTTAAGGATGTAGGTTATGCCTGAACAGACATACACTACAATCCACAAGGATGTAGGTTTTTTCTGAATAGATGTAAATTAAAATCTTCAAGGATGTAAGTTATTTGTGAATGGTCGTAAACTACAATCCTCAAGGATGTAGGTTTTTTCTAATTGGAAGTGGCTCATGAGTCCTGCATAAGCAAAACATTAGTACCTAGTGGATTTTGTTTTGCAATACATTGCTCATATGATTTTTATCAAAATAACTTAAGACTATGACAACTTCAACCTTTAGGAAATATAGAAATTGTGGTGATACATGATTGGTTTCATTTATGTACACTTGTTGTTGAACCTCGGTTATGGTTATGGCACTTTCATGCTTTGAAGAAATCAAAGCACAGTTATGCATTACAAAAAACAATGAGCTTAGAGCATAAGACATTTTCCTTTTGTTGCCGTATCATGGTCAGTGGCAAACTTGGGCCTTCTTTTGAGCCTCATACTAAATTTCCCCCTTGACTTGACAATATGGCACCACAATGCGTTTGAGTAACGCACGTCACATAAATAATAATGCAGAGAAATCACACATCTATAATTAATGGAGTAATGTGCTGCTTTACAATATCATAGGAGTTGGTGCTTGATTTATTCTTTTCCTAGATTGATCTGAAAGATTAAATTGCCTTTTGGCTCCAATAAATTTTGGAATAACATCATTCATTCTATTCCAAATGTGGAGTTAAAAGTAATTTCTCATTGGAAATTATAATATGTGTCATCCTAAGTGGAAATTACTTAGTTTCTTTTGTGTGGAAATTCCTGTATTTTCAGTTCATTTTCACCATATCAAAATTGATTTTGACCATCTTTGTATGGAACCACCTAAATCCTAAAAGTTTCAAGACGCTAGACTTTTCAAACTTCAAAATGTTCAAATACTTGATATTTTGAAAGTTTAAAAAATTAACACCCAAAAGGATTTTGCATCCAAATTTGGCAAATTTGAAATACAAAGTACAAAATTTGAAATGTTAAATGTTTTATTGTTATGTGTTAATTAAATATCATTTGGATTTGAAAAAAATAAATTATTAAAGTTTTCATTTAAATAACTTTGTTGTTGGGCCACGTCTTTCATTCTGAAATCTTTTTTCATTCTTAAATGTTAGTTGTGAGCAAAAGAAAACAAAATCAAGCAAAAAAATAAAGTTTTATCAGAAAAGAGGGAGCAATTAGTAATTTTTTCATGGAAAAACATTTATTGCACAACATTCACAATAATGATTAAAAAAAAATCAAAACACAAGCTGAAATTCGTTGTATTTTCAACCTGAAGGAAAAAAGGAGTTTCAAATCATGTTTATTATTAATATTTATTTATTTATTTTCTGGTCATCAAGTTCTGATTTCACCTTAAGCTTAACCTCTTAATGAAAAAATTGTTCCTCTTCCTTTTATGAATATCTTTATTATCATATAAAATCCCTAATATGTTATCATTATTATTATGTTCACAACCCAACAATCACTTATTTCTAACTTGTCTCCCCTTTCATGATGTTGATAATTACATATTTTCAATGTACTTGCAACTCTCCAATGGAATAGAAAGTGATTGTCCTTTACATAAGAAACAAAGGTTTTATGTTAGTGGCTTTCCATTTGATTGCTGTCATCATAAATGCTGTGTGTAACTATAATCATAGCAACCTAATGGAAAGAATCTTTAAGTTACAGTTTTATGTCAATGGCTTTCCATTTGATTGCTGTCATCACAAATCTATGAGTAACCATATTAATAGCAAACTAATGGAAAGAATCCGTAGTTGTGATCACAGCATCTTTCCATTATGATTTTTCAACTAGTAGTGCGCATTGTCATTTCACCACTCTATGGTTCAAGCATTGACCAATTACATGAGTTGCAAATCAAATTGTGACTCAAATACTGTGATATTTATCTTTTTTCATGAGAATATACATTCTCAAAGTTCCTCACATTGATTACATATCCTCAAAGCACTTGCCCCTTTCTAATAAGAGGCAATTGTCCTTCCAACAAGGAACAAGGCATATGTTGGTGGCTTTGCATTAGGTTGCTGTCATCACAACACTATAATTGTCATCATAGCAGCTTATCAGAAGAGAGCCGAATTGGCAAAACATAATGTAAAGTTATTGGGGCAAAATCTGTGATCAGAGCAGCCTAATGAAAAAAGAGCCTAACTGAAAAAACATAATGAAAAGTTGTTATTGAGGCAGAATCTATGATCAGAGCAACCTAATGGAAGAAGAGCCTAACTCAAAAAATATAATGAAAAGTTGTTAGTGGGGCAAAATCTGGGATCAAAGCAACCTAATGGTAGATGTCCTTAGTCTGTAAGTATGGTCCTGCTCTAGATATATCCATAAGTCCTCTTCTAGCAATGCATAGACCAAACTCCATATCCTGGGCAACTCTAAACCCTAAACCCAACAAAGGTTGGTATCTCTAGAAGTCCAATTTCAATCACCATAAATCATCAGAATTTTCTCCCATTAGGCCAGCCACCATCACAGTAAGGGAACTCCATTCACGGGTTTCAACCTTAACCGTTAAGGATATACATTTTTGGTTGGCAACACCTTCAACATGCCAAGAAACTTTCTTGAGTGGGTTGGATCCAGGGGGGCGTGTGAAATTCTTTTGTAGCACCTCAATATTACACCCTAGATCTGTTTGAGTGTGGACCCATGTGTACTTGGACATCAAAAGCTTTGGTGAAAAAATGGCAGTTGGAAACTTCCTTGCAACCTAGTGTGGTTTAGCTCAGGGGTTAGCAATAAGCATTGTTACTCTTAGCACATGTGTAATCTAGCTCCCTAGTGTAGAGAATACCTAGATGGCTGTCAAAGATCATGTTGAGCTTTTCAAGAGGAGCAGTGGAATCCATAGTTGGATACACACTTACCTTGTTCCCAGTGGTGTCACTACCCTGAAATGAGCTCAGAACGATGTCAATTGTCTCCCAGTCCCAACTCACAAACATTCTTTTGTATGTCTTTATATCCATCTATCCAAGATGAGAGTTATTGACATCCAATGAATCAAATAGGGTTGAAGGTTACCAATATTAAAGGTCCCGGGTATATTTTAAAATTTGAAATGATAGAGCGTCTGATCATCATCATGAGCTTTCCAAAGACACCACAAACACGATCTGAAGCATCCTCATTTGGTGGATCTCATAACTACAAAACAAAACAAACTACCTACCTTCATTGAGATAATAAATTTCCTTTGCCTTTGTGGCCCATATCCTTTGAGTAAAAGTGAACTAAAACTACGGTATATTGAATGCATGAATCTTCACCCATAGGGTGAGTGTCAACATAGTTATAAGAACCCTTGAGGCCCGGTTTTACTCACTCTACCCATAGCAAAGAGGCTACACATCTGGAGTATTATGTGTGCATATGATAGATGGAATGTTCCATAGGGCATGCATTTCAACATTCTTGACGATGGCTATCTGCAAATATCAACCAATGAGGTGGGGCAACATGCACCACACAGGTCCATAATTTCTCCTTTTGGGGATTGAAGGGAATTGACTTGTACACATACATTAGTTTATAGTTTATTGGTTAAAAGACCAATAGAAAGAAAATTTTCAAATTTATCATATGAATGTGAGCCTCCAAATATGCAAGAAGGAGTCAATGGCCCAAGGAATATAGTGTATATTAAAACTTGACACTATATTTGTATATTATGTGAAAAGGATTAATTTTTCTCACCCAATTATTGTTTAATTTTATAATATCCACATATTTAAGCCACCAAGTAAATTTAATTTAAATTGTACATATGTATTGAATTTTAGTACCATACATTTGTTTGAGTTTTTTGTTTTATATGAAACCACGAGAAGTGATGAAATATGAAATGCATTTCTTTCTTGGATGAGTTTGCAAGAACTTTTTATTAAAATGGTTTTCACTTACATCATTGGGCCATGTGGGAAGGTTTTATTTTAGTAATAGGAGTGGGATTTTTTACCATGTTGTTACATGTGGTGGCTTCAAAAGTTTCTCCTGTTTCTCCTCCAGAAATTTGACCAAGAGGAAAAATATATATTCAACATGTTGAACTCTTGCATATTTGCTATAACAATGGCATTAAAAACAAGTGATTGAAACATGACAAAGATATGCAAGTCTCTTTTTGGATTACATGTACATTTATGTATTGGATCATTTATTCTTTCTGATATCATATTAAAATATGATAAATAACAAGTTTTTAAGTGAATGAATATGGGTGCAAATGAGATAAAACAAGCCAACAGTGTTACTTTACAAAAGGATTCCACGTTTCTTTCGTTGGAAAATAACTTTTTCATACAAATGGAATTTTTAACAATAGTGTTTACAAATTATTATAGTAAATGCATACAATTGTCTACGTACGTGACTTAATTTTTTTTGAATAAATATGGATTTAAAAAAATGTGCTAATTCCTTGTAAATTTAATGTTTCATCTTAAAAAGTGATAGCAATTTCAATCATAACCAAAAATTGATTTTTTAAAATAATTAACTACAACTTTTTAAAACACATCATGTACATTATACCTCATTCATATTTGGTCAAAGACTTTTGAAATTCTAAAATTTTGAATCAATTTGAATTTTTTTTTGAATTTCTAAAGTTTTAAAAATTTACATATTTTAAGATATGAATGCTTTTTTAATGTGCCTAATAATTTTTTATTTTCTTAATTTTTCTTCCATCAATTTTTTATTATTATATAAATCCTTTTAATAGTCATTTGCAAAATTGATTCCTTCTGACAAAATAGGTTTTCATTTCCAAAGGTCCTAAATTAAAACTTAAACTTAAACTTAAAATTTTAACAAATGAACTTTTGGTTTGAATTCCTTTTATGAATGAGAACAGAACAACTTGCTATGATTGCTATGATTTTAAATGACAGAACATAAATATTATGCCTACCCATATATCTGTATAGAATGAACTCGCTTATAAAATTAAAAAAAGTAGAATCCCAGAGGGGATGGACCAGGGTGAACCCAGCACCCACACTGGTGGTACCTTCACATTCTTGAGTGTCGCCTTTTAGTGACAATATTCAACCCAGGAAATTTGACAGGGGCTGGAGTGAACCACCATCAGATGACCCTGAGGGATGGATGGTGGATGGGTACGAAACAAGTTTTCACTGGATTCCAGTTCCCTAGGTAACCACAGTGGTTACCTTAGAAAGGAGAGCTCAGCTTCCGGTTTTATTAATGTAGCCTACCTACTACAACGCGCAAATGAACTACATCAGCTACCGTCAGTACTTACCCACATCGTATGTAAATTACTTTGGCAAAAAATATATGTGAGACTAAACTCAAATGTACTTACTGGTCAGTAGAAAGCCAGCCCACAATTAGTACATGCCACTAGTTTACCCACACGAATTTTATTTTGATAATGTTGAAACAACTAAACTCCAGTGTAGGATGGTGTAGGATGCATAGTTTGGGTTTATATAATTTCGTCATGAAATATTATGCCCTTTGATAATAGTGCTATAAGTCATGATAAACTGTTATTTTACCAACCTTAGCAAACTGTGCAGAAATGCAGGGTCAAAACTATTATGCCCAGCCAAACCAGTATTTCGCTATGACTTTTAAAGAAAATTTTCACAAAAAAATGTATTATTTCATTCTAATTCATATGTTAAGTCATTATAGATAATTTTGAATAAAATTTAAAATGAACCTTTTAATTTTCTATATCATTTTAGTCAACTAACCATTCCATAATTTTGAATTTCAAAAGTCCATTTTTATTAGCATATGAACTATTTATCAATATACAACTACACAAATATCTTCATAATAAAGTTTTCAGTTTATATTCAATTATTAATTAATAAATTTAAAAATATACTATTCACCATATGCCTTTGAACAAAAAGTACCCAACTAAAAACATCATTGTGACACAAAAAGTGACCCACCATACCTTGCATTCACCCAATTGTTATGGCCTGTGTGCGCAACAAATGTTTAACTAGAACTTATTTCCAATCCCAAAACAAAACCTCAATTATTGAGTTTTAGTCTCCTTATGCCTAGCCAAGTTCCCTCCTTAAGCATGTAAGAAAAAACACCATTAAAGGAAAAGTTTTAAAAAATGCCATGTAACAACATCAATCAAATTTCACATTATTCAATTTAAATGTTTTTTGAAAACCAGTTGTACTTCTTGCTTTAAAACAATTGCGATGTGTGAATATAATCAAGGCCTAGGGAACCCCAATGACAATGTTCCAAGGGGATCCAAATTTGATATCCACACCCAAGTTATTGTTGATTGAAAGTAGATTCAAGGCCATGCCAAATGTTTTAAACTTATTTACAATGAAATGGACATGGAGAAAAAATGTTATAAATGTTCCCAATATGAAAATTTATTTTCCAATTTTCTTACATTATCATCCTAGGGCCTTTGTTTGTTATCCTCATGTTTTTTCATTGACATTTGGCTTCATATGAGGTTAAAAATGATGTACATTCTTCCATTTGAACACTTTTCAATTACTATCGCCATTTTTTACAAATATTAACTTTTACTTATGTGCCAACCATTTACATGTTTATCTTCACTTAGTAACCACCTACCACTTACCTACAAGCCTTATAAACATGACTAATCCTTTACATGATATGTTAATAATCACCTATTATCCTACTTACCCACCTACAAAATTTACCCATAAGATTTATCCTCCACAAGATTTATCTTCTACGACGTTAATTAGTTCTCATTGTCCTACCTAAACAAATGTAGACCTTATCTTTTGTAATATAAGTTACCAAGGTCAAATTGGGTATGAATTCAATATAGGAAAAAGGTCTAGCTTTAATGAACCTTTTTACAAATTGAAGTGAATAAATCATTGAAAATTGTAAAATGGTCCATTAAAAATAGAGACAAATTTAATTTGCTGGAGACAAAATAATCTATTAAAATTTATCATATTAAAGAATTTTTAGAAGATTATGTGACTTTTGGCAACAATTGTTACCACTACAAGAAAACATGACTTTTCAAAAGGTCCAATTAGACTAAAATGTCCACATTGACAAAAGGGATAGTTGTTTTAAAAGCCTAGGGCATGAAAGATATGAGTTACTTTGGATTGAAACATTTGATTAAAATGACCTTTTTGACAATGTGATAAACCAAACATTTTGTAAAAAAGGTTAAAGGTCCATTAAGATGACTAACGCTTAATCAAATTGACCATACTCTATGGCCATTGTGATTTATAATCAGTCAAATTAGCCATTCTAATTTAACACTTAATCAAATCAACCATATTAATTTGATTATTTAATTTACAAGTTTATTTTGCCTAAGGTGCATACTAAATCTAAATTCATAGATAATAGGCCTTAGGTTAGGCATATTACATTTAGAAGGTATTTATAAAGTTTAATAAACTACCTACATGCTACCTTTAAGCACATGTACGTACTTAAACTTAATACATTAATTAGTTAATATTTAATATTTGATAGTTAATACTCAATAATTTATGATTAACATTGTATATAATTAATTAGTCACCAAATAAATGTTAATTAATAATCGATAATTAATTTATCCATCAAGTTGCTAATTGATTAATTATTATTATTGAATTATCAAATTTATCTAATTTTTGGCTAATATTTATAGTAATTTATAATCAATAATCAATAATCAATAACCAGTACATTAAAATTTTAAATCATTAATTAATAGTAAATTTTTATTATTTAGTAATTGATTTAAAAATTAAAAATTAATCATTGATATTAATTATTAATAGTTATTAATCAATTGAGTTAATAACATGTAATAGCCTAATAGGTGTAAATACTTACATGTTATCTAGGTAAATATGTGGTAGATGATATAAGCTCCTGTTTAGATAAGTATTACAAAAATATTGAAATTCATTAAGGATTGTTACAATATGTGCATGAAAACGAAATATTCAATGAAGTTTATGACACCATCATAAGTACTTGACTCCTCAAATTAGGGGCTAAAAGTTTAAAGGCATCACACATACAACACTGACTAATAAGCTACTTTGACTTTATGTAGGTTAAAAAGCTGCTGTACTCGCAGCAGCTCCTCCATGCCCACAGTGAGTCAGCGCACACCAGTGCATCGATCACTATATGCCTGTTACGACTCAGTTGATGATCGTGGATGATCCTCAACTGAGTTACTACCTGGTTTCATCTTTGAAACCCATTCTAGGTAAATAACGAAATAGGGGATACTAGGTAAGTATATAGTAGGTAGGGCCTGTTTTTACTACCTGCCTGGTTGGTCGGTAGTAAATAAACCAGCTGAAACTTGAACCCAGAAGAAAACTGTTTCCTGATCAAGCATCAATCATCCTTCATTCTGCACTGGTGTGTGCTGGCACCACTGTACTAACTAGAGCATGGAATCTGAATCTGGTGTGTCGTGGGGCTCTATATATCACCACCACGGACTTACTGTTGAGCTTGGAGCTCAAAGTTTTGGAGACCATGCGGCGATGACATCCTCCGCTACCTTCGCTGCCTCTATGTAATTGAAGTTTTCATCACTAGTGCTGAGAAGCTGAAGCCGTTCCTGCTGCTGGCTGCGCCATATTTTCTTTGCTCGACTACTCATTCGCGGAGCTTCTGATGAAGATGATACGGTGGATGATCCCCGTAAGGAAAGACAGAACTTTACATCCCGTTTCACACCCCCCACGTCACGAACAAAATCCATCTTCTGCAGAAGATCGTAAAAATGGCCTCTTATGTAGGAACCCGTCTCCACGTAGTATTTCTTGAGAATCTCGATGAATGCTAGAAACACCCATGATGATCAATCAATCAATCACACAGCATTAGTTCAAGTGATGTTAATGTTCTTAATGAAACCGGGTTTAGGGCTTTAGTGTTCAGGGTTTAAGGTTTAGTGGATCTTCTTCACTCTAGGGTCTAGACTTCTTCACTGTACATGACATTGGAAAAAAGAAAACATGATTCATGCAGCAAGATGATCATGATGCTACCTAGCTCTCGACATGCAGGAGAGCGTAAGATGTGATCTGGACCAGCAGCTGCTAATTACCTGCGCGATTAAGAGTACAGTAACTCGCTAGAAGATCCATCTTTGCAGCAGTGGTTTCGATGCATTGCCTGATCTTCTCCAGGTCGTTCTCGGGGTTGATAAACAACTCGCTGTCTTCGGAACGAAGCCTGTTCTGACGGGATACTTCTTCGCTCATCATAGCATCCAACTCCTGTGCAGCATGATGTATAAGAAAAGGATCTCGCTAATATGTCAGGTCAGCTGATAAATTTTCAAATGCAATTGTTGATCTAAAACACATTTCACGAGGTTGTAGAACAGCTGCATGCAGGAGTCGAAGAAACGAGCCACGAAGAAGAAGAGCAATTGTAAAGAGGTTGTTGGAAAACTCAGCTACTCACCTTCATTGTCCCAATGTACTGTCGGTACAAAGGATTGAAAAAATTGTCGATCTTCTCCAGTTCCTTATGAAGCAACCTTTCAAACTCGGAGATCGGAAGCTGAAGGTCCAGCCGATTCGGCCCGTCCTGTTCCGGTAGACCACAGTAGGAACAAGGTCTGTAACGAGCCGGTAGCGCGCGGAAGGAGCAGAGCATAGCTGCTGCCTGGACGTCACCAAATCGGCTACACTTCTCGGTTTTCCGCTTAACTGAGCATTTCAAGGAGCACAGCACAGCTGCTGCGTCGACTTCCCCAAATTTGGCGTCCTCGATTTCTTGAAGAGAGATGTACCGCTTGAGAAGATTGTACTGCAGGGAGCTGGCCTTGTGGTCCCAAGGCATCGCGTCGAGAACTACTTCGAACGTCTTGTCCATTGTGCAAGATGTGTGGTGGTGGAGACGGTGATCACGTTGATTAAGGACGCAGTTCAAGATGGTCTGCCGCCTGCGCGCAGCGAAATACAAACGAGAATCAGTTCAACCAAAACAACACTACTAGGGGTTGCGACTTCTTTCTTCAACACGTACCCACCTCCACAAAGCTGGAACGCCACATAACCAATTCTCACTATGACAACCGACCAGCAAAATACCGCAAACCTTTAGAAACCAGCAAACCATAGGGAAAATGGCCCTCAATGGGGATCCATGAGGGCTCACTAGTAAAGCAGCTGTGCGCCAGAATTAGTTTGGCGTAATTTCGATCCTAGTGAGAGCAAGTATAATGGAAGAGAGAGAGAGGGAGAGCCCCGCCACCGCGACGATAATACGTGAGTAAAACAACGAACTTTGGAACAATTCCAGAGCTGTTGGAAGACGAGAATCAATTACTCTTGTGTGATCCCCAAGCTGTCGTTCAAAGAGAGATGATGATCAGCAATCAGGAGCAGCAGCAATTCACAAACGAGATTAGAAGAGAAGAGATTGCAAGCGGAAGAAAGATATTGTAAATCGCACGAAACAACTGAGCATCGAAGATTGCAGGAACCTGTGAAAGAAGATTGCTAACCCATGAGCGGCCACACAGTGAACTAGCACGCACAGTGAATCAGAGGTTTTCATCACCACTTTTTGTTTTGGACATTATGAAGCAAACCCACCAGGGTTAAGCAGCACCCACTACTTTCGTTATTAAGTAATCCTCAAAATAATGAAATGAAATTTTGTGAAAAATATGTTGACGTGTTGAAAATCATCATAATTATCATAGGCTACATTTTGAATAATTTCACTACTCATATTACAATATCATAGTAGATGATGGAAAAATATATAAATTAAAAATTAAAAAACGATTTTTTAAAAAAAATTTAAATTATTCGTTTTGTGAATTTGGAAACTGACCCTGGGCTACAGTAGTTGAACATCATTATTTGTCTTGTGATGAAATGTCAGTCGCCTGTTCCATTTGTCTCCAAATTTTTTGCTCTGCACATAAGGAATATATAACCAACAAGCCATTTATTGACTTTGAAAAAAATGTGATGAAAGCCTGCCAATTCATAAACAAGGGATGAAACCGTGCCAATTCATAAGCAAGGGGTGTGTCAGCCTTGTGTCTTGCCCTTTACATTAAAAAGTATCTTACTCAAATATTTCACCATGCAAAAATATAATCTTCAAAAAATCCTCTAAAAACCAAAAACCTTCAAGATATTATATCAATGATATAATGCGCTACTAATGCTGCAAGTGAAGGCTCTTCCAGACTTATTGACAAGAAAAACCTTGTACATAAAAATCAAATATGGAAATACATCCATCAAAAGTACAAGGCAAGT
>Ga0116226_10005254_pt1 | contig 11545 bp, 12 predicted proteins | sample S1TSphfallax_FD_89692 | JGI IMG/M metagenome (GOLD analysis project Ga0116226, IMG submission 89692) | Host-associated microbial communities from peat moss isolated from Minnesota, USA - S1T2_Fa - Sphagnum fallax MG | ecosystem: Host-associated > Plants > Peat moss > Unclassified | place: USA... | reverse complement strand
TCAAGGGCGCCTGCTATGTGGTCGTCAGCCAGGCGGACCTCGGACTATTCGCTGGCAAGGGATCCGCGGCAGCCCAGGATCCTGCCGCAGCCGAGGATCCGGCTCAGATCGAGGCATCCGCTGCCACGCTGTTGGAGCTGATGCGCACCCTCGCCGCAGCGATTCCGCAGAGTCTGGCCGAATCGCACGGCGCCGTCACCACGGTCGCCGAAAAGGTCGATGTCCGCGATCCAGCAGCGACGTTTGCGCTCGAGTTGCAGGTCAAGGCAGGGCAGGATACAGCCGCAATTATGCTGTTGCACTTCGACCCGCCGCTGCTCAAGTCGCTCTCCGCGTCTGCGCTCAATGCCGCCGCCGGTGGCGCGCCGGACAAGGCCGCGCTCCAGGCCAACCTCGGGCTGGTCATGGATGTGGAGCTCAACTGCACGCTCCGCTTCGGGCAGCGGCAGCTGCCGCTCCGGGACATTCTCGACCTGGCCAGCGGTTCGGTGGTCGAGTTGGACCGGCAGGTGGACGAACCGGTGGAGTTGATTCTCGACGGACGGGTGATTGCGCGAGGCGAGGCCGTCATCATCGATGGGAATTACGGGCTCCGCATCACCCAGGTCCTGCATTCGGTTGCATTCTAGGCTGCGAAGCCGTGCGAGCTGGCCGGGAAGTCACCGATCCCAGCGGCCGCGCACCAGAGAGGAGAGGAAAGCTGTGCAGATAACCTATCGATATTTGCTGCCCCGGGGCTTGCGTACCTGGCTGCGCAGCCTGGTCGTTGATTGCGGCATGCCGGACTGCCGCAGCTTTCATCTTTCTCACCGGTGGCTATCGCGTTTCCCGGGAATTTTTCTTTACCAGACCTGGTATTGCAGTCCTGCCTGCCTGCGCGAGGCGCTCAAGCAGAGGGTAGAAGCGCAACTCGCCATATCGATCACAGACCTGCGCACGCCCCCGAGGATGCCGTTTCGCCTGGTTCTCGTCGCTGCGGGCAAAGTGTCCGAGGAGCAGCTCACCCATGCGCGGAACCTGCGCGCCAAGGGGTTAGGCGGGGAGGATGTCGGGGACGCGCTGGTTTCGCTAGGCTACCTGGCGGAGGACGAGGTGGCGGTGGCGCGGGCGGTTGAAGCCGGCTGCCTGTTCTATGGCGGCCCGGTGCGCCGGATGATTCCGGACCACGAGCTTCCGCTGTCCTTGATGCGCCAGTTTCGTGCGGCCACCGTGCATTACTCCAAACTCACCAGCCGCCTGCTCGTCGGCTTCGTCTACCGGGTTGACCACTCGCTGCTGCAAGCGGTGGAGCAGGTTACGGGCTGCCGGGCCGAGGCCTGCATCATCACAGCTTCTGCCTGGAAGAAACATATGGCAGAGCTTGCCGAGCCGGCATTTGAGCAGATCGACGAGGCTGCCTACAGTCAGGGCCGCATCGTGGGAATGATTGTTGATCACGCGATTGGCATGGGCGCCGACAAGGTGCGTATGGGTCTGTGCAGCACCGCTATCTGGGCCAGGCTCTCGGGCAGCTCCGCAACTGGTGCAAAGAGCGGTTTGGGGAGCGGTTCGGGGAATGTTTCAGGGGGCCGGGATCTGGTCATCAACCTCGCCGCCGAGACGGCGAGCAATCCCGATCTGATCGCGGAAGAAGTCAGGCGCGAGGCCCAGCGGGACGAGAACAAGATTGCGCCTGCGGCTGCCATTCGAACTCCGCGTCCCGTGCGCCCGGCGGAGATTCCCGTTTTTGAAAGAAGGAGTGCGGCGCTCTAGAATTCCGGTCTTAATCTGCCGATAGGGGAGCGAGGTAGGTCCCCATGCAGAATGAGCCGCATTTTCAGCCCACCCGGGCATTGCTTCCTCCCCTTTCTGACGTTGAAGACCCTCGTGCAAGTACTGATCCGTTACCTGATGTTCCTATCCTGCTCTCGACTCGTCTGCAGCTGGAGCTTCTGCTCCAGGAGCCGGTGCTCGATCTGAGCGCCGTCTCGGAGGTCATTCTCCAGGATCTGGGAGCGACTCTGCAGATATTGCGCCTGGTCGGGGAGGAGTACCGGTCGTTCGACGAGCGCCCGATTCGCATCGAGGATTGCATCGCCAGCCTGGATACGCACATCTGGTTTGGGGCCGTCTCGGCCTTGACGCTCGAGCAGAACAGCCACGCAGCCAGCGCCTGGCAGCATGCCAAGCAGATTGGGCGCTATGCCGAGCAACTGGCCGAGCAACAGGAGGGGTTACGCCCTGGAGAGGGGCAGCTGGTTGGACTTTTGCATGAGATGGGTAAGCTGCCGGAACTGCTGGGCTGGCAGCGCTCGGTGCTGGAGCATGAGGACCGCAACGCCGTAGCCGCAATACTGGCCGAACACTGGCACCTGCCGGCCTGCGTACTCGCCGCTGCGCATGAAGAGCAGACCGGTTCTTCGTCCGCGCGGTGGAGCGCGCTCTTGCAGGCAGCACACGCGTGCGCGCTGGAGGAGGAGGCCGGACGCTGCGAGGGAGCCGGTCCGCCTGCTCCGGAGCTTAACCCCCGAGCAGTCTCACAGCTCACCCCATGCGTTCCCGACCGGCAATCTGCGTCCTTCTCGAACGAAGGCCACACGCGCACAATCGCCGGTTAAAGCAATTACCACAGCTACTGTTAGCGACCAACGCCACTGCTCGTGGCTTTTCTCCCAGGAAAAGCCACCCTCACACGTGACACGTACTTTGGTAAAGCTCTACCGGTAGGTCATGCGTTCGAGCTCCTGGGGATAGCGGTCGCCCTCCACTGTGATCTGCGCGGTCGCGCCGTCCAGTTCCAGCAGGTCGTTCGCGGTCAACTCAAGCTCAGTTGCCGCGATATTTTCTTTAAGCCGCTGCAGTCTTGTCGTGCCCGGGATCGGCGCGATCCAGGGCTTTTGCGCGAGCAGCCAGGCGAGGGCTATCTGCGCGGGTGTCGCTTGTTTCCGGTCTGCGAATGATTGAATCACATCCACCAGGGCTCGATTTGCCTTGCGAGCCTCAACGGAAAAGCGCGGGAAGCTGCCTCGATTGTCGCCCGCGTCAAACTGCGTCTCCTCCGTGATGGTGCCGGTCAAGTAACCCCGGCCGAGTGGGCTGTAGGGGACGAACCCGATGCCGAGCTCCTCCAGAGCCGGCAGAATCTCTTCCTCGGGGCGCTTCCACCAGAGCGAGTACTCGCTCTGCAGCGCGGTCACGGGCTCCACGGCGTGGGCTCGCCGGATCGTCTGTGCGCCTGCCTCGGACAGCCCGAAGTGCTTGACCTTGCCTTGCTCAATCAGATTCCGCACCGCGCCCGCGACCTCTTCGATCGGCACATCGGGGTCGACTCGGTGCTGATAGAGCAGGTCGATCGCCTCCACGCGCAGCCGCTTGAGCGAGCCCTCGACGGTCTGCCGGATGTACTCCGGCCGGCTGCACAGACCCTGCGCCTTCGAGTCGGCCCCAGGCCCGAAGTTGAACCCGAACTTCGTCGCGATGACGACCTGGTCCCGCACCGGCGCGAGCGCCTCGCCGACCAGCTCCTCGTTCTCAAATGGCCCGTACACCTGGGCCGTGTCGAAGAAGGTGATGCCCAGCTCGACCGCCTCTCGCAGCAGCGCGATCATCTCATCTTTGGTCCCGGCAACTTCTCCGTGGCCGGCGCTCATCCGCATGCATCCCAGCCCGAGGGCCGAGACCTCGAGACCGCTGCTTCCTAACATTCGCTTCTGCATTGTCTTCTCCAACTGCGCTCAGCGCGCTCTAAGATATTCCTCATCAGTTACGTGCTCCAGCCACTCGACGACCTTGCCGTCGAGCCTCTCCTGGATCGCGATATGGGTCATGCCGTTCGTGGCAGTCGCCCCGTGCCAGTGCTTCTCGCCCGGTTCAAACCAGACCACGTCGCCGGGGCGGATCTCCTCGATCTCGCCGCCCATACGCTGCACCCAGCCCAGCCCCGACGTGACGAGCAGCGTCTGGCCGAGCGGGTGCGTGTGCCAGGCGGTGCGGGCGCCCGGCTCGAAGGTGACGCTCGCGCCGGTCACAAAGGCCGGATCCGGCGCCTGAAAGAGTGGATCGACTCGCACGTTCCCCGTAAACCAGTCTGCCGGGCCCTGGGTCGAGGCCTGCGTACCAACTCGCGTAATCTTCATCTGTTCCGTCCTTAAGGTCATTTTGGGGGCGATCCGGCGTGCCGGCGCTGTGCGATGACTTCCTTGACGACGGGCAGCGCCGAGAAGGCGTTCGGCCAGCCCGCGTAGAAAGCCAACTGAGTGAGGATCTCGGAGGCCTGAGTCTCGGTCAAGCCATGGTTCATGGCCCGGTTGAGGTGGTACGGAATCTGGGCCACCTGCCCGCAAGCGATTAGCGAGCTGACGGTCACGAGACTGCGGTCGCGGGGCGTCAGCGCAGGCCGCAGCCAGAGATCGCGGAAGAGCAGCTCGGTCGTGTTCTGAACAAGGCCGGGTGAGACTTCTCCAAAATTGGCGCTTACCTGCGTGGCGCGTTCGGTTTCAGCCGCTTCGTCCAGCGGCAGCAGCCTCTCCGGCTGCTCCTTCGCAGACGGCAGTTGGTCGATGCCGATCCCGCGTTGGTCAAAGATCTGCTTTGCAACCGGCACAGCGGTCATGGCATTGGCCCAGCCGGCATAGAAGGCCAGGTGCGTGATGGTCTCAGAGAGCTCACCTGGTTTCACACCGTTGTCCAGAGCCAGGGCGAAGTGGAAGGGCATCTCGATGGTTTGGATGCGGGCGATCAGGGCTGCAACGGTGACCAGGCTGCGGTCGCGCGACGTCAGCCCGGGGCGCTTCCATAGACCATCGAGCAGCGGCCCTTTGGTGTAGTGCTCGAGCGCCGGCGAGACGCAGCGAACATCCTCGTAGGTCAACACGGACGGCGGGGCGTTCTTTGCTGCGATCATTTGCTTCTCCTGAGGGAACGCCGGGTTTGTCTCCCAGAGCGCGGCGAGGATGCAACTTGCGCCGGATTTCAATACATCGCGACGGGAAGCACCGGCTTGTCTGTCGCAAGTGGCGATCACGGCGAGTCCCCTAGCGCATGACATAGCCGCCGTCGACCGAGATCGACTGGCCCGTGACGTAGCTCGCGGCCGGACTGCACAGCCACAGGACGGCATCGGCGATCTCCTCCGGCCGGCCCATGCGCTGCATGGGGACGAGCGTGTTGAGCATCTTTTCGAGTTCCGCTCCCTGGCCTTCGGCGATCATCTTGTCGAACATCGGCGTCCGAATCATGCCCGGGCATACGTCGTTGACGCGGATGCCCCGCGTCGCGTATTCGAGCGCGGCGCTCTTGGTCAGGCCGATCACGCCGTGCTTGGCGGCATGGTAGGTGCCGCGATTGGCGCCGCCGATCAGCCCTCCCAGCGAAGAGCAGTTGACAATCGCGCCGCTGCCCTGGGCGCGCATCTGCTGCAGTTCGAACTTCATGCAGCTCCAAACGCCGCGCAGGTTGATCGCCATCACGCGGTCGTAGTCGTCACGGGGCGAGTCAGCGGTCTCGGCGAGAACCATCTGCACGCCGGCATTGTTGAAGGCTGCGTCGAGCCGCCCGAAGGCAGCGACGGTATGCTTCACCATCGCTTCGACCTGCGCGTCGTCGGACACATCGCAGCGCACGGCGAGCGTCTGGTAGCCCTGGTCTGCGAGGTCCTTGGCGGCGGCCTGCACCTGCTGTTCATTCCAGTCTGCGAGCACCACCGACGCACCGGACTGCGCGAATGCCCTGGCGGTAGACAGCCCCAGGCCCGATGCCGCGCCTGTCACCAGTGCGACGCGATTCTCAAACGAGATGTTCATCTGCACCTCTCCTTACCTCTTCAAAGGTAGCCAGCCAGGAGGGCCGGCGCTTTCCTGATCCTGCCAATTCTTTGCACGATCCTGTCTGCGTGTCTGATTTCGTGCATCCTAAGCTCCGCCTGGCGGTAGGCTGGGAGTGGAGGCGAGGATCGTGAGTGTGCGAGTCAACCCCGGCAAACAGGATCCAGCGGTAGTCGAGATGAGGCGTGCGCTAGCCCGGCGAATCAAGCTGCTGGCGGACAAGCCCGGCGAACACATTACGGCGATTCCCGGACTTTCGCTCTATCACCGGACCGCGCCCACGCCCTGTTTCCGAGCCTCCTATGAGCCCGGGCTGAGCATCTTTGTCCAGGGGCGCAAGCGCATCCTGCTGGGCGGGACTGAATATCTCTGTGACGGCTCCTCGTTCCTGCTCTCGTCGATCGATGTGCCCGCGCAGAGCCAGATCACCGAGGCCTCGGAGAAGACGCCGCTGCTCTCGATCTTCCTGCGCCTCGATATGCCGGCGGTCCGCGAGGTACTCAGCCGGGAGGATATTCCGGAGGCCCCGCCCTCAACCCACCGGCAGGGCATTGCCGTGGGTGAGACGACGGCCGGGCTGCTGAGCGCGGCGATGCGCTTGCTGGACCTGCTCGACACGCCGGAGGACATCCCGTTTCTCGGTCCCCTGGCTCATCGCGAGATCCTGTACCGCATTCTGAGAACGCCGCAGGCCGAGCGGCTGCGCGCGATTGCGACGAGCGGCGATCTCGGCCAGAGGACAGCCCGCGCGATCTCCTGGCTGCGAGCCAACTATGCCAGGCCCCTGCACATGGAGGAGCTGGCCTCGACGGCGAGGATGGGCGTGTCGACGCTGCATCATCAGTTTCGCGCGCTCACGGCGATGAGCCCGCTGCAGTACCAGAAGCAGCTGCGGCTGCAGGCGGCTCGCCAGCGGATGCTGATGGATGGCCTCGACGCGACGACGGCCGCCTACGAGGTGGGCTACGAGAGCGTGAGCCAGTTCAGCCGGGAGTACAGCCGGTTCTTCGGCCAGCCGCCCATCCGCGACATCAAGGCCTTGCGCGAGGGCAACCCTGTCGAGATGAGCGCCGGCTGAGAGGCCCTGTCAAAGGTACGTATGAGAATGAAATTAGCAGTACTGGTGGGGTTGTCGCTGATGACGTTTCTGGTGGTCCGGCGTGGGTACTCACAACAGGACGACCGGATCGTGAGGCTCGCGGAGCTCAAGATTGACCCGGCACAGGTCGAAGCCTACAAGTCGGCGCTCGAAGAAGAGATCGAGGCTTCGATCCGGATCGAGCCGGGCGTGTTGACCTTGTACGCGGTCTCGGTGAAAGGGCATCCGGACCAGGTGCGGCTCTTCGAGATATATCGCGATGCGGCTTCGTATCAGGCGCACCTGCAATCTGCCCACTTCAAGAAGTACAAACAGCAGACCGAGGGCATGGTGAAGTCGCTGAAGCTTGTTGAGACCGACCCGATTGCGCTCGGGTCAAAGTCCAGATGATCCGAGCCCAGATGATCCCGGGTCCAGATGAGCTGGGTCCGGCTGTGGTAAGGCTTTAGCGCGTGATCGTACGCTGGGCATAACCGGTTACGGTCACGGTCGACAAAGAAATGACGGCCAGGCCGACAGGATAGGCGACGGAGATGGATATCTTGACGGTGTTGCCGACGGTGTTGCCCGAGGGCCAGGTGGGCGTGACGGTGATCGTGGCGGAAGGCGCCCATATCTGCGTTTTGGCGAGGGCCTGGATCGAGGCCGTGGTGCAGGGAGAGACGCTGGTTGAGCTGTGCACGCTCGCATACCGCGCGGCCTCCCGGCCGGCGAACGCCGCGCAGCAATAGCCCAGCATCACGATGGAAAATTCGAACAGTCCAAACAGCAGGAGAAAAAATGGCGGCAGCACCACGGCCATCTCGAGCAGAGTGCCGCCGCTCTGGTCCCGGGCCTCGCGGTTGAATCGGCGCCATAGCCGCAGCCCGGCACCGGAAGCGCGTCTCATGGCGTGCCCGCCCACATCACCCGGTAGGTAGCGTTGCCTTGCAGACTGAGGCCCGCGATCCCCACATAGGACAGAAGCGGAGTTGCGGTGGCGGTGGTGTGTACATAGACATATTCGATCGGAGTACCGTAGCCGGAGCAGTGAGCGGAGCTGGAGACCGTTGATCCGCCTGGGGTGCAGGTGAATACATCGGTCGCAACGGCACTGAATCCAGTGATCCCGGTGGCTGCGTTGGTGGCCGCATTCTGCATTCCTGTGAGGTCGGCTTGATTGCCGGGGACCGCTCCGTAGGCAGCTCCGGCCGCGGCCGCGTCCTGGACTTGAATCTCTTGCTGCACCATGAGCGCGTAGTCCACGCATGCTACGAACACCAGCGACAGGATTGGCAGGCACACGGCAAATTCAACCAGCGCGGAGCCCTCGCTGCCGCTAAGCAGAGTCCTGGCCGCCTTGATCGATGCCCGGAGGCGGGTCAGCCCCGCGCAAAGGGGGGCCCGCCGCAATGTGATCGCACCCATTTGATTCACAGACCGTTGTTCCATCGCCTGACGTAGTTTCACCGCTTCTCTGATCCAGGAAATTTCGCTATGCGCCACTTTCCTGCAAGAAAAGTGGCCAGAGCCTCAGTCCCCGAATTCCTCCTGCGGTGAAGATGCGTTGATAGCGGTGATCCGGGAACCCGCGGTGGTGTATCACTAGCAAGCTTACTTGCCGGCCGGCTGAAGATAGCCGGGGATTTCCCGGAACTCATTACTGCCGTGCGGGAAATCGGAACGCCATAGGTAACCAACCGGCGCACATTTTAGTAGTGATTGTGTGCGATTTCTATCTAGGCTTGTGCTTGGAGCATTTTCACGGCAGGTGCAATCCGTGGGCTGGACGGTTCGCACCGGTTCCTGCAGGAAAAGGTGCACAGAACAAAATTGCCTGGATCGTGGTAACTGTGAACGTCTTCAAGGACCGGGTCTGTCTTCGCACATACTTCTAACCAAGCCGGGAGGTCTCGACGCAGCCGTCATGCCGAAACAGCGGATTGCTGACCTTGAATGCGGACGCCTCGCCAGCCGGGTGCGGGTTCCGCGCCGCCGGGCAGCGTCGTACAGGGTGGCGCAATGTTAGTGTTGTTTGCGGCGGTCATGCCGGTCGTCATCCTCTTCTGCGGCTTGTGTGTGGACGTCGGGATGCTCCAGCTGAAACAGTTGCAGATGCAATCCGCTGCTGATTCCGCCGCGCTTGCCGCCGAGATCGAAGCCGAGCGTGGACCCGGCGACTGGTCTACCCAGGCGCAGCAGGATGCTGCCGTGAACGGTTTTACGAACGGATCGAACAACACCACGGTCAGCGTTCAGGTACAGCCCTCTTCGGGCAGCTATGCCGGCCGCTATGATGTCATGCAGGTCACCATCACGCAGACCGTGAATACTCTTTTCATGGGCACGCTCAATGGCGGCACGGTCACCCTTACCGCCCAGTCGCAGGCCCTGATGACTCCCTGCATCTTCCTGATGGGCAGCACCCTGCAGAGCTATACCCTGGTGCTGGGCAGCGGATCGATCGTCGGGGAAAGCTGCCCAGCATACATCAACACGAACATCCTGATAGGCACTTCCACCACGCCAGCCACCAGCCTCGAGGCCATTGATGTAAGCGGCTCGGCCGCAGCCTCTTCCGGCGCCTCGAATACTTATCCAACTGTGGTCTTCAACACCCCAACGCTGTCCGATCCGCTCGCGGCGACGGCCTCGCCCAGCTTCAGCGCCTGTCAGGCAGCCAATACCAGCTATAGCAAGTCGAATGTGAGCAGCCTGCTCACTCTATCGCCCGGCACCTACTGCAAAGGCATTACCCTGAACAATGATTCGAATGTTTACCTCAGCCCCGGCAAATACATCATTACGGGAGGAGCGACCTGGACGAACTCGACCGTGTCGGGTACCGGAGTCACGCTCTTCTTTACCCAGGGAGGAGGCGGAAGCTACGGACAGTTCTCCATTTATAACTCCACTATTAACCTCTCTGCTCCGGGCGACACGTCCAATTCAGGAGTTCCCGGGATTCTTGTATTTGCCGACCGGAACTGGGTCAATACCGCAGCGCAGGATTTCATTGTCTGGAATACCAGTTTTGTGGGCGACGGCATCTGGTACCTTACCGGCACCGGGCTGTTGATTTATAACTGCAGCAACTTCTACGCGCCAAATTATCTTGGACTGGTGGCCGACAACGCCGTCTTCTGGGGGACTGAGGTTATCTTTAGCAATAACTACTCCAGTGTCTCGATTGGCAACCCGTTCCGAACCATAGGCGCGCTCGTGCAGTGACAGCGTCCAGCCGCCCGGAGGCTGGTTTCTCAGCCGCCAAGGTCGACCAGGGTGACCTGTTCGACCGGTTCACCGAGAAACCGGCTGCCCAGCTCGCGGAAGCGATCTACCCCGTCGGTTGCGTAGAAGGCGATTGCGGGGCGAGCCGGGTTGGCATCGAGCGCCCTGAGACCGAGGCGATCCATCGCGCGAACAGCGAAGTACGCGGTGACCTCGGCCGAGTCGATCACAGCCATGTGCGGTGGGGTGAGAGCCTCGATTTCGGATCGCAGCAGCGGATAGTGGGTGCAGCCCAGCACCAGGGTGTCCGGTGGGTTGCGTGCTGGCGTCTGGTGGAGCGTTGGGGAGTGCTCTGGGGACGCGGCACTCTCGGCGGCAGCTTCGGCCAGCGCTTCCGCCAGCGCCTCTGCAAGATAGATGCGGAGCACCTCGCGGGTGACCGGGTGCGCGGTCCAGCCTTCCTCGACCAGCGGGACGAGCAGCGGGCAGGCCTTCTCGTAGGCGCAGAGGCCGAGCGATCCGCAGGCGGCCCGGTAGGCGTGGCTGGCGACGGTGGCGCTGGTCGCGAGCACGAGGACGCTGCCGGAGCGGGAGCGAGCGCGGGCGGCGGCGGCGCCGGTCTCGATGACCCCGAGCACAGGCACCGGGACGGCCGCGCGTATCTCGTCGAGCGCCAGGGCGCTGGCGGTGTTGCAGGCGATGACCAGGTACCCCGCGCCCCGTTCCACCAGAAAAAGGGCGCTCTCGACAGCGTAGCGGGCGATCGTCGCGCGGGATTTGGAGCCGTAAGGCAGGCGCGCCGTGTCGCCGAGATAGAGGTAGCGCGCCTGGGGTAGCTGCCGGCGCAGCTCGCGCAGGACGGTCAGCCCGCCCACGCCGGAGTCGAAGACGCCGATGGTGGGTGTGCGGCCGGAGAACTCGCCCGGAGCTTCGGCGCGGGCTCCGGTCCTGGGTTCGTTCCCGGGTTCGGTCCCGGCCTCGGTCACGGGTTCGGCTTCGGGCGCAGTCACGGAGCTTACCCGGGGTGAGGATCGTCCGACGCCGATCATGGCTGCGGTCCTTTCCCGGTAGAGATTCCGGTGGAATGCGTGTCCTCGGCGGCCGCGCTGGCCGTCATCTGGGTTCCGGCAGCGAGGTAGGTGCGGGTGAGGTCGGCGTGACCGGCGAGGGTGGCCTGCTGCTGGCCATCGACGACGAACCGGACCTGGGTGACGCCGGGCAGGTTGGCGCGAAGGGTTGCGATCATCGAGAGCAGGGTGAGGGTCTCGGGCTCGATGCCGGAGGGGTGGTTCTGGACGAAAGCGGTCGTCAGGTTGACGACGGCGAGCTGGCCTGAACCGGCCCGAAGGCCGGGAACGGGGAGCAGGTAGACCTCCTCGACGCCGGTCGAGACGTTGAGCGGGTGAGAGGAGCCGGGCGAGGCGTACTCGGCGAT
>Ga0116226_10005253_pt1 | contig 11546 bp, 7 predicted proteins | sample S1TSphfallax_FD_89692 | JGI IMG/M metagenome (GOLD analysis project Ga0116226, IMG submission 89692) | Host-associated microbial communities from peat moss isolated from Minnesota, USA - S1T2_Fa - Sphagnum fallax MG | ecosystem: Host-associated > Plants > Peat moss > Unclassified | place: USA... | reverse complement strand
TTCAGGAAGACCGAGGTCACCTGTTCGGACAGATGGCGGGAGGAGCGTTGCAGCCCTGAGGTCAGGCGCTGGAACCAGCCCTTTTTCGGCCCCTGATCCTTCTGGGACTGGTCGGAAACGTCGGTCATAGGCGGCTATGTAGCCGGGCCTGTGGGCAAACGGTAGGGGGCGTGCCAACACTAGAGGGTTGGGTCGGGGTGCGGTCGTGACGGTATCGGTGTTCGAACTGTTCAAGCTGGGCGTGGGGCCGTCGTCGTCCCACACCATGGGGCCCATGACAGCGGCGGCGCGCTTCGTGGCGGGCCTTTCGGGCGACGGCCTGCTGGGACGCACCGCGCGGGTGACGGTCAAGCTGTACGCCTCCCTGGCCCTCACAGGCCGCGGCCACGCCACCGATACGGCCGTGATGCTGGGCCTGATGGGCTATTTGCCGGCCACACTCGACCCTGATGTGGGCGATGCGGCGTTGGCGCGGATGCGGGCGAGCGGCGTGCTCGCCTTGGCTGGCGGTCGCGATATCGCCTTCGACGAGGCGCGCGACATCAACTGGGCGGGCCGCGAGCGCCTGCCGGCCCATCCTAACGCCCTGGGCTTCAAGGCTCTCGACGCTGCTGGGTTGGAGCTGGCCGCCCGTGTCTGGTTCTCCGTCGGCGGCGGGTTTGTTCGCGACGAAGACGAGATGGTCCGCAATCACCGCGACGAGCCCGGCCCCGAGCTTCCCTATCCCTTCGAGTCCGGCGCCGACCTGTTGGACAAGGCCGACGCCGCGGGCCTGACGATCGCTGAACTCATGGCCGCCAACGAGGCCGCACGCCGAACCCCGGCTGAGGTCGATCAGGGGCTCGACACGATCTTCGCGGCCATGGAGACCTGCATTGACCGCGGGATGCGGATGGAGGGCGTGTTGCCTGGCGGCTTGAACGTCAAACGTCGCGCCCGTCAGCTACAAGGCGCCATCCTCGCGAAGGTCGAGCGCCAGATCGCCGACCCCTTAGCCGCCTTGGACTGGGTCAATCTTTGGGCGCTGGCGGTGAATGAAGAGAACGCGGCGGGCGGCCGGGTCGTCACCGCCCCCACCAACGGCGCCGCCGGGCTGCTGCCCGCAGTGCTGCGCTACTTTGACCGATGCCACCACGGCACGCCGGAGGGCCGCCGCATCTTCCTTCTGGCGGCGGGCGCTATCGGGGCGCTGTACAAGCGAAACGCCTCGATCTCCGGCGCCGAGGTCGGCTGCCAGGGCGAGGTGGGCGTCGCCTGCTCGATGGCGGCTGCGGGGCTGGCGGCGGCTCTGGGCGGTACGAACGCCCAGATCGAAAACGCCGCCGAAATCGGCATGGAGCACAATCTTGGCCTCACCTGCGACCCTATCGGCGGCCTGGTGCAAATCCCCTGCATCGAGCGAAACGCCATGGGCGCCATCAAGGCCATCGACGCGGCTCGCTTGGCGCTCCTCGGCGACGGCCAGCATTCCGTGAGCCTCGACAAGGTGATCGCCACCATGAAACGCACCGGCGACGACATGAGCCATATCTATAAGGAGACGTCGTTGGGCGGCCTCGCGGTGGGGTTGGCGGTGAACCGGGTAGAGTGTTGAGGGCCAGAGCTCCCGCTCCTTTATGCATCCTTTATGCCCCCGACCCACAACTCGTATCGATCCTTCACGGTCCTTGGCGCGATAAGTCAGGCTGTTGAAGGAGCGCACGCGATGGGCGATCTGATCTATTTGGCCTTGGGCGCCGTCTTGTTCGCTGCCTTTGGCGCATATGCTTGGTTGTTGAGGGGCCTCTGACCATGGTCGCGCTCCTCTACGCCGTCGCCGCATTGGGCGTGGCCATCTACATGGTCGCCGCCCTGACGCGTCCCGACAAATTCTAAGTCGGCTTCATCATTCCAGTAGCCTCACAAATCTGACGGACATCACAGCATGACTTGGCAAGGGTGGGCGGAGATCGCCGTCTCCATCGCACTAGCTGTGGCCGTCGGTTGGCCGCTGGGCGTGTACATGGCGCGGGTTTGGGACGGGGCGTCGACCTGGCTCGACCCTGTGCTCAAGCCGGTGGAGCGCGTGATTTATGGCGCGGCCGGGATCGATCCGGCTAAGGGGCAGGGCTGGTTGGCCTACGCCATGGCCTTCCTCGCGTTCAACGCGGCGGGCTTTGTGCTTCTCTACATCATCCTGCGTGCTCAGGGCGTGCTGCCGCTTAACCCGCTGCACTTTGCCGGCATGGCGCCGCATCTGGCCTTCAACACAGCGATCAGCTTCGTCTCCAACACCAACTGGCAGTCCTATGCTGGGGAGGCGACCCTTTCCAACCTGTCGCAGATGGTAGGGCTGACCGTTCAGAACTTTGCTTCCGCCGCCTCAGGGATCGCCGTCGCCGCAGCCTTGGCGCGGGCGTTTTCCGCCAACCGCGGCGAGACGCTGGGCAACTTCTGGGCCGACCTGACGCGCGTCACCCTCTACATCCTGCTACCCCTGGCGATCATTGTAGCCTTGGTGCTCGTTGCATTGGGCGTGCCTCAGACCCTGGCTGCTCATGTGGACGCCACCACGCTCGAGGGCGCCAAACAGGGCATCTCGCTCGGCCCCGTCGCCAGCCAAGAGGCGATCAAGCAGATCGGCACCAATGGCGGCGGCTTCTTCAACGCAAACTCCGCCCACCCGTTCGAAAACCCCAACGCCTGGACCAATCTGATCGAGATTGTCGCCATGCTGGCGCTGCCCTTCGCCTGCGTGGTCGCCTTCGGCCGCCACGTCATGGCTCGGAAGGAAGCGTGGGTGCTGTTGGCTGCCATGGTGATCATCGTCGGCGCTGGTGCGGCCTCTATCTACGCCGCCGAAACCCAGCCCACGCCCGCATTGGTCGCCGCCCATGTCGCCGCGGCCCCCAATATGGAGGGCAAGGAGGTCCGGTTCGGCGCCCCCTCTACCGCTGTCTTCGCCGCGGCCACGACAGGTGTCTCCGACGGCGCCGTCAATGGCATGCATGAAAGCTTTACCCCGCTGGGCGGCGGGACCGCCCTGTTCCTGGTCCAACTCGGCGAACTGGCGCCGGGCGGCGTGGGATCGGGTCTCTACGGCATGGTCCACATGGCGCTGCTCGCCGTGTTCGTGGCCGGTCTGATGGTCGGTCGCACGCCGGAATACCTCGGCAAGAAGGTCGAGGCGCGAGAGATCAAATATGTGATGCTCAGCGCCCTGATCATGACCTTAGCGATCTTGGGCTTCGCCGGTGTCGCAGCCGTGCTGCCTATCGCGCTCAAAGGCCTATCGACCACGGGCGCTCACGGCTTCACCGAGATGCTCTACGCCTACACCTCCGCCACGGGGAACAACGGCTCCGCTTTCGCCGGGCTGAACGCCGCCAGCGACTGGTGGGACTCCACGCTCGGGATCGCGATGATGTGCGGGCGCTATGGCTACGCCATTCCCGTCCTGGCCGTCGCGGGCTCCCTGGTGGTCAAGCCCAAGCTTCAGCCGACCGCCGGCACCCTGCCAGCTGACACGCTGCAGTTCATGGGCCTCCTGATCGGGGTCATCGTGATCCTGGGCGGCCTACAGTTCTTCCCCGCCTTGGCGCTGGGTCCGATCGTGGAGCATTTCCAAATGCTGCACGCATTGGCCCACCTCCATTGATCTTCTGAGAGATCGAGCAAAGTCATGGCGTCCTTAAGCCCAACCCAACCTACCCACCTGTCGCCGGGATCGCGATCCTCTGTCAGCCAATCGGCGATGCTGACCCGGGCGGGGCGCGACGCCCTGGTCAAGCTCGATCCCCGCAAGCTGACGGGCAATCCTGTCATCTTGGCGACAGAGGTGGTGGCCGCGCTGGCGACCGTCTCGACGGTTGCGGCGATTATCACCCATCAGTCCGTCCTGTTCCCAGCCCAGATCGCCATCTGGCTGTGGGCGACGGTGCTATTCGCCAACTTCGCCGAGAGCGTGGCTGAGGGCCGCGGCAAGGCGGCGGCCGATAGTTTGCGGGCCGCGCGCGTCGATACGAAGGCCAAGCTGATCGTCGATCCAGAGACCGGAACCACCGTGCCCACCGCCGCCAACTTGCTCGCGCCCGGCCAGGTGGTGCTGGTGGAGGCCGGCGACGTGATCCCCGCCGATGGCGAGATCATTGAGGGCATGGCCAGCGTCAACGAGGCCGCCATTACGGGCGAGAGCGCGCCGGTAATCCGCGAAAGCGGCGGCGACCGCTCCGCCGTGACGGGCGGCACCACGGTAGTGTCCGACTGGATCAAGGTGCGCGTGACGGCCGGCGCCGGCTCCAGCTTCCTGGACCGGATGATCGCCATGGTCGAAGGCGCCGACCGTCGTAAGACGCCCAACGAGATCGCGCTCGCGGTCCTTCTGGCCGGCCTGACGCTGGTGTTCCTGATCGCTGTGGCGACGCTCGTCGGTCAGGGCGAATACTCGGGCGTCAAGCTTGACCCGATGGTGCTGGGCGCCCTGTTCGTCTGCCTCATTCCCACAACTATCGGCGGCCTTTTGTCGGCGATCGGTATCGCCGGGATGGATCGGCTGTTGAAGTTCAACGTGCTGGCCACCTCGGGCCGTGCGGTTGAGGCGGCGGGCGATGTCGATACGCTGCTGCTCGATAAGACCGGTACAATCACCTACGGCAACCGCATGGCGACCGAGGTGATCCCGGCGCCGGGCGTGCCGGCGGCCTCGGCCATGCGCGCCGCCTTGATGGCGTCGCTGGCGGATGAAACGCCGGAAGGTCGTTCCATCGTCGAGCTGGCCCATGAGCATGGCGTAACGGGCGAAGCGCCCGCCGGCGCCGTCCCAATCCCCTTCACCGCCGTCACCCGCCTGTCGGGGCTCGAAACCTCGACCCTGACGTGGCGCAAGGGCGCCGTGGATGCCGTTCTGCGCTATCTGAACATCGACCGCGCCCAAACCCCTAAGGAGTTGGAAGCCGCGGTGGACCGGATCGCCCGTTCTGGCGGCACGCCGCTAGCCATCGCCGAAGGCGACATGCTGGTCGGCGTCATCCACCTCAAGGACGTGGTCAAGCCCGGCGTAAAGGAGCGGTTCGCCGACCTACGCCGCATGGGCGTGCGCACCGTCATGATCACGGGCGACAACCCGGTCACCGCCGCCTCCATCGCCTCCGAAGCCGGCGTGGACGACTTCCTGGCCGAGGCGACGCCGGAAGATAAGCTGCGCATGATCCGCGAGGAGCAGGCCAAGGGGCGGCTGGTCGCCATGTGCGGCGACGGCGCCAACGACGCCCCGGCGCTCGCTCAAGCCGACGTGGGCGTGGCTATGCAGACGGGCACTCAGGCCGCGCGCGAAGCTGGCAACATGGTCGATCTGGATAGCGACCCGACCAAGGTGATCGAGATCGTGGAGGTGGGCAAACAGATGCTGATCACCCGCGGCGCGCTTACCACCTTCTCCATAGCCAACGACGTCGCCAAGTATTTCGCCATCATTCCGGCCCTGTTCGTGGTCGCCCTGCCGGCCTTGCGCAGTCTGAACGTCATGGGTCTTTCGAGCCCTCAGAGCGCCATCCTGTCGGCTGTGATCTTCAACGCCCTGATCATCATCGCCTTGATCCCCCTGGCGCTGAAGGGGGTGAAGTATCGGGCTATTGGGGCTCAGAAACTGCTTAGCCGGAACCTCTTGGTCTATGGCCTGGGCGGCCTCGTGGCGCCCTTCGTCGGCATCAAGATCATCGACGTGATCATCTCGGCGGTACACCTCGCATGATCCGCCCCTCAGCGATGCTCCCAGGAGCCTGAAACCCATGTTGTCCAACCTCCGCCCCGCGGTCGTGATGATCGCCTTCTTCACGCTCCTGACAGGCCTCGCCTATCCTTTGGCGATCACGGGGATCGCCCATCTGGCCCTGCCAGCGCAGGCGGGCGGCAGCCTCGTCAAGTCCGCGCAAGGCACGGTCATCGGCTCGACCCTGATCGCCCAAGGCTTCGCCAAGCCCGGCTATCTGCATCCCCGGGGCTCATCCGCTGGGAACGGCTATGACGCGTCCAACTCGTCCGGCTCCAACCTTGGGCCGATGGATCAGAAGCTGATTGATCGCGTGGCGGCCGACACGGCGGCGTTTCGCAAGGACAACCCTGCCGCCGGCCCAATTCCTGCCGATGCCGTGACCCAGTCCGGCTCGGGCCTCGATCCCGATGTGTCGCCGGCGAACGCCGCGCTCCAAGCGCCCCGAATCGCCGCGGCGCGGGGTGTGGCGCTCGATCAGATCGACGCCTTGATCGAGCGGCATATCGAGGGGCCAGTGCTCGGCTTCATCGGTCAGCCTCACATAAATGTCCTAGCCGTCAACCGGGACCTCGATTCCCTCTATCCAGCCGGCCCCGGTCCCCGCACATAATCGGGGATGACGCCGGACGGTAAGACGCCAGATCGCAAAAGCCCTGAGAGAAAGGGCCCAGAGCGCAAAGGTATGGCCGAGCCACGCCGTCCCGATCCTGACGCCTTGCTCGCAGAGGCCAAGCGGGCGGAGCGCGGCGAGCTGCGGGTCTTCCTCGGCATGGCGCCAGGGGTAGGCAAGACCTTCGCCATGCTCAGCTCGGCCCAGCGGCGAAAGGCTGAGGGGCTTGATGTCGTCGTCGGCGTGGTCGAAACCCACGGTCGCAAGGAGACCGAAGCCCTGTGCGAGGGGATGGAAATCCTGCCGCGCAGGCCCTTCGACTACCGCGCCCGCACCCTGCTGGAATTCGATCTCGATGCGGCCCTGACCCGCCGGCCTGCGCTCCTGCTAGTCGATGAATACGCCCACTCCAATGCGCCCGGCTCTCGCCACCCCAAGCGGTGGCAGGATGTGGAGGAGCTGCTGGCGGCGGGGATCAATGTTTGGACCACGCTGAACGTCCAGCACCTGGAGAGCCTGGTGGACGTGGTGTGGCGCATCACCGGTGTGCGGGTGCGCGAGACGGTGCCGGACTCGGCGCTGTCCAACGCCGACGAGATTGAGATGATCGATCTGACGCCAGATGAGCTGCGCGAGCGGATGGCGGCCGGCAAGGTCTATGTGCCCGAAACGGCGCGGCTGGCGTCGGACCGCTTTTTCAAGGCCGAGAACCTGACGGCGCTCAGGGAAATGGCGCTGCGCCGCGCCGCCCAGACCGTAGACGACAAGCTGGTCAGCCAGATGCGCCGCCAGGGCATTGAGGGGCCATGGGCGGCGGGCGAGCGGATCATGGTGCTGGTCGGGGGCGAGCCCTTCAGCGACGCCCTGGTCCGCGCCGGACGGCGCCTATCGGACCTGATGATGGAGGCGCCCTGGACCGTTCTGCACGTCGAGCGGCCCAACCGTCCACCCCGGCCAGGCGCCGCCCTGCACACCGCCGCCGCCCTGAAGCTGGCGGGTCAGCTCGGCGGGAGTGTGGTGACCGTCACCAGCGACGATCTCCTGGAGACCGTGCTGCAGTACGCGTCGCGCAACAACATCACCCAGATCGTGATCGGCCGCAGCCGGCCAGATCGTGGGCGGGCGCTGGTCGGCCGCTCCCTGCCCCATGCGCTCCTGGAGCATACCCACGGCGCGGCGCTGCATATTATCACCGACGCAGCGGGCGACGCTGGCGCGCCTTCGAAGCCTAAGCTTGCGGCCTCCGTTGGGGCCAAGCGCGTCGACTGGGTGGGCTACGCCGCGGCGGGCGGTCTGGTGGCGGCCGCCGGCCTGATCGCCACGGTCGCCGACCGCTATATGACGAACCCGAACCTGGCGATGATCTTCCTGGCCAGCGTGCTTTTGACCGGCGCGGCGTTCGGCTTTGGACCAGCCCTGGCGGCCGCAGCAGCAGCAGCGCTCAGCTACAATTTCTTCTTCATCCAGCCGCGGATGAGTTTCTCGATCGGTCACCTGGCCGATCTGATCACCTTCAGCGTTTTCTTCGCTGTGGCCGTGACGACGGGGCTGCTCACAGGCCGCGTCCGTGACCAGAGCCGCTATACCGCCCGCCGCGCCGCCGTGTTCGCCTCGCTGCTGGCCGCCAGCCGGCGGCTTTCGGCGGTCTCGACCCGAGGCGAGGCGGCGCAAGCCCTTGCTGAACAGGTCGCGGCGGCGGCGGGGGGCGCGGCCATCGTGCTTCTGCCCGAAGAGGGCGAAATCAAGGTGACGGCCGGCTCGCCGGAGGCCGTTGCGCTTGAGGCGTCGGCCATGACGGCGGCGCGCTGGGCCTGGGAGAAGGGCGAACCGGCCGGCGCGGGTACCGGAACCCTGCCCCAGATCGACTGGACCTTCTGGCCGCTACAGGGGTTGCGCGCTCGCTCTGGCGTCGCCGGCGTTTCGGCTCAAAGCGCCAACCTGGGCGCCCATGCCGCCGCTGGCGAGGACAGGGTGCTGTTGGCCCTGCTCGATCAGGGGGCCGTGGCGTTGGAGCGGGCGGAGCTGGCCGCCGCCACGGTGCAGGCCGAGACCTTCCGTCGATCAGATCAGCTTCGCGCCGCCCTGTTGAACTCAATCAGCCACGACCTGCGAACGCCGCTTTCCACCGTGCTGGGCGCGGCGACCACGCTCCTCGACTATGGCGGCACACTGCGGCCCGAGGTTTACCGCGACCTTCTGGTCAGCATCGGCGAAGAGGCCCACCGCCTGAACCGCTACGTGGGCGACCTTCTGGACATGACGCGGCTGGAGGGCGGCGCGCTTAATCCGCGTATGGATTGGACCGATGTGCGCGACGTGCTGGTGGCGGCGATTGAGCGGGTGGAGCGGCGGCTAGGCGCGCGTAAGCTGGTGCGCGATTTCCCCGACGAGCTGTCGCTGGTGAAGATCGATACCGGCCTTCTTGAGCAGGCGGTGGTCAACATCTTGGACAACGCCATCGCCTATAGCCCCGACGGTACTGATATCGAGGTCGCGGCTTACGAGGACCGCAGCAACGTCGTGATCAGTATCGAAGACGACGGCCAAGGCATTCCCACGGCCGAGCTGGAGCGCGTGTTCGACAAGTTCCGCCGCCTGCAGCAGCCCAGCGACCGGGGTAAGGGTGTAGGTTTGGGGTTGTCGATCTCCAAGGGCTTCGTCGAGGCCATGGGCGGTCGGATCGCCGCCGCCAGCCCGATCCACGGCGACGCTGTCCAGGGCTATCGCGGTACCCGGGTGCTGATAAGCCTGCGCAAAGAAACGCCGACCCACCATCAGCTCCTCTAGCCCGCCATGTCCGCTCACAAACCTCGCATCCTCATCATCGACGACGAACACCAGATCCACCGCTTTCTGGCGCCGGCGCTCGAGGCTAATGGGTTTGAGACCATCTCCGCCTATACCGGCGCTGAGGGGCTGGCGGCGCTGGCCATGCGCCCGCCCGAAGCCGTGATCCTGGACCTCGGCCTGCCCGACCGCGACGGCCAATCGGTGCTGGAGGAGGCTCGACGGCTCTATCACGGCCCGATCCTGATCCTGTCGGCCCGCGAGCGCGAAACCGAGAAAATCCAGGCCCTGGACCGAGGCGCCGACGACTATGTCGAAAAGCCCTTCGGCATCGGCGAACTCCTGGCCCGCCTGCGCGTCGCCTTACGCAACCGCGTGATCCAAGCCGGCGCCGCCCCGGTTGTGCGCGCAGGCGGCATCGAGATCGACCTGGTCAAACGCATCGTCACCCGCGACACAGCTCCGGTGCGCCTATCGCCCAGGGAATACGACCTCCTGGCCCAACTGGTGATGGGCGCGGGCAAGGTGATGACCCACGGCCAGCTGCTCCGCGCCGTCTGGGGCGAGGCCCAGGCGGAGGAGGTCCAGTACCTCCGCGTCTTCATCGGCCACCTGCGCCATAAGCTGGAGCCCGATCCGGCGGCGCCGAAGTTCATCGTGACCGAGCCAGGGGTGGGGTATCGGTTTTTGCAGGACTGAGGGGAGGGGGCGCGGCCCTAATTCGCGAGGTCTTGCAGATCTTTGATGCGCTCTTGGGTGAGCGGGGCGGCGACGGCTTCGGGCGCGGTGTCTGGTGATGCGGCGCGGGCGAAGGCCAGGAAGGCGTCGCGATAACGGATCCAGGCGCGCTCGGCTTTGCGTATGTCGTCGGGCTTAACCGTGGAAAAATTGTCCTTCGACGCCAGGAAGGCTATCGCCTTGCCATAGGCCCTGTTCAACTCGGCATCGGCGGCCTTGGCCTGCGCAGGCGAGGCTTTCGGCCAGCGCCCGTTCATCAGCTGGGTCAGATGAGCGATGAAGGCGTTGCGTACGGCCTCTTCCGCGTCGATCTCCATCTGGGCGCGGGCCGTGCCGCTCTCATCGACCTCGCCGCCGCGCGCGTACACAAAGGCATCGGAAGCTTTGCGCAAAGCCGCCAGCGCTGGCCTGACTCCGCTCGGGACCCGGGCCTCAAGGGCGGCCGTATTTGCTGTGCGGCCTTTCTCGGCGATGGCGGCGTCTCGTGCGGCGCAGAACCCGCCGGCCAAACCCGAAGTGATGTCGTCGCAGTAGTCGAAGCGCTTGGTCTGGTGCTCGGTTTTCAGAGCCTGCAGGTGGGCGACCCGCCCTTCTATCTCGGCTGGGGCGCCGTCAATAGCGCAGGCATAGGCGGTGGCCTGATCGAGATCGCGCCGAACGCCGCCAAGGCCGTTGGCGTAGAGCTGCATCAAGATGGTCTGGCCGGAAAATACGTCCTGCTCCGCGGACGTTCCTCTGCCGTCATCATTTTCCAGGAAGGCGCAAAGCCGCGCCTTGGTGAAGTCGGCCGCGCCGGTCTCACCGTAGTAAAGCGCCTCCGAGTTACAGCCCTTCAGCGCCTTACGCTGGGCCGCCGTCGGTTGATCGGCCGCCGGTGGGGTACGGCCCACGAGCCTATTGCAGGTCGCGGCCGAGGGGACCTCGGCTGCTGTTGCGACAAGGGGAGGCGCTAGCGCGATCAGAATCAGTAGGAGAAAACGGCGCATGAGCGAACCTATCCATCGACCGGGGAAAGCGGTGGCACGCTGTTTACGCTCCCTTGTTGTCGGCCGCACGCAGGCTACGGCGTGTGAGGCCTAAGGGCGAAGACGCGGAGGCACTGCACGGTTCTATTGCCAGCTATGCGCCCCAAGCAGAATTCGGCTACCGGCAAGAAACAAAGCGTTAGGGATCGTTGCTCCTGTCCCCGCACTTCGCCCGCCCTAATGTCGCGCAACGGAGCTTTATTTTTTCTGACGTCCGGGATATTAAAATTGGTATCAACCGGGGCGGCGCGCTTTCCGAGCGATGGCTGCGCCATGGGCAACTGAGCGAGCTAAATCTACATGATCACAAAATCAGAATTAAAGGCTAAATTCGTTAAGCCAATATTCTCAAACGTTATTTTAATTTTGGGTGGATTCTTGTTGGCGCCATCTCATCTCTTGCTATCATTTTATCAAAATCATGAATTATTCCGATATTTGGCAATTTCAATTGGCTCGCTCGTTGTGATTTTTGCGCTGTTCAGCATGTTATATATTTCGCTAAAGGTGATGCGTGATGCTAGCTCAAAACCTTAGACTCAGAAATAAATAATGTGCTCGTCAGTCTCGTGCGCAATTATGACGAATTAAATTTCGTCATTTAAGATCATTCGATAACAATTACCGCTTCAACTCC
>Ga0116226_10005252_pt1 | contig 11546 bp, 7 predicted proteins | sample S1TSphfallax_FD_89692 | JGI IMG/M metagenome (GOLD analysis project Ga0116226, IMG submission 89692) | Host-associated microbial communities from peat moss isolated from Minnesota, USA - S1T2_Fa - Sphagnum fallax MG | ecosystem: Host-associated > Plants > Peat moss > Unclassified | place: USA... | reverse complement strand
TGTGTGATCCTCCACAAACCTATAAGGTTTCAACTTGTTAATGTTAACTAGTATTAGATTAGGATCAAATTTATGAATAGTCACTAATAGTAATGTATTGTTTAGTAAACAATATTGTATATTATATGGTACAAACCATTGTCTTTGAAATTTAAGGTTATGTGCTTTGATAGCCCTTGGAAACCACAAGCAAAATCTTTAAATTGGTATTTTGTTTCAATGTATTAATTCTAAGACCATAATGACCGGTTCCACTAGTTAGAAGTTATTAGGTCTTGTGTTATTAATTGGTCCTTTTGGAATTTCTCTATTTCAAACAATTGACTAATAAGAATTTTAACAAGTTTTGGATCATGATTTTGTCTTGGTTTGGATGGTAACAAATACTACCTAGGTACCAATGGGTGTAACCCATAAACAAGTTGGAATGGAGTATGACCAGTTCCAACCTTAAAAACAGTTCTACAAGAAAATAAATTTGTGGACAAGTGTTCATCCTAGTTATTTTGGTTTTCATTCACCAATTTTGTGAACAATGTATCAAAAACTTTGTTAGTAGCTTTGATTAGTTTGTTCATTCCCTTATGGATAATAAATAATATAACTGGTATGTCTTAGGATAAAATTATTAGTTAAATAATGAATAACATCATTAATGAAATATGTATTTTGATCAATAACAACAATCAATGGACAACCAAACTGGGTAAAAATGTGGTCATAAATGAACTTTGTAGTAACAATAGTTATGTTGGTGCATAAAGTTTTCACCTCCACCCACTTGGTAGCATAATTAGTGGCAATTATAAGGTATTAGTTGCTAGAACAACAACTTGTTGGTTTAATAGGTCCAATAAAATCCAATTCCTATTTTTGAAAAAGTTTTTCAAGTAGAGTAATGATTAGCTTTGCCATGTTTTGTGTTAACAAGTTACTTGTTCATTAGCATAAGTCATAGGTTTGACAAAATTCATGAACATTTGTGTTCATGGTTGGCCACCAATAGCCGATATTAATAATCTTCCTCATAGTAATGTCTAAGGGAAAATGTCCTGCTCCAACTCCATTATGCACTCCTGTAATATAATTGGTACTTGTTTTGGTTGAAAAACACAACAAAACTTGTTATCTTGTCCAAATCTATAAAGTATTCCATTTTGAAACACAAATGCTTTAGTTTTCTAAACCAAATACTATATTTGTGAAGTAATGCCTTCTAACAAATAGTCGTACATGTTTTTCAACCACTATAGCTATAATGTGAATAGGTGAACATTAGTGGGTTTGACCAAGTACACCAACCAATTCTGCTTGGTTAATTGGGCAACCTATTTAATACATATGTCATTAATGGGATCTACTAGGTTTATAAACAATTTTGAAATCATATTCTAAAAATAACGATAACCACCTAACTATTTTGCCAAAAACTTGTGGCTTGTTAACCAAGTACACAATAACCATGTGGTCAACATAAAATATAAACCAATTACCTAGTAAGTAATGTTTGAATTTGTGTACGGCATAGACCATAACTAAAGCTTCCCTTTCAATAATAATATAATTCCATTCAACTAAGTTTAGTAATCTAGAGGTGTACATAACTAGTTGATCAAATTTACCAATTAGGTTTTAGGCAAGTATGGCTCCTATTGCTAGCCAAGATGCACATGTGTGAACATGAAACTCAAGCTCCTAGGTTGGACTAATCAAGATAGGGGCTTGTACATACTAGTTCTTAACTTCCTTCAAGTTATTTGATATTATTTAGTCCGTTCAAAAACTTTAAACTTCTTGAGCAATCTTGTAATTGGTGGCATAACAGAGGCATTTTTTTTTATAAAACACTTGTAAAACTATGCCATCCCTTTGAAAACTTGGATCTACTAGGGGTAGTAGGTATGGGCATGTTTACTAAGGCTTGAACCTTCTTGGGATCCATATTGTCCCTTTTTTGGATACTATAAAACCTAGGATAGTTCTTAAAAATACCATGAGTGCACACTTGTTTGGTTAAGGCTAATACTAAACTCCCTACACTTGAAAAAATATTGTTTGAACTTTTCAAGGTGTGTTAATAGGTCATTGAAAATTGTAAAGTCATCAAGGAATATTTTCATGAATACATCAATGTATTCATGAAATGCTTTGGTTATTGCCCTTTAATAAACATGTGGTCCATTTTTGACACCAAATGGCATCACAACCCACACAAAAAACCCCTCAATTAGTAACAAAGGTGGTTTTGTGTAGATCTTTTGGTGCAATTAAAATATGATGATATCTTGGGAATCCATCCATAAAGGTATAAACTTCATGTCCAACAATTGTGTTAATAACCTCATTGGTAAAAGGCAACAACTAAGGTTCTTTCTTTGTTATCACGTTGAATTTCCTTAAATCCACATAGATTCTTAACTTCCCATTTTTTTTGGGAACAACCATTATTAGAGATAACCAAATCACTTTTTCTATTGGTTTGATAAAACCAATAGCAAGTAACTTGTTTATGTCTTGTTTAACAATGGCAACATAATTAAGATTCAACTTGTACCTTACTTGATGAGTAGGTGGTATTGTGGTATGTAATTCAATCTTATGTTGAACAATCTTTGGTGGAATACCTTTCAAGTCTTTGTATGTCTAGGCAAATACATCTTTGAACTCCTTTAAAAGCTCAATTAACTAGTCTATGATAACTGATTCAAGTGGAGAGTTCACTTTCACCCATTACAAATTCTTTTTGGTACCCAAATTCCTCCTTAGTAATTGTCCAACCTACTATGGTTAGATCTTCTACTCGTTCTTGAACAAGTGTTTCATCAACAGTCATCTCTCCAACTTTTGGATGGAAGAAATTTCAGCTAGGTGTTGTTTTATAATATCAAGGGGTATAGCTAGGTTAATAGCTAAAACACACACTAATTCAACATGTTGTTTTGGAACTGAGTCTACCATACTAAGATTTGGTATATGGACTGGTTTTGAAATTAATTCAGTATGAGTAGGTACTTCTATGGTTCCAATTGAAAATAGGTCCAACTTTGTAACAAACATAACATCCTCTTTGTCATTTGATATTCAAGAATGGAAATCATAACATACAAAGACTTTTGGTTTTTTGGTTTGAACACCAAGTTTTTTGGAAATAGGCATGGTTTTTATGGTATTTGTTCCTTATATAGTAATAGTATTGGTTCCCCAAATCATGGGATACTTTTGTATTTTTCAACCATGGGCATCCTAGCAACATTGAGTAATTAAAATTTATAACATTACTATTAATGACAATGAATGTAATGGTATAGAGAATACCATGAAAAAATATTTCAAATCCTTAATAAGACCAAGTGGTTTGGTTATAATTTGATTTGCCATACATAGATTGTAAGGCGTTAAATTAGACTTTGGCAAACCTAATTATACTTTTAGGTTCACGATAATGATATTAATTATAGAACCTCCATCAATTAACACATAATCAATAATGTTTTTACCAACATGGACTTGAATTATTGCCAATTAATGGTTAATGGCCACTATTGCATAGGCAAGCTCAAGTTGAACGGGTTTAGGTTGTACCAATTAAACATGTTTAATCACTTTTTAAATGTATCTTTTGATGTTTGGCACAATCTTCAATAGCTGTCCCAAGTTGATAACGTACTTGGTTTCTAAAACTTGAGTGCTGATGTTTTTCAAAATCTCCTCCAAAGTCTTTTTCTAATAAGGTAGTTTTGTAATCAATTGAACAAATCACTTGCCAATAACCAGTTGACTCATTGGTTTCGTTAAACCCACCCAATTTGAATGAAGTGGTTTTTTAAACTCAACATTTTTGTGTGATATTGAATCACGCCCCTATAGCTCCCTGATAAATGTGAATAAAAGAATCTCGCATTTATTCTTTAGTTTGCCAATTAACTATTGTTTTTGTTTTCACCAATTCACATTTTCTAAGCACCTATTGTTCTAGTCCTTGACTATGTGTCATGATAGTAGCAACTAAATTAAGTAATACATTATCAAATTTAAAAATTCCACAATTATAATGGTAGTAATGGTTGGTTTAGTTTGAAAGATGTTTTGAACTTTTGCCTTTCTAAGACAGTCAAGTGCAGTAACTCCAAATATAAAAACTAAAATAAATACTACAAGGATATCTCAAGGTATTCTAGTTGGTTTAACAGGTTGTGCAATAACTCCAACTATCGATTTAACAACTTTAGTGGAAACATGTATTATAGGTTTTTTTTTTTCCTATTGTGACAAGTTTTTTTAACATGACTAGTTTTACCACAATTTGAACAAACTGTTGTTTAATAGTAATATAGGTGACTACAAGTTATGTAACTGATTTTGATTTTGGGTGGCTTATTAAGGCATTGTAATTTATTATGACTGATCCACTTTCTTCATAGATAATTGCAATTTCCTTATGCTTCATAATGGTATCTCTTACCATACCTATTGTTGATAATGTAAGGTATGGTTGCAAATGTGCTATGAAGATAGTAGTTAGGAACACATCGATAGCTTTAACTTGCAAATAATTAGCAAGTTCTAGCAAACGTTCCTAATAAACCTCTACCTGTTCACTAACTTGTTGGAGGTTCTTCCCTTGCATGTAAACTTCTTCATCATTCTTCACAATTCAAAAATGTCTACAAAACGTTTGTTCCAACTACTCAAAAGTGTAATTGGGATGATTTTGTACAAATTTTTCACCCCATTCCAAAATATTGTCTTGTAAAATGAAACCAAATAGGTTCATGATGTTAGCCTCCATAGTTTCCCCATTAACTTTGATAGTTTTTTTGAAAATTCTAATGTGGGCATCAATATCAATATCCTTCACATATGTTGGATATTCAAGTTTTTGATATGGCAATTTACTAGTTGGTTCATATTGAACTGCAACTAATGGGTACCATGGTGGCATAAACATTATTGAATTAGATGTCAACCACTCATAAAATCTAATGCATGGGTCATGTGGTGGTCCTCCATGTGGGGTTCGATTAGGTAATCTTCGATTAGGCTAATTTTTATGCGGTTCTCCACCCGAATATGGATGTAAATTAGCTTTTCTTTGCTATTGAATTGAAACATCATTACCATGGATAGCTAGTCCATTGACAACATGTACGTTAATAGGTAAAATTACACGTGATATGTATTGAACAGGTACACCCTTGGAAATTAAAATTAGTTGTTTTAATCTACAAGTTAATACCTTGACAATATATTGAGTCTATTCCAGATGTTCAACAAATGGCATCGATTATATTTAGGTAGTATAAGATGCATGTCTTTCCTTTCTTCCAAAAATCAATGGATCAAATCCTCTAATTCTAGAATAATACATTGAATACATGTTAGGATCCATGGGTATAGAAGGTGGAATTGTATTATACCACATTGGATATGGTACAACTCTAGGTCGTTATGTTATTAATGGTGTAAAATGTTGCTACCAACTTAAGTTTTGATTAACTAATGTTGGATGAGTCACCAAACCTAATTGTGATTGGATTTGTGACATGGGTACACCAACATGTATTGTTGGTGTGGTCGTTGTAGTAGGTGGTAAAAAAGTTTCGAGTTATTATTTCATTAATCACTTTAATTTATCAACCACAAAGGGACAATTTGTGAATTCATGTTCAACTCATTGACAATATGCACATGTTAATGCAATTTTAACAATAGGTTGTGGGGTTGTAACCGATATATTTTGTTGAATAGGTGGTTGTTCAACAATTCTTAAAACAAGTATATTTTGCTAAATACCTTGAGTGACATGTTGTGTTTGTTGGACAATAAGTAGTGCAATTACGTCCATTGGTTTTGCATGTTGTTGAGAACTAGATTAATGTGATGGTGTTCATTCCAAGTTGTGTAGTTGTTCTAAATAGTTAAAAATTTGATCATGCTCCAATTTTAAATATGTTACAATTGGATTCAAAATAGGAATCGGTTCAAATTTATAGTACCCAACAACCAATGCTAATCAAAATGGTATAATAAATCTTGGAATGTAATAACTGGGTGTTGTAAACTCCCACCTATGTGTTGCAAAGGCTACTTCATCAGCATGTCAAACAAGTGTGATGTTTTGTCCACCCAATTATGCATTCAACCTTCGTTCTTGGAACGACTATTAAGGTGTCAAAAATCAATTGGGTGAAGGTACTTGTGGTTCCTTTTTTTCTTCTTGCTCTATTGGTATTTAATGAAGAAGTAAATTTGCCATAACGAGTTGTTGAGGTTCATTGTTGGTAGCACCAATTGGTTGAATTCCCTTGGTTTGAAAACATGGTTGTTCTTGCGAATGGGCTACTTCATGAACGGGTTGTTGTGTTATTCCTAATTTTGATTGCCTTCTGAGGCCCCTTGTGAGTACTCTTGACATATTTTATACTAACTTAAAACAATTGTTAATTCAAGTTCTTTTTATCAACATGTTGCTACAAAAATTAGAATTCATCACGGCACAAAAAACTCTTAGAAAATTACTAAAATCATTACAAATTGAAACTTAAAATTTCAAAACAAAATAATCGCTTAAAACTATAAAATGTAAGTGTGATTGTTCACAATTCTGTTTCATTGCATGGTTGCAAAAATGTTAAAGGTTTTAATTATTCTTCTTAAAATTAGGAATTATTATTTTTTAATTTTTCTAATTATGGTTTAAATGATATCAACAAGTTGTTTCATATCAATAGTTTTGGAAATTAGATATAAATGTTTCTCCCAAATGCAAAAAAAACTAATTCAATTTAATCTTTCATAGCATGTTGAAAAAATAAAATATCAAAATTCTAAGTGAACCTATTCATAAACCAAAATATTAGTAAGAAGTAATATTTTAAAAATAAAAAAAGAAAGAAGTTCCAAAGGTTCAAAAGTTTATAAGAAGTTTCAAAAATATCTTTATTTATATTTCATTCTTTCTATTTATACCAAACGTAATATTGTTTTAAATTAAACAATCAATAGCTAGTAAAACTTTAAATTTAAACTATTACAACTACTAGTCACAATTTTAAACCAACTTGTTACTGTCAACAACTAGTTGCTCTAACAAATTGATCATTAGTTTAGTTAACCCATTGGTTACTTTATCACCTATTATTAGTTATTTCAATAGACCGGTTCACCTAAGGTCATGTTACCAAGTAATAATTAAACTAAGTTTCAAAATCATATTGCTTCAATGGTTACCGGTTGCTAACAACTGGTTAGTATATATATAATTAAAAATTTGGGTTGACATAAGTATTCCAATTATCCACCCTTCCTAGCTTTATCCACTATCTCTTTCCACTTTTAATATTGTGTATCTAAATAACTTCAATACGAATTATGTAACTTTTATAACTATTGAAATTGACAAAACATATTTATTCAAAGGAAAAAAAACCACGAAGGAAAAGAAGGAATGTTTTAATATGTACAAGATTTTTTTTTTACATGAAATATTTAAAATAAAATAGTTATTAAACATTGAGATGTTGAACTTGCCATAATACTTAGTGTTTTTATTTTTCAAGTTTTTTTTGGAATGTTAGTACTAGCTTGTGAACATCCCAAAGAAAAAAATAACAATAAATGGTGACTTATTATTAAAACCTTTCAAAAATAAAATAAATTGTCTATCTATTAGCAACAACCAAAAATAAACATCATGCAAACATTACCCAAAATATCTTTTTTCTAATGATTTTAAAACAAAACCAAAAAAAAAAAATTTTCAAAAAAAAATCACAATAGTACAAAATTTTGTAGGTAGAAAAATTATTGAATGTAATTTTGTATACAAGTCCCTTCCCTCCAAGTTGATCTTCAGTACATATGGCTCAAGTTTGCCATTTCATTCTTGTAATGAAAATCAATAACTAGAAATTTTTTCGAAAATGAATTGCATTACAAATTAGCCTAGTTCCAAAAAATGGATACATAAATCAACTTGGGAGCAATAACCCAGCACAACACAAGGTACATCATTTTTCAATTTCCAAATATTGATATCATAAATGTGGTGAAAGAAGATGACATATATGAGGACTAGAAGGCCCCCTATGTATAAGGATCAAAAGTAGATGTCATATGTAAGGATTTGACAAAATTATGATTTGTGCTAACATTCACAGTCTGAATTGGCTTTCCTTTTTTCTTTACATGTGATGATGGCAACAAAGGGAAGTCTTTTTTCAAGGGGAAGGGGTGGAGCCGATCTAGGACCTATTAAGGGTTCATTATTTGAAGGATGTCATGTGTTATTACTAAAGTTTTATTCATCACTAGCCCACCAAAAAGTGGTAGAAGGGGTTAGGTAAGATTAATAACAAGGTCTTGAGCAAAATGGAGGTCATCATCTTATGGCGGCCCAAATGAAGACTCCTCAACAACTCTTCAATGATATGTGTTATGTCATTTTGATTAATATGACTAGTCGAATTTTTCCCTCACATGGATCTTTGCATCCCCAATTAAAAGTATTCGTCTATAGGTCTAGGTTGTCATTTATAGCTTGTGCACTAATGCAAATTGCATTTTCTATTCCCCATACTACTACTGGCACATGCGTTTCCCAACTACATTGCAACACAAAAAAACCTAGCTACTCATAAACTCATCTATTGACATCATATTTGATTTGGTTCATTTTAATTATTTTCTCACTCCACAATAAATCCCAATTGCTTATATTATTTTGTTACTTTTGCAACAAACCCACCTAATTTCTTCTTTTACTTTCTCATTAAAAAAAAAATCCAATTTACTTGTTCACTCCTTTGTTTATTTATTCACTATCAAATCTTATTGATTTTTAGTTTCTTAGTCACAATAGATCCAATCACTTGCTTGTTGGCTTCAATTAATCACATTAGATTTAATTGTCTCATACTTGCCAAATGACTATAATAGATCCAATCACTTGCTTGTTGGCTTCACTTATTCATAGTAGATATAATCATTTCATACCTGCCAAATGATTGTAATAGATCCAATCACTTGCTTGTTGGCTTCACTTATTCATAGTAGATATAATTGCCTCATACTTATCAAATGACTAGAATGGTCCAAACTTTAGATGCAAACCCTCTTCCTTTTGGCAACTTAATTTATTTGTTATAACATATCAATTTTTTTCTAGAAAATTCTTCTTTTGAAGTTTTATTTTTTCAGATTTTTTTTTTATGAGTGGACTTTTTAAATGTTTGAGTATTAACCATTGTCAGGAATCTCCACACAAATCTAGGTCACTAATGATAGTACCATACCAACTAACATAGTCTGACATATTAATTATTCCTCAAATGGTGTGCAAAAAAAGGAGAAACATAAATGTAATATAATATAATATAAAAATGACATCCATGTACAATAAATTACGAAAGAAATAAGATCAATTTTTTTAATTACTCAAATAGGTGGTAAGTCATATTTGCGTGAAGGACAAATTATCAAATTTAAAAGACATACAAACCATTTGATTTCATCAATTAATTGTGATTGTTTTATAATAATATTTTCATCTTCTATCCTTTTTCACAATGTCGATAATATCTTTTGAAAATTTCATAAGTTACAAATATATTGAATTTCATACATACCCCTTGCAAAACAATGGTCATATGTTGAGTTCACTTTATTTTGTAATGGGTCCACACTCAAGACAACATATGTTCCATGAGATATTGAATTTAAATTATTTTTGTCACTAAAATTGAAAAAAAATCCAAAATATGAAAATAAAATAAAATTCAAAGTTTGTCACATCAAGATATCTCAAAATTGTAAGGTTTCCAATTACACACTTGGTATTCTTGGAAAGCCTTCAATGCATAGGGGCACATACATTGGCTTTGTGACATTTCACTAGAAGAAAAATTGTCATTTGCAATATAAAAAAAAAGTTTGCAACTATATTGACAAATTTTAAATGCAAAAATTGGTTACACTTACAACAATTTTTCTTCTAGTGTATGAAACCATGTTACACAAGTTATTGAAGATTGAACATATTTTCAATGGCAATTGAATTAAATCAAAATGAAAAAAATAGAAAAATCTAGGTGCATCCTTGGTACTATTAAAAAAATCTTGAATGACTAGGATTTAATGGAATTTGTTTCATAATTTTTTGACCTAAGGTGCATGAGGTATTTAATTTTGAATTAATTTCGTCATTGAAATTTCAAATAAATTAGAGAAATTAGGTTTTGAAAAAAAAAAGTTCAATAATGTGTTCACACTTAGAGAAAACATGTTTACCGTGCAATTCAAGTAAGATTTCCTTTCATATTTGGATCTTCAAAAATTGAATATATACCTCGCATAATAATGTTCAATATTTATGTAATGGGTTCACACTTGGACCAATTGTGCATGCCACACTATTTACCTTGCAAACCAATGTTTATATGTTGAGTTCACACCATGTTGGGCAAATATCACAATAAAAAAAAATCCATTGGATCTAGTTTTCAAAATAGATTTTGAGAATTGAACTAGTTATTTAGTATTTTTTAGAAGAAAACCCATTTCAAATATCCAAAAAGGACATCAAATACATTTTAAAAACATTTCACCAATTTTTGAGAATGTTGAATATATATAATCAAACAACATCTATTGGATATTCAAGTTAGTTTTCATAATCAGGATTAACTTTTTTCAAACCTAATTAAAAGCTTTCAAAAACTTAGGATACTTCATCTACCTACCTTTAAACATTCACTTTCTAACCTTTTCAACCATCCTACACCTTTTACCCTATACCTTACCCAAAACCTTTTCCCTTACCCCCATACCTACTTGATATCCAAATCCAGGTAAGATTATGATATTCATGATATCTTACCTAGATTTCAAAATTTGAAATCTAGGTTCTACTTTGAATATCACAAGACCATAACCTTGAGATATTTCATCAAATATGATAGCTCTCAACTATCACCTTGTCCTAGGTCCATTATTTTGAAAATGTCCCCACCCTAGGGCTTTACCCTACACATAGTGACTTCTAAATCAATTGAGCTGACAAATAATTGTATTTAGTTGACCAAAATTACTCTTGTTTCCTCAAAGGATCAATCTTCAAATAGTCCTCTTTTTTATTTTGTAAATTCAAATTAGTCATATTAGCCAATCATATATTTACTCCATGTAAAATGAATCCCAAAAGAACAAACCCCCCACAATAGCCTTATTTCCAAAAAAAGTCAACCCCCAAATTTCTCTTGTTCCCCAAAAGGATTTACCTTCAAAGTAAACTTATTTCTCAGAAAGAATTAACCCCAGATTAATCTTATTTCCCAGAAGGATTAACTCTCAAAGTAATCTTATTTCTCAAGACGAATTAACTCCAGATTGATCTTATTTCCCAAAAGGATTAACCCTCAAATTAGTTCCCACTAGTCAAAATAAAATTTATGAACACAAAATATATTTCAAGTAGAGAAAGCAACAGATTGGGTGGAAGAGAAAAACAAAGTTAGCAAGAGAGCAAGGGAAAGAGAGGGAGAGAAAAG
>Ga0116226_10005251_pt1 | contig 11549 bp, 9 predicted proteins | sample S1TSphfallax_FD_89692 | JGI IMG/M metagenome (GOLD analysis project Ga0116226, IMG submission 89692) | Host-associated microbial communities from peat moss isolated from Minnesota, USA - S1T2_Fa - Sphagnum fallax MG | ecosystem: Host-associated > Plants > Peat moss > Unclassified | place: USA... | reverse complement strand
CATCTTCCATGGCGTGGCCGGCATCTTCCAGCGCATGCGGCTTTTTGCCGCCGCCGCCGGCAAAACTTTCCGACATCGCGCCAAGCGCCCGATGCAGCGCCCGCTGTGTCCGGGCATCGGCGTCCTGAGCCTGTTCGGCCGGCCCGGCCGGCATCGGCGCGGGCTGCTTCTGTGTCTGGTCCGGTGGCGGCGCCAGATCGTGGGGTGCGCCGTCTCCTTGGGGCATCTCGCCGGCCTGCGGCGGCGGCTCATCCTGCTGCTCATCGGGCGGCAACGGCGGCGGCATGAAGTTGAAGCCGCGGAACGGCTGCAGGCCCGGCAAAGGCTGCGGCATGCGGGTTTGCGCATGGTCCAGCAGCGTCGTCTCACGCCGCACCAGGTCCTGCACGGCGCCCATCATCTGGCGCCCGCGCCGGGCCTGCTGCTGCTGTTGCTGCATTTCCTCGTGCGACATGATGTGCGCGTTCTTCAGCTGATCCAGCATCTTCTGCAGTTCGGCCAATTTCTGTTGCGCATCCTGCATGCGGCCTTCGCGCATCGCCTGCTGCATCTGGCGCATCAGCCGGTCCATCGCCCCCGATGACAGGTGTTGCGACTGCGGGTTGAATTTTTCGATCGCACCCTTCTGCATGGCCTGCTTGGCGATGTCGGACAGCCGTTTATCAAGCGCCTCGCGCAGGGCATCCAGCCGCTGGCCCAGTTCCTTGTCGGTCAGGCGGCCGTTCGCGCGATCCTCCAGCCCCTCGCGCAGCCGCTGCTGCGCTTCCGCCAAAGCGCGGGCAGAGGCGTCGGGCAGCGCGCCATCCAGCGCCAAAGCCAGCGTCCAGAGCCGCGCCTGCACCGCCGCCACCACTGAAGCCGTCGGGTGCGGCACCGATCCAAGCAGCGTTGCGGCGGTGGCCAGGTTCAGCACCACGCCGGTGGCGGAGAGGCCCGACTTGTCGCTTGGCGCAAATGGCGCCTCGGCCAGCGCGGCGAGATCGGCGGCCGCATCTTCGGTTTCGTCGGGGTGCAGGGCGACGCGCCGGCGCAGATCGGCGATGGCGCGCGCCAGAGGGTGGTGGAGGTTGCGCGCCGGCAGCACGAAATCGACGCTGGCGCCGGTGGCGGTCTGCCCGGAGACGTCGCGTGCGGCCAGGCGGCCGGTTATCATCACGCCGGCGAGGGGATTTTCAGACAGATCCGCCGTGCCGGTGCCGGTGGCTTGCTTGGGGGTTCCGGGCAAGGGCAGCGGCACGCTGAAACTCGGCAGATCCGGCCGTCCGGCGGGCCGCAACTCGGCCTGCAGGGAGGCGACGCCCCAGCGCTGGCTGACCTTCCAGGGGAATTTGGTGGAGAGCGAGGCGCCGGCCCGTCCCGGCGGCGCAGTCCATTCGGCCACCGGTTTTTCGTTCGGCAGCACCTTGATGTCCCACCGCGCCAGATCGGAGAACATCGTGCCGACACGCAGCCGGCCGCCTTCGGTCAGCGCCAGCGACGCCTGGAAACTGTCGCTGCCGAGCGTATCCATGCGGTGCGCGCTGCCGGCCATGATGAGGTCGGGCCTTGCGGCGATGCCGGTGATGCTGATGGTCAGCCGCGAGTCACGCGGTACCGTAACCGGTCCCGCGGCCGAGCCGGCTTGGGGCAGGAAGATCGGCGGCAGGCCCGTATAGCTGGGCGGCATCACCCAGGCCTGGACCAAAGGCGCGGGCGAGCCATGCCAGCCCGAAAAACCCGGGGCGAACAGCGCGGTTATGCGGCTGCCGGCCTGCGGGCCGGCGATCACGGCGCCGGCGACCAGAAGAACGGTGGCCGCGGCGCGTAGGGCCATCGTGTCGCTGGCGGCGAGCAATGGGTCAGGGCCGCGCAAGCGCAGATGGGCGATGGCATTCTGCGCCCGGGCCCGGTGCAGTTGCCACAGGGCGCGCTCCATCTCGCCGCCGCCGGCCGGCCGGTCGCGCAACACCGCAAGCGGCTGATGGCGCAGGCCGGAATCCCGCTCAAGCCGGCGCTCGAGCGCCGACGCGCGCCACGTGGGCAGACGCCGCCAGCTTCGGACAGAGAGACCGGCAATGGCGGCAATCGCCGCCGCCAGCATGGCAAGATGCAGCCATGCGGGAAGTGCAGCCGGCAGGCCCATCAGCGCCGCACCCAGCAGCAGGGCCGCGACTGTCAATGCCGGCCACAGGGCCATCCCGAGCCGCTCGGTATGCAGAATGAGCGAGGCCGTGAGCAGCCACCACCGCAGGCGACCCACGTTGCGGTGCTCTTGCGGCTTCAAGGGTGATGGCGCTCTGGCTGGTATTCGGTGCTCCATAGGGCGCTCAGCGCCTGGCGCGGGCGTATCTGCCGGTAGCCTGGCGCTCCCGTCGCGCCATCGACCAGAACCTGCGGCGCCAGCGGGCGGGCGTTGTAGGTGGAACTCATCACCGCACCATATGCGCCCGAATCCAGGATCGCCACCACGGCGTGGCGCCCGAGCGGCGGAATCTTGCGCGCACGCGCGAAAATATCCGCGCTTTCGCAGACCGGGCCGGCGATGTCGGCGATCTCGCAGGAAGCCGCGAGGTCGCAGGCCGCCACCGGCACGATGCCGTGCCAGGCGCCATACATTGCCGGCCGGGCCAGATCATTCATCGCCGCATCCAGCACCACGATCGGCCGCGCCATGCCTTCGCGCTTGATGCGCACCACGGATGCCAGAAGCAGCCCGGCCGGCCCCACCAGCCAGCGCCCCGGCTCGATGGCAAGGCGCAGGCCGAGCCCTTTGAAAGCCGCATGGATTGCGCCGGCCCATGCCTCCGGCAACAGGTCCGGCTCGTCCCTATAGGTGATCCCGAGGCCGCCGCCGCAATCCACCATGTCCACAGTCAGGCCGCCGTTGCGCAGGGTGCGCACGAGGGCGGCGAGTTTTTCGTAGGCGCTCGCATAGGCGGCCACACCCATGATCTGGCTGCCGATGTGAACCGCCAACCCGACGGGGCGGAGGCCGGGAAGCCGCGATGCTTCCTTATAGAGGGGAGCGACCTGGTGCAGCGGAATGCCGAATTTGTCGCCGGCGCGGCCGGTAGCGATCTTGTCGTGCGTGCCGGCATCGACATCCGGGTTCACGCGCAAGGCAACACGCGCCACGGCGCCAAGGGAGGCGGCCAGGGCGGAGAGGTCGCGCAGCTCCTCGGCGCTCTCGACATTGAATTGGGCAATATCGGCGTCGAGGGCAGCGGTGCATTCGGCGTCGGTTTTTCCTACGCCGGAGAACACGATTTTTTGCGGCGGGATGCCTGCTTGCGTGGCCCGCAGCAGCTCGCCCTGGCTTACGACGTCGGCGCCTGCACCCTCGGCGCCCAGGCAGGTCAGGATGGCGAGATGGTCGTTCGCCTTCACCGCGTAGTGGATCGCGATGTCCGGCATGGCGCTGCGGAGCCGGCCGAAGCGGCGGCGCAGGGTGCCGGCGCCGTAAACCCAGCACGGTGTGCCTTCGGATGCAGCGATGGCGGCGAGCGGCACGCCTTCGAAGAGGAGGCCATCCAGCGGGTCTGCGCGGAGCGAGGAGCGGGCGGCGATGAGGGCGTGCATTAAGGCAAGGTCTTCTTTTCTGAAGAAAAGAAGCAAAAGACTTTTATGTCCTGCGCCACGCCCACGATCGAGGCCCGTGTCTTAAGCGTTGGGGCCTGAAAAGGGGGAACCCCCGGATAAGTAAAAGTTTTTTGGTTCTTTTTTTCAAAAAAGAACATTCTTGCTTCCTTCAAAACACCAGCTTCGCGCCGACGATCAGCAGCACCACTGCCAGGATCGGCCGCAATCCCTTTTCCGGCAGCCAGGGCGCCAGCAGGCTCCCGAGCACGATCCCCGGGATCGACCCGATCAGCAGCCTGCCGAGCAGATGCATATCCACGTCGCCCATCTGCCAATGCCCCAGGCCGGCCAGCAGGGTCAGCGGCACGGCATGCGCAATATCGGACCCGACGATGGTGGCCAGCGAAGACCGGGGGTAGAGGACGATCAGCACAGTTACCCCCAGCGCCCCCGCCCCCACCGATGACAGCGAGACCAGAACGCCGAGAACCAGCCCGCTGACCACAGTGAGGTTCGCGGCCGTCTGCTCCGAAGGGTGTCCGAACCGCCGGGTGAGTGCATCGAGGATCAGGCCGCGGAACAGGATGGCGGTGGCGGTCAGGAGCAGGGCCACGCCCAGGCTGAACGTGATGGCATGCTGCACGCCCCGGCTCTCCGGGCCAAACCAGGCGAGTGCCAGGAGCGTTACCGCCGTTGCCGGAACGGAGCCGGTGGCGAGGCGCCGCACGATCCGCCAATCCACGGTTCGGCTTGCGCCATGCACGAATGTGCCCACCGTTTTTGTTGCGGCCGCGTAGAGCAGGTCGGTCCCCACGGCCTGCGTCGGGTGGATGCCGAACATCAGCACCAGCAGCGGCGTCATCAGCGACCCGCCGCCCACGCCCGTGAGGCCGACAACGAGGCCGACCAGAAAACCGAGCGTCGGATAGGCCAAACTGGACGGCAAATGCATTACGCGCGTTCCTCCCCTTATAGGCACACACTGACATGCCTCAGATGTGTGTCTATTCCGTTCGCTGGCCGACACCCAAGTGGGCCACCCCCGCTCTATCGGCTAAGAAGCGCGCCATGACGTTCGACCGCAAGACGACCATCCTGCAAGTTCTTCCGGCGCTGGAGAGCGGCGGCGTGGAACGCGGCACCGTCGAGATGGTGCAGGCCATCGTGGCCGCCGGCGGCAGGGCGCTGGTGGCCAGCGCCGGCGGACGCATGGTGGCGCAGGTGGAACGCGCCGGCGGCCAGCATGTCGGGCTGAGCCTGATGACCAAGGACCCGCTGAATATCTGGCTGAATGCCGGCAAGCTGGCCCGGATCATCCGCGCCGAAGGGGTGGACCTGGTGCACGCCCGCTCGCGCGCCCCTGCCTGGTCGGCCTGGATGGCGGCGCGGCGGGCGCGAGTGCCACTTGTTACGACCTGGCATGGAATTTATGGCGAGGATTTTCCTGGCAAGCGCAGCTACAACAGCGTGATGGCGCGCGGCGAACGGGTGATCGCCGCCAGCCGCACCATCGCCTCCCGCGTTGTTGCCACCTACGGCGTGGATGGCCGGCGCCTGCGGATCATCCCGCGCGGCGTGGACACCGGCTTATTCAATCCGGATGCGGTGACCGGCGATCGGGTGCACCGCCTGGCGCAAGCGTGGCGTCTGCCCACCGAGGCGCGCGTGGTAATGCTGCCTGCCAGGCTGACGCGCTGGAAGGGCGCCGAGACCCTGATCGACGCGGCCGGCTTGCTGGCGCGCCCCGATGTGTTTTGGGTTTTGGTGGGTGATGACCGGGGCAGCGGCACATTTGCCCAAAAACTCCTGAGCCGGGCAAACCGGCGGAAGATTCTTGGCAATCTGCGCCTGGCCGGCCATTGCGACGACATGCCCGCGGCCCTGCTGCTGGCCGACGTGGTTGTGAGCACCAGCCTGAAACCCGAACCGTTCGGCCGCAGCGTGATCGAGGCGCAAGCCATGGGCTGCCCCGTGGTGGCCTTCAACCATGGGGGCGCCGCGGAAACGGTGATCGACCAGCAGACCGGATTTCTGGTTCCGCCCAAGGATACGGTGGCACTTTCCGCTGCCATCGGCCGCGCGCTGGATATGCCTGAGGACGAACTCTCGTGGCTCGGCTGGCGGGCCCGTGAGGCGATTGAAACCGGCTATACCGTGAGCGCCATGCAGCAGGCGACGCTTGCCGTTTATGCTGAGATATTGCCGGGGGCGGGATTTGTTGAAGGCAAGTAAGACAAGGAAGGTGTTCTTTTCTGAAGAAAAGAACCAAAAGACTTTTGTTTTCTAGGGCGGTTGCACGATCCGGGACTTGGCCGGAGAGCGAGAGCGCTGGGCGGAATATATTAATTATCCGGCTAGGCGCGCTTGGGGATTTCGTTCTGTCGTTCCCTGCCTTTGCCGCGCTGCGCGCCCATCATGCGGGGGATCGGGTGGTGCTGCTGACCACGGCGCCCTTCGTACAGCTGGCGGCGGCAAGCCCCTGGTTCGACGAAATCCGCATCGATACACGGCCATCCTGGCTAAACCTGTCGGGGCTGGCCCGACTGCGGCGCCAACTGCACGGCTTCGACTTTGTTTACGATTTGCAGACGTCCGGGCGCAGCTCACGCTACTTCCGGATCGCCGGGCGCCCGCCCTGGTCGGGGATCGCGTCCGGCTGTTCGCACCCGGATCGCGACCCGGATCGTGACCGCCTGCACAGCACGGAGCGGCAACGGCGCCAATTGGCGGTGGCTGGCGTGTCGCCCGCTTCCATGGACCTGTCCTGGCTGGCAGGGCGCGGCCCGCAGATTGACGGGCGCTATGCGCTGCTGGTGCCGGCCACATCCGGATCCCATGGCGGCGCTAAAACCTGGCCGATCGAGCGGTTTTCAGCGGTCGCGCAGCTGCTCGTGCAGCGCGGGTTTCGGCCGGTGATCGTGGGCACTGCGGCCGAAGCCCACCAGGCTGCGCAGATCCGGGCGGCTTGCCCCGAAACACTCGACATGACCGGGCAAACATCCATTCTGGACCTCGCGGGGCTTGCACATCGGGCGTCGCTTACCATCGGCGGTGACACCGGGCCGGTGCACCTGGCGGCCATGATGGGCAGCCCGACGATCGCCCTGTTCTCGAAATATAGCGATCCCGTTCATGCGACGCCGGTAGGGAATGTGCGCTTGCTGCGCGAAAACAGGCTGGAAGACCTGTCGCTCGACAGGGTTGCGGCAGTGCTGCCCTGAGACCATAGACAAATCCCGCACTTTCTTGGAGTTCCGCAATGCCTGCCATTACGCTTCCCGACGGCTCCGTGCGCCGCTTCGAGAGCGCTGTGACCGGCACCGAAATCGCGGCCAGCATCGGACCGGGCCTGGCGAAGGCGGCCTTGGCCATGAGGGTGGATGGCGCGCCGATGGATCTGTCGCGCCAGCTCGCCTCGGACGCAAAGGTCGTGTTCATTACGAGGCGCGATCCGGATGCACTTGAGATGATCCGCCACGATGCGGCCCATGTTCTGGCAGAGGCCGTGCAGACACTTTATCCGGGCACGCAGGTGACGATCGGGCCCTCTATCGAACACGGTTTTTATTACGATTTCGCTCGGAACGAGCCGTTCACGCCGGCGGATTTTCCGGCCATCGAAGCCAAGATGCGCGAGATCGTAGCGCGCAACGCGAAGTTCGTGCGCGAAGAGTGGGACCGCGAAGAGGCCATCCAGTTTTTCGAGGACCGCGCTGAGCGTTACAAGGCGCAGCTGATCCGCGATCTGCCCGCGAGTGAGACCATCACGATCTACCGGCAGGGCGACTGGCTGGATCTGTGCCGTGGCCCGCATATGCGCGGCACCGGCGACATCGGCACGGCGTTCAAGCTGATGAAGGTGGCCGGCGCTTATTGGCGCGGCGACCATCGCAACGCGATGCTGACGCGCATCTACGGCACCGCCTGGCGCGACCAGAAGGAGCTGGATGTCTATCTGCTGCAGCTGGAGGAAGCCGAACGGCGCGACCACCGCCGGATCGGCAAGGAAATGGACCTTTTCCATTTGCAGGAGGAGGCCGTGGGCAGCGTGTTCTGGCATCCGAAGGGGTGGAAACTGTACCGGACGGTTGAGGCCTATATGCGGCGGCGGCTGGATGAGGCCGGGTATCAGGAGGTGAAGACGCCGCAGCTGGTGGATCGGGCGCTTTGGGAAAGCTCTGGGCACTGGGAGAAGTATCGCGAGCACATGTTTATCGCGACGGTGGAGGACGAGGAGAAAACGCTTGCGCTGAAGCCGATGAACTGCCCGTGCCATGTCCAGATTTTCCGGCACGGGCTGCGCAGTTATCGGGAGCTGCCGATGCGCATGGCAGAGTTTGGCGCCTGCCATCGCTATGAGCCGTCGGGCGCGCTGCACGGCATCATGCGCGTGCGGGCGTTTACCCAGGACGACGCGCATATCTTTTGCACCGAGGAGCAGGTGCCGGCGGAAACGGCGCGGTTCGTGGAGCTGCTGCGGTCGGTTTACGCGGATTTCGGATTTCCTGAGTTTCGCATCAAGTTTGCCGACCGGCCGGCAGTGCGCGCCGGCGAGGACTGGACGTGGGATCGTGCGGAGGAGGCGCTGCGGGAAGCGTGCCGGCTGGCGGGCGTGGAGTATGAGCTGAATTCCGGCGAGGGCGCGTTTTATGGCCCCAAGCTGGAGTTTGTGTTGCGAGACTCGATTGGGCGCGACTGGCAATGCGGCACGCTGCAGGTGGATTATGTTCTGCCGGATCGGCTGGATGCGGAATATGTCGGCGAGGACAGCGCGCGGCACCGGCCGGTGATGCTGCACCGGGCCATTCTCGGAAGTTTTGAGCGGTTCCTTGGTATCCTGATCGAGCAATATGCCGGTCGCTTCCCATTGTGGCTGGCGCCCGTTCAGGTGGTGGTTGCCAGCATCGTGTCGGATGCGGCGCCGTATGCCGAGGAGGTGGCGGCGGCGCTTCGGGCGGCGGGCGTAGAGGCGCGGGCCGACGTGCGAAACGAGAAGATCAACGCGAAGGTGCGCGAGCATAGTCTGGCGCATGTTCCGGTTCTGGCCGTGGTTGGGCGGCGCGAGGCGGAGCACCGCAGTGTGGCGCTCCGGCGGCTTGGCTCGGATGGGCAGGAGATTGTGGCGCTGGATGAGGCGGTGGCGCGCCTTGGCGACGAGGCGCGGGCGCCGGACGTTCGGCGCAAGGCTTAACGGAAGAACGCGGGGTGGGCTGCGGAGCAGCCCACCCTACTTGCTGAGCTGGGCCACCAGGCCATCAAGCTGATCGAGCGAGCGATATTTTATCGTCACCGTGCCGCCCCTGCCATCGAACGAGATTTGCACGTTCAGGCCGAGGCGGGTGGAGAGGTCGCGTTCAAGCGCTTCGGTTTCCGGATCCTTCAACTTTACCGCCCGTTCACCTGCCTCTTGCGGTTGACTGCTGGCGAGGGCTTCGGTTTGGCGAACGTTTAGCCCGCGCGAGATGACCAGTTTGGCGGCCTGTTCCGGATCTGGATGGGCGAGCAGCGCCCTGGCATGGCCGGCGGTGAGTTTGCCGCTTTGCACATCGTTGCGCACGCTAGGTGGTAGCTGGAGAAGGCGGATCGCGTTGGCGATGTGGCTGCGGGATTTGCCGACGGCGGTGCCGAGTTGTTCCTGGGTCAAGCCGAACTCTTCGATCAGGCGCCTAAAACCTTCGCCTTCTTCAATGGGGTTCAGGTCCTGTCGCTGCAGATTCTCGACCAGTGAGGCCGCCATCGCGTCGGTATCCGCGAGTTCGCGGACCAGAACCGGCACTTCATGTAGCCCGGCCTGCTGCGCTGCTCGCCAGCGTCGCTCGCCGGCGATGATCTGGAGGTGGCCCGGCTTTTTCGGATGCGGTCGCACCAGCAAGGGCTGCAGGATACCGCGGGCGCGGATGGACTCGACGAGCTCGGCCAGCGTATCGGCGTGAAAGCTGGTGCGGGGTTGGAAAGGCCCCGGCTCCAGCATTTCTACGGCGACTGCCCTTATAGGTGCGCCGACGGCTGGCGCCGCGGGTGCCTCACCCATCAGGGCAGCGAGGCCTCGGCCCAGGCGTGGGTTGGCCGCGCTCACGCCGCCACCCGGCGCTGCCGTAGGAGCATTTCCTCGGCGAGTTTTGTATAGGCGAGGGCGCCTGCGGAGTTCTTGTCGTAGATCAGCACGGGCTGGCCATGGCTTGGGGCTTCCGAAATGCGGATGTTGCGGGGGATCACCGTTTCGTAGACGCGATCGCCGAAGAAGCTGCGGGCGTCGGCCGCAACCAGGTCGGAGAGGTTGTTGCGGCGGTCGAACATGGTGAGCACGATGCCTTGCAGGGTGAGTTCGGGGTTCAGGCTTCGCTTTACGAGGTCGATGGTGTGGACGAGCTGGCTGATGCCCTCCAGGGCGAAAAACTCGCATTGCAAAGGCACCAGCACGGCGTTTGCGGCGACGAGACCGTTTAGTGTGAGCAGGCTGAGGCTTGGCGGGCAGTCGATGATGATGAAGTCGTAGCTGCCCAGCCAGGCGAGGGCGGCGCGCAGGCGATATTCGCGCTTTGGTAGGCCCACGAGCTCAACCTCCGCGCCCGCCAGGTTCGAATCGGAGGGGATGATTTCCAGGCCCTTGACCGAGGTGGGCTGCACGAGGGTGAGCGGGGATCTTGCTTCCACCAGCATGGCGTAGGTGCCGTCGCCGCGGTTGCGGCGCTCTAGCCCGAGACCGGTGGAGGCGTTGCCTTGGGGGTCCAGATCGATCAGCAAAACATGCTGTCCGCTCAGGGCGAGGGCGGTGGCGAGGTTAATGGCGGTTGTTGTTTTGCCGACGCCGCCTTTTTGGTTTGCAATGGCCAGGATGCGCCGGTGCTCATGTAGATCAGACACGCTTGACCCCGCTGATGCGCAGAATGACGCTGCTGCGATCTGTCTGGCTTATATGCCGTTCGATCTGCAGGGTCCACGCGGCCGATGCCTCTGCCATCTCCTGATCCGCTTTTTCGCTCTTGGGGAAGAGGCAGACGCCGTCCGTTGCCAGGAATGGGGCGGCAAGTGCTAGCAATTTTGGCAAGGGCGCGAGGGCTCGGGCGGTGACGACGCGGGCTGGCTGGATGAGCGCGGTTTCGATCCGGCATGCGTGGATTTGGGCGGGGGCCTGGGTGATGCGCGCTGCTTCGCGCAAGAACGCTGCTTTGCGTTGGTCGGATTCGATCAGGTGGAAGGGAATGCCGGTGGCGATGCAGAGGATGAGGCCGGGAAAGCCAGCGCCGGAGCCTAGATCGATCCCGCGCTGAGTGCCGTCCGGAATGAGCGGGGCCAGTTGCAGCGAGTCCTCTACATGGCGCTCCCACAACACAGCGGAATCGGATCGGCTGACCAGATTGATGCGTGTGTTCCACCGTTGGAGGAGGTCAACGAAGGCCTCCAGCCGTGACACTGTTTCACGTGAAACACCTCCCAATGTTTCACGTGAAACACTCAAGCCTGCATCCGCCGCAGATGACCGATCACCGCCATGATGGCTGGCGGATTGATGCCCGGAATCCGGCTCAGCGAGGCAATCGACTGCGGACGCACCGCGCTCAGCTTCTCGCGCGCCTCGGTGCTTAATCCACCGATAAGGTCGTAATCGAGCCCGTCAGGCAGAAGCAGCGCTTCGGTTGCCCGTAGTTGCCGCGCCTCCGTGTCCTGGCGGGCCAGGTATCCGCTATAAAGGGCCTCCACCTCCAGCTGGGTTCGAACCTGAGGTGGGAGCGCTTCCAGCCAAGGAAACAGGCGCTCCAGGGCAAACGGATCGCTTTCCCGCCCAAGCAGGTCCAACACGCCTCTCGGGTGGCCATCCTGCTTCACTTGAAGGCCTTCGCGTGCAAGCGCCGGGGGGCTGCGCAGGTCTTTACGGGCCTGGGCCAAAGCAGACTCCAATAGCGCCTTGAAGTCCGCAAATCGCCGCGCCCGCGCTAAGCTGACGCAGCCCGCTTCAATTCCAAGCGGCGTCAGCCGTAGGTCGGCATTGT
>Ga0116226_10005250_pt1 | contig 11554 bp, 8 predicted proteins | sample S1TSphfallax_FD_89692 | JGI IMG/M metagenome (GOLD analysis project Ga0116226, IMG submission 89692) | Host-associated microbial communities from peat moss isolated from Minnesota, USA - S1T2_Fa - Sphagnum fallax MG | ecosystem: Host-associated > Plants > Peat moss > Unclassified | place: USA... | reverse complement strand
TGTCTAATTCTGGTATATGTTCAGCAAGCTTAATTTTGGCTGTGCGATAAATTTCGATGCAGGTTTTTACAGAATTAGTCACCCACAACACTTTCTGCTTATTTCTGAGAGCTTCTATAACAGGTTGCCAGATTTCCTTGAGTTTATCAAAGTCAGTTACTTCAGGAACATATTTAATTTCGTAACGCTTAAGTTCCTCCAGTTCCTTTGGCCCTTCGATGGGTTCGTCTAATTCTTCGCCTTGTTCAGCAACTACTTGACGAATAGCTTGTAACTGTTCAGGAGTAAAGCTGGCACTCATCAAGAGAATAGGCGCACCACGAAACGCTTTGATAAATTTCAATAGCGCTCCGAAAAGACGTGCATCGTAGGCATGAACTTCATCAAAAACAAAAGCTGATTGTGCGATCGCAGCCCAAGAATAAAGTGGTTTGCGATTGTTTTGAATTAAGCCCAATACAGAATCAACTGTACAGACAATCAATTTCTTCCGCCATGCCTGAAAAGCCATCAGTCGAGCATCGATACCCTCAGAATCATCTGATTCCCCAGAAAATAGTAGCTCCCGATCCAAATCAGCACGCGAATGCATTAAAGCTGCTTCAATTTCTGTGCCATCTGCATAGTCAATATATCCTTGTGAAGCTGTACCTGTAGTTGGATAAGAAAAAAATAATTTACGTCCTACTGCCCATTTTTCTCCCCAGGCATACGCACCAATCGTTTTACCTGTTCCACAACCTGCTTTGACGAGTGTTACTCGACGATGTGATTTGGCAACTAACTCTTGAAATGGACGTAATTTTTGACCTTTTAGACGTTGATTGACTAATTTCTGAATATCTTCTTTTGAAAGTTGCAATGATAATACTTGTTCTATCCATACCTTAAAGTCTTCTTCAGCTAGGGGTAATGCAGAACCAGCCAAATCTGCTGTAATTACTGTTGCTTTCACTCCAGCAATGAATTTTTGCTGCTCCCAATCTAGTTGTGATTCAAACTGAATAAATTCATTGCGTAGATTTATTAAAGCCTGTTGTAATTGAGACTTTGACCAAATTTCTGGAGGAAGTTCTGGTAATTTTTCAGGTAATCCTAAAGCTTGATGACCCATTTTCAAGATTGTTTGAAAATCGGAATGATGGGTATAAATTTTTAATTCACCCCCGGTTCCAGAAATAATCTCAGCTATAAATTCCGCAGCTTGATTATTTTGATTTATCCCTATTTTGAGATGATGTCCCATTGCTGCCCAAATAGCAATCATTAAGTTGGCATTCTGGCATTGTTCCAACCATTCCTTAAAGGTAGGTACTTGCAACGCCAAAATGCCGCTAATGACTTCATGACGTAGTATTTGCCTATCTGAATGCCCTTTTGAAGACTTCAACAAATCCTTGCGATACTTAATAATTTTTGGGTCTGATGATTTAAGGTCAAGAGTTTTTAAGTAAACCATCTCCTGAAAATGTTGATTTGCTTTACCCCAATCGTGCAAATACGCACCCAATCTAACTGTCGTTGCAAAGTAATCTAAATCAATATGTTTTATTCCTAATTGCTGGAGAATGGACTTACCTAATTTATCCACCAAAACATCAGCTGCTTGCATCACCAAGCTGATATGTCCTGTATACTTTGCAGAACCTCGCGCTCTATCGTTTTCCTTCTCCTGTTCTGATAAGGATTTAGCCAACAACACCTTAAACATTCCTACCTCCCTTACAAGGCAGGAAATATCCACAGCCAAGGTGTCTTTTGCCACCAATTCCCCACTGTTGTAACTTTAAAGAATCATCATCACTTAATTCTGAAATCTCAGTTGTAAAACCAACAATGGTATATCGTTTGATTTTAAGCGTTTTGCGACTAAGTTCACCTTTTTTATCTACCGGAATAGAAAGTTTACCTGAAATTTCCAAATTATCAAGCTGACGCTGTGCTGCATTTAAAAAAGACTCCGGTTCGCTATATCCCTTGATAACAACAATTCTTGACCTAAGCCTCTTTACTGGCTTAAGCGTAAATATTTCTGGAATGCCAATTTGAATCTCATGTATTCCTAATCGAATACTTTTTCCAGCCAATTTATAAATTAATGGAATTTGAGGAATCGGTACGCGAATTCGCAAGCAAGATTGTTCTGTCAGAAGAATTTTGCCTTGTTTATCAGCAAAACCAGGAATTGTCAGAATGCTGAGTGCTGTTTGCTGACGTATTTCTGGAATAACGTGAACACACGCTGCAAAAAGAGCATAGTTATGATCCGCCGGCAAACATCTCCCTCGGACTGGAAAGCAAAGTTCAACAAATGGCTCAAGTCCACTGTCCACATCACCAGACGCAGAAAAACCTACAGATGCAATCATTTCAGGAATCCTCCTAAATGACAAATCTTTAAATAACTAAAATTTTCAAAACCTTACGGCATCTGAGGTAGCAAACAAGAACTAGTAGCACATTGTGCTTCGAGCCAAAACTAGATTATATTTCAGCGTCAAAGGCTGCTTTTGCTATTTAAATCTTGAAACATCGGAATAATTTTATTCTTAACATAAATTTAATATTATGTCAAGTCAATTTACTAATACGCTCAACGCCTTACGGCATCAAAGGTTTAGAGCAGACAGGGTTATGTTAATCCCTACTGCCCAGTATCACTCAAAGGTTTTAAACCTTGAAATCGTGAAAGTGCTCAACGCCTTATGACAGCATAGGATTGAATTAACTTTCACTATATACTTAACTGCGCCTAACTTCAAAAGTTTGGAGGAGTGACTGTTGAGATTTAGGGACAACAGTCGGAACATTCGATTATAGACCTTGGCGTATTCCTGTTTTGAAAGCAAGCTGACGCGCAGCCTCAACCATAGAATCAGATCAGCGAGGCTAATCGTCTGTTTGAGACGTTTGAGCATCTTCAACAGCACTGGCAATTGGGAAAGAAATAGGATTAGTAGATGGCGTTAGTAAATCTAACTGCGGTTGTTCGAGTGATGCCTCGATACTTGGATCAGCAAAATAGGAGCTTGCAATCTTATCATAGTTAGAAGCAACAGCTAAAAAAGCGCCACCCAAAATATAGATAGGTAATGGCAGATTAAATTCTTGCAACCAGTCAAACAGTTCCGCCAAGGCAAACAACACCAAAAAGCAAGCAAGCCAAACTCTCATATTTTCGTTCTCTGGATTGAAACAACTCTACTACTAGTACAACAAGGCAAAAGTAAAAAGGCAAAAGTAAAAAGAAAGAACGCTGATTTGGTAGGATGTCTAGCGATTTTAAATGGGTGGCTTATTTACGCCGTGACGTACTAGCTTGTAGATAATAAATACTCAATTCGTTTGTTACTTCTTTTCTTTGGTATAAAAAACACCTCTATTTAGTTGATTGATTCCGCATTTATGCAAGGCGCATTTTTGTGAATAATCAAATTAAGCAATCCATCCACCAAGCGATCGCACTCCATTGGTAAAATATCTTCACCGTGTAGCAAATTTTGCACAATCACAAAATGGATTAGCGTACCGATAAACGTTCGGGCTGCAACTTCCGGGTCAGCAATTTGAAGTTGAGGATGAGTCGCAAAGTACTGCTTCAAAAAGTCAAGATTTGGTTTTTCAACAGTCTGGACAAATACCCGTCCCAGTTCTGGAAACCTTCCTGAATCAGCAATAATGATTCTGAGCAACGCTACCTCTTGGGAATTTTGAGTAATATTGTCAAGCATTTTAGTAGCATAACGTTTCAAAAATACAACGGGTTCCTCTTGTAACGGTGGAAAGTCTTGTTGCTGAAACAGCTTTGTTTTTGCTGCGATTCGTTCTATTAGGGCTTTAAACAATGCCTCTTTATCCGCAAAGTGCCGGTAGAGCGTGGCTTTGGATACTCCGGCGGCGGCTACAATTTTATCAATTCTGGCACCTGCATAGCCATGCTCCAAAAACTCCTGCATCGCTCCACGCAAGATTGCTTCAGTTTTTTCTGGCGATAACTCCCGATCGCTACTCTTAACATTAATCATTACTGCACTTCCCCAGTTTGCGGGGTCACTAATACCATTGACCGATCTTTAGCATACCCTATTGACAAAACTAAACTGTTTTGTTTTGATGTTATTTAGCAAACGAAACTGTTTAGTCTTCCAAGCCAACTTAGGAATTTACCTTTGTCTATTGGTTGTTGAACTTGATTTTCATCTTTAACAATTTCGTCTGATTGTGAATTTTGCAATTCTTTCGGAGGTAGGTTGAACTATGCGATCGCCAGCACAGATGTATGAAACAAATGATCTGCCGATTGTGATTATCGGGGGTGGTTTTGGCGGATTGTTCACAGCATTGCATCTCAGAGATTTACATTCCTGTCCGATTATTTTGATCGATCAATCGTGGTGCTTTGTCTTTAAGCCACTGCTGTATGAACTGCTTACTAGCGAAGTCAAACTAGAGTTAATCTGTCCCCGCTACGATCAATTGCTGCACAATAGCGGTATTACCTTTGTGCTTGGTACAGTAGGAGCGATCGACCTGGAGCAAAAACAGGTCAAACTCAACTCTGGCTTAAAGTATTCCTACAGTCATTTGGTAGTGGCATTGGGCAGCACTACAAGTTACTTGGGCATACCTGGGGCAAAAGAAAATACGCTACCATTCCGCACTGCTTATGATGCCTTTGCGTTAGGACAGCACTTACGAAACCGCTTGCAGCTGGCAACCCAAACCGAAGATATAGAAGAACGTCGGGCAATGCTTACCGTTGCGATTGTGGGTGCTGGTGCATCTGGGGTGGAAATGGCGGGAACGCTAGCGGATTTACTGCCAACTTGGTACATACCTTTAAGTGGAAACCCACAGGAGATTCGGATTGTGATTTTGCAACGCAGTTCTGAGATTCTCAAAGACTCTACAAGCGATCGCCTCCGTGAAACCGCACAGTCTGCATTGAAAGGGCGAACTGCCTCCGTTGAGGTATTGTTAAGGTCTGATGTAAAAGCGGTTCATCCGGGAGCCATAGAATTTGAACGCGATGGACAACTAGAAAGATTAGCAGCCGCTACAGTAATATGGACAACTGGGAACGCGACTCATCCAGTGATTGACTCTCTGCCGATTGCGGCTAAAAACCGGGATAAACAGAATCGCCTCTTAGTAAAACCGACTCTGCAACTACCAGAATTTCCAGAGGTGTTTGCGGCGGGAGATTGTGCGATCGATCCGTCGAATCCCCAGCCTGTTACTGCTCAGGTTGCCTATCAACAAGGAGCAGCGATCGCTCATAATATCAAGGCGATCGTGTCCGGGAAATCACCTACTCCTGCCACCGTCAACCTGCGGGGTACATTGATGAAACTGGGATTACATGAGAGCGCTGTGGAAATCTTCGATCGCTATGAGATAAAAGGCAAGTTGGGCCAGGGAATTCGCCTAGCAACCTATCTTGAACTCCTGCCTACTCCAGCCCTCAACTTTGTCAACCGGACGGGATGGTTTACAGAGGAGGTTTTGAAGCGGATTACTTATGTATAAAGCAGTACAGTAATACTTAAGAAAAGTATAGTTCTATGAATGGGTTCTCTTTGGCTGATATCACAGCATCCCCCCAATTTCCAACTCCAGTTACTGAACAACCTGATCAAACTGATCTCACCTACACACTCGACCACGACCAGATTGAGAGTTTGTCTGGAAGCCTTTTGCTTGTGGCTTGTGTTTGTGTCGCATCAGTCTTCTTCTATATGGGATTTAGGGTTGGAAGGCGGCATACAAGACACCATCAACTAATGGCAATCCGACTGCGGCAAATTCAATTCTTAGAAAGAATTTGGCAAATGACAGCTGAACGCAGAGATTAAAGATCAACATTTTAATTTGAATTACCAATATTGACGGAGTTAAATATCTTATGTCACTCGATCAGCCAATTTCATCTGGATCTTTTGAGCAAACTCACGATTTGAAAAACAAGGTTGCCAAAGATTCTGATTCAGTTATAGCGTCAGTGTCTACAGAGCCAAGTCTTAGTCCTGCTGAAGAAACCTCTACTAAACCCCCCCAAAAGCGGAAAGCATGGCTTATAGGAATACTTGCCATGCTTGTACTTGGGGGTGGGGGCTTTATGGGCTGGCGATTCTTAGGCCACCGAGAAGCCCCACCACAACCACCACTACCGCCTCTGCCGGTTAAGGTGCAAACTGTGCAATCAAGTCAGATTCGCTCTACCTCTGAGTTTGTCGGCACATTAGAAGCCCAGCAGCGTGTTTCGCTTCAGCCGCAAATTCAGGGGCGAATCGAGCGCATATTTGTAGCTAGTGGCGATCGCGTCACCAAAGGAACGCCAATTGTGTCTTTAAGTTTAGACCAGACTACAGCCAATATCTCTAGCGCCATTGCTGTAGTTGACTCCAATCGGGCAGCTGTAGTTACCGCCCAGGCACAACTTGAAGAACAAGTTGCCAATCAAGTTAAAGCCGCAGCAAATGTGAAATTACAGCAAGTACAGTTCCAGCGAACCAAAATGCTTGTAACTGAAGGCGCACAGGCGCGACAAGAACTTGATATCGCTCAAAACAACTTAGATACAGCGATCGCTTCCTTAAATGCTGCGAAAAAGCAGGTAAATGCCAGCCAAGCTAGCATCAAACAGGCACAGTCGAACGTGCAGCAAGCCCAGGCTCAAGTTGCCTCAAGTCAAGTGAATCTGAACCAAAAGCAGGTGGTTGCACCCCTTGATGGCATCGTTGGTGATTTCTCCGTGAAAGTGGGCGATTATGTGAATATAGGCGGCACCTTGACCACAATTACCAAAAACGATCTCCTAGATATGCGAATTTTGGTGCCGTCCAACGCTACCCAATTGCGTCAGGGATTACCTGTAGAGCTACTGGATGCCAACACAGGTAAGCGTTTAACCACCGGCAGTATTAACTTTATCTCGCCAAAAGTGGATACATCAGCCCAATCTATCTTAGTGAAAGCCCGATTTACTAATTCCAGTGGCAAATTGCGAGATGGGGAATATGTTCGCGCCCGGATTGTCTGGAGCCAGCAACCGGGGATTTTGATTCCGACTCAAGTAGTGAATCGAATTGGTGGACAGAGTTTTGTCTTCGTAGTAGAAGAAGACAAATCAAAACAAAAGCCGCAATTCGTCGTACATCAAAAACCAGTGAAATTAGGCGAAGTGCAAAACGATCGCTACCCCATCTTAGAAGGAATTAAACCAGGCGATCGCATAGCAACCTCCAACATTCTCAAACTCCGAGACGGTGCCCCCATCCAACCACAACCCTAGAGAAACCTCCCCACACAAAACTCTTCTCTACTCCTCCTCCCTCTGCGTACCTTTGCGCTTCCCTTTGCGTGCCTCTGCGTTTAAAATCTAACCCTTAATCATACAACCATGTCTATCGCAGACAATTTCATCCGGCGACCCGTCTTATCAACAGTTTGCACCCTATTAATCTTACTCATCGGTTGCATCTGTATTCCCTTACTCCCCATTAACAACCTACCTGAAATTGCACCCATTCAAGTACAAACCAGCAGCGTATATATTGGCGCAGATGCCCAAACTGTTGAAGATACTGTATCAACCGTAATTGAGCGGCAAGTGAACGGGGTTGAGGGGATGCAGTACATGACTTCAACCAGTGGTAACGACGGCTCAAGTACGATTTCAACATTTTTTGACCCAACCAGTAACCGCAACATTAACCAAGTTAACGTCCAGAATCGAGCGGCGATCGCCCAACCAACCTTACCTCAGTCTGTACAGCAAACTGGAGTGACAACCCTAGCCCGCTCCAACAGCATTTTGCTAGTCTATGGATTCTATGCTGAAAATAGCGAGTATGACAATATCTTTTTGAGTAACTATGTTGACCTATATGTTACCGATGCAATTAAACGAGTCCCTGGTGTGGGCGATGCAACCTTGGCTGGTCAACGCCAATATGCCATGCGACTGTGGCTCGATCCCAACGCTCTAGCCAGTCGGGGATTAACAGCAACAGATGTCAGCAGTGCCTTAACTTCTCAGAATATTCAAGTTGGGGCAGGGTCAATTGGTCAAGCGCCCACTAAGGCGAATCAAACCTCGAATTTTCCCCTCCGCATCAATAGTAGATTAAAAGATGTCAAAGAATTCGAGAACCTAGTACTAAAGAACGACACCACCAACGGGACGCTAATTAAACTCAAGGATGTGGGACGAGTTGAGTTAGGCGCGCAGGATTATACAACTTCGGCATTAGTACAGGGCAAACCCGGCGTTGCCATGTTGATCTATCAACTACCGGGTAGCAATGCGCTGAATACTGCCAAAGCCGTGGAAGCGCAAATAGCAGAACTAGAGAAAAACTTTCCCCCCGGTTTGAAAGCAGTCATCGCCTACGACACCACCAAGTTTGTCGAAGTCTCAATTGAAGAAGTAGTTAAAACGCTGATGGAAGCGATCGCCCTAGTGGTGTTAGTGATTTTCGTCTTTTTGCAAGATTGGCGGGCGACGATCATTCCAGCGATCGCTGTTCCTGTATCCTTGATTGGTGCATTGGCCTTTGCTTATGTCCTGGGCTTTTCGCTCAATACGTTGACCATGTTTGGGCTAGTACTGGCTACAGGTCTGGTGGTAGACGATGCCATCATCGTCGTCGAGGGGATTGCTGCCAAGATGGAACAAGGTTCACCTCCAAAACAAGCGGCTTTTGAGGCGATGGGGGAACTTTCCGGTGCGGTAATTGCTACTTCTCTGGTGTTGATGGCAGTATTTATCCCGGTGTCCTTTTTTCCGGGCGCGACCGGCATCATGTATCGGCAGTTCGCACTAATTATTATCTTCTCCATCGGCATTTCTTTGTTCAATGCCCTTAGTTTCACTCCCAGTATGTCTGCAATCTTCCTGCGTCATACCGAAGGGGAAGGGCGAGGGCCGCTGGGCTGGTTCTTTCGTCAGTTTAACCGCGGCTTTAGCTGGGTGCTAAAGCAATACGAGCATCTGACCAAGTTCTTGATCCGCATTCGGATGTTTGTAGTCGGGCTATTTATCCTCGGACTTGCAGCTACGGCGTTTATCTATATTTCCGTCCCCAGTGGATTTGTGCCAGATGAGGATCAAGGTATCATCGTCGGCATTATTCAGGCTCCCGATGGTGTCTCCCTCGCCTACACCGAAAAAATTGTGAAGAATGTGTATGAAACGCTGGAAAAAGAAGTGCCTGAGATGAAAGCGTCTTTGGTCATTGGTGGTTTTGGTCTAAACGGCAATGGCCCCAATCAGGGGACGTTTTTCTTTAACCTGAAAGGTTGGGAAGAACGCGAGGGTGACAAACATTCAGTTAAGGCGATCGTGCAACGGCTCAATAGCATTTTCATACAAAATCAGGATGCACTGATCTTCACCTCCAACCTACCCGCCGTCTCTGGTTATGGCGTTACAGGCGGTTTTGAATTTCAGTTGCAAGACCGCAGCAACGGACAACTGAGTATTGATCAATTCTTAGCGATCGCGCAACAGATAATTGCCAAAGCCAATCAAAACCCCGCCTTACGCCAAGTGTTTACTCAATTCACCGCCAGCACCCCCCAGTATCAGATTGACATTGACCGCGATCGCTTAGAAGCCCTCGATGTCGATTTTAGTCAGGCAATGAATACCCTGGGTGCTTACATGGGTGGGCAATATGTCAATGATTTTACCTTCTCCCAGCGCAGCTATCGGGTGTACATCCAAGCAGATGAACAGTTTCGCAACTCTCCAGACAATATTGGTCAAATTAATGTCCGTTCCAGAGGTGGTAATCTGGTGCTACTAAATGAAGTTGCCAAAGTGACTCCCATTACAGGGCCGCAAATCATCAGCCACTTTAACTTATTCCGCTCCATCAAGATTCAAGGCACTGCTGCCCCAGGTTACAGTTCTGGGCAAGCAATTACGGCGATGGAGAAGACATTTAAGGAAATTGAGCAACCCGGTTTAGGTTACGATTGGACAGGGCTTTCTAGAGAAGAAACCAAATCTGGCGGACAAGCGATCGTGCTATTTGGTCTTGGTATTCTGGCTGTGTTTCTCATCTTGGCAGCCCAGTACGAAAATTACATCGACCCAATCATCATCTTACTGACAGTACCCTTTGCGATTTTAGGCGCTCTCTTATTCGTCTCAGTGCGCGGATTGGTCAACGATTTGTACTGTCAGGTGGCATTGGTGATGTTGATCGGTCTGGCGAGTAAGAACGCGATTTTGATTGTAGAATTTGCCAACCAATCGCGGGAGCAAGGAATGACCATCGCCCAGGCTGCACTCCATGCGGTGCAACAGCGACTCCGCCCGATTCTCATGACCACGATCGCTGCATTGGTGGGTTTCCTTCCTTTAGTAGTGGCATCTGGGGCTGGTGCAGCCAGCCGTTTATCCCTTGGTACGGCGGTGTTTGGCGGCTTGTTCGTTTCCGTCTGCATGAGTCTGCTACTAGTGCCTGTACTTTATGTAGTGGTCAAAAATCTCACAGAATTTGCTACTAAAGGTAGACCTCCCAAACCTCCCCAATCGCCTGAATCCACTCCCTCTGTGGAATTAGCCTCTTTTTAATTTATTGTTGAAATATTATTATGATAATAACGTTATGATTATAATGTTATTATGAGAATGAGTTTCCCAAAAAAGCAAATCTCTTGAGGATGAAGCCAGTGTCAGTAGAGCGATCGCCAAAACTAGAAAATGAGCAACTCAAACCAGCAGAGGTGGATGAACCATATCTATTGGATGAGGATCTTGGCTATCTCATAGGTAGAGTATTCGCCAAGAATCATCGCAACTGCTACCAGGAACTTAGCGATCTTGATATCACACCCCAGCAGTACGTTGTCATGGTGAAACTGTTGGAGAAAGGCGCAACTTCTCAGAACGAACTAGGGCTGTTAGTGGGAATGAAGCCCGTTACTATCCACGGTATCATTCGGATTCTTGCAGCCCGCGGATTGATTGAGACGCATCCGCACGAAAAGGATCGGCGACTGCATATGCACTCAGTTTCCGATGCCGGTAAAGAGATCGTCAATGAGTTAGTTAAGCGCGTGCAAAAAGTAGGAGTCAAAAACTTTGCACCTCTTAATCCCACCGAACAAGAGACATTACGGCACATCCTCAAGAAACTGCTTCCCCAGGATATGGATTCTCAAAACCCGATTGAATACACTTTCAAACTACCAACTCAATATTTTTGACAAAGAAAAACCATGTCTAATCCTGCCCGGATTGATGTTCACCAACATATCGTTCCTCCAGATTACGCAAACTGGCTGACTCAGCATGGCATCAAGCCTGGAGGAGGTTCTGTTCCGAAATGGAGTGTAGAAGATGCACTCAACATGATGGATGAGCATGGCATTGCCACTGGAATTCTCTCAGTTTCTACTCCTGGTGTGCATCTGGGCAATGATGCCGAGGCGCGGGTCAAGGCTCGTGAAGTGAATGAGTTTGCGGCTAAGGTAGTTAGCGCTCATCCCCATCGATTTGGATTTTTTGCGACCCTGACCTTACCTGATGTCGATGGTG
>Ga0116226_10005249_pt1 | contig 11555 bp, 7 predicted proteins | sample S1TSphfallax_FD_89692 | JGI IMG/M metagenome (GOLD analysis project Ga0116226, IMG submission 89692) | Host-associated microbial communities from peat moss isolated from Minnesota, USA - S1T2_Fa - Sphagnum fallax MG | ecosystem: Host-associated > Plants > Peat moss > Unclassified | place: USA... | reverse complement strand
GACGGTACGGATAGAGACGCCGGGCCCGATGTCGAGCGTAGTCGGCTCGATCCGGAGGGTATGGTCAGCCTTTGCGGTCGAAGCGGGAAGACCGGCGGAGAACGCGCGCCCGGTCGCGAGCGGCACCAGGGATGGTAGGAGAGCAGTTGAGCCGATCTTGTAGAGAAACTCTCGTCTGTTCAATGCGATCATGATCCTGGCGAAGAAGCGAACCAATGGAAGCATGTCGCGAATTCAGAAGTCAATTTCAGGAGTCAATGAGGCGAACGCGGACTTGACGGTCTGGCAAAGAAGTCGGTCCGGCTTCACCAGCGTTCTCGCGGACTCGTTGATCAATCGGCTGGCTGGTGCCTCGGTTTTGGCTAGCCGCGTTTGAGATATTCCCCAGGGTTGGAGCAGACAACTCGCTCAAGCGCCTTACTGAACGTAGCGTCGGAGTCGCAACCGACCAACCGGGCGATGTCTATGAGCTTCTTGTCACGCTGCTGGAGTAGCTGCATCGCCTTCTGCCTCCGCCACTCGGTTATATATTCCAGCGGTGTTTGTCCGAGTAGCTCCTTGAAACGGAGTGCGAATGCGGAGCGGGAGATGCCTGCCGCCGCAGCGTGTCGCTCCTCAGATTTCCTTGGATGTGCCTGTGAAGAAGACGATCCTCTTATTAGGCCCCTGACCTTTTTAAAGGAATATCTGCAGTGATTTTGAAGAACCTTAAGTCATCCTGAAGAAAACGAGAAAATAACGCGAAATTTGGAGGCTCTGTCATGAACGTGCGTGAGTAATTTGCCCCAGACAACCTTTGCATCACACTCATCTTTTCTCTGATTCGTAATGCTGTTTCGTGTCTTCGGGGTCCACACTTCTCTCCCGGAGGTCTTATGAAGAAATTTCTTTCCTCAATAATCGGCTTGCTTGCTGCCGTCCCGTTTGGGGTTTCGCTATCGGCGGGCGCGCAGAACGGCGCGCAGAACAAGGAAGCGCTTGAGTCAGGCCAAATTAAGCATGTACTTCTGCTGAGCATCGACGGCATGCACGCCGTCGACTTCTACAACTGCTCCCACGGCGTTGAAGGCGTCAACGAGGGCGAACCGTACTGTCCCAACCTGGCGGCGCTTCGCTCACATGGGATCAACTACGTCTCAGCCATCTCGTCGAAACCGTCCGACTCTTTCCCGGGACTTACTGCTTTGATCAGCGGTGCAACGCCAAAGACCAGTGGCCTCTACTACGACGTCGCTTATGACCGATCCCTCGATGCACCGGCCGTGACCACCAACTCCGGTCTTGCCTCCGGTCCCTGCACCCCTTATGGCGTTCCTGCGGGCACTACCACTGACAACACTCAGGGAATCGACTTCGACGCTTCGAAACTCAACGGTGGCGCACCTGGGGCATCACTTACTGACGGTGGCTTCGCCTCCATCGATCCCAAGAAGTTAGTTCGCAACCCAGCCACCGGCTGCGCTCCCGTCTTCCCCTACAACTTCATCCGCGTCAACACCATCTTCGGCGTCGTCCACGAAGCCGGCGGGTACACGGCCTGGAGCGATAAGCGTCCCTCATATGCCTTTGTCGCAGGCCCGGGCGGTAAGGGGCTAGACGACTTTTTCGGTCCCGAAATCGCCTCCAATGTCGTCGCTCTGCCTGGCGTGACCACCTCCGAAGGAGTCTCCTGCGCCGCTGTTCGCGATCCCGCAAACACTGGCAACTGGATCAGCAGCTACGACAATGTGCAGTGTTTCGACGCCCTTCATGTCAAGGCGGTACTCAATCAGATCGCGGGTAAAACTCATTCTGGCGAGAAGGCGAAGGTTCCCACCGTCTTCGGCACAAACTTCCAATCGGTCTTTGTAGGCCAGGCTGTCAATGTTCCCAACGTCGGCACCGGAGGATACCTCAATGCCGCTGCCGTGCCCGGCGCGGAACTTCTTAAGGAGATCGAGTTTGTGGATGCCTCGATCGGAGACATGGTCCAGGCCCTGCGGGATCATGGACTCTTCGATAAGACCCTCATCATCGTCACCGCAAAGCACGGTGAAGGGCCAATTGATCCCAGCCGCTTCGTCGAAGACCTTCAGAACTCGCCCGCCACTCTACTCGGCACCGCACTGCCCTACTCAGAGTCGCCGCTCAACCCCAACGGCATCGGCTCGACAGAGGATGACGTCTCCGTTCTCTGGCTCAAGGACAGCGGAAACATTCAATCCGCAGTCGATCTTCTTGAGAAGAACGCTTCCGCCATCGGCCTAGGTCAGATCTTCTACGGAGACACCCTCGCTCTCAATTACGGCACACCCGGCATCGGAGCAGGCAAAGATCCCCGCACCCCGGACATCATTGTCACCCCAAACTACGGCGTCACCTATGTCAGCGGACCTTCTGTCTCCGAAGATCATGGCGGATTCGGACATGACGACACCAACGTGATGCTTCTGCTCGCCAACCCAGCCTTGCATCCCGAAACCGTATCGGCTGATGTTTCAACCACCCAGGTTGCACCCACCATCCTCAAAGCGCTCGGCTTAGATCCGGCGCTGCTCGATGGGGTCAGGTTGGAAGGCACAAGTGTTCTTCCCGTATCCCAAGCTAAGTTCTGAGCAAGAGATCGGGAATGACTACGAAGCACGACAGGTAACCCCAGAAACCGGCAAAGGGTTTGCCCCCGCGGACCCGAGCCCACAGATGTTTCAAAGGAGAAGGTCTCATGAAGTCGAATGTTCTTTTCGCACTCAGCACCGCACTTGCGAGTACGCTGGCCGGCCCCGCTCTCGCCAACGGACAGCATAGCGACAGCGTCGGCACAGGGAAGGTCAAGCATGTCCTGCTCCTCAGCGTGGACGGCATGCACGCGGTCGACTTTACCAATTGCTCCCGTGGAATCGCCGGCGTCAACAACGGCGATCCCTACTGCCCGAATCTGGCCGCCCTTGGGCATCATGGCGTCAATTACGTCGCCGCCTCCACATCCAAGCCGTCCGACTCCTTCCCCGGCCTCATGACTCTGATGACCGGTGCAACCCCGAAGACGATGGGCATCTATTACGACGTCGCGTATGACCGCTCCCTCGCACCGCCGGCAGTGACCACAGGCAACGGCCTGGCGGCAGGTGCCTGCATTCCGTACGGCGTGCCTTCCGGTACCACCACTGAGTACGAAGAAGGCATTGACATCGATCAGACCAAGCTCAACGGTGGAGCGCCCGGCGCTTCTCTTACCAACGGCGGCATCGCCTCCATCGACAAAAACCGCCTCGTCCGCAACCCGGCCAATGGATGCACGCCGGTCTATCCGTGGGACTTCACGCGAGTGAACACCATCTTCGGCGTCATCAAGTCCGCCGGCGGTTACACCGCATGGGCCGACAAGCACCCGGCTTACTCGTCTGTCGGAGGTCCCGGCGTGAATCTCGATGACTACTACTCTCCCGAGATCAACTCCACCGTTGTCGCCCTGCCTGGCGTGACCACCTCCGAAGGATACTCCTGTGCCACTATCCGCGACGCATCCAATACCTCATCCTGGACCAATAGCTTCCTCAATATCCAATGCAATGACCAACTCAAGGTGAACGCTATTCTCAACGAGATCGCCGGTAAGACTCACACCGGTGGGAAGGCTACAATCCCAACCATCTTCGGCATGGACTACCAGGCCGTCAGCGTTGGCCAGAAGCTCATTGAAAGCGGCGTCGGGACCGGAGGCTACAGTGACGCAGCCGGGACCCCGACCGCGTTGCTTGAAAGCGAGATCGAATACGTCGACGCCACCATCGGCGATATGGTCCACGCTCTCAAGGATGCAGGCATCTACGACGAGACCATGATCATCGTCACTGCCAAGCACGGCCAGTCGCCCATCGATCCAGCGCTCTACAAGCCTAATGGCACTTACACCCCGGCAACACTGATCGAGAGCGACCTGCCCTTTTCAGAGTCGCCCGCCAATGCCAATGGCATTGGAGCGACCGAAGACGACATCTCGCTGCTCTGGCTTAAGGACAGTGCAACCACTCAATCGGACGTAGCCATTCTCGAAAAGAACGCTACGGAGATCGGTCTAGGCCAGCTCTACTATGGTCCTTCGCTTGCCCTCAACTACAACACCCCAGGCGTTGGCCCCGGCAAAGACCCCCGCACCCCGGATATCATCGTCACGCCGAACGTAGGAGTAACCTACTCCAACAGCAAGGCCAAGCATGCGGAACACGGTGGCTTCGCGCACGACGACACCAACGTCGTCCTGCTCGTCTCGCACCCTGACCTCAAAGCCGAGACAGTCTCCATCCCGACTGCGACGGCGCAGGTCGCTCCTACCATCCTTGAAGTGCTCGGCCTTTCGCCCCTCAAACTCGATGCCGTCAAGCTTGAGGGAACCACGGAACTACCTCACTTGAACCTGCAGTAAACTCTGCGTAACTAGGAGCGGAGCTATCACGCGTAGCTCCGTTCTTTTGTTTAGGCAGCATCTCATCGCGAATTCGTAGATTCCCAAACGACCCATCTCTTCGCCTATGGCTTGCCAAGAGCCGCTTGCACCGCTGTCTGGAACTCGACCCAGTTGCAGGGAGCACCCGCCTCCGGCAAGCTACATCCCGGAACGAAGATGTCTGCGCTCGCAGGCGGGGCGGCGAGAGATAAAGGCATCGCTCGTCGCATCTGGTCTGGTGTTTGCACCCAGTAGGAGAGCTTCACGGCGTCGGGCTTTCCTGCTCGACGCCAGAGTGTGAAGACCAAGGCACCGCCGGGCGCAGCATCATCGCGCTGGTATCCATCGATGAGCCAGTGGGCATCGAGCAATGCGGCAACATTAGAAATGTTCGTGTCGTGCCCCACGAGGAATACAGCACGTTCGCCGATAGATCCGATCGCACCGTCTACACTCTTGCCGGCTTCAGCCTGCTGTATCGTGCGAGCAATCGCATCGAGCAGATGTGCCGCTTGCATGCGCGCGATGGCAGGCGTCCGCTGCACGAGGTCCGAGGCTGCAGCATGCATCGCCATCAGCGACTGCACCTGTGCGCCGTTCGCTCTGCCCCAGCCCACTTCGGCGTCGGGCATACCCTCAAGATATTCCAGCTGGAGATTCTCGGCGAAGGTTGCAGCAGTCGTCAGTGGTCCCTTCAACTCAGCCAAGTGATCGCCTGAGCCTGGAGCGACGGACGCCTGCGCCGCAAGCAGGCGCTTCTTCTTGGGCACACTGCAACTGCCTTCTTTGCAGTCAAAGAGAACCCGCTGCATCTCGTCGAGTGGCTCCTGGTAAGCGGCAGCGAGCGCTTCGGGATGATTTCCGATGCGTCCTGCCAGAGCGGCGAACGCCTTCTGCGACTGCGCTGCGCCCGGTTTACGAGTCGCGTGGAAGAGCTCGTCCTGAGTGTCGCCCTCGAGCGCATGAACCTCAGCGTGACATCCGGGCATCATGCCGTCCGCTAGACCGGCTCCCGTCTCTCTCGTGCGTTCGTCTGTATCAGCCCAGATGAAGACGCGCGCTGCATCCGCGCAGCCCGAAGCAGAGAGCAGCTTCTGCTCCGCAAACCATGACCTGTAGTAGCTTCCAAAGAAGGTCATGAGCTGCCTGCCGTGAGGCGTCAAGATTCCCGGAGCAACGGGCCACTGCGGCCATGGCTGTTTTGAATATTCATCGAGCCGCTGATTCGCCCAGGTCGGCGAGCGCACACCATGTCTGGTCAAGACCAGCGCAAACCGCAGTTCGTCTGCTGAGCTTTGGATAGAGGGCGATGTCTGAGCTGCCACAGACGACGCGTGACCCAGCGTCAAAGCGAACATCGCAACGCCCGAGAACGTCTTTATTACCTTGTTCAAGCTCAACCCTCTCCAGTCAGTTATTGAGTCTCGTAGACGCGAACAACGGCGGCACCGTCGATGCCGGGAACGCCAACATACAAGGCATGGCCAGTCTCATCAAGCAATCCTGTCTTTGCGCCGGCGGCCGTGTGCGTGACCGAGACTGGTGTGAGTTCTCCTTGTGCCGAGAGAGAGTACGCATCGACCGCGCCTGAGCCGGCGATCAGGTACGCCCGTCGTTCTGTCGCGTCGAAGAAGAGATCATCTGCGCCAGCATCGGAGCTCGCCTTCGCAATGACCCTGCCATCTTTGCCGTCGAGTACGACTATCTGGGCTGGCGTCCGACAGCCTACCAATAGCAGATCCCGCGCTGCATCGTAAGCCAAAGGCGTGTTGCCCTTGCTCGCGCCAAGCGACCAGGTCGCCGTCACTGTATGACTCTTACCATCGATGACGGCGATCTGCCCTGAATCCGCGACGTTCACCAGAATGCGATCGTGCTTTGAATCGAACTCCAGCGCTTCCGGATGACTGGCAACGGGAAGCTCCGTGACCAGCTTCAGGGTCTCCGCATTTACCACTGCAACCCGCGCCGGATTCGCGGCATCGGTGCCGCCGTGACCGACATAAAGTAGATGGCTCTGATCGTCATAGACCATGTCGTCGGCGTCTTCAGAGAGTGCGATCGTCGCTATGCGCTTCAGGGGAGAACCCTCGAAGACGTCCAACTCGCCCTTGGCTCCGTCCGCGACGAAGAGACGCCGCTTCGACGAGATCCACGTGAGCCCGTGAGGCTTTCCAATCCCTGGCAAGCTATCGATGACCCTTCCACTTGCCAGGTCGATGATCTCTACCGCATGAGCTCCGCCGGCGCTCGCGAACAGCCGATTGCCGGCACGATCCAAGGCAAAGTGGTCGAATTTTCCAGTAATACCCGGAAGTTCGATGGTGCGTTTCAGCGTAAGCCCATGCGTCTCCTGCCCGTGTAGCATGCCGCTAAAACATAGAAGTACAAGAGAACAAGCAAATTGCTTCATCGTGAATATGCCTCATCTTCTTATAGGAAGGAGCTGGTTCTGGTATGCAGCTCGCCTAGCGGTCTCGGCGAAGACTCCACTTCAAGCCAAAGGAGTAAGTCGGTTTGTAATACTCGCGCTGGACGAAGTACTGTGGCTGGCCGTTGAAGAAACCGAAGACCTCGTTGTTCATGTTTTCGCCGGAGGCTAGGACGGTGAAGCCCTTTCCGATGTAGTAAGTCGCCTGGGCGTCGATCTGGGTGTGGGAGAAGAAGTAGTTGTCGCCGAAAGGGCCGGTCACTCCATAGGGGACTGCGCCGGGGCCGGTGCTCTGGTACTGATAAGCGTAGATGTTGCTGCTATTGTGAGAGATTCCCACCGACACCAGCGCCTTTTTCGTCGCGTAGGCCGGACCGATGTTCCAGGAGTAGGGTGCCTGGCCCACCAGTTGCGGCGTGTCCGTGCGGTTTACCAGGTTGTAGTTCTTCGATGTCGTGTAGGTGAAGTTAGCATCGATGCGGGCGTTGCCGAGGTAGCCGGGAAGGAACTTCAGGTGCTGCTGGTAGGCCAGCTCCACGCCGCTGATGTAGGCGTGGTCGCCGTTGACCTCCTGCTGCAATTGGTCGCCGGCATACAAGGTGGACAGGGGCGAGCCCGTGGAGGGAACGATGGAGATCTCGCTGAAGATAGGCTTGGTGATCTGCTTGTAAAAGTAGCCTGCTTGGATGAGGCCCACGGAGGGAAGATACTTTTCATAGAGCAGGTCGTAGTCATTGGCGTGCTCGGCGACCAGCGCCGTGTTACCGATCTGGATGAGGTCGTTTCCTGTCGTTCCTCCTCCGATGGTCAGGTTGTTGTACGCAACCAGCTGATACGGATCGGGGCGGGAGATGCCGCGACCGTAGACGGCGCGGATGTCGGAGCTTGAATCGATCGAGTAACGAAGCTGAACGCTGGGCAGCGGATTGATGTAAGACCCGCTTCCATGTTGCGGCGTCGTTCCGCCGTAGCTGCCGTCGCCGTTGGTCGTCACCAGATAGCCGGTGTTGGAGGTGTTGGTCGCCTCGATCCTGAGACCGGTCTGCAGGTGGAACTTGCCGAAGGTCACGGTATTCATGACGTAGCCCGCCGTCACGCGCTCCTGCAGGTTGTAGTTGGAGGCGTCGGAGTTTTGATGGGTCGTCGGCACGTCCAGCGTGTAGTTGCCAGGATTATTCGCTAGGTCCGCGGTGATTGCCTCGAAGCTTGTCACCTGCGCGATGGGATAGCTGCCGCCATAGAAGTGCGGGTTCGAGAAGGTGCCCAGAAATTGCGAGCCATACTCTTTGCCGTTGGGGTCATATTCGGGAGAGTAAGCGTCCTGACCCTTGTGTTCGTTGCGAAACTGCCCGCCGAGCTCGAAGGTGGAGGCGTATGCGCCGAGATGGTAGTTCATCCCGAAGGAAGCGTTGCCCTGCAGGTTGAGCTGCGTTGCCTGCCCAGTAGTGAGGTCGATCGTCTTCAACGTGTAGTTTGCGAGGGTGAAGGCCGGATCTGTAAGGGATGCGCACGTCAACACCGGTCGGAACTCGCTTGCGGTGGGCACATAGTCGCAGTCGCCGGTGGCACCGCTTCCTTTGAAGGAAGCGCCAGGATTGCCGGCCGCGCCGCCGAAGCGGGAGTGCGCGATGGCCACCTGGTACTTAAGGAAGGAGTGATCGAATGCGTGGTTTCCGCCGAGATCGAGGACTTCAATCTGAAGGTTTGGCCGCCGGACGCTGGTCTTGTACTTCGAGTCGTCGCCGATGACCAACTGGTAAGCGTATTTCTGGCCGTAGTCTCTGAAGTTCGAAAACAAGCCGTGTGCATATAAAGCGGAGCCCGGAGAGACGTTGTAGTCCAAAGCACCCGCGAAGCCGTAGCGGGTCCGGTCATAGAGATACTGCTGGACGTTCACCTGGTCGAAGATACGGTTGCCATTGCTGTCGAGATCGGGGGTCGGCTCGATATCGTCGATGCCGCGCTCGTTTGAGTCGTAGCTGTAGCCCAGCTCCAGTCCGACCTTCCGAGTGCCAGCATCGTTTCTCGGCCCGAAGCGGAAGCCAGCCGTGGAGCCGATGGTAAACACCTGGCGCTGGCCGTCGATCGGCGTGTTGCCGCCGGTGCCGGAGATCGTCAGCGTGGGGCGGTCAGAGGTCGCCTGCTTGATGCGCACATCGACCGAGCCTCCAATCGCATCGCCATCCTGGCTGGCCGACAGCGTCTTGTTGATGGCAACACTCCCCACCAGTCCAGCAGGGATTGTGTCCAGATCAACTTGACGCACCTGCGGATCAGGGCCGGGAACGATCACGCCGTCGATGGTTGTATTGCTCAGGCGAGGTTCAGTCCCGCGAATCTGAACATACTGTCCTTCACCCTCATTGCGCTGCAGCGTTACTCCTGGCAGGCGGCCAAGCGCATCGGCAACGTTTGCATTCGGAAGGCTCTGAATCTCAACATCGGTTTCGACATTGAGAATGTTCTCGCTGGTGCGGGTCTCGTTGATCGCCGCAGCGTCTCCGATAAGGTTCGCATTGACTTCGACACGCTGTGCATTTGCACCGACGCTCAACGTGGCGTTAAGGACAGCTGGTGCACCGGCTTCTACAACGATGGTCGATGTGAACGAGGCGAATCCGACATAGGAGATGGTGACCGTGTACGTTCCCGGCTTCAGGTCGCGGATCGTGAAGCTGCCCTGTGCGTCCGACGCTGCGGTTGCGTCCGTCGGCCGGAGCACGATCTTTGCTCCCGGAAGAACGGCGCCACTAGGATCCTTGACGGTCCCATTTAGCGCGCTGTTCGCGCTCGAGATTGTCTGCGCCATAGTCTGCCTGGGCGACGCGACGGCTGGGCCGAGCAGAAGCAGGGCAAGGAAGAGGGAATTGGGTTTCGTGATCATAGGCCTCCAAAGACGCAGCAGTATTCAGAGCGCTTGCGCTCCGATCGTTTGGGATAGCGGGACTTCTTCAGGCTGCGCCGCCGCTGTAAACCTCTGTTCACGAAGTGGTGAATAAATCCTAAGGAAGCCGCAGCCCGCGCTCATCGATGCCGATGCGGTGTAGAAAAGAGGGAGCACTCACTTTCCACGGAGACTCTTATGTCTTTTCCCCCGAAGCAGCGCGTGTTAGTTGTAGAGGACGATCCTCGCATGCTTGCCCTGGTATGCCAGGGCCTGCGGGAGGTTGGACATACGCCTATGCCCGCCTCGGACGGTGATACTGGCCTCGATCTTGCAATGAAGTTGACCTTCGACTCGATCATTCTGGACATAGGCCTTCCCGTTCGAGACGGATACTCGGTTGCCCACGCGATACGGTCGCAACGCAGCGTCCCGATCCTCATGCTCACCGCGCGCGATAGCGAGGAGGAGATCCTGCGCGGCTTCGATCACGGTGCCGACGATTACCTCACCAAGCCGTTCTCATTCCGGGAGCTTCTGGCCCGGCTCGACGCACTTGGCCGCGCCGCAACTCGGCAGGCGACGAACGAACTGCATCTGGATCCCGCGCGGCTGCTCGTCTATCGGAATGAAAGACCGATTCAACTCACACGCAATGAGTACCTTCTGCTCGTCGAACTCCATCGAAGATCGGGCTCAACCGCCGACCGCCAGAGCCTCATGGAAGCCGTCTGGGAGCAACCCCAGACGATCTCTGCCAATGCCCTCGAAGTCCTAGTGAACGGACTCCGTGCGAAGCTTGACGGAGACTTCCCCAACAAGTTGCTGCTCACTGTGCGCGGTGTAGGCTACCGCTTGCAATCCTTCGTCAACGCGTCCATCGAGGTAGATCCGAGGCAAGCCTCATGAAGCCGCTGCCTATTCGCATCCGACTGACTGTCTGGTACTCGGTGATGTTCGCCACGGCTGCGCTGCTGCTTTCGCTCACTAGCTGGTGGATGCTCCGCCGCACCATCCATGCCACCATCCAGCAGGATTTCAGGGAGCGCATCGACGACGTTAGAATGCAACTCCACCAGTTTGCGCTTCAACCATCGGATCAGCCGATGCAAGCTCGATTCGACGCGATCTATCACTTCCGGGACGATGGCAAATGGCTCCAAATCATGGACTCTGACGGTGCCTGGATCTACCGGTCTTCGAGAATGATCGCAGCTCATGAACGTCTCGCTCTCCCGGGTTCCATCACGTCCATTGGAATCGCGTCTGAATTTCGCCAGGGTACACGCCATGTACACACGTTCTCGTCCGCCGTCTCGGTGGATGGGCAAATGTACGCTGTAGAACTCGGAGCTTCGACCAACAAACAGGAGGCGCTTCTGTTTCAATTTGGCATCGAACTCCTCTTCCTCACACCGCTGGTGCTGTTGGGCGCCGTGTTCGCCGGCCACAACATGAGCCGGAGGGCCCTTAACCCTGTCAACCTGATCACCCTCGAAGCTCGAAGAATCAGCGAGCGCAATCTTGACCTGCGCCTGCCCGTCTCCGCGACCGACGATGAGATATCGCAGCTCTCCACAACCCTCAACAGCATGCTTGCGCGGATCGATGCTGGTTATCGAAGCGTGCGTGACTTTACCGCAAATGCTTCGCACGAACTTCGCACTCCTCTTGCCCGCCTTCGCACCGAGGTCGAGATCGCCCTGCTCCGGCCACGGTCGGGCGAAGAGTACACCGAGACTTTGCTGAGTGTGCAAGATAGCGCAGAGGAGATGACAAGGCTTACCGAAAATCTGCTCATGTTAGCCCGCGCGGAT
>Ga0116226_10005247_pt1 | contig 11559 bp, 11 predicted proteins | sample S1TSphfallax_FD_89692 | JGI IMG/M metagenome (GOLD analysis project Ga0116226, IMG submission 89692) | Host-associated microbial communities from peat moss isolated from Minnesota, USA - S1T2_Fa - Sphagnum fallax MG | ecosystem: Host-associated > Plants > Peat moss > Unclassified | place: USA... | reverse complement strand
TCTGGCCGCGCTGGGCAGTCCGGTTGCGGCCGGCGACCTTGCCGCGCATCACGCCACGCGCCCGGCGCCGCTCCGGGTCGCAACTGCGCAAGCCACGCTGTTCAATTCGGCGCCGCCGACGCAAGGCGCTGCGTCGCTGCTGATCCTGGCGCTGTTCGACCGTCTGGCGGTCGATCGCGCCGACGGGTTTGCGCATATCCACGCGCTGGTCGAGGCGACCAAGCAGGCGTTCCTCTGGCGCGACCGCGATTGCGGCGATCCGGCCTATATGGCTGCCGATCCGCAAGCGCTGCTCGATGATGGCGCGGCGCTGGACGCGCTGGCGGCGGCGATCGATCCGGCCCGCGCGCTGCCCTGGCCGCAGCCGTCGCAGTGGGGCGATACCTGCTGGTTCGGCGCGGTGGACTCGCGCGGGCAAGTGGTCTCGTGCATCCAGAGCACTTATTTCGAATTCGGATCGGGGCTGGTGCTGCCCGCGACCGGGATCACCTGGCAAAACCGCGGCGCCTCGTTCCGGCTGGCCGAGCATGGCTGGAACGCGTTGAAACCCGGGCGCAAGCCGTTTCATACGCTCAATCCCGCGCTCGCCGTGTTCGACGATGGCCGGGTCATGGCCTATGGTACGATGGGCGGCGAAGGCCAGCCGCAGACGCAGGCGGCGCTGTTCAGCCGCTACGCGCGGTTCGGCGCCGATCTGCAATCGGCGATCAGCGCGCCGCGCTGGCTGCTCGGGCGGACCTGGGGCGATGCTTCGACCACGCTCAAGATCGAGGACGGGTTTGATGACGACATCTATGCCGCATTGGCCGACGCCGGGCACGCGGTCGAACGCGTCGGCGGGCTGAATGCGATGATGGGCCACGCCGGCGCGCTGGTGCGCCACGCCGACGGCACGATCAGCGGCGCCAGCGATCCGCGCAGCGATGGCGAGGCGGCGGGATGGTAGAGCGTGACAGCGCCTCTTCTCCCCTCCCCGTCAGGGGAGGGGCCGGGGGTGGGGCCTCTCCGGATAGTTCGGAGCCTGGGGCACCGCCCCACCCCAACCCGCGTTCAGAGGCACGTGACTCTGAACGCCCTGAAGGGGAGGGGCTTAAGGTGTCGGGCGGTGCGCGGGCTGTGGCGCGGTGCCGGGAACTGGGTCATGCGCCGTTCTCCGATCGCGCGGACGGGCTGTGGCGCGGCTATCTGACGCCGGCGCATCGGGCGGCGCTCGATCGCGTCGGACAATGGATGCGCGAGGCGGGGATGACCACGCGGATCGATGCTGCGATCAACCTGATCGGGCGGTACGACGGGACCGGCGAGGGCCCGCCGCTGATCATCGGCAGCCATATCGACAGCGTCCGCGATGCCGGGGTCTATGACGGTCCGCTTGGAGTCATGCTGGGAATCGAATGCGTCGCGGCGCTGCATGCGGCCGGGCGGCGACTGCCGTTTGCGATCGAAGTTATCGCGTTTGGCGATGAGGAAGGCAGCCGCTTTCCGGTGGCGATGCTGACCAGTCGCGCGGTTGCCGGCACGCTGGACGATGTGCCCGATCTGGTCGATGCCGAGGGTATCACGCTGGAAACCGCGCTCGCCGGCTTCGCTGCCACGCCCGAAGCGATGCGCACGGCGCGCCACCCCGGCGCGCTCGCCTATTTCGAAACGCATATCGAGCAGGGCCCCGTGCTCGAATCCGAAGGTCTGGCGCTGGGCGTGGTCACCGGGATCGCGGCGCAGGCGCGCTATGCGGTGACGGTCACCGGCACCGCGGGCCATGCCGGGACGTGTGCGATGGGGCTGCGCCGCGATGCGCTGGCGGGCGCGGCCGACATGGTGCTGGCAATCGAAAGCCTGGCGCAGGCGCGCGGCGGCGATCTGGTGGCAACCGTCGGCCGGCTCGACGTGCTGCCGGGCGCGGCCAATGTCATCCCCGGCGAAGTGCGCTTCACCATCGACGTGCGCGCGGGTGAGGCGGCGCGGCGCGATGCTGCGGCGCAGGACATTTGCGCCGCGATCGGCGCGATTGCCGATCGGCGCGGCCTGGGTTGCGATGCGCGGCGGGTGCACGTGCTGCCCGCATCGCCGTGCGATCCGCAGCTGATGGACCGGCTCGAAGCCGCGCTGGTCGAGGCCGGGCATCGTCCGCGCCGGCTGGTCTCGGGCGCCGGGCACGATGCGATGGTGCTGGCCGCGCTGGCGCCGGTGGCGATGCTGTTCATACGCTGCCGCGCCGGGATCAGCCACAATCCCGCCGAATATGTCGAAGCCGCCGATGCCGACGCGGCGCTGGCGGTGATGCTAGGGTTTCTGGACAAATTGGGAGATTGGTGTGCTTGATCCGTTGCTGTTCGGCGAAATCGATCCGCCCCAGCGCCTGTTGATGGGGCCAGGGCCGGTCAACGCCCACCCGCGCGTGCTGCGCGCGATGTCGGCCGACCTGCTGGGCCAGTACGACCCCGAAATGACCGGCTACATGAACCAGGTCATGGCGCTCTATCGCCCGGTGTTCGGGACGAACAACCGCTGGACGATGCTGATCGACGGCACCGCGCGCGCCGCGATCGAGGCCAGCCTGATCAGCCTGCTGCAATCGGGCGATACGGCTTTGGTGATCAATTTCGGGCGGTTTGGCTTGTTGCTGCAGGAAATCCTCACGCGCATCGGCGCGCGGTTCGAAACCGTCGATGCGCCATGGGGCGAAGTGGTGCCAGCCGAAGCGATCCGCGCCGCTGCCTTGCGCCTGCGGCCGCAAGTGATCGCCACGGTGCACGGCGATACCTCGACGACCATGGCGCAGCCGCTCGACGAAATCGGCGCGATCGCGCGCGAAGTCGGCGCGCTGGTTTATGTCGATGCCACCGCCACGCTTGCGGGCATGGACATCGCCAGCGATCGCTGGGGTGTCGACATTGTCACCGCCGGCTTGCAGAAATGCCTGGGCGGGCCATCAGGCATTGCCCCGATCACCATTTCCGATGCGGCCGCCGCGCATATCTTCACCCGCCGCCACGACGAAAAAGGCATTCGCGCCGCCGATGCGCGCGACGGCAGCGGGCAGCGCATTGCGTCGAACTATTTCGATCTGGCGATGATCATGGATTACTGGAGCGAGAAACGGCTCAACCACCACACCGAGGCGACCAGCATGCTCTATGGCGCGCGCGAATGTGCGCGGATTGCGCTGGGCGAAGGGCTGCCGGCGCGGTTTGCGCGGCACCGCGCCGCGGGCGCGGCGATGAGCGCTGGGCTGCGCGCGATGGGGCTGACGCTGTTTGGCGATGATGCGCACCGCATGACCAATGTCACCGGGGTTTACATTCCCGAAGGCGTCGATGGCGAACGCGTGCGCGCGGCGATGCGCACCCATTTCGAGATCGAGATCGGCACCGCGTTCGGCCCGCTGATTGGCAGGATCTGGCGGATCGGGGCGATGGGCTACAACGCGATGCAGCACAAAGTGCTGCTGACGCTGGCCGCGCTCGAAGCCGTGCTGCGGGCCGAAGGCGTGGCCATTGCCCAGGGTGAGGCGGTACCCGCCGCGATCGCCGCCTGGGCGCGGGAGATCGCTCGATGACCCGCGATCTGGTCGGCTATGGCGCCAACCCGCCCGCAGCAATCTGGCCGGGCGGCGCCAAAGTCGCGGTGCAATTCGTGATCAATTATGAGGAAGGCGCCGAAAATTCGGTGTTGAACGGCGACGAACTGTCCGAAGGCTTCCTGTCGGACATGGTCGGCGCCGCGCGTCATCCCGCGCGCGCGATGGCGATGGAAAGCCTTTATGAATATGGCAGCCGCGCCGGGTTCTGGCGGTTGCACCGTCTGTTTGTCGACCGCAGCGTGCCGGTCACGGTGTTCGGCGTGGCCGCAGCGATGGCCGCCAATCCCGCCGCGGTCGATGCGATGCTGACCGCCGGGTGGGAAATTGCCAGCCACGGCTGGCGCTGGATCGATTACCAGACCGTGCCCGAAGCGGTCGAACGCGAACACATCGCCCGCGCGATCGAGGTGCACACGCAAGTGACCGGCAGGCGCCCGCTCGGCTGGTACCAGGGCCGCACCAGCCCGCAGACCGCCGCGCTGGTGGTGGAAGAAGGCGGCTTTGTCTACGACGCCGACAGCTATGCCGACGACGTGCCCTATTGGGACCATCGCCACGGCCGCCCGCAGCTGATCGTGCCCTACAGCCTCGATGCCAACGACATGAAATTCGTCGCGCTCAACGGCTTTACCGAGGGCGAGCAGTTTTTCCGCTATTTGCGCGATACGTTCGAGCAGCTGCGCGAAGAGGGCGGGCGGATGATGTCGGTCGGGCTGCACGGGCGGATCGCCGGGCGCCCGGGGCGCGCGCGCGCGGTGGCGCGGTTTGTCGACCATGTGCTCGCCAGTGGCGATGCCTGGATCGCGCGGCGCATCGACATTGCCCGCCACTGGATCGCGGAGAACCCGGCATGACGATCGATGATCCGGTGCTGCTTGCCGAAGTGACCGCCGCGTTTGCCGCATACGAACGCGCGCTGATGGCCGATGACATTCCGGCGATGGATGCGCTGTTCCACGATGCGCCGACCACCAACCGCTATGGCGTCGGCGAAGTGCTTTATGGCATCGACGCAATCCGCGAATTTCGCAAAGGGCGCGGCGGATCGCCGCAACGCCGGCTCGGCCGCGTCGCGATCACCGTCTATGGCGACGCGTTTGCCACGGCCGATGCCGAATTCTTTCGCGAAGGGTCGGACCGGCGCGGCCGCCAGAGCCAGGCCTGGGTCAAATTCGCCGATGGCTGGAAAGTCGTCTCGGCGCATGTCAGTCTGGAAGGGAGCAGCCATTGACCGCGCAAAATCATCCCGCGCTTTTCGAACACAGCCCGTGGGTCGAGGCGCGCGCCGATGCCGCGCCGTCGAGCGGTGACCGCCATGCCGACCTGATGCGCGTGGTCTACGCTGCCAGCGAAGAGGAACAGCTGGCGCTGATCCGCGCGCATCCCGAACTGGCCGGCAAGGCGGCGATCGACGGTTCGCTCACCCAGGCGTCGGCCGCCGAACAGGCCAGCGCCGGGCTCGACCGGCTGACGCCGGACGAATTCGCGCGGTTCCACGCGCTCAACGCGGCCTATCGCGCCAAACATGCGATGCCGTTCATCATCTGCGTGCGGCTGACCGACAAGGCCGGCATCCTCGCCGCAATGGAGGCGCGCACCGCGCACGACACCGCGACCGAAGTGGCCACCGCGCTCGCCGAAATTGGCAAGATCGTCAAGTTGCGGCTGGAGGCGATCTCGTGACGGTCGACCTCGCCGAATGGCTCAATCTGGCGATCCGCTGGCTGCATCTGACTGCCGGGATCGCCTGGATCGGATCGTCGTTCTATTTCGTCTGGCTCGACAACCATCTGACGCCGCCGGCCAGCGGCGAGGCCTCGGGCGAATTGTGGTCGGTGCACGGCGGTGGGTTCTACCACGCGCAAAAATACCCGGTCGCGCCCAGCCATATGCCCGACGATCTGCACTGGTTCAAATGGGAGGCCTATTTTACCTGGCTGAGCGGGTTTTCGCTGCTGGTGCTGGTCTATTACTGGAATGCCGCGACCGTGCTGATCGATCCGGCCAAAGTCGCGCTGATGCCGTGGCAGGCGATCGCGATCGGGCTGGCTGCGCTTGTGCTGGGCTGGCTGTTCTATGATTTCGCCTGCCGGTCGCCGCTGGGGCGCAACAACCGGCTGCTCGGCGTGGTGTGGTTCGCGTTTCTGCTCGGCGCGGCGATCGTTCTGAACGCGGTGTTCAACACCCGCGCGGCCTACCTGCATATCGGCGCGATGCTGGGCACGGTGATGGCGGCCAATGTCTTTTTCGTAATCATCCCCAACCAGCGCAAAGTGGTCGCCGCATTGATCGCCGGGCAAGTGCCCGATCCGGCGCTTGGCTATGCCGGCAAGCAGCGCTCGGTGCACAACAATTACATGACGCTGCCGGTGCTGTTCATCATGATCAGCCCGCATTATCCGATGACGTATGGCGCGCAGCGGCCCTGGCTGGTGCTGGCGCTGCTCGGGCTGACCGGGGTCGCGGTGCGGCATGTGTTCAACTTGCGTCATCGCGCGCAGCCGACCGCGCGTGCGATCGCGCTGGCCTCGCTGCTGGCGCTGGCCAGTGTAACCTATGTCAGCCTGGAAAAAGCCGGCAGCGGCGCGCCGGCGGGCGCAACGCGCGTGACTTATGCCGATGTCCAGCCGATCTTTGCGAAGCACTGCATCGGCTGCCACAGCGAACACCCGACCAACCCGGCGTTTACGTCGCCGCCGCTGGGAGTCGAACTCGACAGCTATGCCCATGCCCGTGCGGTTGCGGCGCGGATCAAAACGGTTGCGGTCGACGCGCAGATCATGCCGCTGGGCAACACCACCGGCATGACCGAGGCCGAACGCCGCAAGCTGGGCGCGTGGATCGCCGGGGGGACGCAGCCATGATCACGCTGTCGACTCACGTGCTCGACACCGCGCACGGCACCCCGGCCAGCGGCATCGCGCTGGTGCTTGAGGATGATGCCGGCACGGTGCTCCATCGCGGCGTGACCAATGCCGATGGCCGCTGTCCCGATCTGCCCATGCTTGGCGCCGGCCGCTACCGGCTGCGCTTTGACGTGGCGGCCTATTTTCGCGCGCAGGGGGTGGTGCTGGCCGATCCGCCGTTTCTCGATGTGGTCGCGATCGATTTCGGCGTTGCGGGCGAGGCCGGGCATTACCATGTCCCGCTGCTGGTTTCGCCTTATGCCTATTCGACCTATCGCGGGAGCTGAGGCGATGGCCGAGCTGTTCACCGGCCAGGCGCGCGAGACGCCCGATGCCGACCTGGCCGCCGCGGTGGGCGACGTGCTGGGGATTGTCCTGCCCCCGCCTTGCGTGCCGGGGGTTGCCGCCAATGTGCGGTTGCTCGAAGACCACCTGGCGGTGCTCGACGCATGATTTCGGGGGCGGCGGCGATCGCGCGCGAGGTGCGCGCCGGGCGGCTGCGCGCTGTGGCGCTGGCGCAGCAGGCGCTTGATCGCATCGCGGCCGCGACCGATCTGCTGGCGATCACGCGCACGCTGGCGGATCGCGCCATGCGCGAAGCGGCCGAAGTCGATGCCAAAGTGGCGCGCGGCGAAGACCCCGGTCCGCTCGCGGGCGTGCCCTATGCGGTCAAGGACTTGTTCGATGTCGCGGGTCTGGCGACCACGGCGGGCGCGGCGCGGCTGGAATGCGCCGATCCCGCCGGCGCCGATGCCGAAGCGATCGTGCGCCTTCATGCGGCCGGCGCGGTCCTGGTCGGCACCTGCAACATGGATGAATTTGCCTATGGCTTTGTCACCGACAACGCCCGCTGGGGAATCACGCGTAACCCGCACGATCGCGCGCGGTTTGCCGGCGGATCGTCGGGCGGGTCGGCGGCGGCGGTCGCGGCGGGGCTGGTCGCGTTTGCGCTTGGGTCGGACACCAACGGGTCGATCCGCGTGCCGGCCAGCTTGTGCGGGGTGTTCGGCATCCGCCCGACGCAAGGCGCGTTGCCGACCACAGGGACATTTCCGTTTGTCCACAGCTTCGACACCATCGGCGCCTTTGCCCGCAGCGCGCAGGACCTGGCGCTGGTCGACGGCGTGCTGCGCGGCGACGCGCAGAGCGGGCCATGCGATTTCGCCCCGGCGCTGCTCGGCGGCTGGTTTGCGCAGGACCTGACCGCGGAAATGGCCGCGGCGCTGGCAGAATTTGCGCAGGCAATCGGTCCTTTGCCGACAGTGGAGATCGAAGGCGTGGCGCAGGCGCGTTCGGCCGCGTTCCTGATCACCGCCTACGAAGGCGGGCGCCTGCATGCGCCGGCACTGCGCACCGATGCGTTGTCGTATGATCCGGCAACGCGCGACCGGCTGCTCGCGGGCGCTGCGCTGCCCGACCGGGTGCACGATCGCGCGATGGCCTTTCGCGCAGTGTTTGCCGCGCGGGTGCAGGCGCTGCTCGATCGCCACGGCGTGCTGATCGCGCCGGCGGTTGCCGGCCCGGCGCCGCTGATTGCCGATCCGGTGGTGCGGGTCGGCGGCCGCGATGTGCCCGCGCGCGCCAATCTCGGGCTCTATGCGCAACCGGTCAGCTTTGTCGGGGTGCCGGTGGTTGCCGCCCCGCTCGCGGTGCCGGGCTTGCCGCTGGGCATCCAGCTGATCGGCGCCAAAGGCAGCGACCGCGCGCTGATCGCCTATGCCGCGCGGCTCGAAGCGCAAGGCCTGCTGCGCGTCACCCCGCCATAAGCTGGCGCATCGCGGCCTCGGCCTCGCGCGCGATCGTGTCGGCGCAAGCGCTGACCAGCCGGCCTTCGCGCACCACCGCGCGGCCTTCGACAAACATATCGCGCGGCGCAGCGGGCGGCGCGAGCATCAGCGCGGCGACTTTGTCCCAGCTGCCGGCGCTGGCCAGCCGGTCGACCGGCCAGACCACCAGATCGGCGCGCTGCCCGACCGCAAGATAGCCGCAATCGCCACGCCCGAGCACTTCGGCCCCGCCGCGCGTGGCCAGCCGCAGCGCCGCGCGCGGGGTCATCGCTTCGGCACCACCATAGACCCGCTGCAGCAGCATCGCCTGGCGCGCTTCGGCGAGCAGGTGGCCGGCATCGTTCGACGCCGATCCGTCGACCCCCAGCCCGACCGGCACGCCCGCCGCCAGCATCGCGGCGACCGGGGCAATGCCCGATCCGAGCCGGCAATTGGAGCACGGGCAATGCGCCACCCCGGTGCGGCTGGCGGCGAACAGCGCAATTTCGGCGGCATCGAGCTGCACGCAATGGGCGTGCCAGACATCGGCCCCGGTCCAGCCCAGGTCTTGCGCATATTCGCCCGGCCGGCAGCCGAACCGCGCCAGCGACCAGGCGACATCGTCGGCATCTTCGGCCAGATGCGTGTGCAGCATCACGCCTTTGTCGCGCGCGAGCAGCGCGGCATCGCGCATCAGTTCGCGGCTGACCGAAAACGGCGAACACGGGGCAATGCCGATGCGGACCATCGCGCCCGGCCGCGGGTCGTGATAGCGGTCGATCAGGCGGATGCAGTCGTTGAGGATGGCAGGTTCGGCTTCGACCAGGCTGTCGGGGGGCAGGCCGCCGGCGCTTTGCCCCACGCTCATGCTGCCGCGCGTGGCGTGAAAACGGATGCCGATCGTTTCGGCCGCCGCGATCGTGTCATCGATACTGACGCCATTGGGGAAAATGTAGTGATGGTCGCTCGACAGCGTGCACCCCGACAGCGCGAGTTCGGCCAGCCCCTGCCGCACCGCGGCATGGACATGATCGGGGGTATAGCGCGCCCAGATCGGATAGAGCGTCTGCAGCCAGCCGAACAGCGAGGCGCTGGCCGCTGCCGGCACCGCGCGGGTCAGGCTCTGGTACAAATGGTGGTGGGTGTTGACGAGCCCCGGGGTGATCACGCAGCCGCGCGCGTCGATCACCGTGTCGGCCGCGGCAATCGCGCGGGCCAGATCGCCACCGGGCCCGATGTGGGTGATCACGCCATCGCCGAACACGATCGCGCCATCGGCGATTTCGCGATCGGCATCGTCGATCGTGGCAATCGTGTCGGCATGCACAAGAGCGGTAATAGCCATGACCTGCTCCTATCGCGGCGCGGGCAGGGGGGGAACCGCTCTAATTTTGTGCACGCCACGTCGCGTTTTTGCAGGTAGGCGGATCGCTGTGGACCTGCCAGTTTCGCCGGCGGGGCGTAGACGCGGGCTTCACGATCAACGACGGACCATCGGGTGCAAGCGTTTGCCGCGGGCAGACGTCTGGAACGAGGGTGCACGCCAGGGCTTTTGACAGGGTAGCAACGGGCATGACCACCGAATTGGCCGAAGGCCCGATCAGCGCAGTCGATCGCATTCCCGCGGCCGGGCCCTTGCTGATGTATGCGCTGCAACACGTGCTGGTGATGTATGCCGGCGCGGTGACCGTGCCGCTGGTGATGGGCCGCGCGCTGCATCTGGACCCGCATGACCTGACGTTGCTGGTCTGTGCCGATCTGATCGCGGCGGGCGTGGCGACGCTGATCCAGACGCTTGGGCTGGGCGCGGTCGGCATCCGCCTGCCGATCATGATGGGCGTGACGTTCGTCTCGCTCAGCCCGATGCTGGCGCTCGTCGGCACGGCGCCCGATACGATGGCGGCGCGCGTGGCGATGCTGCCGGTGATTTATGGCGCGGTGATCATCAGCGGCCTGTTCGGGCTGGTGGTCGCGCCGTTTGTCGGCCGAATGCAACGGGTGTTCCCGCCGACGGTCACCGGCACGGTCATCCTGGTGATCGGTCTGTCGCTGATGCGCATCGCGATCGACTGGTCCGCCGGCGGCCAGCCCGACGATGTGGTCTATGGCGAACCGGCCAACCTGGCGATTGCCATGGTCACGCTGGTGGCGATCTTTATCCTGATCAAATTCAGCCGCGGGCCGTTGCGTTATGGCGCGATCCTGTTCGGGGTGATCATCGGCACGGTGCTGGCGACGCTGGCTGGCCATGCCGATTTTTCCGAAGTGGCCCGCGCGCCGTGGTTTGCGCTTATCCGGCCGTTCCAGTTCGGCATGCCCCGCTTCGAGGCGCCGATCGCGCTGGCGATGTGCTTTGTCATGCTGGTGTCGATGGTCGAATCGTTTGGCATGTTCCTGACTGCGGGTGTTATTGTTGGCCGCCCGGCGGGAACCCGCGACCTGACGCGGGGCTTGCGCGGCGATGCGCTTGGCACGCTGATCGGCGGGATATTCAACACGTTTCCCTATACCTCGTTCGCGCAGAACATCGGGCTGCTGAGCATGACGGGGGTGCGTTCGCGCTATGTCTGCGCGGCGGGCGGCGGCATTCTGATCGCGCTCGGGCTGTGCCCAAAGCTCGCGGCGGTGGTCGCCGCGGTGCCGCTGTCGGTGCTGGGCGGCGCGGGGCTGATCATGTTCGGGATGATTGCCGCAACCGGCGTGCGCATCCTGTCCGAAGTCGAACTGACTTATGAGCGCCTGGCGGTGATCGCCGCTTCGGTCGCGATGGGGCTGATCCCGGTGCTGTCGCAGAAATTCTTTCAGCACATGCCCGCGGTGCTCGGCCCGATCCTGCATTCGGGGATCGTGCTGGCCTCGATCACGGCGATCCTGCTCAACCTGTTTCTCGATCCGCGCGAAGCGGGCCATGGCGTGTCGGCCTGACCATGACGCTGCCGGTGCTTTGCGGCGTGCGGTTGTTTGCCGGCGATCCGGACGAAATCGCCCGGTTGCGCGCGGCGGCGCAGCGGCACGGCTTTTTCTATCTGGCCGACCATGGCATCGATCCGGCGCTGATCGCGGCGGTGTTTGCGCAAAGCGCGGCCTTTTTCGCGCAGCCCGAGGCGGCCAAGCAGGCGGTCAATCTGCGCCGCGTTCCGCATGCGCTGGGGTGGGAACCGCTCAAGGGCCAGACGCTCGAGGCGGGATCGCCGCCCGATCTCAAGGAAGGGTTCTATATCGGCCCGGATGTCGCCGCCTGTGATCCGGCGGTGCTGGCGGGGCGGTTCGGGATCGGGCCGAACCAGTGGCCGGCGGGTCTGCC
>Ga0116226_10005246_pt1 | contig 11564 bp, 10 predicted proteins | sample S1TSphfallax_FD_89692 | JGI IMG/M metagenome (GOLD analysis project Ga0116226, IMG submission 89692) | Host-associated microbial communities from peat moss isolated from Minnesota, USA - S1T2_Fa - Sphagnum fallax MG | ecosystem: Host-associated > Plants > Peat moss > Unclassified | place: USA... | reverse complement strand
GTCCCGAATTATCCGGATTCCTCGCGCTTCTGGCAGGTGATCGACAAGCATCAGGTAAATATTTTCTACACCGCGCCGACCGCGATTCGCGCGCTGATGCGCGACGGCGACCAGCCGGTCAAAAAAACCTCGCGCACGTCGTTGCGAGTCCTGGGGTCGGTGGGCGAGCCGATCAACCCGGAGGCGTGGAACTGGTATTACCGCGTGGTGGGCGATGAGCGCTGCCCGATTGTGGATACCTGGTGGCAGACCGAGACCGGCGGGATTCTGATCTCACCGCTGATCGGCGCGATTGCGCAGAAGCCGGGCTCCGCCACGCTGCCGCTGCCGGGTGTAAAGCCGGTTCTGGTGGATGCGGAGGGCGGCGAGTTGCAGGGGGCGACGGAAGGCAATCTGTGCATCACCGATAGCTGGCCGGGTCAGATGCGGACGGTTTACGGCGACCATGAACGGTTCGTGCAGACCTATTTTTCGACCTATCCCGGCAAATACTTCACCGGCGACGGCGCCAGGCGCGATGCTGACGGGTATTACTGGATCACCGGCCGCGTCGATGACGTGATCAATGTCTCCGGTCATAGGATGGGCACCGCCGAGGTGGAATCCGCGCTGGTGGCGCATCACCATGTCGCCGAGGCGGCGGTGGTCGGGTTTCCGCACGACATCAAGGGGCAGGGGATTTATGCCTATGTGACCCTGGTGGCTTCCGCGGAGCCGAGCGAGGGGCTGCGCAAGGAGCTGGTTGCCTGGGTACGCAAGGAGATCGGCCCGATTGCGGCGCCGGATGTGATCCAATGGGCGCCGGGCCTGCCGAAAACCCGCTCAGGCAAGATCATGCGACGGATCCTGCGGAAGATCGCGGCGCTGGAGACGGACTCGCTGGGCGACATATCGACATTGGCGGATCCGGGCGTGGTGACCGAGCTGGTGCAGAACCGCCGGGGTTAGACCCGGGTCACGCCGGTCTGCCCCGCAGAGGGAAAGTCAGCGTCCAGAAAAGGAGGGCGGGCGTTTTTCCACGAAGGCCGCCATGCCCTCTTTCTGGTCGGCGCTGGCGAACATCGAATGGAAGACCCGACGCTCAAAGCGCAGTCCTTCGGCCAGGCTCACCTCTTCGGCGCGGTTCACCGTTTCCTTGGTCATCATGGTGGCCAGGACGGACATGCCGGCGATCGCGGTCGCCGTCTTCATCGCCTCCGTCAGCAGCTCGGCAGCCGGGATGATGCGGGAGACCAGGCCGGCGCGTTCGGCCTCCGCCGCGTCCATCATCCGCCCGGTCAGGCACATTTCCATCGCCTTGCTCTTGCCGACCAGCCGGGTCAGCCGCTGGCTGCCGCCCATGCCCGGCATGATCCCGAGCTTGATCTCCGGCTGACCGAATTTAGCGGTATCGGCAGCCAGAATGAAATCGCACATCATCGCCAGCTCGCAGCCGCCGCCGAGCGCAAAACCCGCCACCGCGGCAATCACCGGCTTGCGCAGCGCGCAGAAGCGCTCCCATTGGCTGAACCGGTCGTCGACGTATACCGCTGGATAGGTTAGATCCTGCATTTCCTTGATATCGGCGCCGGCGGCGAACGCCTTCTCGGAGCCGGTGATCACCAGGCAATGGATGCCCGGATCCTTGTCGGCGGCGACAGCGGCGTTGATCAACTCGTCAGCGAGCTGCAGGTTGATCGCATTCAGCGCCTTCGGCCGGTTCAGCGTGATCAATAGCACCTGGCCGGTCTGTTCCGTCAGAATGGTCTCAAAGGTCATGGTTGGTCCTCCCATAATCCGGCCGCGGCCGGGCGCAGATAGGCCGCGATGTCCGCTTCGCTGACATCGTCCAGCGCGGCCGGCGACCATCGCGGATTGCGGTCCTTGTCGATGACGGCGGCGCGCACGCCTTCGTAAAAATCATGTCCGGCCAGGATGCCGTGACAGGCGGTAAACTCCCGCGCGAGGCAGTCTTCAAGGCTCGCGCTCGACCGGCCGAGCCGCAGCAGGGCCAGAGTCAGCTTCAGGCTGGTGGGCGATCGCGTTCGGAGTTTGCCGGCGGCCTCGAGAAGAAAGGGCACGTCCGAGCCTTCCAGACGTGCGAGGATCGACGCCACGTCCTCGGCGGCAAAGATCCGGTCGATCGTCCGGGCATGTGTCTGCAAGTCAGTCGGCGCGGTGGGGCGCACGAACGGCGCGATGGCGCCGGGCACGTCATCGGCGCCCTTCGTCAGGGCGGCGATCAGCGCCGGCACGGCATCCGCGGCCACCTGAACATCCGCGAGCCCGGCATGGATCGCATCCGCGGCGCCCACCGGCTCTCCGGTCAGACCCAGATAGGTCCCGGCCTCGCCAGGAGCGCGCGGCAACAGCCAGGTGGCCCCGACATCCGGAAAGAATCCGATGCCGGTCTCCGGCATGGCGAGGCGCGTACGATCCGTGACGATCCGGACCTTGCCGTGCGCCGACAGGCCGACGCCGCCGCCCATGGTAATGCCGTCCATGATCGCGACGTAAGGCTTTTCAAAGCGGGCGATCCGGGCGTTCATCCGGTATTCCTGCCGGAAGAAATTCAGGGCTGCGCCATCGCCGGCCCGTCCGGTCTCGAAAATGGCCCGAATATCGCCGCCGGCGCAAAATCCGCGCTCGCCCTCGCCGGTCACCAGAACGGCGGCAATGCCGGCATCCGCCGCAAAATCATCGAGGGCCGAGGCAATCGCCGTCACCATGTCCAGGGTCAGGCTGTTCAGCGCCTTCGGCCGGTTCAGGCGAATCCGGCCCAGCCTGCCATCATGTTCAACATACACATCCGGCATTGGCGTGGCCCATCGTCGGAATGACGCGTTCAGAACCGTGTTCTATGCCGAAAGGTCGGCGCGCTGTCACCCCCGCGCCTCTCGCCAAGCTGCCGCTCGATCCGTCAAACTTTAACCAAGAATTTGCCCGGTCGTCCTAACCCGTGGGGTGTGATGTCGTGGCGGAATTTACGTGCGGATCGGTGACCTGCTGGTTGAAGCCGGGCTGGTCAGCCGGGAGGATATTGCCCGGGCCAGCGCTGAGCAGGCGCGGACCGGCAACCGGCTTGGCGACACGTTGGTGGCCATGGGTGCTTTGTCCCAGGCGGCGCTGGCGGCGTTTTTTGCGCAGCTTCCGCAGGACCCGCCGGATCTCGGCGCCACCGGCATCCCGGCCGCGGAACTGCTGAACCTGTTGTTGAAGCAAATCTACACAATGCGGCTTGAACAGGCGCGCCAGATCGCCGAGGCGATCAAGCTGCCGCCGCACATCGTCGATCAGCTGATCCGCATGGCGACCGATCGCGGCCTGGTCCAGGCGCTACCCAATCTCAACGGCCAGGTTTCGCTCGAGATGCGCTATGGCCTGACCGATCTCGGCTGGCGGTGGGCGCAGGACGCGCTGGCGCAATCGCAATATGGCGGTCCGGCGCCGGTCACGCTGGCGCAGTTCACCGCGCGGGTGCATCTGCAAAAGGTTACCACCGAGGCGGTCACCCCTGACCGGCTGCGGCAGGCCTTCGCCGGCCTGACGATCAGCGAAACCTTCCTGCAACGGATCGGCCCGGCGCTGAGCGCCGGCCGTGCGATTCTGCTGTACGGCCCTCCGGGTAACGGCAAAACTTCTGTCGCGCTGCGGCTTGCCGAGATTTTCACGGCGGTGATTTATCTGCCTTATGCCATCATGGTCGAAGGCCAGATCATTCGGATCTTCGACCCGAGCTTTCACCGCGCCATCGCCGCCGCGGAGCCGGCGCCCGAACCGGGTTTCGCGAGCCTGCGCCGCGAACAGTACGACGCGCGGTGGGTGCCCTGCCGCCGGCCGTTCGTAGTGGTCGGGGGCGAGATGACGCTCGAAATGCTGGACCTGAGTTACGACCCGGTCGCCAAATTCTATGAAGCCCCGCTGCACGTGAAGGCGCTTGGCGGCTGCTTCCTGATCGATGATTTCGGTCGTCAGCTGGTCACGCCCGAGACGCTGCTGAACCGCTGGATCGTGCCGCTGGAAAACCAGATCGACTATCTCAAGCTTCACACCGGCAAGAGCTTTTCGGTGCCGTTCGAGGAGCTGGTGATTTTTTCGACCAATCTGGCGCCGGAGGAACTGATGGACCCGGCGTTTCTGCGCCGGCTGCCCTATAAGCTCGAAGTCAGCGGCCCCAGCCGCGAGGAATTCAAGCGGATTTTCGCGGCCACCTGCGCGGCGCAGAACCTGCCCATCACCGATGCGGTGTTCGATGTGATCGTGCACAAGATCCGCGAGGAGAAGGGGTTGCAACTGGCGGCGTATCAGCCGCGTTTCATCGTCGATCAGGTTGTGGCCGCGTCGCGCTTCCTCAGCATCGCGCCGGAATTTCGCGCCGAATTTATCGCGGCCGCGCTGGACAATCTGCAGGTCCGCGATCGTGCCAGGCCGGCGGCGGCTGCGGTCTGACATGCGCCTCGTCGATCATGGCAGCAGCATGTCTTCATGCTTGGCCTTCTGCTCCGGCTCGACATGGATGGTGATGACGACGCCGAGCAGCTCGGCCTTCAGCGCCGCCTCGATACGGTCGCAAATGGCGTGGGCCGCGGCCACCGTCATGCCGCCCGGCACCACCAGATGGAACTCGAGAAAACTGGCCGGTCCCGCCTGCCGGACCCGCAGATCATGCGCCTCGATCGCGCCGGTGGCGTGGCTGCGGACCAGATCCCGGATGCGCGAGGTCATCGCCGGGGGCGGCGCCTCGTCCAGCAACCCGCTTAAGGAGCGGCGCATCGTCAGGCCGCCCAGCGCCGCGATCTGCACCCCGATCGCAATGGCGATCAGCGGGTCCAGCACGGGTCGCCGAAACCAGCTGGCGGCGAGCAGGGCCACGATGATGCCAAGCGTGGTCAGCACATCGGTAAACAGATGCCTGGCATCGGCCGCCAGCGCGGGCGAACGGCGGCTGACGCGGCGAAGCTGCAATGCCCAGCCAAGATTGACGGCGCCGGCGGCGACGTTCAGCAGCAGGCCCAGACCGAGCCGCCCGTCCAGTGGTGCCAGCGCCGGCGGCTGCCACAACAAGCCGACCGCCCGTTGCACGATCAGTACCGCAGCCGCCAGGATCATCCCGCCGGTCGCCACCGCGCTGAGCAGCTCCACCTTGGCGTGGCCATACGGGTGGTCCCGATCAGGCGGTTTCGCGCCGGCGATCAGCGCGTACAACGCCAATGAGGAGGCCGCGACGTTGACGAGTGACTCGAGCGCGTCCGAGAACAAGGCCGCGCTGCCGCTGATCCGCGCGCTGATGAACTTCAGACCGAGCACCGCGAGCGCGATGCCGATGCTGCCAACGGCGTATCTGACGAGTGGTTTCACGCGCTGTCGTAACAAGCCGCGGCCTGCTCATGCAACAGCCGTTCGCTGTCAGCCGTTGCGTGCAGTGTGGCCCCTGCGCCACAGCCTGACGTTCCGGTTGACGTAAGCGGCAATGGCAATTGACAGCGGCCGGAGAAGCGCGTGACAACCACGGTCAAGCGATGCCAGAAGGTCATCGCGCAAATTCATGGGGGAGTTCAAAATGTCGCTTCGTGAGAGTGTTCGTCGCGCCTGCGCATTCACCGCCGGCCTGGCGGTCGCCACGGGTCTTGCTTTCCATGCCGCGCGTGCCTCCGATCCGTTGCCGGGGGACGGCATTGCGCCGCCGCTGAACGTCAACATCCTGCTGGCCTATAATATTTTTTCCGATGCCGGCAGCTTCGGTGCGCTGCGTGGCAGCGATGATTCGCAGCACACGCGCATTTCGACCGATATCAGCGTGCTGCGCTATATCCGTACCTTCAGCGTCGGCGGCATGGAAGCCGGGGTTCAGGCCTTCCTGCCTTACGTCGCCTTCCTCGGCCAGCAGGAACTCGGCGTGTCCGAGATCGGCCCGGCCGCGCCCGGCCTGCCGCTAATCGGGCCGGCCAAGGCCAATCTCTCCAGCAGCAGCGGTTTCGCGCAACCCAATCTCGGCGCTTTCCTGTTCGCGATCAACGAGCCGGCGCGCGGCACCTATCTCGTGCTGGCGCCGTGGATCGAGCCACCGGTCAGCGGCTTCAACAAGAACAAGGTGCTGAACCCGTCCCAGAATGTCTGGGTCTATGAGGCCGAGGTCGGCTTCCGCACCATTCTGTTCGGCACACCGACCACGCCGAACCTGGCCGTCGAGGTCTGGGGCGAGGCCTATGCCTTCGGCAACAACACGAATTCCGCGGCGGTCAGCCCGGAGGTGAACGCGCTGGCCTTGCCGGCGATCTATCCGGAGATCGGCGTCCATAATCCGCTCTCGGTGAATAGCGCGACGCCGGCGACATTCCGCGAACAGCCGAGCGAAGAACTGCGCATCTACCTGCCTTACGAATTCGCTCCGGCGATTGGTGCCTTCGTCGCACCGGGGTTTTACCAGTCATTCGGCGGCAAACAGACCTATAAGACAAATGAGGGCGGCTTCATCGTCGATTCAGGCAACCGTACGAATGAGACCCAGCTGCGGCTGATTGCCAACACCTTCGTCTCGCCGACCACCGCGATCATGCTGGTTGGCGATTACGATGTCGCGGCACATGGTCAACCGCTCAACCGGTCGATCGAGCTGCGGATCGCGAAGTTCTTCTGAACGCCAGACGGAGAGGTTCATTTCTGTAGCGCGGGAGTCAAGACACCTCTGCGGGTCCGGGCCGGCGGCGCGATGTGAGCGGCGGTCCGGATTTCTGGAGGTTCTCCGCTTCCTGGCTCGGCATGCCGGCGCCTTTGCGATCATGGCGCCGATACTCCTGCTCGTGGCCTGCGCCGGTCCGCGCACGAATTTTGCCCTCTACGGCACGCCGACCCGGCTGACCTGCGTGCCCTATGCGCGCGCGGTTTCCGGCATCGACCTGACCGGTGATGCCGATACCTGGTGGGACGAAGCCGCCGGGCGGTATCCGCGCACGCAGATACCGCAAACCGGGGCCGTGCTGGTTTTCGCGCCGCATGGCGATATGACCTCTGGCCATCTGGCGGTCGTGACATCGCTGGTCGGCCCGCGCGAAATTCTGGTCACGCAATCCAACTGGTTGCCGGACCGGATCGAGCACGACCAGCCGGTCATCGATGTGTCCGCCGAGAATGACTGGACCGAGGTCAGGGTGTGGTATGAGCCGACCGATGCCATGGGCAGTACGATCTATCCGACCTACGGCTTTATCCTGCCGCGCTAATCCGTTACGACCAGAAGTCATACGAATGATCCCCGGTACACAACTCCTGTCCAGCGCGCGGCCGTGCCACCAGCGCCACGGGCTGTGATGACAGCGCGACGATGATACGGGGTGCCTTGACCGTTGGGGTCTGGACGCTGGCAAGCCGCGTTCTGGGGTTTGCCCGCGATATCCTGATTGCGGCCATTCTCGGCACCGGGCCGGTCGCGGATGCGTTTTTTGTGGCGCTGCGGCTGCCCAATCTGTTCCGCCGGTTGTTCGGCGAAGGCGCCTTCAATGCCGCGTTCGTCCCGTCGATTGCCGGAATTCTGCATACCGAAGGGCTGGAAGCGGCCACCGGCTTTGCCGAGGAGGCAACCGCGGTGATGATCTTCTGGCTGGGCGGCCTGACCGCGCTGGGCGAGGTGTTCATGCCGCTGCTGCTGCATGTTCTGGCTCCAGGATTCGCCGCCAAACCGGCGGAATTCGTGCTCGCGGTGTCGCTCACCCGTATCATGTTTCCGTATCTGTTTTTCGTCTGTCTCACCGCGCTGGCCTCCGGCGTGCTGAACGCGATGGGAAAATTCGCTGCTGCTGCTGCTGCCCCCGTGCTGTTCAACGTCTTTTCCATCGCTTTCATGCTCGGCCTCTCGCCCTACACCCCCAACCCCGGCTTTGCGCTGGCTTGGGGTGTCTCGGCCTCCGGCGTGGCGCAGCTTGCCTTGCTCATCGTGGCGCTGCGGCGGGCGGGGATGCGGCTCCGGCTGCCGAAACCGCGGCTGACCCCGCGGATGCGACAACTGTTCCGCAAAATGGCGCCCGGGCTGGTGGGTGCCGGAGTCACGCAGCTGAATGTGTCGATCGACATCATCATCGGTACGCTGCTGCCGGCGGGGTCGGTGTCGATTCTCTATTACGCGGACCGGGTGAATCAGTTGCCGCTCGGCGTCATCGGCACCGCGGCCGGCACGGCGCTGCTGCCGCTGATGTCACGGCAGATTTCGCTGGGGGAGGGCGGTGCGGCGCTGACGACGCTGAACCGGGCCATCGAGAGCGTGCTGATCCTCACCCTGCCGGCGGCGGTGGGTCTGGCCGTCGCGGCCCGGCCGGTGATGGATGTGCTGTTCGTGCGCGGCGCGTTTTCCCTGCATAACGGGCTGTTGGCTGGACATTCGCTGTCAGCCTTTGCGATCGGCCTGCCGGCCTTCGCGCTGGTCAAGGTTTTCACGCCGGGCTTTTTCGCCCGCGGCGATACGCTGACACCGCTGAAAATCGGCATCGTTGCGGTGGTGCTGAACCTTGCCATGAACCTCGTGTTCATGCGGCCTTTGCAAGCCGTCGGCCCGGCCTTGGCGACCAGCCTGTCCGCGACGTTCAACTTCGTCTGCCTCGCCGTCATGCTGCGCCGGCGCGGGCATTTCGCGCTGGATGCCGGGGCCAGGCGGCGGCTGCCGCGCATTCTGCTGGCCGGCGCCGTCATGGCGGCGGGGCTTTGGGTGACCGAGCTTCTGCTCCCGCCGGGCAAGACCACGTTGCCGGCGTTTCTCCTGTTAAGCGTGGTGGGGGGCGCTGCGTATCTCGGCGCCGGTATGCTGGGCGGCGCGTTCGACCTCGCCGCGTTGAAATCGCTCCTGCAGCGGCGGCGGCAGGCGGCTGGTTGACCCGACCGCCAAACCGCGCGACGAACCGCGAATGACAACTGTATCGCGCCGGATCTTTTCCGGCATGGCGCCCTCCGGCGTCCCGTCGCTTGGCAATTATCTCGGTGCGCTGCGCAACTGGGTGAAATGGCAGGACGGGCACCAGGGCATTTATTGCATTGTCGATCAGCACGCGATCACCAACTGGCAGGATCCGGCGCAACTGCGGGCGAAGACCCGCGAGATGGCGGCGATTCTGCTGGGCTGCGGGATCGATCCGGCGCGCAGCATCCTGTTCCACCAATCGGCGGTCGAGGCGCATGCGCGGCTGGCCTGGATCTTCAACTGCGTCGCCCGCGTTGGCTGGCTGAATCGCATGACCCAGTTCAAGGACAAGGCCGGCAAGGACCGGGAGGCTGTGTCCACGGGTCTGTACGTCTATCCGAACCTGATGGCCGCCGACATCCATGCCTATCATGCCACGCTGGTGCCGGTGGGCGACGACCAGCGTCAGCATCTGGAGCTGGCGAACGACATCGCCGAGAAATTCAATCATGATTACGGCGTGGATTTCTTCCCGCGGATCGAGGCGATCGTGCCGAAGGAAACGGCGCGGATCATGAGCCTGCGGGATGGTACGAAGAAAATGTCGAAGTCCGATCCGTCAGATCAGAGCCGGATCAATCTGAATGACGATGCGGATACCATCGCGCTCAAAATCCGGCGGGCCAAGACCGATCCGGCGCCCTTGCCGGAAACAACCGGCGAGCTGGCGAACCGGCCGGAGGCGGCAAATCTTGTGGGTATTTTTGCGGCGATCACCGACCGCACGAGCGAGGCGGTTCTGGCGGAATTTGCCGGCTCGGGCTTCGGGCCTTTCAAGGAGAGGCTTGGCGAGGCGCTGGTGGCGCATATCATGCCGATCAAGCGAGAAGCCGAACGCCTGCTGGCCGACACCGCGCATATCGATCAGCTTCTGCAGGAAGGCGGGCGCCGTGCCGCCAAGATCGCCAACCCGATCGTGGCGGAGGCGGAGCGGATTGTCGGCTTCCTGCCGCGGTAGGGGTGGGGCTCGCCTGGCTATGATCAGATGGGCTTGTGCGCCTTGTCGATCAGCCGGGTGAAAAAGCCGGGTTTCTTGACGGGCTTCGGCGCCGCGCCGCGGGCCTCGGCGGCATCTGCCTTGGCCTTCATTTTCAGCCATTCATCGAGCGACTTGCCGGCCTTGGCGGCGCGTTCCTGTTCATAGGCAAGCTGTCCCTTGGACAGTTTTTTGGGCGGCGTCGGGCTCATGCGGGTCTCCGGTTGACGACAGGTTGTGGGACGGCGCGCGCGTTCACGTCCCCTCGAAACGACGCAGCAAGGTGACCGTCAGCAGGCTCAATGCCGCATAAATCGCGACGCCGGCAAGGGCCAGCAGCATCAGGGCGGCGAACATCCGGGGGATTTCCAGCCGATAGCCGGCCTCCAGGATCCGGTACGCAAGACCGGAGGCAAAGCCGCCGGAGCCGGCCACGAATTCCGCGACCACCGCGCCGACCAGGGCCAGCGTGCCGGCGATGCGCAGGCCGGCCAGGAAGAAGGGCAGGGCGGAGGGCAGCCGCAGCAGCATCAGCGTCTGCCAGCGCGTGGCACCGTTCAGGGCAAACAGATCGAGCAGCTCGGCGGGGGTCGCGGCCAGGCCGGCGGCGGTGTTGGAGAGGACCGGAAAGAACGAGATGATGGTGGCGCAGACCACCAGGGCGAGAAACGGCTGATTGACCCAGATGATGATCAGCGGTGCGATGGCGACCACCGGGGTGACCTGAAGGATCACCGCCCAAGGCGCAATCGCGGCGCGGATCAGGGTGCTGAGCGCCATGGCCAGCGCCAGCGCGACGCCGAGCACCGTGGAGACCAGCAGCGCGGCGGAGGTGACGGTGAGCGTGGAGAGCAGGGCGGCGTTCAGGACGGCGTAATCGCCGAGATAGGCCGTGGCGATGGCCGCCGGGCCTGGCAGAACATAGGCCGGCACCGCCAGCAGCCACACGGCGGCCTGCCAGATGCCGAGGCCCAACACGCCGAAAAGGGCAGGGGCCAGGCGCTCCACCGTCCGGGTCATGAGGGCATGATCCGGTGCAGCTCATCGGTCAGTTGCTGCACCAGCGCGATGTAGGCCGGGCTGACGCGCCGGTCCGGGGCTGACGGGACGTCGGCCGCGATGCTCGCGGCAATCCGTCCGGGACGCGGCGACATGATCAGGATCTTGCTGGCCAGATAGGCGGCCTCGTAGAGCGAATGGGTCACGAAAATCACCGTCTTGCGGCTATCCAGCCAGAGGCGCCGGAGGTCTTCCTGCAGCCGGTGCCGGGTGAATTCATCCAGCGCTGCGAACGGCTCATCCATCAGCAGCAGGGGCGGCGCGCTGACCAGGGCGCGGGCGATCGAGACGCGCATTTTCATCCCCCCCGACAAGGCGCGCGGCTTGGCCGCGGCGAATTCGGCAAGGCCCACCTGTGCGAGCGCCGCGGCGACGGCTTCGGCGGACTGCGCCCGGGTCCGACCGCGCAGCTTCAGCGGCAGCCGGACATTCTCGGCGGCGCTGGCCCAAGGCAGCAATGTCGAGTCCTGGAAGACGAAGCCGATCTGCCCCGGGGCTGGCGGCTGGCCGGCATCCCAGATGATCCGACCGCGGCTGGGCTGGTCCAGCCCGGCGGCGAGACGCAGCAGCGTGGACTTGCCGCACCCCGAAGGACCCAGCAGGACG
>Ga0116226_10005245_pt1 | contig 11565 bp, 7 predicted proteins | sample S1TSphfallax_FD_89692 | JGI IMG/M metagenome (GOLD analysis project Ga0116226, IMG submission 89692) | Host-associated microbial communities from peat moss isolated from Minnesota, USA - S1T2_Fa - Sphagnum fallax MG | ecosystem: Host-associated > Plants > Peat moss > Unclassified | place: USA... | reverse complement strand
GAGGTCTGGATCGTGCATGCCGCCACGCCTGACGCCGCGCCGGTGATCGCACAGGCGCGCGCCCCGGGGCTTCGCTACGACCTCGACCGGTGGTCCGACCGCTGGGTCATCCGCACCAACGCCGACGGGGCGGTGGACTTCGCCCTGATGAGTTCCACGGCGGCGATTCCGGCGCGGGACACCTGGCGGCCATGGATCGACCACAGCCCGGGGCGGCTGATCGCCGGGGCCGCGCCCTATCGTGATTATCTGATCCGCCTGGAGCGCGAAAACGCTCTGGATCGGCTGGTGGTCATGTCCCGCGACGGGTCGGAACGCGCCATCGACTTCGCGGAGGAGGCCTATGCTCTGAGCCTCAGCGGCGGATACGAATACGACACCCACGTCACCCGCTTCGTCTATCAGTCGCCGACCACCCCTCGGCAGTGGATCGACTATGACATGGCGACGGGCGCGCGGACCCTCCGCAAGGTTCAGGAGGTCCCCTCCGGCCATGACCCGAAGGTCTATGAGACGCGTCGCCTCCATGCGGTCGCGCCCGACGGGGCGGAGGTTCCGATCACCTTGCTCATGAAGCGCGGGGCGCCCTTGGATGGCGCCGCCCCCCTGCTGCTCTATGGCTATGGCGCCTACGGCATTCCCGAGACGCCTGTCTTCTCCACGGCGCGTCTTAGTCTGGTGGATCGGGGATGGATCTGGGCCAGCGCCCATATTCGCGGCGGGTCGGATAAGGGTTGGGGCTGGTTTCTCGACGGCCGGGGCGCGAAGAAAACAAATACCTTCACCGATTTCATCGCCTGCGCCGAACACCTCATCGCCAAGGGCTACAGCGGTCCTCGGCGCATCGCGGCCTATGGCGGATCGGCGGGCGGGATGCTGATGGGCGCCGTCGCCAATATGCGCCCCGAGCTCTGGGGCGCCATCATCGCCGCCGTACCCTTTGTGGACGTCCTTAACACCATGAGTGACGTGAGCTTGCCCCTGACGCCGCCGGAATGGCCGGAATGGGGTAACCCGCTCGAGGACCCGGCCGCCTATGACGCCATCTCCGCCTACAGCCCCTATGACAATGTGGCGCCGCGCCCCTATCCCGCGATCCTCGCCACGGGCGGCCTTTCCGATCCGCGGGTCACCTGGTGGGAGCCCGAAAAGTGGATCGCCCGCCTGCGCGAGAACACCACGAGTGACCGGCCGGTGCTCCTGAAGATCAATCTCGACGCCGGCCATGGCGGCGCATCCGGTCGCTTCGACCGTCTCAAGGAGGTAGCCCTCGACTACGCCTTCGCGATCTGGGCGGTTGAAGGTCCCGAGGCCGCGGCGGAATGATCATCAGGCTGGCCACGGCGGCCGACGCCCCGGCCTTGGCCGAGATCTACGGCCACCATGTGCGCGAGGGACTGGGCACCTTCGAGGAAGAGCCCCAGTCGACCGCGGAAATGGCCACGCGCCTCGCCGCCGTTCTGGACCGAGGTTTGCCCTGGCTGGTCGCCGACGATGGGGGCGTGGAAGGCTACGCCTATGCCGCCCCCTTCCGCACCCGCGCCGCCTATCGCTATGTGGTGGAAGACAGCGTCTATGTAGCGCCAAACCGCATGGGAAGCGGCGTCGGCAAGGCCCTGTTGACCGATCTCATCGGCCGCTGCGAGGCCCTGGGACTTCGTCAGATGATCGCCATCATCGGCGATAGCGGCAATGCGGGCTCCATGCGCCTTCATTCATCCCTGGGCTTCGATATGGTGGGCCTCGCCCCCGCCGTCGGCTGGAAGCAGGGACGCTGGGTGGATGTGGTCTGGATGCAACGCGCTTTGGGGCCGGGCGCTGGTCAGTCCCCCGGCGTCTAAGCGGCTTGCGGCGGGGCGAGCGCGGCGAGCGCGGCCTGCGCCCGGGGCAGCCAGATGAAAACCCGGGTCCCCGCATTGAGCCGAGACTCGATGCGCACCGCGCCCTTGGATTGGCGCACGAAGCCATAAACCATGGAGAGGCCAAGCCCCGTGCCCTTGCCGTCCCCCTTGGTGGTGAAAAAGGGTTCGAAGGCCCGGCTCAGCACTTCGGGCGTCATGCCCTCGCCGGTGTCGCCCACTTCGATCACCACGAACTCTTGGCCCTCCAGCTCCATCTCCGCGGCCTCGGCGGCCCCGAGCACGGTGTTGTCGAAGCGGAGGGTGAGCTTCCCGCCGCCCGGCATGGCGGCGCGGGCGTTCAGGGCCAGATTAAGGATGGCGCTTTCCACCTGGGCGGTGTCGGCGATGGTGGGCCACAGATCGGGCGCCACCGCCGTCTCCACCAGAATCGATTCGCCCAGCGTCCTTTTCAGAAGCTCCGACATCTCCAGCGCCAGGCGCGCCAGGTCGATCACCTCGGGCGTCAGCGGTTGACGCCGGGCGAAGGCGAGAAGCTGGGTGGTCAGCTGAGCGGCGCGGTCCGCCCCCAGAATGGCGTGCTCGACGCGGCGGCGCGCGGCGGGGTCATTCTCCACCGCGGGCAGCAGCAGTTCGAGGTTGCCGCGGATCACCTGCAGCAGATTGTTGAAGTCGTGGGCCACGCCGCCAGTCAATTGGCCGATGGCCTCCATGCGTTGGCTGTCGCGCAGGCGGGTCTCCGCGCGGGTCTGTTCCGTGACGTCGCGGATCGCGCCGACAATGCGCCGGACCGCGCCCGTCGAATCCACGATCGGGGCCAGCATCGATTCCCAGATGCGCGTCTCGTTGGGGGGAACAGTGATGTGTCCGCGATAGAGATAGGGCTCGCCGCTGTCCCGCACGCGTCGGTATCGATTCATGACGCGTTCAGCCGCGCGAGGGTCGAAGAGCGTGTCCAGGGTTTGCCCGCGGACCGCATCGCGCGAGACGCCGAAAGCCTTGGCCAGGGCGGGATTGATATCGGCCACGGAAAACCGGTCGTCCGGCTCAATGTTCATCACCAGGAGATAATCCGGGATTTGCGAGAACAGGGCGTCCGTCAGGGCTTGGCTGGTGTCGCGCTCCTGACGGGAACGCGCGGCCTCCTGAATGGCGCGGTGGAGACGCCCATTCGTCATGCCGAGGATCGCGATCATGCCCACCAACCCGGCCGCGGCGATGATCGCCATGGCGAGGGCGATGAAACTGTTGAGATCATGGCTTCGCCGCAGCGCGTCTGTCCGAGCGCGAAGAACTTTACGTTCGCCGTCCGCGACCCGCTCGGTGTCATCGTGCAGACGGGAGGCGAGAGGCCTAAGTACGCCCGCCGCGATCATCAGCCGGGCCTCACCGGCATGGCCGTGTTGGGCCAGGGCGATAATGCGGGCGTGGCCGTCCAACCAGGCGTCCGCCGAACGTCGCGCGCGGTTGACGGCCTGGACTTGATCAGGATTGTCGATCACTAGGCCCGCCAGCGTGGCCTCCGTCCGCCGTATTGTCGCGACGGCCCGCTCGTATGCGTCCAAAGACCCCTTTCCCTCACTCAGAAGGAATTTTTGCTCGCTGAGGGCGACGTCCTGCATCTCCGAATAGGTCGTCAGGGTCTCTTCGATGACACGGTGGGCATGGTCGACCCAGAAGGCCGCGTGGCGGTCACTATCCCACCGGGCGTAGCCATAGCCGATGGCCAGGCCGAGGAGGGTCAGGGCCAGGGCTGTGACGACGGCAATGTTTAAACGGAGGCCCAATATACAACTCTGCAAAGCGGGGCGCTCGGCCGGGGTCAAGTGGACAAGACGTCGCGCCTTTCGTCGCAAGGACCGCTTAGGCGGGTGAAAAGTCAATCGACATCGCCAAGCGTTTATTTACAATCAGATTAAACGGGTGATGTTTCTGCTGCGGAGGTCTTGATGGCAGGGCGACTTTGGGCCGCTTGGCTGGGCGCATGCCTGATCTCAATCACGGCGCCGGCCCTGGCTCAAGACGCCAAACCCCGCCCACCGGCCCACGCGGCCCCCGACGCCGCGGCGAGCGATGAGCATCCCCTCGCGGCCGCCGGCGGCGAGGGCGCGCGGATGGACAGCGCCTGCGATCACGACACCGGATCTGGCGAGTCCGGTCACGCGGGTGATGCGCGCGCGGAACGTGCGCAGTGCCGCAAGCTTTCCGACGCCGAAATCGCCACCGCCCCCATCATGGAGGTGCGGAAGGTCACTCATCATTCGTCGGTGATCGGGGGGCGGCCCATCGCCTACACGGCCACGGCGGGCACGCTCACCGTCCGCGATGACGCGGGCAAGCCGACGCTCTCGATGTTTTACGTGGCCTACACCCTTGGCGAGGTCCACGACCCGCATCGCCCCGTCACCTTCTTCTACAACGGCGGCCCCGGCTCCTCGACCCTGTGGCTGCACATGGGCTCCCTCGCCCCCATGCGCGTGGTGACCGATAGCCCCCGCGCCACGAAGGGCCCGCCCTTCGCCATGGTTGATAATGACGACAGCATCCTCGACAAATCCGATCTGGTGTTCCTGGACGCCCCGGGCGCTGGGTTCTCGCGGCCGCTGGGGGACACTAAGCTCTCCGCCTTCTGGGGCACGGACCCGGATATCGACGCCTTCGCGCGCGGCATCGAGCGCTACCTGACCGTCTATGATCGGTGGAACTCGCCGAAGGTGATCTTCGGCGAATCCTACGGCACCACCCGCTCGGCGGGCCTCGCCTATCGCCTCCAGGAAGATGGCGTGCAGCTCAACGGCGTGGTGCTGCTCTCCTCGATCCTCAACTACGGCCGCCGCTCTCCGGGCTTTGATCAGGAGATGATCAATTATCTGCCAAGCTACGCCGCCATCGCCGCCTATCACGGTCGCGCCAATCCCGCGCCGAAAGATATCACCGCGCTTCTGAACGAGGTCCGCGCCTTCGCCCGGGGGCCCTATGCCGAGGCCTTGGCGCAGGGCCAGAACCTGCCGGACTCGGCGCGAAACGCCATCGCCCAGAAGCTCAGCGCCTATACGGGCCTCAGCGTCGACTTCCTGCTCAAGGCGGACCTGCGCGTCGATCCCGGCGCCTTCCGCGAAGAGCTGTTGCGCGACCAGCGCCTGATGCTGGGACGCTACGACGCGCGCTTCACCGGATCGGACATGAACGCTCTTGGCCTCAGCCCGGAATACGACGCCTCAGATACGGGAATTACCGGCGCGTTCGTCTCGTCCTTTCATCACTATCTGACGAGCGAGCTTGGCTATGTGACCGACATGACCTACCGGCCGACCTATTATTCCGCCGGCCTGCAATGGGATTTCAAGCACCGCGCGCCTCGGTCCATGTATTCGGGCGGAACGAATGAGGCCGACGTCGCCCTCGATCTGTCGGCGGCCATGCGGGAAAATCCGCATCTGATGGTCTATTCGCTGAACGGTCTCTACGACCTCGCCACCCCCTTCTTCGGCACTGAATACGATCTGAACCACATGGAGCTTCCCCCCACTGATCGCGGCAATCTCCGCTTCGCCTATTATCCCTCGGGCCACATGGTTTATCTCAACACCGAGGCGCTGAAGGCCATGAAGGCGGATCTGGCGAAGTTCTATGATGAGGCGATCCCCAGGTAGGGGCTCACCAAGACATGTGGGGGGCCAACGCCGCGCTCCAAAGGCTTGTGATCACGGCGCCGCCGTCACCCGCCAGACGGTATTTCCCACGTCGTCCGCGATCAGCAGCCCACCGGCTTTGTCGATGGCCAGGCCCACGGGCCTGCCGCGTACGGTGTTGTCGCCGCCGAGGAAGCCGGTCACGACGTCCTGAGCCATGCCGTTAGGTCGACCGTCCTTGAACGGGATGTAGACCACTTTGTAGCCGTTCAGCGCGGTGCGGTCCCAGCTTCCATGCTCGCCCACGAAGGCCCCGCCGCGATAGCCAGCGGGAAGGTTTGTCGCGTTGTAAAAGACGAGGCCCAGCGGCGCGACGTGAGAACTGAGAGCATAGTCGGGCGGTATGGCCTTGGCCACAAGGTCGGGGCGTTGCGGCATCACGCGCGGATCGACGTGGTGACCGAAATAGCTGTAGGGCCAGCCATAGAACGCGCCATCCTTGACGGAGGTCAGGTAGTCGGGGACGAGATCGGGGCCGAGCTCATCTCGCTCGTTGACCACCGCCCAGAGGACGTGGCTTTGCGGCTCGAACTGCAGTCCGTTGGGGTTGCGAAGGCCCGTGGCGTAAAGACGGCGAGCGCCCGTGGCGCGGTCAATCTCCCAGACCGACGCCCGGTCCAGTTCGGCCGGCATGCCGTTTTCCGTGATGTTGCTGTTGGATCCCACGCCCGCATACAGCTTGGTTCCGTCGGGGCTTGCCGTCAGGCTTTTGGTCCAGTGATGGTCAATCGGACCGCCGGGCAGATCGGTGAGTTTGACGCCGGGCGCCGTGATCGCCGTCTCACCGGTCTGGTAGGGAAACCTCAGGATGGCGTTGGTGTCGGCGACGTAGAAGTCATTGCCCACAAGAACCATGCCGAAGGGCGAGGTGAGATGGTCGATGAACACCGTCGGCGCGGAGGGCTGACCGGCCGCGTTCATGCGGATGAGCAGGATCCGATTGCCGGCTTTCGTATGGGAGTGAGCCTGCTTTTCAATCAGGTTCATGATGAACTCTTTGGGCCGCTTGATTGGCGCCTTCGGCCCGTCCGCCTCGGCCACGAGGATATCGCCATTGGGCAAGACATAGAGCGAGCGGGGATTGTGCAGGTTTCGCGCGACAGCCTCAATCTGTAGGCCCGCAGGCACGGTGGGCGCCGCGCCGCCCCATGGGACGATTTTGGGCACCAGCATCGGCGGCACGAGATATTGGTGAATCGGTGGCAGGTAGGGATTGGCGCCGATCTGGCGGCGCGGGTCGACTGGCTTGGGACCGCAGGCCGCCAGGCCCACCAGCAAGGCGGCCCCGAGGAAGAGGCGGGGACGGGTCACTGGCCGTCCTCCGAACGAACTCCCACGCCATGACGGTAGACAAGCGATGCGCCATTCCATGCGGTCACAGCGAGGATCAGAACGACGAGACCCGACAGGATGACGCCCGTGGGGACGACGGAGGTGTAGGCGTCGCGCGTATGGATAAACCCATTGATGATTGAGAGAATGATCACCAGGCCATTGCCTAGCCCATGGATCCATGCGGCCCGATGCGCACGAATGCGACGATCGCCAAGGAAGTCGATCAGTCCGGCAAGCACGACCAAGATGGAAACCAACAAACCCACCGTGAGCAGCCAGTCGGACATGTCGGCCCAGAGGATGACGGCTGTCCGCCAATAGACGAGGTCGGTGATGAAAGTCGCGATGAAGCACGTGATGGGAATGGGCGCCAGCATGGCGTGCAACGGATGGCCTCCGATGCTGGCGGTCGAGCGGGGATTGTCGCGGGGCATGTCGGTCCTGGCCTAAGCATTCGCGCCGTTTGCTTAAAGCGCAATCCGCAATGCAGGTTCCGGTATTCAGGGATCCGCGCTCCTCCAAGACCCGCGGGGACAGGGCGCAGGGTGGCTGGGGAACTAGGACTCGAACCTAGAACGACGGTACCAAAAACCGCTGTGTTACCATTACACCATTCCCCAATGGTCGCCCCCTCGGGCCATGGCCGCGCGCGGGAAAGCGGTCAGATAGCGCGCGCCGCCAGCGGTGGCAACGGCGGCGATCCATCGCGTTCAGACTCATGCGAAGATGGTCGGAGTGGCAGGATTCGAACCTGCGACCCCCGCGTCCCGAACGCGGTGCTCTACCAGACTGAGCCACACTCCGATGTCTTGGGGCCAAGGCCTTGACGGGAGGGCGTCGTATAGATGAGCCCCCTAAGGCCTGCAAGCGAACCTGAGGGGCTTGCCCGTTCACCCTTGACCTGACCGCGCGGCGCTGATCGGGTAGCCGCATGAAGCAGTTCGTCATTACTGTCGCGGGCGTGTTCCTGGGCCTCGTCCTCTTCGTGGTCGTCACACCCCTTGTGCTCATCCTTGTGGCCAGCGCCGCGGCGAAGCCCGCGCCGACGCCCGCCGCCACCGTTCTCGTCCTCGACCTGCGGGGTGGCCTTACCGATCAGGAGAACGCCAGCCCCTTCATCCTGCTGCGGGGACGCGCCAATTCGGTCATGGGGATCGAGGAGACCCTGCGCGCCGCGGGGCGCGACGACAAGATCAAGGCCCTGTTCGTGCGCCTGCCCGAGGGCGGGATCGAGCCGGCGGCGGCCGACGAATTGCGCCTCGCGTTTCAGCGCTTCAAGGCCCAGGGCAAGCCGATCGTCGTTCATAGCCAGGGGCTTTATGCGGATAGCACGGTGGTCTCCACCTATGAGCTGGCGGCCGCGGCGAGCGAAGTGTGGATGCAGCCGGCGTCCAGCTTTCAGGTGACGGGCCTGACGCGGGACGATGTGTTTCTCAAGGGTCTGTTCGACCGCTTCCAGGTTCAGCCCGACTTTCAGCAGCGCTATCAATATAAGACGGCGGTCAATCCTTACCTCTATCCTGACTATACGCCGGCCCACCGGGAGTCTGAGCTTTCCTGGATGGGCTCGGTATTTCAGACCGCCCTCGGTGACGCCGCCATGGATCGCCGCCAGGATCCCAAGGTCATGACCGCCCTGATCATCGCGGGGCCCTATTCGGCCGAGGAGGCCAAGGCCAAGGGGCTCATTGACAAGGTGGGTCAGGAGAAGGACGCGGAGGACGCAATACTCGCCAAGGCTGGCGGCGGCGCAAAGCTCGTCCCCCTCGAAACCTACGCCGCCCACCTGCCGGGCCTGGGCGCGGGCCCCGGAACGGTCGGCGCGCCCACCGTGGCGGTGATCGCCGCCGAGGGGGACATCATGACCGGCAGCGGCCGCTCATCGCCGGGCGGCCCCTTCGGCGGGAGCCAGACGATCCGCTCCGACGACGTGGCCAAGGCCTTCTATGACGCCATCGACGCCCATGATGTGAAGGCCATTGTTTTCCGTGTCTCTTCGCCGGGCGGGTCCGATACGGCCTCCGAACAGATTCTCGCCGCCGTGCGCGCGGCCAAGGCGGCCGGCAAGCCCGTGGTCGTCAGTATGGGGACCTATGCCGCCTCGGGAGGCTATTGGATTTCTTCCGAGGCCTCCGAGATCGTGGCCGAGCCCGCGACGATCACGGGCTCGATCGGCGTGTTCGGCGGCAAGTTCGCCCTCGGCAAGGCGCTCGGCCATTACGGCGTGGACCTGCGTGGCCTGAAGGTGGGCGGGGATTATGCCGACTCCTTTTCACCCACTCAGCCGATGACGCCCAGCCAGAGCGCCGCCTTCTCGGCCTGGATGGACCGCATCTATCAGGGGTTCGTCGCGCGGGTCGCCGAGGGCCGGCGCCTCCCCATCGCGCGGGTTCAGGAGATCGCCAAGGGGCGCGTCTGGACCGGCGCCCAAGCCAAGACCCTGGGCCTCGTGGATCATCTGGGCGGCTTCTACGACGCCGTGGATCGGGCCAAGGCGCTGAGCGGCATCAAGGGCGCGGCGCGCTTACAGAGCTTCAGCGCCGAATCGACACCCCTGGAGGCGATCCGCCGTTTCTTCGGCGCCTCGGCCCAGAGTGAGCGGATCATGGCGCGGGCCCTGGGCGTCTTGGAAACCCCGGCCGCCCAGGCGGTGTCGTCGGAGCTTTCGGACGCCGGGCTGAGAGCGCAGGGGGCGACGGTGCTGGCGCCGCGGCTGGTGAACTAAACGGGCAGCACGTCCATGGCCGCGCTCATGCGCGCCTCCTCGCCCGAGAACGGGACCGTTCCGTGCCACATATAGGACGGGAAGAGGACGAGGTGGCCGAGCTGCGGCTGGACCTCGAACTCCGAGGCCAGAACGGGGTGCGTGGGAATCCCAGGTTCGCCAAATTGCAGCCAGCCTTCCGGCCGGCGCGCCACGGCTGAGGGCAGTTCGATATAACAGGCCGAGGATATCCATCCCCGGGGGTGCAGGTGGTTGACGTGGAACCCGTGAGGCCGCAGGCGGATGGACCAGGCCCTGTCCAGGCGGTAGCCGTCGCCCGGCTTATAGGGGCGCCCCAGAACATGGCCGTCTTCGATCTGGCGGTCCAGATAGGCGCGGATGGGCGGGTCGATGGCCTCGAAGAAAGCCTTGATGACGGGGTCGGTGGCGCGGGTGAGGCATTGGGAGGTCTGACTCCCGTGCCGTAGGGACTGGCCGATGGGATGGGCCTTCAGCTTGTGCAGGGTCTTCAGGCTTTCGGCGAGGTCCAGGAGGTACGCCTCAAGCGACGACCAGCCCCTCGGCGTCGCGAGCGGCTGGGAGACCACGAACCGGTCATAGTCATTGAGCAGGCGATGGCGGGGATCGCCCAGCATCCGCCATCCCATGCCCACCAGGGCCAGGAGAAACTGGTCATGGGGCCAGCGGCGGCGAAGCTCCTCGGCGATGGCGAGCGCTTCCCGAGGCCGGCCGGCCGCGAAGTTCGCCTGGCAGAGGGCGGCCATGGCCTCGCCGTTGCGTGGCGCGCTCGCCGCGCGCCTTTGCGCATGGCCCAGAGCCCGCCCGGGATGGAATCGACAGGCTATCAGGGCGGCGTCCGCATCCAGGGAGAGATCCGCCTCGGGCCGGGACAGGGCGTCGGCAAACACCCCATAGGCGCCCTCGATATCGCCCACATTCTCAAGCACCTTGGCCTTGGCGCGGATCAGGTCGGCATGGGTGGGCGCCCGCGCCAGAGCGGCGTCCATGTCCGCGAGGGCGAGGTCGCGATCCTCGGTGCGCATCCAGATGAGCTGCGCCAAGTCCGCGTGGCCTGCAACGCTGAAGGGGTTGCGCGCCAGGACGTTGCGGTAGGCGCTTTCCGCCTCGTCAAAACGGCCGAGGCCCTGGAGAGCGCGGCCACGAACCAGCCAGGTTTCCGCGGCGTCGAGACCCTTGGCCAAGGCGCGGGCCGCCGCGGCCTCGCTCTCGGCGAGCCAATCGGCGTCACCCAGGGCCGAGGCCAGGTTATGTTCAGCCACCCCGCTGGCGGGGGCGATCTCGGCGGCCTTTCGAAAGACCCCGATCGCCTGATCCAGACGGCCGGCGGCCTTCAACGCGGTCCCCTGGACCGAAAGAAGCACCAGGTTCGGCGGCCATTTCGCCAGGGCCGCCTCGACCTCGGCGACGGCGTCCTCGGGCCGAGCCGCCTCGACCAGAAGGTATCCCAGATTGGCCACCGCCTGGGGCGAGGCGCCTGGGCTCCGCAGCAGGGCGCGCAGAACCCCGATGGCGTCGTCGCGGCGACCGAGCGTGACGAGCCGCTCAGCCTCTTCAATCGAGGGCGCGGGCGCGGTCTGATTCACGAGACGCGGCCTTCAGCGCCCACCGCCCACGGCGGCGCCGGGTCAAGATCCTCGTCCTGGTTGAACCGGTCCATGGCCGCCATGAGCCGGGCGACGACCTCTCGCTCCGCATCCGGCAAGCGGGGGTTCCAGACGTCAAAAATGAGAATGATCCGCGGCTCGGCGCTGAGATTCCAGGCTTCATGCTCGATCGTGTCGTCGAACACCCAGGCGACGCCCTTCTCCACCTTCCGGATGTCGCCCCCCACCCGAAATCCGCAATCAGCCGGCACAATCAGCGGCAGGTGCGCGACGGCGCGGGTATTGGCGATGCCCGTATGGGGCGGGATGCGGGTTCCAGGCTGCAGGAT
>Ga0116226_10005244_pt1 | contig 11565 bp, 12 predicted proteins | sample S1TSphfallax_FD_89692 | JGI IMG/M metagenome (GOLD analysis project Ga0116226, IMG submission 89692) | Host-associated microbial communities from peat moss isolated from Minnesota, USA - S1T2_Fa - Sphagnum fallax MG | ecosystem: Host-associated > Plants > Peat moss > Unclassified | place: USA... | reverse complement strand
TCGGTCAGCCTGCTGCTGCAGCCGGTGGTCGCCGCCAGCCTCGCCTGGGCCCTCCTCGGCGAACCCTTGAGCTGGCAGCAGGGTATCGGCGGCATCATTATCCTAGCCAGCCTCGTTGCGGCCCGGCGGGCCAGCCGATAGGCGATCCGTCTGCTGTTAGGGCCTCAGCGTAAACCCCCACTGCCGCGCGTAATCATCGGCACTGCGGTTGAAATCGTCTTTCAGACCTGGGTCGGCCCCGGCCTCTAACAATAAATCGACAATGTCTCGACGCCCCTGAACACAGGCAATCATGAGCGGCGTATAGCCACCTTGCTGCCGCGCATCGATCGGCGCGCCCTTTTCGATCAATAAGCGGGCAATTTCGAGCTGGTTTGCCGCGGCTGCCGTGTGGAGTGGTGCCGCAAACGGCGAGATATGTCCGGCCCCACCGGGGTCAGCCCCCCGCTCCAGGAGCAAACGCACGATAGAGTCCCGCCCATAGAGCACCGCGATGCCCAACGGACGTAGACCGTCGGGACCGCCGGACTCGAGTGCGGTAGGATTTTCTCGAAGCTGCAGCGCTGCAGCCTCCACCGCGCCCAACGCCGATGCTTCCATCAAGGTGAGCGCCGGGCGTCGCGCAGCAATCGCTTCGGCTATGTCCTGGCGACCGATCGAACAGGAATAGAGCAGCGCCGACATGCCATTGAGCCGCCCATCGACCAGCTCATAGAAATTCTACAGCAATTCACGAATCCCGTCGGGTGGGCAGGCGCGAATCGCGTTCTCGAAATCCTCTTCGGTCGGCACGCCCCGTCCCCCTGAGCAAAGCCTGTTCCGTCACGTTAGTACCAACGGACGCCGCAAATCCCATACGCCAAAACCGGATCTAGCGCTATCGTCCGATCGACATTCTCTGATAGCCGCCCTATGCCGGTGACCGATCTTAGTTTTGAGGAAACGAACCGCAATGGAACCCGTCATCCGGCGCGCGCGAAGCGCAAAGATTGTTGCGACAATCGGCCCATCCTGTTCCTCCGAAGACATGATCGAACGGCTGTTTCTGGCAGGCGTGGACGTGTTTCGGCTGAATTTCAGCCACGGTGAGCATGAGACCCACAGAATCAATGTTGAAAGGATCCGGGCAGTCGAACGAAAGCATAGCCGCCCGATCGGCATCATGATGGATCTGCAGGGACCCAAACTTCGACTCGGTCGCTTTGCCGAGCGGCGGGTCACCCTTCACACAGGCGATCGGTTTCGCCTGGATCTTGATGCAGCTTTGGGGTCTTCAGAACGGGCGACTTTGCCCCATCCTGAGATTTTTGCGGCAATCGCACCTGGCACGGATCTCTTGGTCGATGATGGCAAGGTGCGGCTGACGGTCCAAAGAAGCGGCCCGGATTTCGCCGAGACTGAGGTCGCGATCGGCGGGGTCGTGTCGGATCATAAGGGCGTCAACGTCCCGAATGTTCTGCTGCCGATTTCCGCACTGACCGAGAAAGACCGAGACGATCTGTCATTCGGTCTGGATCTTGGTGTCGATTGGGTCGCGATGTCATTTGTCCAACGGCCGGAGGACGTTGCCGAAGGGCGGGAATTGATCGGCGGGCGCGCGGCATTGTTGGCCAAGCTCGAGAAACCGTCGGCGATCGACCGCTTGAGCGAAATCCTGGCCTTGGTCGATGGCGTGATGGTGGCGCGCGGCGATCTCGGCGTGGAAATGCCGCCCGAAGATGTCCCGGTACTGCAGCGACAGATCGTCCATTTGGCGCGGCAAGCCGGCAAGCCTGTCATTGTCGCGACACAAATGATGGAAAGCATGATCCTGGCACCGACCCCAACGCGGGCAGAAGCCTCGGATGTCGCGACCGCCGTCTATGAAGGTGCCGATGCGGTGATGCTGTCGGCGGAGACTGCGGCCGGCCAATATCCGCTGGAAGCGGTCCGCATGATGGAGCGTATTCTTCGCCGCGTGCATTCCGATCCGCTGTTCCGGACGACGCTCAGTGCCGAAAATGTGGTGCTGCAGGAAACCGCGTCAGATGCGATCACCGCGGCGGCAAAGCAAGTTGCCACCACCATGAAAGCAGCCGCGATCGTGACGTTCACCAGTTCGGGCTCGACGACGCTGCGCGCGGCCCGCGAACGGCCGGCGGTGCCAATTCTGTGTTTGACCGCAAGCCGCGGCGTCGCGCGCCGCTTCGCGCTGGTCTGGGGCGTTCACGCGGTGCAGACCAAAGAAATCCATACCTTCGCGGAAATGGTTCAGCGCGCCTGCCATCTCGCGTATGCTGAAGGATTTGCCCGAGACGGCGAACGAATCGTCATCACCGCCGGGGTGCCGTTCGGCCATTCAGGGGCAACCAATATCTTGCGCATTGCCTCGGTAACTGGCGAGATATAAGGCAAAAAATCGGCGCTGCCGACTAAGTCCATGTGTTGGGATCGTATCTTTGAAACATCTTCGCTTCGTAATCCTGTTTTGGCTCTGCCTGAGCGTCGGTATCGTTGTCCAAACGTCTCCCGGGTTTGGCGCGGCTCCAGCGAATTCAGCATCTGAGCATCCGTTGCCCCACGATCACGACGCCGGAACCGACACCGCAACATTCCAAAAATTGCTGACCGAGCTCACGGGGCAGCTCTCGAACACCGGATATGCGGCGACTATCATCATTACCGGCGTCGGCCTGATCCTGCTGCTACAGGTCCTGGTTTTGGCGGTGCAAACTTTCGTCGCGACGCGGCTGGTCGGCTTGATCCGCTCGGAAATTGGTCAGCGCAATCGGCCGCGGGTCGTGGTCCGTCATATCGGCTTAGAAGTGTTTTCGATCGGCAAGCTGGCGAAGGTGATGTGGATGGCGGAAAACATGGGCAATTCCGACGCGACCCTGCTTGACGTGCGGAGCACGCTGTTGGTGTCCCGCAAGAACGCCCTGCCGGCGATCCCTGAGTATGATGATCGCAACCATGCCTCGGGCGATCTTGTCCTGGAAGCCGGCCGGTCGCTACCCTTCGTGCAATTCAGCAGGGAGGATATCTCGGCAGGCGAATATGACGCGATCTATCGTCGGAGCGAGGGTTCAGTGTTTTTCTACGGCTACTTGCTGTACGAAGATGCCAATAATACGCGCCATCGCCTGGGATTTTGTCGGCAATTGGACGTTAAAACGGGACGTTTCTTTGTCGTCGACGATCCCAATTACGAATATGCCGACTGATCGCCGGAATAGTATCGAAGGAGACATGAGCCGATGAATATCGCATTTTTAGGGCTCGGCAGCATGGGCAGCGCTATGGCCGGCAATCTTCTGAAGGCCGGCCATCGGGTCACAGTCTGGAACCGCAACCCTGCCGCTGCGGCAACCCTGAAGGAAGCTGGGGCCACCCTTGCCGAGACACCGGCAGCGGCGGCGCGTAACAGCGAGATTGCGATTACCATGCTGTCCGATGACCCGGCAGTTGATTCGGTCGTTCTGGGGTCAAACGGTCTAGCCGAAGGGCTGGCCGACGGTGCCACCCATGTGTCGATGAGCACGATCTCGGTCGCCTTGGCGGATCGACTCACGGCAGCGCATCAGGATCGGGGGCAGCATTTTGTGTCCGCACCGGTCTTCGGCCGGCCAGAGGCGGCCGCAGCGGCAAAGCTCTTCATCGCCGCAGCCGGCAATCCGGCATCGATCGAACGCGTTGTCCCGGCATTCGAGGCGATGGGGCAACGCTGGTTCCCGGTTGGCGACACCCCGTCACAAGCCAATCTGCTAAAGCTTACCGGCAATTTCCTGATCAGTTGCGTGATCGAAGGACTGGCCGAGGCTTTCGCCCTCACCAGTAAGGGCGGGATTCCGGCCGAGACGCTCTATCAAATCATGACCGAAACGCTGTTCTCGTCGCCGGTCTACAAGACCTACGGCCGAATCCTCGTAGACCAGGCATTCTCGCCGCCCGGATTCAAGCTGCCGCTGGGGATGAAGGATAATAGGCTGGTCCAGGAAGCGGGCGCGGCCCTGGCCGTCCCGCTGCCCTTTGCCAGCATCATTCGCGATCGCTACCTGACATCGATCGCCAAAGGCGACGGCGAGCTGGATTGGTCGGCCATCGCCAAGCGCGCCGCTGAGGATGCCGGCCTTACGAATGGATGATGCAGCAGCTGAGTTCTGTCCAGACTGCCTGAAATCGCAGGCACTTTGCCTCTGCGCCACCATCTCACCCGTGGAAAACCGGGTGTTCCTGCTGATTCTCCAGCATCCGCAGGAACAGGATCGTGATCTCGGCACGGCGCGGCTGGCGATCCGCTACTTTGCCAATTCGGCACTGAAAGTCGGGCTGAGCTGGCCCAATCTCGCGAAGGCCTTGGGCCGCAACGCCGATCCAAAAAAATGGGGCGTGCTCTATCTCGGCCCCGCGCAGCTGCCGCCCGACACACTACGCGGTATCATCGCTCTCGATAAGGCTGGAGCGCCGTTGTCCGACGCGGCGCCAGCGCTGGCGGGCCTGGAAGGTGTCGTGCTACTCGATGGCACCTGGAGTCAGGCAAAGGCGCTCTGGTGGCGCAATGCCTGGCTGCTGAAACTGCGCCGGCTGGTCCTGCATACCGGCAGCCCATCGCTCTACGGCAAACTCCGCAAGGAACCGCGGCGCGAGAGTGTATCCACCCTCGAAGCCGCCGCCTTTGCGATGAGCCGGCTGGAACAAAGCCCCGCGCTCGAAACCCATATGCTCGCGAGCTTCAGGACATTGTTGCAGCGCTACCGTGATCGCCGGAACACAGCTTCAGGTCACCCGACACCGCCGGCCGACTGATCGCAGGGATGGAGCGCCCTGTGGCCAAAGGTCGCGCCGCTTGGGCATGATAGCCCTCCCTCCGTGATCCGCACTGGAGGCATGAGGGAAAAAAATGAGCGGCGGCCATCAAAACGAACGGTGCTTCCAGACCTTTTTGGCGATGCGAGAGCGCCGTCCCTCAGCGGGGGCCGGCGCAAGGTGGTATCCCATTACGTGCGCGAAATCGTTGTCTTTTGTAGTTCTTCAGATACAATGAAGGTCATTTCCTGAGCAATTCAGCTTCGGCTAATCAGAGATTTCCGCTGGCGTGCGGGCACATTTGAAAGGAATGGATATGCGTACCTCAAATTCTGGTCTTTACAGCAAGATCGGCGGGCTGGTGCTCCTCTCTTTGTTAGCGACGCAGCCAGAGGCGCATGCCGCCACGATTAACAATATATATGATTTCGACCCTGCTTCTCACTCAAAGCCGCCAGCTGGTCCCCTGATTGCTGATGCGGCTGGTAATCTCTATGGCGTTACGATTGGGGGAGGCACTTATGATCATGGCACCGTATTTCGGCTAAGTCCACCGCCCGCAGGCGATCATGTTTGGCAGCTAACAACGCTTCATTCATTCAACGGCGAGCATACCGACGGTGCGTGGCCAACTGGGACGTTGGCAGTGGATGCGGCGGGGAATATCTATGGCACCGCAAAGGGTCCCGGAGATCTGCTTGAACACGGCTTGATTTTCAAACTAAGTCCGCCGCAGGCCGGTGAAACCGTCTGGACCGAATCCGTACTTCATCGGTTTACCTCTCAGGAGGTCTATCAGACGGGCGGAAACATCATCGTTGATAAAAGCGGCAATCTGTACGGTATCGGGCTACAGGGGGCCTTGGGTTATGGATTTATATTTGAGTTGTCTCCACCTTCGACCGTTCATACCGACTGGCACCTGAAAATACTTCACGAGTTCAAAGGAACTGACGGGGGCTTTCCATACTATCCTTATGACCCCAATGCTCAGTATACAACTGAACCTGCGCTGATGGTCGATCCAGCTGGGGTGCTTTACGGGACGTCAGTCTTCGGCACAGCGTTCGAGTTAACGCCGCCAGTAAGCGGCCATACGGTCTGGAAGGAGAAGGTGCTCTCTAATTTCAAGTCCTCAAAAAAATGGGGTCCCAATGGCCCGTTGATCGCCGACTCAACTGGGGCACTTTATGGCAGCCTTTGGAACCGAAGCCTGGGGGACACCAATTACGGCCAGATCTTCAAACTTACGCCGCCCACCCCGGGCCACACAGTCTGGACAAAAAGCACCATTTTCGACTTTAAGCCACATGACGCAGCTAGTGGCTTGTCTCCAGGCGGCAGCCTCGCCTTCGACTCCTCCGGAGCACTTTATGGCGAAACATACTATGGCGGAAAGAAGACCGGTGTCGTCTATAAGCTGAGCCCGCCCGTCACGGGAACCGGGCTTTGGTCCGAAACGGTGCTGTCCAACTTAGAAACTGCGGGTGATAATGTCACGGCAAGCGACGGCTTAGTTGTAGACCAAAATGGTAACATCTTCGGGGCTTACACGGACCGTCTCACGGATCGCGGCTCTGTGTTCGAAATCACACCTTAGGGGGCACTTCAGTCGGGCCATCACCCCAACCCCCGAGCTATGCGCAAGACGGCACGGAGGTTTGGGAGTCGAGTGTTTGGCGCGCGTCGGCGAAACATGCTAAAGCCCCGCCGATCCGTCGCGCCTCTGCGGCATTCTTGATTGGTTTCGTCTCTTGGAGCTTTCCGTCGTCATCCCGGTCAAGAACGAGGCCGAGAACATTGCGCCGTTGGTCGCCGAAATCCATCAGGCACTCGATCCGATCGTCGATTTCGAAATCATCTATGTCGACGATGGCAGCAGCGACGATACGGTCAGCCGGATCCGCACCCTTCAGCAGAATGACTCCAGGCTTCGCTTGGTGCGCCATCGGGAGAGTTGCGGGCAGAGCACGGCGATCCGCACCGGCGTGTTTGCCGCACGATCGCGCTGGATTGCCACGCTGGACGGTGATGGCCAGAACGATCCTGCGGATTTGCCCGCCCTATGGCAGAGTGGGATGCAGTCCGCTCCCGGCCAACGGATCTTGTTTGCCGGCTGGCGAGCGAAGCGGAAAGACACGGCGATCAAGCGGGTATCGTCGCGCATTGCCAATCGGATCCGCGCCGCGCTATTGGGTGATGCAACACCGGACACGGGGTGCGGCCTAAAGTTGTTCGAGCGGGCAACATTCCTCGATCTACCCTATTTCGATCATATGCATCGGTTTCTGCCGGCCCTCACCATCCGCGCTGGCGGCTCTGTCGTCTCAGTGCGCGTCAATCACCGGCATCGGGAACGGGGGAAGTCGAATTACGGCACGTTCGATCGGCTTTGGGTCGGGATTGTCGATATTTTCGGGCTAATGTGGCTGCAACGGCGCGCGAAGCATCCTGAAATCCTGGACGAGCCTGGCGATCCCGCATGAATCGGTGGGTTGGGTTTAGGCTGTTTGCGATATTAGCAATCGGTATCGGCGTCGCGGTGATGTGGGACCATCGCAGCTGGTTCGATCAGGCAGCGATAACCGCGATGCTGCAGGATCATCCTTGGGCACCGCTTGCCTTCATCGCGGTGCATATCGTGGTCAGTCTGGTGTTCATCCCGCGCACGGTAATGGCGTTGGTAGCCGGTGCGCTCTGGGGCTTGTGGTGGGGGTCGCTCTGGACCGTGATCGGGTCGATGGCCGGATCCGTGGCAGGTTTTGCGCTCGCCCGCGCGCTCGGTGGCCAGTCATTTCAGTTTTCGCGCCTGCCCAAGCTAGGGCCCATTATGGCCCGCATGGAGCGCGGCGGCTGGCTCGCGGTGCTATCCGTGCGGCTGCTGCCGTTGCCGCACACCCCGGTCAATTATGCCTTTGGCCTCACCAATATCTCATGGTCGGCCTATTTATTCGGCTCACTGCTTGGGGTGCTGCCATCGGCGATTTTGTTCGTGGCGATTGGCGCGACAGGCAGTCAGGCACTCGGTGGCGGCTCAGTAAACTGGATCGTACCACTGGGCGTGGTGGCCGCCTGTCTGATGATTTTAATGATCATCCGACGCAAATAGAACGGCCCCCGCGGTTCGTCGCGGGGGCAACGCTTAAACTAACCCTGTCGCGCCTTATAGCGCGGGTTCTGCTTATTGATAACGTAGACGCGACCCTTGCGGCGCACGACGCGGCAATTCTTGTCCCGGGTTTTCAGCGTCTTCAACGAATTGACGATCTTCATGACGGTCCTGTTGCCCGGCTCGGGCTGAATTTGCGAAGGCGCGGAACCTAGGAGATGGCTTGACGAAAGTCAATCGCCCGACCGTCAGCTCTCGCGCAGCCCCGCAATTACCGCGGCGCGGAGCAGCGATCATCACCGCAAGGTCGCATGGATCCGCGTTACCCCGATCAAACCCACATCCATGGCCGCCACGTGACGGAACCATAATTCCGCTTCCTCGAACAGGGCTATCAAATCACGCTTGCGCATCGCCTTGACCCCATCACCCTTGAGGACATCTCGCCAACTGCGCAGCACATAGGTTCGGAACAAGGCGGTTTGGTCCTCCAGCGCCCGGCAATCGAACCCGGCATTGTTGAGGCAATCGATATATTGCCGGAGCCGCCACAGATGCAGCGACCCGCCCGTCATATGCTTCAAACTGCTGATCCGTTTATCGGCCAGATCCCCTTCGCGCAGCATAATATCGACGAAGGCCAATTGACCCCGCGGCTTTAACCCCCGGCGAATCTCGCGAAACAGCCGCTCCTTATCCGCCACAGCAGATGTCAGCATCTGGCTATAGACGGCATCGAACGCCTTAGGCCGGAACTCTACCGTTTCCGGATCATAGGGGCGGATCGGCACCCGCTTGCCGAGATTGGCTGAGATCGACAGAGCGTGGCCACGCTCCGCAAAATCCTGCCGTCGCTCAAGCGCCGTCACGTAGGATTCGAACGCCTTTACAACATGGCGTGGCGAGGCACCGAGTCCGGCGGTCAGGTCCAGGAGGCTCATCGACGAATCGATCGCGAGCGGCGTCACTAGGCGCATCAAATATTCGGTGCCGCCCGGCAAGATGAAGCCCGCTCCCCAGATGCGCTGCAAAATCTCCAGCCGATCCACCGGGGTCTCGACTTTGACGGGCGCAGCGTCGACTGCTCGCGTGACGATTGCGGTCGCGACCGGTCGCTTGCCGAACCAACGTTCGCGCAAACGGCCAAACAGACCCGGCCTGCCGTCCGCTTCCCGCATCCTCAGAGACAGCATGCAATCCTCATGGTACCAAGACCATATGGCGGAAGACGCCAGGCAACCAGCGATCGGCGGAGGATATTTCTGATATGAGCGACTTGTTCCAGCGAAAGCCGATTTCGTGGCTGACGCGGGGTGCAGAAGGGGATCGCAACGGGCTGCGACGCACCCTCGGCCCCTTGAGTTTGGTCGCGCTGGGTGTCGGCGGCATTATCGGTGCCGGACTGTTCTCGCTGACCGGCATCACGGCAGCTGAGAACGCCGGTCCTGCGGTGGTGATCAGTTTCATCATAGCGGCGATCGGCTGCGGCTTTGCCGGCATGTGCTACAGTGAATTGGCAAGCATGATCCCTGTTGCGGGCAGCGCGTACACATATGCCTACGCCACACTGGGAGAGTTTGTCGCCTGGATCATCGGGTGGGATCTCGTGCTTGAATATGCTGTTGGTGCGGCAACGGTTTCGGTCAGTTGGTCGCGCTATGTTGTATCGCTCTTCCATGATTGGGGTGTGGATCTGCCCGCTCGCCTCGTCGTTTCGCCTTTTGACACGATAAAGCTGGCAGATGGACATGAAGTAAACGGCATCGCAAACCTCCCGGCGATACTCATTATCGCCTTAGTGTCCCTGCTGCTCATCCGCGGTATCCGGGAAGCATCGCTGGTTAATAACATAATCGTGGTCGTTAAGGTGGCCGTCGTGCTGGCGTTTATCGGTTTCGGTATCGCTTACATTAACCCGCATAATTACGATCCGTTCATCCCCGAAAACACCGGCACGTTCGGCGAATTTGGGTGGAGCGGGATCATGCGCGGGGCGGGCGTGATATTTTTCGCTTATATCGGGTTCGATGCGGTTTCAACAGCGGCCCAGGAAGCGAAGAACCCCCAACGCGACATGGCGATCGGCATTCTTGGCTCACTGGCGATTTGCACCGTTTTATATGTAATCTTTGCTTTCGTCCTTACCGGAATCGTTAACTACCATGATATGCGGGGCGATGCAGCCCCCGTCGCCACCGCGATCGATCGAACCCCGTTTCAATGGCTTCAGATCGCTGTAAAGCTCGGCATTATCGGCGGCTTCACGACAGTTCTTATGGTGCTGCTGTTCGGTCAGGCGCGGGTATTTTTCACCATGTCGCAAGATGGACTCCTGCCAAAGCTGTTCTCGGTCGTCCATCCGACATGGCGAACCCCGTGGATTTCACATCTGTTGTTCATGATCTTCACCGGGCTATTGGCTGCCTTCGTGCCGATCAGCAAGCTCGGCAACATGACATCGATCGGGACGTTGCTGGCCTTTGTCATCGTGTGCGTCGGGGTTATGGTGTTGCGATATACCCATCCCTCCCTCCCCCGCGGCTATCGCGTACCGCTCTCGCCCCTGCTGCCGATTATGGGCGTGCTGGTCTGCCTTGGCATGATGGTCTCGCTTGACGTAGTGACGTGGTGGCGACTCGGCATCTGGATGGCGATCGGGTTTTTCGTCTTCTTTCTCTATAGTCGGCGGCATAGTCAGGTCGCGCAAGCGGGGGATATATAAATACGACTGCGACGCATTCTCAAAATATGCGCAAAGAAATGGGACAAAATCCTCCGCTGCAAAGCGGCGGAGGATCTCACCGGCCTCACGTCAGGTAAAGAAAGACGATCCAAATCCCCAAGGCGAGGCACGGGCCGAATGGAATCGCCATATCGGCGCGAAGCATGCGGCCGCGCGCGGATTGGATGAGAGCCACGGCAATTCCGCTCAAGGCAGCCAATAGCACGACCGCCCCGAGTTGCTGCCAGCCGACCCAGGCTCCGCCGGCCGCTAACAGACTGGCATCGCCCTCGCCGAGGCCATCATGGCCGCGGAGCCGTCGGTAGGTCCAGGCAATCAAGCGAAACAGCAGATACCCGACGACCGCGCCAATGACCTCGTCGAGCATCGTCTCCGGCGTTGCGATCGCGGCCCAACCCAAGCCCAGACCGATCAAAGGCCAGGTCAGCAGGTTGGGCAGCAACATATGCTCGGCATCGATCCAGGCGAGGGCCAGCAGCGCCCAGCCTAATACGCAATCCGCCCAAAGCCTGAGCCCATCATCGATTGATGCCGCCCAAACCGCGACCGCCAGGGCGGCCAGCTCCAGCCCCAGATGGCTCCGGGGAATGGCCGCCCTGCAATAGCGACAGTGTCCGCGCAACGCCATGAAGCTGATGATCGGAACCAGATCGAGCGGCTGAAGCCCATGGCCGCATGAATCGCAGCGCGAGCGGTCCCAAGCGATCTTCTGTTGATAGGGAAGACGCCGCACCAACACGGCGAGAAAACTGCCGATGATGGGCGAAACCAGCACCGGCAGGAACCAAGGGTCTAACAGCGTCGTCTCCTTCGGGAGATATTAACCGATTCGAGGGGACTCGGTGGGTATATCGGCCTGGCACGCGGCGGGCTGCCGCACCGATTGTGCTTGCCTCCGGTGGCATCTCTACACAGTGTAGCGCCGAAT
>Ga0116226_10005243_pt1 | contig 11565 bp, 4 predicted proteins | sample S1TSphfallax_FD_89692 | JGI IMG/M metagenome (GOLD analysis project Ga0116226, IMG submission 89692) | Host-associated microbial communities from peat moss isolated from Minnesota, USA - S1T2_Fa - Sphagnum fallax MG | ecosystem: Host-associated > Plants > Peat moss > Unclassified | place: USA... | reverse complement strand
GCCACTTAGAAGTAAAATTATAACAAGGTTTTTCGATAACTCAATTAGCATTTACCCTGGTGAAAGAACTTGATTAACACTGTTTCGGTCACAGTTCTCTCTCACCCCAACTCTCTTCTTGTTGCTTGCCTTGCCTTGAGGCTTCTTGAGCCAACCACTCATGAGTTTGCTGATTACACTTCTTGGACCTAGAAATAGGACCGACATTCTGCTGCTTCATATCAAAGAAGCATTTTGGCTTGGGGTAGATTTTATACAGAGGTTGTGATTCCATACCTAATTTTCAATAAAGCCCAAAGATAGTAAACTCTATTTTTTCCTGGGTGAGAATGCGCCTTCATAATGCAACAAACCTAGATGTTAAAATGGTCTGCCCCATAAGTGGCTTTTTAAACATCCATCTGCTCTCTGGTTTTCAATCATGTGAAATAATTTTAAAAATTAGTTCGTTGTTAAGGGTTTAGGGTTTAGACGTGTATGATTTAAATTCCTCTGTCTTTCATTATGTTTTTGTATACAAATCAACAGATTTCGCTCCAAAAAAATTACGACCATCATGAATTTGTAAGAATTTATATTTTTATTATGATGAAAATTTTCCAACTAAAAGACCTGACATAAGTTCTGGGAGATCTGAGTTTTGTTGAAAGGAAGAAGAATATTTGTGCATACCTACCATCCCAACAATGGGGACCTGCTTCTCAGCGTGTGCATGTTTCACCTCTCACATGCAAAGGTTAAATTTGGATGACGCTTGCACTTACTACAAGCATTGGTTTTTTTTAATTCATTCTTTTCCTTTTTTGCAAAATTTGACACAAGTTTTTTCAAGTTTCTCCTCAAAAGATTTCACAATTTAACAAAAGCTTGCTGCAAAGAAAATCATTAGCCACAAGTGCAATTTCAAAAAATGGAAGGTAAAGAACAAGGCAAATGTTATCATGAATCTAAACATATGTAGATCGTAAGGCATAGGAGGGGAAGGTTCTTACACTTACTACTTAAAAATAAGAGGATCTTAAACCTAATCATTAAGAGAGAGGAATTTTGCACCTGGGCATAATTTCCTCTCCCTCTTAAGGAGTAGGCATACAATCCATCCTTTTTCCTAGAAGGGATATTCACAAATATAAAAAAAAATCTCTTTAAAAAAAGAGTTATTATGACCTACTATTCTCCATCTACCCCACCCATCTACAAATCAAAATACAATGAATTAAAATTTTATTGTGCAATATATTTCAATGGTCAAGACTAAGATTTAAACATTTTCATGCATATTAAAGTGCACCATCATTTAATTTAAATGCCTATTCATTTCATTCTATTTCAATCTTGTCACAATTAATTTTCAATATTTCAAATCTTTTTTGATCAATTTTTAAAATTCTAAGTTATAATAGCAAAAAATAAATGAAGTACAAAAATTGTTAAAAAGTTTATAGTCTTTTTTTATTCTCTTTCACTAAAATTGAAAGCACTTTTTAAATAATCTAATGTATTTTCAAGTCATGTATGAAAACATTTATGATCACTTTTCAATTTTTTGACTTCATGCAAACATTGATAATAAAGATCTCTTTTCACATTACAACTTTGTGAACACATCGCATTTCCATCCATAAGGGGCTAGCTATTTATTAGAAGCAAAAACTTCAAAAGTAAGTACCATAGAATTCTTCAACCTTTCATGTTTGAATATTACAAATATGTTATGCATGAAATTACAATGAAAGATGTGAATACAATTGGAGGGTGAAAATCTTTTTAAATGTACTATTTAAGACAAAAAAACCCTAGTTTTTAACAAAGTCCTTTTTTCCCCAATATTTTCATCTTGTCAATATGTCAAATGTTTTATAATATAATATCTTAGACCATCACAATTGTAAATTCCATTAAAATCATTCATTTTGTGTTTCGAATATGGTAAAATAAAATTAGGCAAAAGAATATATAAAAAGGTGACACTATGACAAAATTTTAGTGCAAATTAAAAAATTTGGACCTTAAAATAAAAATTTATTGAAAAGTTTTAAACATCTTTTGTGCAAGCTCATGTAATGGGTCCAATTCTTTTAAAATCTAACCAAGATAAATCCTATTTAAAGAATTCAAATATATTATATCAAAACTTCAATCAAAATTGAATTAAAATAATCCAAAATTGAACAATTGAAACTATAGTTTGGATCAACTTAATTTTATTAAAATCCATTTGGAACCAATTTAAAAATGGATTGGGATATGACCAAGATTGACTCAACACTAAGAATTGCCATTGATCTTGCCTCATAAGAATCCATTTGGAACTAAAATGTTTTCCAAATTGGATCTATATTTGGACCAAAAACCGACTTGGATGGATGTTTAACACAAATGTGCCCCAAAGAATTCAAATGGATGATTTTAAAATTTCAATCAAATATTTTTAAAAATTGAATATATATCACTTGAAATTTTCAATCAAACTTAAACATAATTGATCCAAAATTACATGAAAAATGTGAATATGATAAGGTGTAGTGATCAATCACATTAATAGGAGCCACAATTTACAATCAATGTGACCATTGCTTTGTTTTTCACATTTTTGAATAAATTTAATTTAATGCTGAAAATGGTTAATTTGTTTACACAAATATATCATGAATATGGTATGATTTAGAATGAATATAATGAAAATAAAATATTCAAAAATATTCATTCAACATTATAATCAATATTTAATAAACATTGTAAGGACAAGGTGTGATTACAATATAAAGAGCCAAAACAATTGTTGAAGGCAATGAAAAATTATACATCCACTACTTTGGATAACCAGCATTAATTTTATTTAATGAATTTTTTTCACATATTTTGGAATTGTGTTTACTTCATTTCAAAAAATCTTTTCCATTCTAACTAATTTGTTTGCGACTTATGTCTAAGTCAACCATACCATTTTTGTGACTACCAATATGACTATCCTTTATGGCACATGGTTAAAACAACTTGTAGTCGCATATTTGACTACAAAGTGATTTGACATTGCATATGCAATTATGATTTAAGACTAATATGGATTTGAATGAAAATCAAGATGAAAAAGTGCATTTATATCATCCATTAATAGTGGTTGGGCAAAAATAAATATAAATGTAGTTGCTTTTGGGACTCATGATGTGATTCATGGGATGCTAGACACCACATAACATCTTACTCAACTTCAATGCAATTATTGATCTTAATTGCAAATATACATGTAATTAAAGGTGAAAAAATTATGAGTTGGTGAATGAAATTGCAAGATGTAGTGGTCTAATTTTTTTTCCTTCGTGTTTTTAAAAGAACTAAATGTTAAATGTGTGATACAATTTGATAGGTTTGTGAAATTTTAAAGGACTAATTGAAATGGTAAAAATGGACTATTATTCACAATTTCTAGCATAATAGGGTCTTGTGTAGGTGTAGACATGTTTCTTTCTAAACATTAAATGGGATTGTTGGATTGGCAATTTGATTTTTTTTAAAGTTATTTTGAGTGAATTTAAACAATTCATTGTAATTGCCATTTAAGTTGGATAAGGTTTTTACACATTACTTGAAAATGCACTTTGTTTCAGTTGTTGGTTTTGTGTTGGAGCCAAAATGACATTCATCCACAAAAATATTTAGCCAAATTTGACTAGAAGACAAAATGAAAGTAAATTTTCTTAAACATGTTTCTATATTTTTAGCTATGTACTTGAACCATGTATAAAAATCTAATGAGCTTTGTTAAATTTCAAATATTTTTTATTTAACTACAAAACTTTGTTTACTTCACAACAAAAAATGACATTAACACTTTTAAATTTTAATTTAACTAAACGTTATACATGTAAAGTCAAGGAAAAAAAGGTTGGTTTTAATGATGATTGTTTAGGATATTAGACTATTACAAATTCCACACGATAAAAATTCACTAGTCCAATGTATTTGGCCATGTAATTAATGTATTAAATAGTTTAAGTAGTAAGGTAATTAATTAATTAGGTAGGCTAAATAATAGGATATAGGTAATAATTAGTTTTAAACAAGATACGTAGTAAATAGTATCTAAGTGGATTATATATGTAGTAAGCATTTTGTTGTGTTGATTTATGTGAAATTTTTTTTATATTATTTAATTGGGCAACCTAGGTTGTAAGTAGTAGATAGGATAGGTAGTAGATATATAATACAGAAGTAGACTAAGTAAAAAACATTTTATGGTGTAAATATGTCATAATGATTTTGAATTGATTAATTATGCTAAGTATGTTTAATTAATTAATTAAATCTAGGTTAAATATTAGGAGTTATTAATTAATTAGGTAAACTAAATAGTAGGTAGTATGTATGTGAACTAAATAGTAAGAGTTATATTATATTGATATGTGATAGTGTTTTTATATTGACTGTTATTTAACTCTAAATAGGTTATGTAATTAACTTATTAAATAGGCTATATAATAGGTAGTAACTTGAAGGTAAGTTAAATAATACATACTTTATTGGGTGAATATATGACAATGTTTTTTTACATGGGACAAAAGGTGATATGATAAAACCACCCAATATCAAACACAAGCTTACACATAACATTTTCCAATATCTTTTTCATCTTTCAACCAAATTGAATAATTTTTATGTCATTGCAAGCGCAAATTGGAAGATTACAAATGTTTTTGAAGCACCAAAAGCAAACATGCAAAGAAAAAAATGTAAGAAGAGAAGGAAAAGGACTATGATATTTTGTCTCAAATTATTGAAGAACATGCTTTAGACCCTCTCTAGTTTCAAACCAAATCTTCCTCAATTTTCAACCAAATTGAACAATTTTTATGTCATTGGAAATGCAAATTAGAGGACTAAAAATGTTGTTTAAGCATTGAAAGCAAAGGCACAAGGAAGAAAACACAAGAAGAGAAGGAAAAGGACTATGATATTTTGTCTCAAATTTTTTGAAGAAAAAGCTCAAGACTTTCTCTAGTTTCAAACCCAATATCTTTTTCATTTTAAATCCATTTTGAGTGATATAAAAACCTATGGTGAACCAATTATAGATTTGAAAAACTTCTTTATTCTCAAAAGGCAATGGAAAAACAATTAAAAAATTTAACCTCGAAATCCAAAACTATTTTAATAAGCCTATCATAAAACACAAACCCCTTTACACAAAACAGCTTATGTCTTTTTCATTCCTTGACCAAATTGAGTGTTTTTTGTGGCAGTAAAAGTGATAGGTGGAAGGGTACAAATGTTATTTGAACTTCAAAAGCAAAGGAGCAATGTGTGAGCATTCAACTTCCTTTGAGTTCTTAAATGTATGGTGATTTTTTTTTTTACTTTAAAATTACATAGTGTTCTAGTTCCCTTTCACTAAGATTTATCCCATATCATTTGTCGACAAGTTTAATTTTGTAAAATATATAGGTAGGTGAAAAAATGGACTTCTCATGGTTTACATTTTAAACATTCAAAATGCATGAACATGGGATTAGCCAATTGAAAAGGCTTGTACCAATGAAATAAATCTAGGATCCAACCTACCTACCCAAACCTATCTACAAACACATACATATCCTAAATTTAATTACCTACCTATGTATCTACCTACCTAACTTATGTTGGGTTACCTATTCTAACTTAGCCTACATTAACATAATTACCAACCTTGATTTAACCTAACCTAAACTAGGTGATTGTAATGATTATATAAATTATTATTTTTGCAACATGTACATCATCTAGTGGACAATTTTTATTCAAGTCTAATGGATAGATTTTTGCCATGTGTATAGATCTTAAAGTTTTTTATTGTATGTAACTACACATTTTAGTTGTAAATTCAATTGCAAATGGTCATGCCACATAGGCATGTGCAACTACACCATTTATTTGTAAAAACTAATGATAAATAGCCATGCCAAGTCAAATGGATGAAAAATTAGTGTTAGTCACATATTGACATGTGATTGTCCAAGTTTTGATTAAGTGCCACATATTATTTTTTGCAACTAAATTTTTATATTACTAGACATTTTAGCAAATCACATGTGTCATTTACAACTAAAAATAAATTATAAACCCAATTGTTAATTTGCACATTTTTTATAATGTTTACTCGTGAAGCTAGAATCCCATGAATTTGGAGACATTTCATTGTGCTAAAAGACTCTTTCTACTTGTTGTTCATAATTTTCCCAACACATTTAAATATTTGGATTTTTTTCATAACTCAAACCTTCATTAAATGATTTCAAATTGTTGTAAATTCTAATACATTTCATTAAAAAAGCCACATGTGTTAAACTATTCAAAAATCTTTTTGAATCTTACATGGTGATTATATATTGGATTATAATGTTCATATGTCTTTATGACCAATATAAGGTGTATGCACAATTTAGTGGCTCATTTTAAATAGATAAAACACTCACAAAAGTCACAAGCAAGTTTTTATAAATGATCCATATGGATATGGTTTTAAATTCTAAGATTTCATTGGTGTAATCTATGACTACTAAATTTTTAATCCCTTATGAAACCTCTTAAATCAAGGTCAAAACCCATATTGATAATGTTAATGTTAAGCAAGTATAATGAAATCACTTTGAAATTTGTAAAAGAAAATTCATAAAGTCCACAAGAATAAAAGCCCATTTAGATATATTTCAATTATGTACCCATTGGGCACAAAAAAATTGACAAACAAAATAATAATTCATTTCAAAAAGACTTTTGAAAACAAGGTCCAATTTTGACCTTTCAAAAGTTCATAACTATCATTTGGTTAAAATTTCACAAAAAAGATTTCACATTTAACTTTATGATTTCATTATTCAACTCATGTTTAATCACAATAAACAATTTGGAATGGAATAAATATGAATTCTTGAATTTCTTAATAGTACAATCAACTAATTAGTCCATATTTTTTACTTCAAAAGTCCACCATTCATAATGAATTCATTATTATCAAAAAATAATTGTGCAAATGTCTTCTTAATCAAGTTTTTATTTTAGATTGATTCATCATTTAATGTATTTAAAATTTAATTATTCACCATAGGGTACATTCATAGTATAATGTACCAAGGATTATGCTAACTGTTTTTAATTTTTGTAGTTTTCAATTTTGAAAAATCATTATAAAAATTTGAAACATCAAAATCTAATTAATGTTTTTGCACCATTTTTTATTATTGCTGAAATTTCATCCCCAAGAATTTTGTGTGATTCCCAATTGTTTTAATGGTCATAAAGTAATGGAAAGTTTGTAATTGAATATTGTTTTCCATTTCACTCATCTTTAATCCTATGTTAAACTTAGCCATTCATGCTCCAAACTTATAGACCATATATTGATCAACCAAAGGGCCTACTATTAGAAAAAAAACATTAAAGCATGCCCTAAATTGACTTTAGCTAGGTGTGCTTTGTTTGCATTTAAACATGTTTATCATCTTAAAAAACATAAAATTATAAAAACTTCTTAAAAATAAAAATAATAAATTTTTTTTGAGGGAAGGCAATGTTGCATTTTCATGAAAAATGATACATAAAATCTAAGGTCATTGGTAAATTTGGGTTTATATATACAACACTACACTAGGAAAATGTGAATGTGTTTTTTGTTACTCAAACCTTCATCAAATGTTCTCAAATTTATTATGGGCTCGAATATAATTCATAAGAAGGACCACATGTGTTTATATTTTTAAATGCACATGTATTGAATCCTTTTAATGGATGTTGTTGATTTTGAACATCTTTAATGGTCAAAAAAGTTCAAAATTTGTCATCATGGTTAAAAAAACAATTATACATTTAACTATAATCTAGATCTTCATGCAAAAAAATATAGTTCTTATTATAATATGGAAAATTTTAAATTCACACCCTTTTTTCACGTCATGGTCAAGAAACACGACAGACTTGTAGGCTCTAAAAACAAGACAAGCACGACCAGGGTGTGAATTTAACCAAAAAAGGTGTGAATTTAAAATTTTCCTATAATATGAGTCATATTTGATCTCAATATTAATATCCAATCCCAAAAATTACATTTAAAATATAGTTTTTATATTTAATAGACCAATACATGTAGTACACGTGTAAAATGCAATTCTTGGTAAAGACTACAACCTTGGTTGCTATGGTTCTTTTTATTATGTTTTTACCCCATAAGCATTTAAACACAAAACACCCAATCAAAATTACTACTATGATTCCAAAAATGACCCACCATACCTTACATTCACTACATAGTTCAAAATTTATGATCATGGTTTTAAAAGAAGTTGTAAATCTAATAGTGATGTAAAACTCAATGCAAAATTTTATTGATGATAAGTGAAAATCAAAGAATGGTTGACAAATTTGAAGCAAATCCAAATTTTTTTCACACATTGCTTAAAAGTTGAAAAACTCCAAGGCACATGAAATACATCCATAATTTTACACTACAATGATCAACTAATATATATAAATTATAAAGTGATTAAACACCTCTAAAAAAATGTGGGATAAATTTTGAAAAAAACATTTATTTAGTTAATTCTCAATTAAATGTCAATTTTGGACTTTTTTTAACCTAATGGTCGGGATAAATTGTTTTACTAAATTTGATGCAAAACATTGTTTACATATATTTGTTGGATCAGTTATTGAAACAAAACATTATTAATATTTATCGTTGCATCATTTGGTGGGCCCCAAATTAAAGTTTCATCCAAATTTCCAATTTCCAAATGGTCAATTATTAACTTTAGACTTTTCAAAAATCCAAAATTAACTAAATACATGATAACACACTATGAATATACAAATATGGCTTGTTAAATTTTCATTCTTAAAATCTTAATCCAACTTACAAATTACATCATCAAACACACAATCACCGATTGAGTTTCTAGAAGAATGGTAAGGACTTATAAATGAAACCATAGTGGATAACCTTGTCATTGCAAAAGAACAAGTAATGTTATTTACTATAGCAAATTACCTTCCTCATGGATGTTGTCATTTATAACTAAACAAGGTAATGTCAAAAATTAAAGACTAGATGGTCTAATTAGTGCAATTTTTCAAGAATACATAATGAGAAAAATAGATGATGTACACCCATCACATGCGAAACCTTCTACTTCATTTAGAAATCACAAACCCAAACCATAAAGTCCCAAAAACATTCAAAACCTTCCCAACACAATGTAAAATTTAGTGCATCATCCCTAAATCAATATAAAACTTGTCATTATTGTGATAAGGAAATCACATTGCACTAGATTGTAGACTAATGAAATGAAATAAAGCTAATGGAGCCAAATCTTTTTTCAAATAAAAATACTCAAATTAATCAAATTAATATGGTCATTGACCCATTACATATTAACTATTTGCAATTATTGATTATAAGTCTAAAATAACTAAAAATATGTGGTTCTTAGACATTAGAGTAATCAGCAAGAATGATTCTTCACAAGGAATGGTTGAATCTTTATAAATTGTTAAATAAACCAACATTTTTGAAAAATCTATTAAAATGCATGATGGTTTGACAATGACTTTCCACAAATGTACATAGCATCTAGATAAATGTTAAAATAATTCAATAAATATTATTTTTAAAATTACACATTTAAAACCATAACTAGTGTGTTTCAACACATTGAAACAATATAATTATCTAAGCATTGTTTAACCATTGTTTAACAAATCTCATGTTGTCACATCAATTACCCATGATTGTTTAGGAACTATGTTAATGGCCTTGTCAACTTTTACACTTGTTTCATTTTCATCCCTTTGACAAACATGTTGTATTGCCCAACATGATACATGGACCTAATATCACCCAACCATCAACAAGACAATCATGTTGAATGACTTTTCAAAATAATCTATATATATATATATATTTAGTGGATGAATTGATCACACCCCCAAAATAATCATGTGAATTCACAACCACTAAAGCCACGTATTAACTATTAACCCATTGAACATCATTAACACTTATCTTACCAACAATACCCCCAAAATGCACTTAACCCCAATTTAAATTTCAAGCCCATATTGAAGATTTACCTAATAATTTTCTTATTTCATCCTCTGCACAAACTAGCAATCCACAAGATCCACCTTTAAGATAGTCAAATTGTACCATTCATGATAAATCAATCTCATATTCACATCTTACATGTAATTTCATCCATAGTTCTCCTTACATATGCAAGTTTGAATTTAAGGCCTCTATGGTTGAGAGGAGAACTTACTTCGCTACACCACATATTATAATACAATGAAATTCTTATACACTTAGCATTCTAGATGTCACTCACACATTGGGTCAAGTTTGAGCCAAACTTTTTGTGCCCAAATCCTACACAAATGTCTGGACTCTCCCTATGGGTAGAACCAACAATGTGCCATTCAAGAAGTGGAATGTAGCATGAGTGCTAATCATCCATAAAACAACTTAGCCAAATCTGGCTATAGACAAAATATGAAAGTTAAAAAAAAACCTTTTGCATCCTTTTACGTTAATTGACTATCTACTGGAACCTGATTGGAATTTGGCAAAAAAAATTCCACATTCAGAAACTCCCAAAAAAAACACCCATTTTCAACATAGTTGAATAAAAAGAATCACCAACTGGATGAAATTCACCCAAAATCTAAGACACCGAACATATTGTAGGACGTCCAGCATTTTTTGTTAGACAATTTTTGGTCTTTTGCATTAATTTAAATAATTTTGCTAATTTTTTGAAACATTCTCCAAAGTTTTCAATATCAAAAAATTGGGGGAGAAGCAAATGTCAATGGAATTGTAGGGTTTAGGGTTGTAGGAAATTAGGGTTTACGGTTTTTTTTGGGAAGTAGCAAGGGGGGGAAATTAGGTCTCAGGGTTTAGGGTTTCGTTTAGAGAAGAAGCAAGCGGGGAAATTAGGGTTTCATTTAAGGTAGAAGACAACGGGCGAAATTAAGGTTTTGTTTTGGGAAGATGACGGGGTGGAGTGGGGGCAATTTGGGTTTCATTTGGAGTAGGAGAAGGGGAAATCAGGATTTCTGCTGGTACCTGTTGGTGATTTTCAGAAGATTGTGAGGCAGATCCATGTCACAAACAGACAGACACCCCTGTGGCCCCTTGCAAATTATGATCTAATTCAACAAAGGCCCTTTGTAGTTGGTAAGCTCTTTCATTCTTGTGTCACTTGGAACAATGTGATCTTCACGCTTAAGTACTCCTAGAGACATGAGATTGATTTAACAGCCAAGACAGCCTTTTTGCTAAGTGTAGTTTGATCAAATCTTATACTCCAAATAATGTAAAACTTATTCATAGAAAGATGAAAAAGTTATAATAAGTGGCATGCAATGATTGGTTTGATACATAGGGAATAGATGTAAATGAATGTGGTTGATTATTCATTCTTTTTTTTTCTTTTAGTATATAAAGGGTAAAAATTGAAGCTTCTGGCTCAGCATAATTTGCATTCAATAATTTTTTATATCTAGTTGTTATAAGACTTGTAAAAAGATAATATG
>Ga0116226_10005242_pt1 | contig 11565 bp, 7 predicted proteins | sample S1TSphfallax_FD_89692 | JGI IMG/M metagenome (GOLD analysis project Ga0116226, IMG submission 89692) | Host-associated microbial communities from peat moss isolated from Minnesota, USA - S1T2_Fa - Sphagnum fallax MG | ecosystem: Host-associated > Plants > Peat moss > Unclassified | place: USA... | reverse complement strand
TTGCAACAGTCGCCTTCAGATAGCCGAGCTTGGAACCGCAATCGTAACGCGTACCTGCATAACGATGGGCCAACACGCGTTCGACTTCCATCAGCGCGGCAATGCCATCAGTCAGCTGAATCTCGCCACCTGCACCCTTACCCAGACCTTCGAGGAATTCGAAAATGCGATTGGTCAGGATATAGCGACCTACCACCGCCAATGTCGATGGAGCGAGATCCGGCGCTGGCTTTTCAACGATGCTGTTAACACGTTCCAGATTTGGCTGGAATGGATTGACACTGACGATACCGTATTGCTTGGTATCGGAACGTGGTACATCCTGTACCGCCAACATGCTGGAGCCTTCACGCGCAAACACTTCAGTCATTTGCGCCAATACCGGCTGCTGACCGCTTTCGACATCCATGAAATCGTCCGCCAACAGCACTGCAAATGGCTCGTCGCCGACGACCGGACGTGCGCACAACACTGCGTGGCCGAGGCCCAGAGGTTCAGATTGGCGAATATAAATGCAATTGACGTGCTTCGGAATGACGTTGCGCACCAGTTGTAGCAAGGCTTGCTTGTTAGCCGCTTCCAGTTCTGCCTCCAGCTCGTACGCCTTATCGAAATGGTCTTCGATCGCGCGCTTGTTACGTCCTGTGATGAAAATCATTTCAGTGATGCCAGCTGCTACTGCCTCTTCGACTGCGTATTGGATCAAAGGCTTGTCAACGATGGGCAGCATTTCCTTCGGCTGCGCCTTGGTAGCAGGTAAAAAACGGCTGCCCAGACCGGCAACCGGGAATACGGCTTTGGTAATCTTCTTCATGTAGCTTCCGAATGTAATTGTAATAATTGCTGCAGTCCTGCTTCATCCAGTACTGGCACACCCAATTCCTCCGCTTTGGCCAGTTTGCTACCGGCTTCTTCTCCTGCGACGACATAACTCGTCTTCTTTGACACCGAACCGGAAACCTTGCCACCTTGTGCTTCGATCAGATGCGTTGCATCGTCACGCGTCAAGGTCGGCAATGTACCGGTCAATACAAAAGTCTTTCCAAGCAAAGGCTTCGGTTTATCGTCGCGGATTTGCTCGGGCCAATGTACCCCTGCTGCGCGCAGTTGCGCAACCAGTTCAACATTGAGTGGATCGGTGAAATAAGCACGGATCGATTGCGCCACCACCGGGCCGATATCGCTGACTTCCAGCAGGTGCGCTTCATTGGCTTCAATGAGCGCATCCATATTGCCGAAGTGCCGCGCCAATTCCTTCGCGGTCGATTCGCCGACATGACGAATGCCAAGTGCGTAGATAAAACGTGCAAGCGTCGTCGATTTCGATTTTTCCAGCGACTTCAACACGTTCTGCGCAGATTTCTCCGCCATCCGATCCAACGCGGCCAGCGAGGTCAAACCAAGCTTGTACAAATCAGCAGCAGTAGTGATGACGTTTTTGTCCACCAACTGCTCAATCAGTTGATCGCCAAAGCCTTCGATATCCATGGCTCGGCGCGATACGAAATGCAACAAGCTCCCCTTGCGTTGTGCCGAACACTTGATCCAGCCGCCGGAGCAACGCGCTACAGCTTCATCTTCAGAGCGGACAATTGGCGAACCGCAAACGGGGCAAGCCGTTGGCATCATGAATAAAACTGCATCGGCAGGACGCTTTTCCGGTACGAAGGTCAGCACTTCCGGGATCACATCGCCAGCGCGACGCACGATCACGGTGTCACCGATGCGGATATCCTTGCGGCGCACTTCGTCTTCATTATGCAGCGTTGCATTGGTCACCGTGACGCCACCAACGAACACCGGCACCAAACGTGCAACAGGAGTAATCGCGCCGGTACGCCCGACCTGCACCTCGATGCCTTGCAGAAGCGTCGTCGCTTCTTCAGCCGGGAATTTATGCGCCAACGCAAAACGCGGCGCACGCGAAACAAAGCCAAGTGCGGTTTGTTGATCGGCGCGATTGGTCTTATAGACGACGCCATCGATCTCGTAAGGCAATTGAGGACGCTTCTGGCCTATGCTACGAAAAAAGGACAGCAAGCCTTGCGCACCATGCACAACAGCACGCTCAGCACAGACATTCACGCCCAATGTTCGGTACCAATCCAGCAATTCGCTGTGTGTGGGCGGCATCGTCGCGCCTTCCAATGCACCAATACCGTAAGCAAAGAACCGCAAGGTACGCTGCGCTGTGATGCGCGAATCGAGTTGTCGCAAACTACCAGCCGCTGCGTTTCGGGGATTGGCAAACTCCTTCTGCCCGGCATCACGCTGGCGTGCATTCAGCTTGGCGAAATCAGCCTTATACATCAGCACTTCGCCGCGGATATCGATGAGCTTTGGCGGATTATCCGTATGCAGGCGCAGCGGGATATCATGTACGGTACGGATATTCGCCGTCACGTTTTCGCCAGTTGCACCGTCACCACGCGTGGCGGCTTCTACCAGCAGGCCATCTTCGTAGCGCAAGTTGATCGCCAAGCCATCGAACTTTAATTCAACCGCATATTCGACATCACCCGACACAGGCATGCCACGATCTTCCAACCCTTCGCGCACACGACGGTCGAAGGTGACGATGTCGTCGTCCTCAAAGCCGTTACCGAGAGACAGCATCGGCACTGTATGCCGCACCTCATCAAATTCGCCAAGTGGTGCGCCACCGACACGTTGCGTCGGTGAATCGCTTGTTGCCAGTTCAGGATGTGCCTCTTCCAGTGCCTGCAATTCGCGGAATAGTTTGTCGTATTCAGCGTCAGGGATAGTAGGTGCATCCAGCACATAGTATGCGTGCCCGTGGCGGCGCAATTCTGCGCGCAACCATGTGGCGCGGGCAACCGCTTCGCTATTGTCGATATTCGCCATGTTTATTTCTTGAAACCGATTGCCAGACTAAACTGGCTCAATTGAACAAACGCAGCGCGCGCAAGGAACCGGCAGCAACGCCAGTCCTTTCCATATCAGCGCAAAAATCGTTGACCTGCCCGGCAATTTCCTGCAGAGCGGCGTCCGACAATGGCTGATTGGAGTCATCAACCACAACGCCACCCAGGCGGGACGCCAACATCTTCGCAAACGAGATCATCGCGCCATAGCCATCGCGCTGAGGTGCGACACAAGGCACGTCCAGCAGCAAAGTCAGACGCGAGGTCGATTCTTCAGCCAGCGTGACGTTGGTAGCCAAGCTGAACAACACGCCACCATCACCATCCGGCATCACCAATCTGCCGTCCGGGCGCAAATCGAAACCTTGACGCTCCAGCGCCTGCAACAGGGTGCTGATCGCCCACGGCGCACCGTTGGACTGAATATTCACGCTCAATTTCGCATCGAACTGGTTGACGAACTGATGCAAGGCACGCGCAGCCTTAATCACTTCCGTCATATCCGGGAGGTCAGGTTCCGCATCAATTTCATCGCTGAAATGTCGCAAACGGCCTACCAGCTCGGAATATTCCAGCTCATTCAACATGCTGCTGCGATTAGCCAGCTGTACGCCAGCATGCAAGGCCAGATAAACACCGCCCTGGTTAATGTCTTCCCACGCCTGATCTTCACGCAAGCCGATGACGTGCACCGGTTTGTTGCCGACGTGACGCAGCGACTGCATTGCCTGCAGCAACTTATCGCCACGCACACGCGCTGCCAGCGAAATCGGGATCACGCAATCGATCATGTCGTCAATCGGCAGATTCTTTTGAATAGGCGCGTCGAATTCGTCTTCGTGTTGATCGTCTTCAACATGACCATCTTGATCATGATGCTGCGCCTGTGCTTCCGGCTTGACATCCTGTTGATCATCAATAAAAGACTCAGCAGACGCGTTCTCTTCATCAAAGGATGGCTCATTACGCGGGCCACTGGTCTTTGCCTGCGGGGCACCGGTTGTCATCAAAACATCGTCATGCGTGGACGAGAACGCGCGTTCCACGCTTTTCTTCGCTTTGTATTCCTGCCACTTGTTATAGACGAAGACACCAAACACTATGGTGCCGCCGATAGCTATCAGGCTTTGTTCCAAATCGGTCATGCGGCCTACACCCTATTTAGGTAACTCTTGCAAATATACATGAATTTAATGGCTTTTTATCAATTATGCCGCTTGAACGTCTGCCGTCAAATTCGTTGCCGCTTCCATATCCACTGCCACAATGCGCGATACGCCCTGCTCCTGCATGGTGACGCCGATCAATTGCTGCGCCATTTCCATCGCAATTTTGTTATGCGAAATGAACAGGAATTGCGTGTACGACGACATGCGTTTAACCATGTTGCAGAAACGCTCGGTGTTGGCATCATCCAACGGTGCATCCACTTCATCCAGCAAACAGAATGGCGCCGGATTCAACTGGAACATCGAGAACACCAATGCCGTCGCAGTCAATGCCTTCTCACCACCAGACAGCAAGTGAATCGTCGCATTCTTCTTGCCTGGCGGTTGCGCCATCACCTGCACGCCAGAATCGAGGATTTCCTCGCCCGTCATCATCAGCTTCGCATTACCACCACCGAACAATACTGGGAACAGCTCACCGAAGTGATGATTGACCTTGTCAAAGGTGTCCTGCAACAGATCGCGCGTTTCGATATCGATCTTATGGATCGCGTCTTGCAGCGTGTTGATGGCTTCGGTCAAATCGGCAAACTGCGCATCAAGGAAGCTCTTACGCTCCTGCGCCTGCGCCAATTCATCCAATGCTGCCAGATTGACAGCCCCCAACGCATTGATCGCATTATTCAAACGCGTCACTTCACCTTGCAGATACGATGGACGGATATCGTCAGTCAGTTTTTCTGCCAACGCCACTTCATCCGCCTGCGCTTCGACCAGTTGCTGCGCGAATTGTTCCTGGTTCAGACGTGCAGCCTGCTCCTTCAATTGCAGCTCCATAATGCGTTCGCGCTGGGGCTGCAAACCGCGCTCGACCTGCATACGCATTTCCTCATGCTGACGCAGCTTCTGCGTCAGCTGATCCAGCTCGTGACGCGCATCTGCCAGCGCACGCTCCTGATCACTACGCTTATCCAGCAAACTTTGGAGACCAGCCTGCGCAGCTTGGTCATCCAGGCTTTCCAGCTCCAGATTCCCTTGCTCCATATTGGCGAACAGTTGTGCCGCCTGCTCCAATGCAGTGGCGATGCTGCGCTTTAATTCTTCAATCTTGTTGCGATGCGACTTTTCCGCAAACTGCGCTTCCTGTGCAGCACGCTCCAGATCGCGCGAGCGCTGGCGCGCATCATTCAACTGTTGTTCCTTGGCGAGGTAAGCTGTTTGCTGATTCTCGTGGCTTTCCTGAATTTCCGCCAGTTCGATATCAAGCGCCTCAAACTTCGCCTCCGACTCTTCCTTTGCTTGCTGCTGCTCAGATTCCTGCGCTGCGATTTCTTCCAGGTCGGCGACAATTTGCGTGCTACGTTGATTGAAGCGTTCCTGCACTTCAGTCAACTTCATCACGTCGATCTGCAAACCATGCACTGCCTGCGTCAACGTTGCATCGCGCTGGCGATATTCCTGCAAGCGCTGCATCAATTGCGTCAACGCTGCTTCCGCACGCGCCGAGCGTGTACGCGCTTCATCTGCCAGCATTTGCTGGGCGCGCAATTGCTTGGTGATGTTTTCGATTTCCTGCTGACGTGCCAGCACGCCGTCCTGCTCGGAATCCGACGCATAGAAACGCACGCCAGACTTGCTGATCACATGCCCCGCACGCGTGACGAAGCAAGCACCAACCGGCAACTTGCTGCGATCCACGAAGGCCGCATTGACGTCCTCGCTTATATAGACCTCATGTAACCAATCCTGCATGACCGCACGCAAACCAGGATCATTCAGTTGCAACAGGCTGATAAATGGCTTCAATCCGGCTGGCGGCTCGCTTACAGTTGCCGCTGCACCCGGATTCGGCGTGTACAACGCCAGTTTCGCTGGCGGCGCGTCGTTAAAAAAGGCTTTCGCCCATTCCAGATTCGACATTTCCAGCGCACCGGTACGCTCGCGCAACACCGCCTCCAGCGCGGTTTCCCAGCCCTGATCGATTTGCAGTTTCTGCCACAGACGCGGCAAGCGATCCAGCTCATGCTTGTTCAGCCATGGTTGCACCTTGCCTTGCGATTGCACGCTTTCCTGCAACTGCTTCAAGGCTTGCAGACGTGCCTCCAGTTGCGCATTGGCGGCAGTTTCAGCATTGACTTGCTGCTGCGCATTGCGACGCTCTTCTTCCAGCGTCGGCTGTTGCTCCTGCGCTTCTTCCAACTGCATCTTTGCTTCTTCAAGCGCAGCCTGCTTTTCTTCCAGTTGCAGCTTCAAATTGGATAGATGCGCGGAGTCAGGCATTTGCATGCCTGACTTTTCCTGTAACAAACGTTCGCGACGTACGCTCAATCCAGACAGAATATTGGCGGCATTACGTTGATGCGCCGATTCCAGCTCGATCTGCTGTTGCACCTGCATGATGCGCGAGCGCGATTCGGTCGATTTCAATTGCGCCTCACGCCATGCCTGCTCCAACGCAGGGATGCCATCATTCTGCTGCTGCGCTGCCTCTTGCGCCTGCTCGACACGTATCGCGTGTTCTTCCAGATGCATCTCGGCATCGGCCAGATCATCCTGAAATTGCTGACCTTGACGCTGCCATTGATCACGCTGCGCAGTCAGCGAATTCAATTGCGATTGCAGGCGGTTGCGCGACTCGATCACGAACTTGATCTGCGCTTCCAAGCTACCAATTTCGGAATTGGTCTGATACAGATGTCCCTGCGCCTGATGCATGCGGTCGCCTGCAGCATAGTGCGCCTGGCGCATATGCTCCAACTCCGCCTCGACATGGCGCAGCTTGGCGTTTTGCTCCTCCAGATCTGTTTGCGCCTTGTCGATTTCGCGCAGAAACTTCTCCTGCTCGCCCTTGGCTTCGTTCTTACGCAGCAACCACAACAGCTTCTGCTTTTCCTCGCCATCGGCTTGCAATTCATGGAAACGCTTCGCGACCGCAGCTTGACCTTCCAGCTTTTCCAGATTAGTACCTAGTTCGCGCAGGATATCTTCCACGCGCAACAGATTTTCACGCGTGTCGTGCAGACGATTTTCAGTTTCGCGACGGCGTTCCTTATATTTCGATACACCAGCAGCTTCTTCCAGGAAGATACGCAATTCTTCCGGGCGCGCTTCGATGATGCGCGAGATCATGCCCTGACCAATAATCGCGTAAGCGCGTGGGCCGAGACCAGTACCCAGGAAGATATCCTGGATATCGCGGCGACGCACAGATTGATTGTTGATGTAATAAGTCGAAGTGCCATCGCGTGTCAGCGTCCGCTTGACAGCGATTTCTGCGTACTGGCTCCACTGTCCCGATGCTTTCCCATCAGCATTATCGAACACCAACTCGACTGAGGCACGCCCAGCCGGTTTGCGATGCGAGGAGCCATTAAAAATAACGTCTTGCATCGATTCGCCGCGCAGCTCGGATGCCTTGGATTCACCCAAAACCCAGCGCACAGCATCGATGATGTTGGATTTGCCGCAACCATTCGGGCCGACCACACCGACCAATTGGCCTGGCACCTGAAAATTTGTTGGATCGACAAACGACTTAAATCCCGACAATTTAATTGAAGTTAGACGCACGTTATTGACTCTTAGCGTAAGCTGATAGTAATTGACGAGAAGTTGGCGATCATCACATAGACAAATCGGCCATCTTGCAAAAGGCTCTTATCATATCATTTCAGGTATCGCCCACATCATTTTCCGGCGGTGAAATGCTTGGCAAAGCGATTACACTGGCACGCTTGCATGCGAGGAAACCGCACGCTGCACTGTATAATTGTTGCTTGCCATTCATCCAATCAAAATAGCCGGAATCCGTGAATCCACATCTCGCCAAGCTGCAGCCCTATCCGTTTGAAAAATTGCGCCAATTGCTTGCTGGTGTTACACCAAATAGTGCCTATCGGCCTATCAGCCTTGGCATTGGCGAACCAAAACACCCGACTCCCAGTTTCATCGCAAAGGCATTGGTTGATAATCTGCAAGGCCTGGCAACGTATCCCAGTACGATAGGCAGTGAAGATTTGCGCGCAGCGATAGCAACCTGGCTGGAACAACGCTTTTCGCTACCCAAAATCGATCCGACGACACAAGTACTGCCTGTGAATGGCTCACGCGAGGCTCTGTTCGCATTCGCACAGACAGTGATTACGCCCGCAGCCCCCGGCCAGCCAAGCACATTGGTGATGTGTCCGAATCCGTTCTATCAGATTTATGAAGGTGCAGCCTACCTGTCCGGGGCTGAGCCGTATTTTGTCAATTCCGACCCTGTACGTAACTTCGCACCAGACTACAGTGCCGTTCCTGCCAATGTCTGGGAGCGCGTGCAATTGCTGTTTGTGTGTTCGCCCGGCAACCCGACTGGCGCAGTGCTCACACTGGACGACTGGCGCGAACTGTTCGCATTATCGGATCGCTACGACTTCGTGATCGCCGCTGACGAATGCTATTCGGAAATCTACTTCAAATCGGAAGCGCCGCTTGGTGCACTGGAAGCCGCGCACAAGCTGGGCCGCGACTTTACGCGTTTGGTTGTATTTTCCAGCTTGTCCAAACGCTCGAACGTGCCGGGGATGCGTTCGGGCTTTGTCGCCGGAGATGCAGCAATCCTGAAGAATTTCCTGCTTTACCGCACCTACCACGGTAGTGCGATGCCACCACCGATACAGGCCGCGTCCGTTCTCGCATGGCGAGACGAGCAGCACGTCATCGAAAATCGTGCCAAATATCTGCAAAAATTCCAGCAAGTCACGCCACTTCTGCAAGAAGTGTTAGATGTGCAACTACCAGACGCGGCCTTTTACCTGTGGGCACGCGTCGATCGCGATGTGGCTATCTCCGACACGGAATACGCCAAGCGACTCTATGCCGAATATAATGTAACGGTACTGCCGGGCAGCTTTCTGGCGCGAGATGCGCACGGAAGCAATCCTGGCAAAAACCGCATCCGCATGGCACTCGTCGCCGAAGTCGATGAATGTCTGGAAGCGGCGCAGCGCATTGTCGAATTCACCAGAAAACTGACTGCGTAATTGGCAGCAGTTTTTGGCATTTTCATAGTTCATATTCATTAATCAAGATCACTCAACATGACCCAACAATTGCAACAGCTTATCGAACAAGCATGGGAAAACCGTGCCGAATTTTCCCCAAAGTCCTCACCTGCTGATGTGCGCGAAGGCGTCGCCCACGTGCTGGATCAGCTCGATCAAGGCACGCTGCGCGTTGCGCAAAAGGACAGCGGTTCCTGGGTAGTCAATCAATGGGTCAAGAAAGCCGTATTGCTGTCCTTCCGCCTGGAAGACAACGCGGTGATGGGCGCACACGGCAGCGCGCCGCACGCAATGCAATTCTTCGACAAGGTGCCATCCAAGTTCGCAAATTACACTGCCGAAGATTTCGCCAAGGGCGGCTTCCGCGTGGTGCCGCCTGCAGTGGCGCGTCGCGGCAGTTTCCTCGGCAAGAACGTGATCATGATGCCGTCCTTCGTCAATATCGGCGCTTATGTCGATGAAGGCACGATGGTCGATGCCTGGGCAACCGTCGGTTCTTGCGCGCAAATCGGCAAGAACGTGCATTTGTCCGGCGGTGTCGGTATCGGTGGCGTGCTGGAGCCGATGCAGGCCAACCCAACCATCATCGAAGACAACTGCTTCATCGGTGCGCGCTCCGAAATCGTCGAAGGCGTGATCGTCGAAGAGAACTCCGTGATCTCGATGGGCGTTTATATTGGTCAATCAACCAAGATTTATAACCGTGAAACTGGCGAAGTGACTTATGGCCGCATTCCAGCTGGTTCGGTCGTCGTATCCGGCAACCTGCCTTCCGCTGATGGCAAGTACAGCCTGTACTGCGCAGTGATCGTCAAGCGCGTCGATGAAAAGACACGTGCGAAGACCAGCATCAACGATCTGTTGCGCGGCGATTGATCGCAGAAACCGAATAGCGAAAGCAAATAACACTATATTCAATTTTGCGGCTATGCCGCCAAGGGGTAGATCATGGTGATGGATCGACTATTTTCGTTGATGAAGGAAAAGGAAGCGTCCGACCTGTTCATGGCAGTCAACGCACCGATTCAGTTGAAGGTTGCTGGGCAGATGATGCCGATCAATCAGCAAAAGATGGACAACAACACCATCCTCGGCCTACTGGCCGAAGTGGTGTCGTCCGACAGGTTGACTGAACTCGATACCCACAATGAGTTGAATATGGGGATTCCGGTTGCCGGGGTCGGTAGTTTCCGTCTTTCGGCTTTCCGACAGCGTGGCAGTATCTCTGCTGTGATACGTTATATTCCGCATCAGATTCCTTCGCTATCGAGCCTGTACGTGCCGGAAGTGTTGAGCAACCTGATTCTGGAAAAGCGCGGCTTGCTACTGGTGGTCGGGGCGACCGGCTCCGGTAAATCGACAACGATTGCGGCGATGCTGGATCACCGCAACGACACCAAGTCGGGCCACATCCTGACCATTGAAGACCCGATTGAATTCTTGTTCCGCAACAAGAAATCCATCGTCAATCAACGTGAAATCGGCACCGATGCAAAGACGCTGGAAGTTGCACTGAAGAACGCCCTGCGTCAAGCCCCAGACTGCATCCTGATCGGCGAAATCCGTGACAAGGATACAATGTCAGCCGCGTTAGCGTACGCGCAATCCGGTCACCTTGTGGTGGCAACCCTGCACGCGAATAACAGCTATCAGGCGCTGACGCGTATCATCAACTTCTTCCCGATTGAAACACGTCAATCGCTGTTGCCGGACTTGGCCGGTTCGTTGAAGGCGATCATCTCGCAACGTTTGATTCCTGCTATCGATGGCGGTCGTCGTGCTGCGGTAGAGGTGATGCTGAACACGCGCCACGTGTCGGAATTGATCGAGCAAGGCGAAATTGCACAGATCAAGGAAGGTATCGAAAAGAGTATGTCGCCCGGTTCGCAGACTTTCGAGCAGGCACTCCTGCAATTGATCCGCGATGGCGTCGTCACGCAGGAAGAAGCATTGGCCAATGCTGACTCGCCAACCAACCTGTACTGGCTGATCAACAACTCCAAGGATGGCAAGCAGCCGGAACCGGAGCCAGAGCCAGAAAAGGAAGAAACTGCGACCTTTACCGAATTTACGCTCAATATTTGATACCTGATTTTCGATGGCAATTACTTTGTATGGCATACCGAATTGCGACACGGTGAAGAAGGCCCGCACATGGCTGGATAATCACGGCCGCGAATTCCATTTCCACGATTTCAAGAAGGCTGGACTCACACCGGCCACCGTGCAATCGTGGCTCAAGCAAGTCGATTGGGAAGTCTTGGTCAATCGCAAAGGCACGACCTGGCGCGGATTATCGGATGAACGCAAGGCATCAATCGTCGATGCGGAAAGCGCAACCGCGCTGATGCTGGAATCGCCTTCCGTGATCAAGCGCCCGGTATTGGTTAGCGGTGCATCCGTCCACGTCGGTTTCAGCGACGATTTGTATCAACAGTTTTTTCAGAAATAATTCAGAAACAAGCA
>Ga0116226_10005241_pt1 | contig 11565 bp, 10 predicted proteins | sample S1TSphfallax_FD_89692 | JGI IMG/M metagenome (GOLD analysis project Ga0116226, IMG submission 89692) | Host-associated microbial communities from peat moss isolated from Minnesota, USA - S1T2_Fa - Sphagnum fallax MG | ecosystem: Host-associated > Plants > Peat moss > Unclassified | place: USA... | reverse complement strand
GCCGGGCGTGACCTGGAGCGCGAGATCGTCCCGCTGCTTGCGGACCAGGGCCTGGGGTTGATGGTGTGGAGCCCGCTCGCCGGCGGATTGCTCAGCGGCAAGTTCAAGAATGCCGATGACAAGAGTCCGACGGGGGCGCGGCGGACCGCCTTCGACTTTCCGGTGGTCGACAAGGATCGCGCATTTCGTTGCGTCGATGCCATGCGGCCGATGGCTGGGGAGCGCGGCATTTCGGTGGCACAGGTCGCCCTGGCGTGGCTCTTGTCAAAGCCGTTCGTGTCGACGGTCATCATCGGCGCGAAGTCGATGGAGCAGCTTCAGGACAACCTCGCTGCGACCCGCGTCCGATTGACGGAAGACGAAGTCAAGGCGCTCGATGCGGTGAGTCAGCTGCCGCCAGAATATCCTGGATGGATGCTGGCGATGCAGGCGCAATATCGGGCCGATCCACCGAGCAAAGAGTGATTCCACCCGGCAACGAGTAATCCCATCCAGCAAAGAGTGATACAGGTCGCATCGGCCGATGTCGTGTATTACCGACAATGGTTTTATTGAACCATTCTCGTTGAACATGGCTCTATTGCTGGAACGCTCACCTAGGATTGAACCAGAACGCATGCTGTCTCGAATCGAGATGCCTTCTCGAATTGCGCTCATGGCGGCGGCCTCATTGGCCCTCGCGGCCGGCATGCCGTATTCGGCGAAGGCCGCCTTGGGTCAGCCCGAGGCCAGTGTCACCGCGGATGCGCAGACCCTGCGGGGTTCGATCAAATCGACTGATACCGGCAACTATCGTGTGCACCTGATCGACCTACCGTCCGGCACGGTGCTGCGCGAGTATGCGACGCTCGGAGGCATCGTCTTCGCGGTCGCCTGGAGCGGTCCCACCATTCCCAACCTGCAGCAATCCTTGGGCAACTACTACGCCTCTTTCGTGAAGGGCGCACAAGCCTCACGCACGGGACATCATCAGCTGCAGATTCGACAAGACGATTTCGTCATGCAATCGAGCGGCCACATGCGCGCTTTCACCGGCCGAGCCTACCTGCCGCTAGCCATACCGGCCGGGGTGTCCTTGCAAGAGTTGTACTGATGATGAGCTTCAGACGAGGGTTCTGGGGCCCCCTCACCGTGCTGCTGAGTTTCGTCCTCGCCTCCTGTGGAGGCAATGCGCCGGGCTCGGATTACACGAGCTCCACGAGCTCCACGGGCGGCTCCAGCGGCACGGGCGGCACGACCACGACGGCCGCGAACGTCGTGCCGGTGATCGTGGATGCCGGTCCGACCGGCGTCAATGCGACCAATACATTGTTCACGACGGTGACCGTGTGTGTTCCCGGCAGCACGACCGAATGCCAGACGATCGACAATATCCAGGTGGACACCGGCTCCTACGGATTGCGCATCCTCGCATCGGTGTTGACGCTGACGCTGCCCACGGCGACCGCCGCCGACGGCAACTCGCTGCTCGAATGTACGCAATTCGTCGATGGCTATAGCTGGGGGCCGGTGGCCACCGCCAACGTGCAGATTTCGGGCGAATCCGCCAGCAACGTGCCCATCCAGGTGATCGGATCATCCACCTTCACGAACGTACCGGCGGATTGCTCGAGCAGCGGGCCCGCGGAGGATACGGTGACGACCTTCGGCGCCAACGGTATCCTGGGGATCGGCGTATTTGCGCAAGATTGTGGCTCGGAGTGTGCCAGTTCTGCCGTGTCCGGCGCCTATTATTCGTGCACGACGACGACGTGCAATCCAATTGCGGTGCCGCTGGTCAGCCAGGTGCCGAATCCGGTGACCGTGTTCGCAACCGACAACAACGGCACCATCATCGAGTTGCCGAGTGTCCCGGCCGCCGGCGCCGCGACGCTCACGGGATCGCTGATTTTCGGTATCGACACAGAAACGAACAATGCTTCCGGTACCGGCGAGACAGTACTGACTTTGGACCCCACCTTTGGGACCTTCTCGACGGCGTTTGATGGCACCACATTCGGCTCGAGCTTCATCGATTCGGGTTCGAACGGATTGTTCTTCTACGATACCGCCATCCCACAATGCAGCAGCAGCGATTACAGCGGATTTGATTGTCCGCCGAGCACGCTGAGTTTGTCGGCGACCTTGACGGGTGACAACAATGTCAGCGCAGCGGTGAGCTTCAGCATCGCCAATACGCAAACTCTTTTCGAAACCGAACCCACCTACACGGCCTTCGCCTCGCTCGGCGGTACCTATTCAGGTACGACCACATTCGACTGGGGTTTGCCGTTCTTTTTTGGACGCAATGTCTATAATGCGATCCAGGGGTATTCGACTTCGGTGGGTGCGGGACCTTACGTCGCGTTCTGAACCACCGCGTCGAGCCGCCAGGATGGAAGATGGGAGTCCGGGAATGAATTCAAAGGTCTCGACAAGTACAGCCTCTGCGGCGCCGATCGACTATGCGGACGCCTCGGCCGAGGTCCGTGCTGTTTACGATGACATCATGGCGTATCGCAAGTCCGATTGGGTCAACAACTATTGGAAGGTGCTTGCGCATCATCCGCCGAGTCTGCGGCGCATGTGGGCGAACTCGAAGGAAGTGATGGGGCCGGGAACGTTGGATCCGCTGACCAAGGAATTGATCTACATGGCGGTCAGCATCACCAACGGCTGCAATTATTGCATCGCGTCGCATGGCGCGGCCGCGCGTAACAAGGGAATGACACCGGAGCAACACGCCGAATTGGTGGCGATCGTCGGTTTGGCGAATGAGACCAACCGGCACGCGGTTGCACTCAATCTACAAGTCGACGAACAATTCAAATAAGCCTGATCGACGAACACCCGCGGCCATGATTTGCGGCTTGCCATCAAGCCGTAAACTGCCGGCGCTAGCATCCCGGCATAGCCCAATGGGGCAACCGGGGATCTTCGATGTCCACCAGAAGCGATGCATTGTTCGATCAGGCGGCCGTTCTGCTTCAACGCGGACTGCTCGCCGATGCTGATTCGATCTACACCCGCATTTTGCAATCTGACCATGCCGATGCCAGCGCACTGCATTTCTCGGGACTGATAGCCGGCCAAACCGGGGACTGGGAGCGTGCCGCCGGTCTGATCGAGCACTCACTCGAGCATGATCCGACGAATCCCGAGGCATGGTGCAACCTCGGCACGGTCTACAAAACTCTGGGTCGGCTTGCCGAGGCGCTCGAGTGTTACGACCGCGCCGTAGGCATGGCTCCCACCCGCGCAGCGGTCCACTTCAATCGCGCCATCATCCTTCATGAAAGACAAGCCTATGAGGATGCCCTGGAAGGTTATGCGACGGCCGCACGACTCGACCCGAACTTTGCCGAAGCGTCCAATGCGGCCGGGTTGATGTTGCAGCAACTGGCTCGGCCACGGGAGGCTCTCGCGCATTACCAGCAGGCGATTGCTGTTCGTCCGGATTTTGCCGAGGCGCACTGCAATGTCGGCTGTATGCTGCGCGACCTCGGTGACTTACCGGGTGCTTTGAGCCACTTCAACGAGGCAATAAAACACCAGGACGACTGCGTTGCGGCCTACTCCAACCGTGGCGCTGCATACACGGAGCTGGGGCGCTTCGCAGAGGCGTTGATCGACTACGACCGGACCCTCGATCTCATGCCTGACTACGCGGCCGCCCATTGCAATCGCTCCTATGTTCACCTCGTCGCCGGCAACTACGAGGCGGGTTGGGCCGACTTCGAGTGGCGAATGAAGGTGCCCGGCAGCTCTTTCACAAAAGAGGCCCGTGAGTTTGGTCGCCCACTATGGCGGGGTGAGCACCCGCTCAACGGTAAGACCATCCTGGTGCATTCCGAACAGGGATTTGGCGACACGATCCAGTTCTGCCGCTACACCGCCAAACTGGCCGCCGCCGGTGCCCGCGTGGTTCTCGAGGCGCCGGCGGCGCTCGTCTCGCTGCTTGAATCGCTCAGGAGCGTCTCGCGTGTGATCGCACGAGGTGCCGAGCTGCCGGACTTCGATTATCACATCCCGATGATGAGTCTGCCCTACGCATTTCATACCACTCTCGAGACAGTTCCGGCCGATATTCCCTATCTGCACCCCAATCCACAGAAGGCGCGGTCTTGGTCCCGACTTTTAGGCAGTAAGTCGCATCTGCGGGTGGGTCTGGTGTGGTCCGGTGGATTTCGTCCGAATCAGCCGGAACTTTGGGCCATCAATCGCCGCAGGAACATTCCGCTGGAAAAGCTCGCGGCCTGGCGACACCCAAACATCGAATTCTATAGTCTGCAAAAGGGTCAACCCGCGGAATCGGATCTCGCCGAGTTGCAGCGGCGCCGATGGGACGGCCCGAATATCATCGACCATACGAGCCGACTTCAGGATTTTTCCGATACCGCGGCATTCTTATCACAGATCGATATGGTGATCTCTGTCGACACCGCAATTGCGCATCTCGCGGGCGCAATGGGTAAGCCCGTGTGGATGATGAATCGCTTCGACACGTGTTGGCGGTGGCTCCTCGATCGAGGGGACAGCCCGTGGTACCCCTCGCTCACCCTTTATCGTCAGCGTACGCCCGGTGACTGGGATGCGGTGATCGAGCAGGTTCGAGAAGATCTGCGCCTCTTGGTCCATCATTTCGAAACCGCCCAATCCGACGTGCCGCCGCGACGTCGCTGAGCGTCGGCGTACAACAACTTCGCATTCATCATTTCAGAAATATTACTGTTTTGCGGATAGCTGTCGCCGCTGCCAGACAATTTGCGCGCGTCGACTCTTATCGCATTAATACACGCGACTCATGCCTGGGACCCCTATGAAGCATCTTCACTATCGCCTCTGTTTCGTCGCCACTAGTCTGATCATCCTTGCGGCCATGGCACCGGGATCGACAGCCGTCGCTGCCACCGCGCCGTCCGAGGAAGCGGCGAACAGACCTGCGTCGCCGTCGAATTTGCAGATTACGGGTCAATCGGCGGATAGCATTTCACTGGCTTGGGATGCCCCTCCGCCGGGCAACCCCCTATCGTTTTACCAGGTCTACCGGAATGGAGAAAGGTGGGATATCACCACCTCGACACGCTATACGGATACTCGCGCTTACAATGCCTGCAACGTCGATTACACGGCACCGGCGGCGCTTTATTCCTACGCAGTCTCGGCGGTCGATACCGCGGGGTTCGAAAGCCACCTCACCGACCAATTGACATTCAATGTCTACTACAACGGGGTCTACAGCTGGCGAGGTGATTATTCCTACGACGCCATTGCAGACTACACCGACACATCGGGAGATCCGCAGAGCGGCGCTTACGACATTGGAATTTCCATCACCTACCGTTGGGGCGGCTTTCAACCTTATGCCGGGAAGGTGGTTCCCCAATGGGATTTGGAGGTGGGCGCCTTTGGCTATATTTCCATGGACTTGAAGCCGACGATCGGCGGGCAGGTCTGGGACTTGAGCGCCGTTTCGCGCCTGCCACCGGGGGATGTGTACCCGTGGGCGTATGTGCACATCACCGATTTCGGACCTGCCCCGAAGGTGGGTGTTTGGGCGACTTATAAAATACCGCTGGCCGCGTTATCGATCGGCAGGACTGATTTCGTGGGCTCGATTTCGGGCAACACGCTGAGAGTGAGCAGCGTCACCGGAGGCGTCGGCGTCGATGCGGGTGGATTCGTCAGGGGGCCGGGAGTCGCTGCCGGGACGTACATCACCGGTTACAACGCCAAGGGCGGCCCGGGTACCTACACCGTGTGGCCGGCGCAGTACGTCGACAGCACGTCAATGACGGAGCAGCGGACCGCCATCTACAAGATCGACCTATCCGATCAAACCGGCGCTTCCAGCAACACTTTCTACATCGATAACATGATGTTCACGCAATACTGAGCCGGTGGCCGAGCGGCTCGAGACCGGCGTTTCGATATTTATGGCGCGGTTGTCGAAGCGATTTGACGGCAGCGAAGCGACCAACTCGACGATGTCAACTATGACCCCACCCTCGCGACCAAATGTCATCTTTCTGGCGTAATTGTGCCCGCGTGTAGGGAGGTCTTTCCGAATGCCGAATCTGCCTGGGCCAAAGTATCTTCAAGACGTAATTGCAGCGCTGGACGCCGGGCGCATGGAAACGGCGGACGTCGAGCGGTCCATCCAAGAAGCGATCGCTAGCGGCCTGGTAACTCGCATCGAGGCCATTCACGGGCTGCGGAAAGCTGCCCGGCGGAATGAGTCAGCTGGAATTATCTCGCGCTTGCAACCCGACGGGGTCGGCCCTTGGGAACGCATTACGCCGCTGCCATCTGGGCGTGGGAGCGTCGTGGCGCCAATTAGCTTGAATGGTTCCACAACAACCGCCGACCGGAAGACGGCGGTGGCCGCCGAGGGTGTCGAATCCGCGCCAGCATCCCGCCGTCCGGTGTTCAAGAGCGCGGGCAGCGAACGTCGCTCCGTCGATGAAGACCCCCAGGTGGCGAGGATCGACGCAAGCCGCTTCGTCGGTCAAATCTTGAGCGGCCGGTACCGGCTCGAACGCGAAAGCGGCCGCAGCGGCATGGGCATGCTGTTTCACGCGACGGATCTCGAATCAAACTCAGGCCTTGTCGGTGTGACCTTGTTGCGACCCGAGTTTCGTTCGTTCTCCGAATCGCTGTCTCTACTGCGGGTGGAAGTCCGTGTTGCACGGATGCTTCGCCATCCCCATATCGCGCGCGTGTACTCGCTGAACTCCGACCGCCCCGGCGTTTACCTGGTCACCGAGTACCTGGAAGGGCGCAGTCTCGATGAGCATCTTAAGGAACTTGGCCGCGGCTTGACGGTGCCGGAGGTGCGTCCGATGGTCCGGGAGCTGTGCGCGGCGCTCGCCTACGCACATGACTTGGAAGTGGTTCATGGCGATTTGCAGCCAGCGAATGTATTCTTAAGCGTCTCAGGCGGCGCAAAGCTGCTCTATTTCGGTTTCGCGCGCGCAGCGGCTACCCGCAATGGCCGGCTTGACCTGCGCCGCGTGAGCCCACTCACGGTCGCGTATGCCAGTCCCCAAATATGGGACCACCGTGAGCCCGATTCCCGCGACGACGTCTATTCGCTCGCCTGCGTAATTTACACGGCGCTCGCCGGTGCGCATCCCTTCTTTGTCGTACGGTCCTCCGTGGAGGCGCAGCAACTCGGCCTCGTGCCCACACCGCTGGCGATGTTATCGGAAGATCAAAATGTTGCACTCGCTCGAGCGTTGGCATTCGATCGTACGCAACGGACGCCCACTGTGAGCGCGCTCCTCGAGAGCTTGGGATGGGGCCGCGACCCGCCGATGATCGCGCCGCCCACGGCCTTGTTTTCGCGAGTCACGGCCGTGAGCACGCCGGTAACAGCAGCGGTTGCCTCAGCCGAGACTGCGGTCGCGCCGGTGGTGACGCCGGCAGCGGCGGAGGTGGCTCTGACCGCGCCACCGATCTCACCGGTTGCGCCGCATCCGGAAAACGTACTCTTTGATCGAGCTCCGCCAGGGTTAGCTGACAAACCGAGACCGCGGGCGCGAAAGCGAAAAAAGGTTTCGCGCACGCGCCGCTTCCTGGTACCGGTTCTTGCGCTCCTGTTGCTGATTGCCGTGGGTATTGCGATTGCATTCGTCTACCGCGGCTATCTGACGCCTGCAGTGCGGCCACGCACCGCAGCGACTGGGGAGCCTCGTGTGGCGGCTCCGCCGCCAGCGGTCCCAGCATCACCGCCCGCAGCGGTGGCCGCCGCTCCGGCCGCCGATCTGCCGGTAATAACGCCGCCCGTGACGGCCGAACCACCCAGCGTGATCGAAAAGAAGGTCGTAGAAACGAAGGTGGTGCCCGCGGGACTGACCGAAACCTCCATTCCCGTTCTGCGGCCTCTGGCTCACGCGGCAGCCGCCATGGCGGACAGCGAGAATTGCCCTTACCCTAAAGAAGCGGTCGCTCAGGGGCTGACCGGTACGGTATTAATGGCGGTTTATGTGACGACGGACGGACGACCGGCGAAAACCCGCTTGGACAAGAGCAGTGGATCAGCAGTCCTGGACCAGGCCGCCGTTCGCTGCGTTGAGCAATTCGGACGCTTTCCGGGACCGCCTACCGCGCCGGACGCGAACGGCTACTGGGGTCGAGTTCGCTTCAAGTGGTCGTTCGGCACATGATGTCATTGGCGTGCAGGCAGCGCGCCGCTTGCCTAGCAACGGACCGCTGACAATACCGTACCGATTCGATGAACCACCGTCGCTTGCGTGTTATGCAAACTTCACGGAAAGGAAACTGCGCTGCGATGTGTCTCCGGTATTTTTCACCGTAAGATTTTGGTTAATAGGAGCATCGAGTGAAAGCGATGTCACTTGGATTGATGGTGTTGTCAGCATCCTCGCTACCGTTTGTCGCCCAAGCGGCGCTGGTGGATGGTGATGGACTTACGTATCAAGGATATAGCAGCTCTACTTCGGTACCTACGCCTTATGGCAACCCGGTGAGCTATACAGGGGGTACCGCTGCCGTAGGCATTCCGGGCGTTAGCCTGCCACCGGCGACGTTATCCTCCACTGGCGACGTCGTGACCATTGACTTCACGTCGAACTTCGACGTCCCAGCCTGCGCTACAGGGCAGAATTGTCTCGAAGGCGGTTCCCTTTCCCTGGCCGGACAGACGGTGACATCCGCAACGATCAACCTCGCTGCTTCATCTTCCCTCTTCGACAGCGTAACGAGCCCGGTCATCGGTGCAGCCCAGGGCGTCGCCTTCTTACAGCTTCAAGGACTTGATATCGCTGCCGGCGACACGTTGGTCTTCACGGTCGGCGCGACTCCCGTTCCGCTGCCGGCCGGGCTGCCCCTCTTGCTGTCGGGATTCGGCGGCCTTGGGGTGCTGTTGCGTCGACGGAAATCGGAACTGGCGAAGCTTCCGTTAGCAGGAGTTCCCGTTTAGCCACGGGTCCATCCAAACGGGTCCGGTGCGCGCCGCTCTTGGATTGCCAGCAAGGCCTCCCGCAACCGTGACGTCATCCCGTCGCCGTTCTGAGGAATGAACTCACGTCCATCGTGATCGACGAGCATGGCGATGGGACTGACGATCGCGGCGGTGCCGCACGCAAACAACTCCGTGCATTCGCCCCGGTCTACTTGTAAGAGCAATTCGTCGAGCGCCATCCGCCGTTCGACGACCGGTATGCCCAGGTGAGGTCCCAGCGTGAGCAGCGAATCGCGAGTGATTCCGGGCAGAATGGCGCCGTCGAGTTCCGGGGTATGCAATTCCCCGCGGATCACGGCGAACAGGTTCATGCCGGACAGTTCCTGGATCCACCGATGATCTTGCGCATCGAGCCACAAGGCCACGGTCATCCCGCGCGCAACCGCCGCGCTCGACGCGCGCAGCGATGCGGCATAGTTCGCGGCCGCCTTGGCCGCACCCACGCCGCCGACAGCTGCCCGGACGTCAGCGCGCTCGATCGCGACGCGTATCGGACCGGCCGAGTAGCTCTCCACCGGATTGGCAATCACCATGAAACTGAAAGTGGTCGAATTACGCAGCAGATAACCGGGCTCGGTGCCGAAGAGGAAGGGGCGAAGATACAGCGCGCGCCCGGATTCGCGTGGAATCAAGTCGATGCACGAGAGAACGATGGCGTCGATGGCCTCGAAGAAAAGCGCCTCGGGCACCGGCGGCATCGAAAGACGGCGCGCCGACCGTTCGAAACGCCGCCAATTTTCGAGCGGCCGAAATAGATTGGGTGACTCGCTACCGACCCTGTAGGCCTTGAGCCCCTCGAAAACCAATTCCCCGTAATGCAGTGCGCGTGCTCCGGGCATGATCTCGATCGGTCCGTGCGGAACCAGCCGACCGCGTCCCCACGCGCCATCCGCCCACTCCGCCGTGTACATGAGCGGGGCTGCTACTGAGCCGAATCCCAAGCGCTCCGGAAGGCGGAAATCTCGCAGTGCTGCGGCACATCCCGGCGCAATGTCGTAGGACTCCATGTCAATTACGCTGCGCGGCGCCAGTCGCCTCGATCTCGACCAGCAGGTCCTCGCGGCATATGTCGGCCTGGAGATAGACGATGGAAGTGGTCATGGGTAGCGAGGACGTCAGTGCGCGCTCGATGCTGGGCAGATCGGTTGGTTTACGGACGTAGACTTTGAATTTCAGTCCGCTCAACGAATAGTGATTTGCACCGAGGAGCCGATTGGCTTCCTCGACCAACGCATTGATATTCGTCATGGACTCATGTGTCTGAGCGCCTGCATCGCCGTGATGCATGGTCTCATGTCCGACGATGCTGGCAGTGCCGGAAACGAATAAATTGGTGCCCCCTAATTCCCGCAGCATGCACGTGCGCGAGAACGTCGGACTGTGCTCGCCAAATTTCGGCGGATAAAAGTAGGCGCTCGTCTGGCGAGGATTCTCGATCATAGTGGCCGGCAGGCTGGAGGCAAGGAAGTAGATGGAAATCGGGCTTCCCGCGGGCGAGCCCAACGCGCAAGCCGCCGGCACGGTGCCGACCGTGCTTCGACCCGCATTGCGGAAGGCCGACTGCCGCGCCGAATTGAACTGGCGGTAGCGTTCATTGCCATCCGCCTCGCGATTAATCTCGGGCAGATAATTCCAAACCCGGATCAGATGGCGATGCGGCATGTCAGCAAGCACTGCGAATATCTCCAGGTAAGCGGCCTCGGTGGCGCGCAGCAACGCCGTCGAAACGGTCCCGGCGAAGCCAGCTTCGTCGATGATCGTGGAACCGAACAAAAGCTCATCGCCGTAGCGGTATCGAACCCGCGCACCCTTCGACGCCCCAGTGCGCAAGTCCGGGCCGTCGGTGCCGGTCACCCGCCAAACCTCGCAGAGATGTTGGCTCGACCCCAGTGCGGGAGTCATGCTGGCCGTGGAGGGCACCCACGGTGGGAGGGTTGACGGCGGCTTCTCGAAGCCGACGACACCGAGTACACCGTCCCACCATGATGACGACTTCGTCGCCAGATCAGCGGTCGGCAGGTAGTCATGGTGCAGGGAGGTGCCGGTCATGATTCGCCAGTGTAGCGGATCGACATCCTGCGTGGCGTCCCGTATCGACCGCCGCCGACAAGCACTTGATCGTCTTGGCGCTCAGCGGGGGCTCAGCCGGCAGAAACGCCTTGGGTTGCGATGGCTGCGATTTGTAAATAGAATCAGACCCGCCGCGGGCGTCGTATAATGGTAATACCCAAGCTTCCCAAGCTTGAGCCGTGGGTTCGATTCCCATCGCCCGCTCCATTTCCAGCCAATGCAGTCTAACGAAACTCCCTGATCACCTGAATCTCGCCGACGATGTTTTCGTTGAACGTGTGCAGGTCCTCCGCTGGAATCCAGTATTCCGTATGGAGAGCGCCCCCGACTTGTTGAACGCTAAAGCGACTCAAGTAGTCAGACTGCACTTCAAACTTCGTGACGAACCCTGCGCCGCTTGCCTTTACATTCCAATCTCGCGCGATCTGAACGGCGTAGTCTTCGTTCGTGACCGGATAGAAAATCGGTTGATCGGGCAAGCGAGGTGGGAACTCACGCCATCCTGACGCCTGGATCAGCTCGAGTTCCTT
>Ga0116226_10005240_pt1 | contig 11568 bp, 18 predicted proteins | sample S1TSphfallax_FD_89692 | JGI IMG/M metagenome (GOLD analysis project Ga0116226, IMG submission 89692) | Host-associated microbial communities from peat moss isolated from Minnesota, USA - S1T2_Fa - Sphagnum fallax MG | ecosystem: Host-associated > Plants > Peat moss > Unclassified | place: USA... | reverse complement strand
TACAGTCCTGCATAGCCCAGGATGCAAAGAATTTTCACTTACCAAACTGAATCCTGTCTCCAGCAAGTAGTGAACCAATTGGTCCTGCAGCTGAGGAAGACAATTTGTCCTTGCGAGCCATGGAGGGAACAGGCATCCCTGGGTCCAGAACCATGCTGCTGGGCTCCCCAATTGAAAGCTGCTGAGGTCTTGGTGCCTCAAAGCGCCCAGGCTTCATTGCTTCTTCAAGCTGAATCTGAGTCAAGCTCACAACCTGCCAAAGACTGACAAATTAGGACATCCAGGACTCAACATCCAAAAACAATCCTGCTTGGTTCCCATACTTGAATAGAGCCCCGAAGGCAGATCCACATACACCATTCCTTTACTTCAGGCACCTTGCAATGCAACATATCTCTTTCTTTTGAAATGTCCCATGTGAGTTGTGATATGAGATTATACCTGCTGACTAGAACGAGTTCCACCCCAAGCAAGTGATGCACCAGACATACCATCCTGAGGAAGGCTGCTGTCACAGTGCACTGGCAATGCACCCATCTCAGCATCACCTGATGACCTAAGTTCATACAGTAAAGGTGTAATGACAATCAGCACAAAACTGGCATATTGACCAATTAATTTGGAGCCTCACACTTTGCAACACTTCAGGGCTGTGTGTGATCCTAATATGAGGACAAACAAACTACTCTAGATCCAATGTCAGGGGAATGATGTTCCACTTGTTAACAGAAACATGCTGGTCGCACCCACTAAAAAGCAGTGCTTGGTTACCCATGTGCTTACAGCTGAACATTCATATTAGATATCCAGCTGCCCTACAGCACACCCAATCAATCATAGAGTGCATCACAGCTCTTAAGGGGACAACTGGATGCAGGGCCCTGCTTGGATGGTGTCCTATGCAATGAGGTCCTATGTGCCTCTGCCTCATTAAAAATGGTAGTCCACAAACTAGCATAGACTGATAAAGTAAGTTTAGTTATAAAGCTAGATTTCATCAAAAGATTTAAGTGCAGTGATGTTGAGTAACAGCTTACTTTAAAACCTTTGCCCATTTACCAGAAGATCCAGGCACTGGTGTACCGATAGGAGCAAGGGGAAGGGCTTGAGAATTTCCTGGCAATATTGGAAGCGTTGTAATTGCCACAGGAGGAGGTGTTCCTGGCTGCCCAACCTGTGAATTGCTGTTGACAATTTCATTCATTGTACTTGAAGGATAGACATCCGAAATCCTGCTGCTTGACTTGCTGCCATTCCCAGAAAGGGAAACAGAAGTTGCCTCTGATTGCTTTGCAAACTTTTCACTGAACCTCTGTTTCTGGGAAGCCTGCTCCTTTGCCTTTTGATAGTGTGAAGAATAGTTTAACAGCACACAAGTTCATCAGAATGCATCATATGGCTGAATGCAAGGACAAACTTTTTACTCTATGATTCCAAAATAGCCCAAACTAGACAGAGCATCAGTGTTTCCAGAAGTCTCAAAAACATTTCCAGCTTATTTCTGAATTTGTTACAGATGTTGAAAAGCTGTTGCACAAGATAGTAGAATAAAAACTAACAGCTTTGTGACAAATTACAAAACTGACCACATTCAAACCAATCATCCCATGGCCAGCTACACTGGTGCAATTGATGATAAAGTGTAACCAGTATTCCCTTGTAAGGCAGGGCCCTAAGCACAATAAGGAAAGTCAAAAGTTGACAACAATAAGAGATGTCTTCACGAGTACTGAGAATTTCTCCATACTTATTATTTAAATAAACCTCAAGAGAATTGAGAGATGACATGATAACAAGGTTATGGATATTTCAGAACTGACAAAATAGCAGCAATCACCAATCAGCACACATGAAAAAGAGGAAATGCAACCCTTAAGAGAAGAGAAAGAAGAGCAAGACACAACTGAGAATTGGCTTGGACAACAGCAACAGTCAAATGCATGTACAAGAACTTCAAGAGCAACAATTATGGTATTGACTATTGACCACGTACAGCACAACAATAAGAGACCACAATTAGTGACAAGAAAGCTGATTTGTCTACCTTCAAGTCCTTTGATTTGGCTTTGTTTTCCTTCGCCCTCTGATCACGCCTATCATTCAGCATCTGACGTTTTGACCGCACCTCAATGAAATCATCACTCAGTGCCTCCCCACCTGGCTCCTGAAAGACCTGGACTGAACCAGTGTTGAAGGGTAGGTTGACTGCTGATTCTGAGGAGTACTTTCCAAGAACCCCATCTCCAGGCTGAGTACAGTTCCCTGGAGGAACTAAGCTCCGCACACCAGTCTTCTGAAGAGGTTCACCACTGCTTGTCCGCTCCAGTTTCTGACCACTTTGCTGAGGGGACCTTGCCTCTGTTGTCACTTTTGAAGTCTGGTTTGACTCTTCTGCACAACTTCTCTCTTGTGCTTGCACTCCTGTAATCCTGAACCTCTCTCTACCATTGATGCCACTGACTGTGCAAAATATAGGTTCACTGGATCCTGCTGCAGATACTGCCTGCTTAAAAATAGGTTTACCATCAGAGGAAGCATTCTCAACAGCCCCAACAGAGACCCTGGCTCTCTGATCAGACCTACGGAAACTGTTTCGGCGACTTGGTCGTGTGCGAACTACAACTCCATCAGCACCTGCATGTTGAGTTAAGCCACCAATAGAGGTGCTATTATTATCAAGAGATCCTTCGGTGATACTCCGGACATGATCCTGTCCAAGCATCCCTCCCCCATGCACTCCACTTCCTCCACCTCTTGTCCCAATGGACTTCTGCCAGAAATTTTCAGAACTGAGGGAATGTTCTGATAACATTCCATCTCCTTTGGGTCCTGTGGGTCCCATAGCAGCCCTGCCAGGTGAAGAAACCTCATTGTTCTTCAAGGCTGAGACTACCTCTCTGGGTCTAGTTCTAGAGTGAGATAAGCTTGCTTTCCTGGGATTAGAGACTGAGACCTTGCAAGAAACACCAGTGTCTACAGATTTTCTCTCAAGAGCCTCAAGGAGAGGACCAGGTTTTCCAGAAATTGAGCTTTTCTCACTTGCTTCCAATTCAACTGATGTTCTACTGACACCAGCTGCAAACTGGTCCGTCTGTTTCATCAGCAGAGACATTGGTTGTACCAAGAGAAAATCACTGCCTTGCATTGAGGGATTCTGGATCTGCAGTTCAGCTGATGCATCATGCTGCTCAATGGAAGAGCCCTGACTGTCACGGCAAAGTTCCACTGTTGAAGGTGAAGCCACCTGCCTAACCAATGGCAGGTGTTGAGAGATAGCAACAGTCTGTCTCAGCTGCCCAAATTGGAATGTCAATGGCTGAACAGCAGGTATATGCATGAGTTGCTGTGGCCCAGTCTGGGGCAGCATATGGAGGGGTGTCTGGATGGACCCAATTTGAATGGCAGGCACTGATCCCTGCATCAAAGAAGAGCCTGGAAGAAGCCCAAATTGCAGTGGTGCAGGAACTGCAGATAATATCTGCAAGCCAGGCAGTGGGGAGGAAACCGGAGCAAAGTCTGGTTGCAGGCTGTCAATAGCTACATATGAGACAGGTTGTTGATACGGTGAAGGAGAAGAGTGCCTAATAATAGATCCATTAGACTCCCCAGTTGACACTGACACCTTTGTTGTTAAGCTCTGTGCTTGGGTACCCTCCTGCAGCTGCAGCATCTCCATAGCTTCCATTCTCTGCCAGTAGTAAAAATGGACACAGATTCTACACCATTAGACCTGAGAATGATGGTACTGGTTTAGGGTTTAGGGTTTGGTGTAACGTAACACTGATTACAAACATAGTACAGTTGATACACCCTTGTGTGCAGGCCAACATCATCTTCATGACCAGACAAGATCCCAAGAGAGCTAGCACTCCATATATATATATATAGAGCACCAATTTCTCCTTGCTGTCCTTCCCTACTACTTCATCCTTCCTGGTTGTGAAGCTGCCTAGCCCAGTGAAACTCAGTAACATCAACATAGACCTTACACAAAGTTTCCCCAAAGTCACCTGCAGGGCAACCTACCTCTGATTGCCCTTCTAGCTCAGGTTGTGAAGAATGCTTGGTGAAGACTTCTTCACTCCTGACATCATGGTCATTTAACCCATTTTCGATCAGTTTCTCATGCACAATCACAGTAGATTGTCCTTCACTCTCTCTCTTGTGCACAGCTTCATGATTTTCAAAATCAGCCCTCAGATCTTGTTCAGGAAGACCCCTATCCTCTTCCTCCTCTGCATAATCACCTGAAAACACAAGTCATGGACTCAATAGGATCAGAGGGCTGCCAAACAACAGTCCATTGGATTATTCTTACAAATCCAGCAAATTCTTAGAGCAAGTCCCTTAATTGTATAATTGACATAGAGCTGCAAATTGCAATGATCTGGACTCCCAGCTTCCACTTCTCAAGTCCTGACTTGATTGACAAAGCACCTTACATCTCTAATGGGGAAGTAATAGTTATACAATCAAGGGTTGGCAACTCCGAAAAGAAATTTGGTTGGGATACCTCCATCGTTGCCATTGTCATCTTCATCTTCTTCATTCTCATCATAGCCTTCATACCCTTCTTCATCGCCTTCTTGACCATTGTCGTCCTCTTCCTCCTATTCCAAGAGAATTAGAAAAACCCCATATACAGCTCAGAATCTCATGATGCTAGGCTCTCAACTCAGCCTACTGAAGTAACTTCTTTATGGTCTCTGGCACCACCAACTAAATAAAATAGACTGGCAATGAAAGATTGAGAAAGAGGTACATCATCCCCTAATATAGAAACAACCTGGATTTGAATGACACCTATTTCGGTTCTAACTTGGGCATTAGAAGTGAAGTTCACAGAGTGAAAACATAGCTTACTCACATCAGTCACAACCTCTTCTTTGCCAAACTCTTTGTCCTCCCCTAGCACATCTGGGTCTTTCTTATCAAGATCCTCCTCAATAGTTGAGACAGTCAGATTGTTCTCCTCCCACTTATCTTCAGACAACATCTGAGTGCTCAGAAGCACTGGGTCTTCAGATGAAGAACTGTGTATTTCGTGTGAAGAGGATTCTGGTAGTTCTTTCACTTCCTTGAGTGGGGACCCTTGAACTTGAGTAAACAAGTGCTGTGGCCTGAGAGGTTGAGACAAGGGTTTCTGCCACTCCCTCCTCGGTTGACTTGAATCCACCCTCTGTGGGATCAACATCTCATCCTGTGAAACATCAGCATGCTTTCTAGCAACAATAAGATTCTCAATTTCTTGACCTTTTAAGACCTCTTGACTCTGCTGTTTGTCCACAGCAATCTCTTGCTGCTGTGGCACATATTCAATGTCAGTTTTCACCTCAGATTGTTGTGGTAAAGGTGAAGCCCTTGGAGGTGCTGAAGGCTCCAACAATTTTTGAGGAAGCCGCTGTGGAATCAGTTGTAGAGGTGGAGGGGGAACACGAGGTTGCTTGGCTAAGGAATGCCGTAAACGCCCATAAGGAGGAGGCTCCACCATATCAGAACCTTGAGTATAAGATGGTGTCTGGGGTGGGGAAGCAAATGACCCTGATATGTCTCTTCCAGCCCTCCAACTATCACGGTCTCTGCTCCAGCGAGAATCACCCTCTCTTTCCCAAGAGCTCTGAAAAACCCTCTCATCACTACCCACACTGGTTGACAGGGAAGCCAAACGCTTGTTTGACAAGCCTGGTTCTTCAGTTACCCACTGATGTTCAGCCGATTGTGGATCACTCTCTTTTTTGTAGGTCTCTCCAGGTCCCCCTTCAAAAGGAAAACTGACACTATTTATGCCCCTCATGTAGAAACTGTCTCCTCTATCATCATAGCTTCTGGCCTTATGGAGACTATCACTTGGCATGGAAGCCTGCAACTCACTGCTTTTGTGCCGTCCAATAGAAGGAAAGTTTCGGACTGGAACAGGCTCGTTGCCATTACCTGTAGTATGTTCTCTTCTCCATGGAAGAGAAGGTCTTCGAGATGATTCAGAGACAGTACTGATATGCCCTCTATATGGAGGAACATTGATACCTGAGACTTGAGGACTTGTCTGCAGCTCATGAGAGCTGAAAGATGTCTTCGGAAAAGAGCCCTGAGGCAGAGATGGAGAAGTAACTGTGCGAGAAGGGAATGGTGGTACTTGGTCATCACCATCTTGGCCAGCTCCAGTACTGCTGTCAACCAATCTCTCTTCTCCCTTCCTCTCTACTTCCTCCTCAACAGGAAGTTCATGTTTCTCCTGTACTTGTTGTAGTGAAACCAACCTTTCCTCCTGACGCAGCCTGGTGAATCATACCACCACATTGCAATTCCAAGTGCCCCTCAAAACAAAATCCAGCTGCAGCAATACACTATCCAAAATACAACATAAAGAAAACATGAATGAAGCACTACACAAAATCATGGCAGCACATCAATTTGAAATACACTCTTCAGGAATCCACCATCTTCTAGCAGCAAAATACTTGGCATTGCCAAGACCCTAAAGAGACTGTACCTAGATTCTTCCTCCTCCTTCAACTTCTCTGCTTCACGTCTTGCTATTCGCTCTTCCAGCTCCAACAACTTCTGCCGAGCATTCTCCTTCCGCCGTTCTTCCTCCAGCCGCACTTGCCGCTTCTTATCCTCCCACAGCTTTCGTTCATCCTCCATCTTCTGTGCTGCCTCCAAGGCTTCCTCTTCAGCTCTCTTAGCTGCTTCCTTGGCCTCCTCCTCCAATTTTGCCTGATGCATTGCACAATCAACTCAACAATGCAATATTCAAGACTTACACAAATAATACCTGTCAATGCTCAAGAATATCACATGAAAACTCCTTCTGATGATCACACGAGTTGGAGCTTAAACACCAAAGATGCCACAAAGGTACCTGTGCCAACAGCACACATAACACCAGAGTAAGCTAAGAAAACTACATCAGTCACAAACCTTCCTCTCTATTTCCTCTCTGGCAAGCTTGGCATGCTCCTCCAGTTCTTTCTGTGCAATCTCTACTGCCCTCTCCTTCTCTTTGATCTTCCTCTCCCGATCCTGCTCCTGAGCTTTCTGCACCCTCTCAAGCTCAGCTTCAAATGCCTCCCTCTCTGAATCACGAATTTCACTGTCCTTGACTTCCACTCTCCTTTTCCGAAACACCTTTGTCTCCAGCCCAGAAATTGAACTCAAAGGGGGCTCAATGCCCACCCCAGCTGCAGGAGAGAAACTGTCCAAGCCATGAATTCCACCAAAGTCCACATGATAACCTCCATAAGTACTATTCTCCCTTCCAAAATTCATCTGAGACTCCCATACTGGTGTCCTTCTAGCCAAAAAACTACCAGGCTTGCTAGAATCCGATCCTTCTGATCGTCCTCCATCTCCTAAAGACCCATATCCCCCTTCATGATCTCCCCCTTGTCGACGCATGCTTTCTCTTCCAAGAAAACCCTCTCTGTTGGATGCACTTTCCAAACTAAGGCTAACATCCATGTTGAACCCTTCCTCTCGATTGAGCCAGCGATCCTTATTTGGATTTTCCATCCTGCCGTGAAAGCTCTCTCTGCCACCAGTGCCGAGTCGCCCATACCCTCCATCTTTCTCCCCCCTATGACCTGCCCGAAAAAATCCACCCTGCCCATTCGACCCAGAATCCCTACTAGAGCCACCTCCCCAGTTACGATTTCCAGCTTCCCTTATGCCATTATTGTCATGGCCAATTCTGCCATCCCTGTTGCTAGAATTATTCACACTCACACTATCTCGATCACCACCAACAGTGGTGTGTCTCTGGTCATTATCCCAGCTAGGAGAAGCAGCACGTCCTAATGCAAAAGAGGGTTGGGTTTTTCTGTGGGATGGGGGCCAGGCAAGTCCAAATTGATCACGACCACTACGGATTGGGTGTTGAAGGTGGCCTTCTTGGTTTGAGTGCTCAGGATAACCTCCATGTCCTTGAGGGCGGAACACAGGGATGGAGTCTCTCTCATCATCTGTCCAGTTTGAGTGTTGCCGCGGGTGACTTGCAGGAGATGCATCTACCATTAATGTGGCAGATTGAGCTGAAGGACCAGGGTGAGAAGAACTTTGCCGCTCTGATGATGGTGACACTTGATCAGCATGCACTGGAGGCTGTTGTGTCTTAGTTTGCTGTAACACCCCTGGTTGTGCAGGCTGAAGCTGTGGACCTGCAATCACTTCAATGCTTAACACACTACCATAATGGCACACTATGACTACATTCATCAACCAGAAGATGGTTCTACAAAAGCAATGAAACAGAAGAGAAGCCAAAAAGACACATCTATGAGATCGCAGAAAATTCTCCACAATAACACTTTGAAGGTAACACAACAATCAGTGCAGTCATGACCTCATGAGAGTCAATCACAAAGTGTCAGACCATCACCTTCATCAAGAATAGCAGTGACAAGCTGCCATGACTACCCGATGACTTCATCCACTCAGAACAGTGGTTGTTGAAGAAGTACATAATGATCAGCCCAAAAAATTTAAGGGAAGTTAAATAATATTCAAAAAACCCACATCCTGAATTTCTCTGGCATTTCCACAACCAATGGGAAGACTCAAGTCATGTTAGCTAGCACTTAAGAGACACAGCTAATTAAAAAAGTCAATACCATCCTTATTGAAACTGCAACAGGCTTGTGAGCATAAGCTTCATTTCTAGCTCATCCTGTGCAAGCAAGCATCTAAGCCTAAGGCATAGAGAGGCCTACATAGATGGTGGTGGTTGCGGCCTCCTGCACCCTGAACATATCCTTTAAGCACACCACTTGACTATGTGGATGCAGAATATCTGCTAAAAAGCCAAAAAATGACAGAGCCGATAACAAAGGAACCAAGCAACAACAATAGATCACTGGGTTCTGCAAAGAGCATTGAAGGATAGGGGTTAAGTGATCCTCAACTACCAATTCTCTCCTTCACAATCAATGAAGATGCATTGATTCTTCAGCGAGAGAACAACATCCTGGCATAAGAACTTCACTTCAACAAAATTATTGTGCGAAACTCAATAATGAAGTGCAGTTCCTCCAGCAAATCAGACAACAGTAATTGACCCTTCAGCTTCTTTGAAATCAAGTTGTTTCATTTCTCATGCCTGGAAAGAAACACACTCACCATCAAAAAGGGATGCCGAGGCAACTTCAGTCTTTAATGACTGTTGTTGCTCTGAGAGCTGCTGCAAGCACCGCTGCTGATCCTTGATTTCTTGCTGCTTCTCCTGCTGCTTTTGTCTCATCTCCTTCTGCCGTTGTTGGGGAGCAGCTGGTTGTGGTGGAAGAGCTGCTTGTAAAGTGGGAAAATCCTCCCCTCGCAGCACTACAGCCTTCTCAATTCCAGAAATTTTGGCAGTGGAAGCAGAAGGACTCAATTGCTGTGAGTGGACCCGAGGTGGTGTGTAGACTCCAGGTTTCACAGCACTTGCTGCTCCTTGGCTGGGCACCACATTGGTCACTTGGTTTGGCACAGGCCATTGGTCACCACTGAAAGTAGATGGTGCTGGCCCCCATGTCAATCCAACCCTAGATCCTGATGATAATCTTCCAACACCTGCCAAAATAGAGAGTTACTTGCCATCAGGAATACCTTGTACTATTTTGACTGGATGAGTGAAGGCTGCAAAATGGCCTTTCAAGCATGACGATTCAACTTCACACCACTAGCCTGCAGTGTGTCACTCATGACAAATTGTCAGGTGTTAAGCTGAAAAACCTAAATCAAACTGCCATAGATAGAGAAATGTGTATCAATGAGGTTGCAGAGAAAACTCCATGACCACAATTTGAACCTGACCATTCTAACAGTTCCAGCAACACCAAAACTGAATTGACAAGAACAACAATGGTCTTAACCTTATGAGCATCAGTCACAAAGTGTTAGACCATCACCTGCATCATTATAGCACTGACTAGGTGCCATAAGACTCCCCACTGATTTCATCAGCTTCCAATGATGGGTGTAGTTATGTGGATGGCAATCCACCAAAAACCTTAGGCAAACATTTTCTACAGACAATCTACATGATGAGTTTCTGGCACATTTCCAAAAGCAATGGGAAGTTTCAGTCATAATGTAGTCACATAGATGCATATGTAGACAATGCATATATTCTGCTGTCTAGACCTACTCTTGACCTGAAAACCCTCAGGCTACAGTTTGTGGTGCACAACATAGATGTGCTACTATGAAATGACTAGTGATTTCTGACCAGTTCAAGAGAAAACAATGGAAACCTCACACAGAATCCTTTGAGAAAAGCCCTATTGAAACTCTTCCGGGCTTCCCCATAAAATGCCAGTGTAGAAAGAACAGGGAGAGGCTTGAGAGCTTCTCCACAACAAAGTCAAGAAGTTTATGTGTTTGGAAAATGACATCCATACTCCACCATTCAAATGTTGAGGAACATAACCAGACTCCAGCACATTGCTTAGTTCTCTGTTCTTGCAATGCTGATCAAGACCTTAATTGCAGGGTGCCTCCAAGCCCATTCAAAGTAACCAGCTTCAGTTTTACAAATCTAATTGCTGTTAATGATGATCGGAGAAGAAGAAATTTGGACAGATATGCTGAGCATGAGTATTATTATCCGGTGTCCCAAAAGCTCGTTATTTGTCTACAACACCCGCAGACAGAGTTGTGGGGGAGGGGAGGCGGGGGCAAACTAAGAGGGGCTGCATACCAGTACTCTCAAGAAAGGTCGATGCAGCAGGCACCACAGTCTCCTCTTCATGCTGTGTCTTTGTCCATCCTGAAGACCCAGTAGCGCCAACAAGTGTGATGGTGGGATCGTTCCCTGCATGCTCTCTTCTCAAAGAAGGAAGATTCACAGGGCCAGGTACTATGACCTTACTACCTTTCTGTACCGCCGTCCCAGGCGGCTGTGGCTTAGTAGGACGCGTGAGAAGCAGCATTCCTCCATGGGTCGAAGAGGACCTAGAGCGGGTTGCAGCAGATCCCGACACCGTTCCCCCTGAATACATGCTGTTAGGGGGTGACACAACCGCCGGCCTTCCATAGCTCCTGTTCAGATTCACAGATGCAAACTTGGTATTGCTATTGGAGGCCCGCGCCATGGATGGTGCTTCTGCACTCCCTTCCCTATATAAACTAAGCCTATATTCCCCCCCTCTTGCAAAATCTTCGTCCTCAAAAACCCTGGCCTTCCTTGTGATCTCTCTCTCTCAAACGTATGATCTCCTCAATTCCCTCTTCAAAAGCTTTATGTTCCCTCGCCGACTCTGTTCTTTCCCAAACCCTAAAAATCTTGAACCAATCTTTTTTTTTGGTGGGTATTTCAAATCCGAACTTGTTCTTCCGGTACAGATCTCCTCCTCCTTCCTTCCTTCTTTCTTTCTTTCTTTCCTCTTCCTTCTCCAGCACTTTGAGTAGAGAATCCCCAGCCTTTTTTTGCCCTTTTTTCGGCCTCCAAAACTTTGGCTGTCTGAAGCAAAAATCTTTCGACAAAAAGACTCTCATCCACAAACCCTAACTTATTATTGCTGCTCAGGCCCCTCCTGCCTGCCCTCCCTCCTCCGTTTCTCAACTCTCTCCAACTACCCTATTCAGTTTTTC
>Ga0116226_10005239_pt1 | contig 11569 bp, 3 predicted proteins | sample S1TSphfallax_FD_89692 | JGI IMG/M metagenome (GOLD analysis project Ga0116226, IMG submission 89692) | Host-associated microbial communities from peat moss isolated from Minnesota, USA - S1T2_Fa - Sphagnum fallax MG | ecosystem: Host-associated > Plants > Peat moss > Unclassified | place: USA... | reverse complement strand
ATATATTTTTGATTCAATTTTGGTATAGAACCTTGGTTCTCAATTTTCTTGAAAATTTGAAAAAAATCGCCTTTCTAATTGTTGGTTTGAGAAACTAAATTTTTCATGAAAACTATCAATTCTTTGATTTTTTTGAAATAGTCAAAATTGATCGTTCATTGATTCTAAATTTCATTTTACAGAATTAGAATCGTTGGTTGTTTAAAAAATCAAACAACCACACTACATAGTGGTTACTTGGTTTGGAGGGTTCTAGAACTAGAGTCAAAATAAATTTTTTTTGTAGAATTGTATTCCTTGTTTCATTTATGTATGGAACTAGGATTGGAACCAAGGTTTTTGAAAAAAAATAAAATAAATAAATTAAAAAAGGCTAGAACTAAGGTTGTGGAGTAGATTAGAACTTGGCCTGTCAATTCTAGTTCAAGTTATTTGGAACTAGGTTTGATTTTCAAAATAAAAATAGAATTGAAACTGATTTTCTTTTGGTGTGAAGAACCAAACTTGAAACCAAATTATCCTTTTCATTTATGTGTGAAACCGTTCTACTTTATTTTTAAGGCTTTGAAACCGCCAAAAATTCTTCATCAAAATAAAAAACCACCCAACATTGGTTCTTACATTTACTCCATAAAAGGAGCAAACTTTACACCTACAAGTGTATAAGAGCATTTCCAATGTCACCTCTCCTTCGAAGTTTTAATAGTTCCAGCATATAAGATAAAAGTTCCCCCACCCCACACATAAACATGAATTTTCCGCAATATTTTACTATAACACCATTTAAATATTAACATTTGAGCCAATCATCATGACTAGCCAATTGCTAATATTGCATATGTGAAAAGGCACAATTTTTAATGCAAAAGTTTGGTGCCATAGTATATTTTCACCCAAGCATAAAAACATTCACCAAGTTTTGATGGTAAGTGCCATGTTTAAAAATCACAAAAAGGTCAAAATGGATGTGGAAAAGGTGGAATCGATTTCCATATTAGGGAAATTCATGAATTTGCATCCTACCAACAATGTATCAAACATTTGTGTATCGCTCCATGATCATGAATAGATTGTATTGTTATTGCCCCAAGCTAATGGACATGCATGTGTCGATTTTGGGTGCACCCATCCAATTGATGGGTTGTTTTGAAATCTACTCATCTACTTGATGGGTTTCTTCTCAAAATATGAATGTTGGGTAATTGATTCAATCATGCTTCTATATCTTTTTCTTTTTTTGGGGTTGTTGCTTGCCTTTTTGTACCATGGGGTTTTATATCACTATGAAATGTAAAAAACAATTCACATGACTGATTTTTTAAATGAAACTTGTTTGATAAATATACAAATATTTAAATTCAATTTCTTTAAATCTTATTAAAATGAAATTCTTAAAAAGATTATTTGAAAGATTATGCAAGAATTAATTAAAATAAAAGATGTCAATTTAAATTTAAATGTAAAAGTCATTTTTTGAGATATAAATGTTTAAAAGTAATTTGGTGTTACTTTAAAACTTCAATAATGTTTTGATGAAGATTTAATAATAAAAAAGCATAATGAAATTCATTTTTAATTGATTAATTTGTTTGTATTGTTGTTGCCTTTTATTATTGCCTTAAGATAATAGACATGCATGTATGATTTTAGGTTTTACCAACATGTATGGGACAAACACAACTAATTATCTTAATAGTTATGGCAAAATCGTGGAGCATAGGTGTCCCATGTCATGACCATGATGCATTTTTTAGGGTTCAAAGGTGGCTAAGGTTTTGTAGTTCTTAGTTCATTTTCTTTGCAAACTAATTCTATTGTTGTAACAACATTTCATCTTTAAGATTTGGGTGAGGAATTTTGTTTGCAAATTGAGTGTTTTTTTGTGATGTTTATTTCATTTTTTGTTGGACAGATGTTTGTAGTTTTTTACATGTTAAAAAATTTAGGAAAAAGGAAAAAAAAGAAATGGTGTTTTGTAGAGAGGAGGATCAAGGAAACAACTCTTGAACACCCCTTCTTTTTCCCTCTCCCTCCCTTTCTTTCTTTCCTTACTCTCCCTATGCGTTTCTTTTCCTCAACAACAATTTCAAGCAAGAGCAATTTCAACATTCACTTTACTCTTGAAAGTTAAACAACAATAAATATGTGAAGGTGAGTGATGTTTCTAGTAGGATGTTGTCACATTCATTGTTGGTTTTGTTAAAGCAATTTCATTGTTAAATATGTAAGATCATCCATCATCTTGAAGGTATTAGCCAAAGTGGTTACAACTATACTTTAAAAAATAAGTGCAACTTGAACGTAAGATATTGCATTTCTTACTCCTTCGGAGTAAGTGACTTGAATGACAAACTAGAAACATTTGTTTGTCATTGTGAAATTTTCATGAACTTCAAATTCCACCCAAAAAATGCATTTGGGTAATCTACATTTTGTGCATAGTTCACATTGTGCATAGGGTACCCAACTTGAATTCAAGTTCACACCCATGATGAAAGAAATTAAAAAAAAGGCCATGATACAATGTATGACAAGTGAAGTTCAATTTTGTTATGTTTGTTTAAAGTGCATTTGCATATGTGCTTTTTCACAACTTGAAATATCAATTCATGCTATTGGAACTAATGATCAAATAGAAGGTGGTAACAAGTTATGTGATTTCCTACAACAATCAAATCAAAGAAAAAATTGTGATAACAAAATGTATTGTAAGATTTTCCTTGTTCCTCCCCTACATATTAGTTACAATTTGTGAACTTGGTTATTTGTTACATGTTAACACATGCATTGAAAATTTTGAAAGTTTGTTATTTCTTTATATTAATGATTTTTGTTTTAGGTTTTTATTGTATTGATGTAATTGTATCTATGTATTAGAAAATTAATGCATTGCAATCCATTAGATTGATGTTGAAAAGCTTCTTATGTTCAATTGTGTGGCATATATTTTGATAATTTCCATTGTGTGGACTTATTTTGAATCTCTTTTGCTTAAAAACCTTATGGTACACTTGCAAAGTTCATAAAAATGTGATTTTAACATTAATAAATTATATTGAATAAAGGTATAATGGGTATATATTTTTAAATTCTTTTATTCACTTTCAAAATTCAAAAACTTATCTTTAAGAATGGTTAAGTTAATAATGTTGTACCCTAGGATTTCAAATCGTACTGAAATCAAATGAAACAAAACAACTCAAAAGAAGAAGAAAACAAACATAATTTTGACATGTGAGTGGACATTTATAGATCACATAGTGTTTTATGAAATTTTGTGGGTTTGGACTAAATGAAAACATGGCAATATTATACAAAAAAATATAGTTGTGGTACATCCAAAAGGCATTTAATCATTTAAAATCAACTTTTAGATCAATAGTGCATTATTCACAACATTTTATATTCAATTTATGGACCATTTTTTCTTTCAAAATATGTAGTTTGTGAATTATTTTCCAATTTTTTGTAAGGTTTCCATGTTAGTTAAAAAGTTCAATTTTGAGCATCAATATTAAAATGTCAATGTATTAATGTTACAATGTATCAATGTTTGAACATCTAGTGTTTGAACAATAAATTATGCAATACATTTTATGCTTAATTTTATTTCTATTTAGTTTCTTTTAATCTATTAAGTTGTATTGCATCAATGTATCAATTTAAACAATGTAATATGTTGCACACCAAATTATAGTACATCACCACAAATGCAACATTTTAAGTCTACAAATTTATTCATCTTGTATTGAATTTATGAGTATAGATCTTGAGGGAATGCTAAAGTGGCACATTTGCGCCTTTAGAACATTAAAATAAATAAATCAGAAGTTCATCAAGGAACATGAAATGAATTAGGATAAAAAAAACTTGTGGTTATTTGTATAAGGCAATTTAATGGTTGACATGTCCAACTTACGGTGGATGTAATTATTCCTCCCAATACATTGGAGTTTTTTAATAATTAAACTTCAATTTTAGTGAAATTTGATATTGTTCATGGAGTTTGACAATAAAGTATTTGATGTAATTCACATTTCATGTCCAATAATGGCTTGTATTTGTGTACAATGTGGGATTCTATTTGTCATCCATTAATATATTGAAATTCCCTTCATGATATCATTAATTGAGTTTTTGATGATCAAGGCAATACATTGAGGTCTAACTCTTAGAGTTAACTAATTCAATATTACAATGTATAGTGGCATATTTTTTTGTAAAATATATTCTTCAAATTAAAAAAACTTTCTAGTTGATTTTGCAAATCATCGACTTCTTATACTTTCATATGCAATTAGCTACATCATACATTTTGAAATGTCATATATCAAAGGTATTACAATAAAATGTTTATGTTTAATGTAATACATCAATATATCAGTGCATCGATACATTAATGTATTAATATGTCATTATATTAGTGTATTAGTGCATCAATGTATCCAGGAATTTTTGGGTGATACCCATTGTTTAAATGTTTCATTACACAATGTGGGAAATTAAAATGAACATGGATAACACAACTTGGAATATTGGGTTTTAAGGAGATTAAATTTTTAAAAATGGTAATTAAATTTGATTTTTTAAACAAGATTCCATTATGATGATGTTTTTTGAAAAATATGATGACTACATATCAATATGATGTTTCGTTGAATAATTTCAAATTTCAAAAAATGAAAATGGTAAATATTAACTATCTACATTCAAAAAGTAGTGATAAACATATATTATGCAATTTTTCATATGTAGTTATTAGTTATCAAGTGTGGAATATTCATAATACATTGAATGTATTGTTCACATTATGTGCTACTACCATATTGTTGTTTTTCGATTAAATTGAAAACTATTTTATCCTACCCGTAAACTTGGAAACATGATAGCTTCTTGTCCATGTATTTTTTATCAAATTTTGTCTTGTCATGTCTAAACACATGTGCATGTCAACTTTCAACTAAATAAAAATTTTGTGTATTAAGAAAAATCCTTAATGTATCAAAAAAAAATTGTGTAAAAAAAATCATAGCAAATAACAATTGGTTATTGTTGAAAAATGGCAAGAAACATAAACTAGTTGCTAGATTTTGGTATGTAACCATATATTTGTCGTGTGTGAAAAAGTGGTGATACATAAATAATATTGTTCACATAAAATGAATATTTTATTGGTATTTTTCTATACATTAATGACTACCTTATAGTAACCATAGATTTGGAAACATAATAACCTCTTACATCCATGTATTTTGAAAAAAATCCCACCCACAATATGTTTAAGCATGCACAATACCTGTCATTTGAAAAAATCATCAATGTACAAAAAAAACTTATTAATATATGAAAAAAAAAATTGTATAAAAAACACATGGAAAATAATAAATATTGGTTATAGTTGAAAAGTGGTGGGAAATAGACTAGATGTCAAATTCTGATATGCAATCATCAATTTGTCACATGTCGAAAATAAATGATGATATATGGAACATATTGGTCACAAATGTGTCGATAATGTACTGTTATTTTTTGATACATTGACAATTATTTTATAGTAACCATAGACATAGAAATGTGGCAACCTTTGGTCCATGTATTTTTTTAAAAATTCCCCCTTGTTACAATTAGACCTGCACAACAACTTTATTCAAAAAAATAAAAATGTATGAAAAAATCCTTAATGTATAAAAAAACACATGGCAAATAAAGATTGGTTATAATTGAAAAGTAAGAAATGAATTAGGTGACAATTTTTTATATGCAACCATTGATTTGTCATGTGTGAAAACATAATCATACATGAAATGTATTGATGACACATGTGAATAATGTATTAATATTTTTTTGTACATTAACAACTATTTTATAATAACCATAGACATAAAAATGTGGCAACCACTTATTCATGTATTTTGAAAAAAAATTCTACCCTTGCTATGTCTAGACATGCATGGTAGCTTTCAATTGAAAAAATCCTTAGTGTATAAACTAATCGTCAATCTATTAACAAACATGTGGCAAATAACAATTGGAACTTGATATTTGAAAAGTGGTGGGAAAAATATGTTAGATGTCACTTTGAAAAATACCAATGTATCATTCGCTCATGAATAATGTATTGGTATTTTTGGATACATTAGTAACCACCCTACAATAATTATTAGAGACACAAAAAAAATTAAGACAAGAGGATTTCCTAACCAATATGAAAAGAAGGTAGTGCTAGTTCCAAATCTAGATCTTGAAACAAGAAAAAACAAGAACAAGAACATGACACATGCAAAATAAAAATCCAATAAGATTTTATTGCAAGAAAGATACCAAGAAATTAAACAAGGTTGTGACAAAAAAAAAACCCAAAATTGGTGTTAAACAAATTAAAGGTAATGGGGATTTTTACTTTTATTTATACCCATTGGGTACTTCATTCAAAAACTTCCAACCCACATGTAGGCCATGTTCACCCATTTGTGAACTATGAGTGAACTAATATTCAATTACAAATTAACTAATAGTTAATTGGAAGTGAATTACGATTTAAATAAGACTAAATTAAAGTTAATTGGAAATGAACTAGAAGTGAACTAAAACTTAGTTGAAAGTTAACTAAGAGTTAAGTACAAGTTTAATACAAATCATGGATGAACATTCATGTGGATGAATTCCATGGCATTAACACTATGATAATAATCATAAACCCAAAAATATGGAAGACTTTTGCCCATATATTATTGAAAAATTTCATGCCTTTACTTACAAAATATGTATGTGTCATGGATTGATGATGATAACACAACATAATGCATCAATACAATATATTTTGATACACTAAAACATAAAATGAAAATGCTACCTATTGTGTAGAATATTTATCACCAAGTGAAAAATATTTTTATTAGTGATTTCATTGTTTTCCCTCACATGCACATATTTTCAACCTAAGGCAACTTCAAAAAGGTACAAATCTAGGTGCTTGGTAGGCACATGACATCAAAACTTGGCATTCATTTTATGCTAGGGCAATTTTCACACTATTGTATTAGCATTCTTCATCTTGAAATGTTTTAAAAGTCTTTTTTTTCCCTAGGGGGAGTTTCATGGATATAAGGGGCCCTTCAAATACGCTAGGAATGTTTTTTGAGTGTTTTATGGGTATAAAAAGAATCCCATTTAATTTTATGAATTTTTTTTCTAAAACATTGGATATTTAATTTTTAAAATCGTTTTCAGGTTGTTCAGTTTTTAAGGTGGTTTAATGGTGAGCAAAACACATGAACTTGGCCATAAAAGAAATAGTTGTGTGTAAAAAAAATTTCTTTTAACAATCACAGTAACCAAATGTGTCTTTTCCAATGATGAAGCCAAATTTTAGAACTAGAAGCCAACATTTATGATAGGCTCCTCAAATGTTTTGCCTATGGAAATATACCTTTGAATTCAACCTTGTGTGACCATTACTATTATGAATTAATAGGTCACTAAGAACTTGTTTCATCTTTTCAAAATTTAATCAATTGTCAATAGTTAAACCCTACCAAATGGAAAATGTTATGAGCATGGGACTTCAATCCATTTTTAAATTAAAAAATTGTGAAGATGATATGGATACTTAAGTTTTTTTCATGTGGATTGCATCCATAGAAAAGGCTTAACAATTGTGTAAAATATTTGTTTCAATTGGCCATTTAAAGAATGTTGGTATAATAGGGGCAAACATTGTCTTTTGTTTCTCCATGTTTGATAGCTAATAACATCTCCATTGTAGTACCTTGAACACATGTTCAATGGTTTCATGGTGGTACAATAGGAAGAAGCTGCCATTATAATGGTCCACCACAACACGTGCATCATAAAAGAAAAACCAATAACAATCTCCTTCATTAATGAAACCTCTTTGGACCAAAGACCAAACACAAAGTAACATTGTCACCAAAAGGTCATGTATCATTTTGTCAACATTTTGTGTGGAACCATGTCAATTGCAAGGGGGCACATAATAATCACAAAATGCAACAAAAGTAAAATGACCTACACTATTGTGCATGTGTGGCTCCTATCTAAAATGTGACTTTACTAAAGTTAAAACTATGGCAAATTGAAGGTGTTGTGTAAAGCACACAAAGGTTATGGTTATACCACACATGAAACTTGAATCACACCAAGGTCCTATTTAAATCATGAACATGTGTGCGTTACATTAGGGTGTCACTTGAAATATTACATTAAGGTGTTGCAAGAATATCATGAATTATATTAAGGTGCTCATGGATCACATTAAGGTGTTCCTTGAATTGTATTAAAACACACTCTTTGAACTGTATCGGATTTCTCAATTGTTCAATATTGGAACATTTGTTCTACTAGGACATTAAGAAGAAAGGTCAATTTTGGGCTTAAATTGCCTAATGGTTACAAAAATAAGTTACATGTCATTAACCCATTATGGGACGAGCCTCCATTTTGTATGTGTGGTGAGCCATGAAATTGTTCCATGACAATCAAATAGTGCCATTGAGAATAAAACACTTAAAAACATCTAAAGCACCAAGATCCCTTAGGTTGAATAAGAATGTGAAACCTTCATGAATTTCAAGCATTTTTATGTTAAATTAAAAAATTAATTCAACAAATTTGTAAATTTCATATGTTCAAATAAAGGTGAAAAATATAGTTAATAACGTTTTTCAAATATTTGTAAAAAAATAGTATTGATTAACAATTTGCATAGACAATTATTTTTAATAAGAATGAATTGACTGAGTGGAATAATAAAACAATTAAAAAAAATTAGGAGTTTAATTATTGTTAATGTTCAAATCCTAACTCATCTTTAACTCAAGGTAATCATCACTATTAATTATCTTACTAATATTTCACTTGCTAAAGAAAACAACATAATAATGATTCCAAAAACTCTTCAATAACCAACTAGATACCAAACACCTTCAAATCATTAGTTTTGATTTTTTGTTCACATAAACATTCAAACACCTAGATGGTACTTTAAAAGCCAATAAATATTGTGTGTGTTTTTGACATATCACCACTAAATGATATATATATAACATAATTTATTCATATCTAAATATGTCAATTTTCAAGTGCATTAGATGATTTTTTCCTCAACAACCAATGGACCACTGGGTGAGTCCATGATAAAATGACCCATGAAAGGTGTAACAACTATTGTGTAAATGGATTCACCCCATTGCCTAAAACCCCAACACAATATTTTTCCATTTGTTAAAAAAATAGTAGACACCCAACCATTGATTACTTCACATGAAACAACAAGAACAAGTTGGCATGGTTTAGACCAAGAATAGAATTGGCACAAAACTCAAATATTAGTTTCCCATAACCTTCTTTACAACTCATTATGTCCATTCTTTAGATCACAATATTGAATCGATTATTGATTCCTTTGACAAGAAACATTGACACCTTGAATTAGTGTTATCATTTGCATTTGGTTCCACTTTGACATGGGTAGGATGATCTAGCTCCCCAAGTGTTTATTGATTTTGAGGTGGGTCTTTTAGAAGCTACAACTAAACCTTCAAAAATTTCAAAAGCTTCAATGAATGTTCTATGGATGGAGGCAACATAGCATGAAATTAGTTTGATAAGGAGAAACAAAACTTAGCTTTTAGAAGACTTGTCTTATCACATGAAACCAATCATCACAAAATGTATTTACAAAGTGAGACCAATGTAGATGGTTCAACTATTAGATTCAAGGTGAGTTTTATTGCTTATGGTATTCAACTTCAAGTAGTGAAGGATTTTGAAAAGACTTTTATGCTAAACACAAAATACAATACTTTTTGAACCATCGCCAAACTAGCAAGTCACAATAGTTAGCCTATCTACCACCTTGACATGAAAATCACATTCTTGAATGGCAAGTTTTCATTAAAAAATCTTTGTGTATCAACCAAAGGTTTTGTAGCAAAAGGAAGGAAGACAAAGTTTGTAGGCTAATCAAAAAGCATTATATGAGTTGCACCAAACACCACATGTTTCATACACCAAAATAGACGACTATTTATGTAACAAAAGGCTAGAAAAATGGATTAAAGATGGCAACTTTATATTACAACCCTAATGATGATAAGGTTGTTTTGTTAATATTTTATGTGGATGGTGTTTATTTCATATGTAACCATAACATTTTAATGGATTATGATTAAAATTTTAAAAAGGTTCGAAATGATAGATATGGGCATGTTAATTTATCCACGAGGGTTTAAATTTTTTCCTAAGCTAATGGTATTACAATCACATAAATAAGATATGTTGTGTAAATGTTAAAAGAGTTTGGATATGAACAATGCAAAACTATAGTTGTCCCCTTCTTATTATGACTTAAATTGTTTCAAGATATAGGATTGTTTGGTCATGAATACACATGTTCCTATCAAATCCTTTAATGGAAGTAGATCATTTTCTAAAAACAATTATAAATCTACACTAGTGAAAATAATCCAATTTTAACACTTGATAACCAATTATGTGCACAACAATGCAATGACTCCTAAGAGAAAAAACAATAGACTTAGGTGATACATAAACATCCATAGGGAAAAATAATAATTCAATGTTTTTTTCTTTTTGACCAAAAAAAGAAAAAAAAATTAGCAAAAGGAAGTTTTTGTGCATAGATTTGTGATATTTAAATCAATTGTGTATGCATTACAATTCGACTACTCTAGAATAAGGTGTTGGCAAAAACAATTATGTTTGTTCAAGTTTTGGACTTCTACACATTTTTTTCATATCATTGTATTTCATGTGTCAAATGGTGCTAGTTCTTTGGTTTGTTATTTATTCAACAACGCTATGAAGTTACAAATATGCTAAGGTCATATAAATGGATAAAACATTGTTAAATTTTTTTTGGACCATGAATGAACAATGTAAGTTTTAGTTAACACCACATGCACACACACCCAATAACATTCAAATTATCCTTAAGTATTTAGGCTAGCTATTTCCTATTAGGATTCACAACTTGGTTAGGTATATTGTCATCTCATGATGGGGGATATGATTATTGTGAACGTTACTAAGCATTGGACATGTGTGTGATGTTTGTAAGTTTTTTATAAAACCATCATCATTATTCAATATAGCTCTAGGTTCAAAATCATGAGTATATTTTTAGGACATTGGAAATGCATGATAAGCCATCATAATGTGTGTAAGGTAAAATCCCAAGGTCATGGGGGGCATTCCTAAGAGAAGGAGCCTAAGATGAGTCCAAGCCCAAATGTCCCTCACTTGTGAGCTTTAACTATGGTAAAGCATAACTATGGTAAAGCATGAGCACTCCATTGGTGGCTTACACAATAGGTTACACATGGTGGTTAGGGCTAGGGCTAGGGTTAGGGTTTCCGCTACAGTTTGGATCTTCACTTACCCTAAAGCTGGACATTGCCATAAGCACTGCATTCCGTGACGAGAGAGAGAGAGAGAGAGAGAGAGAGAGTCTTCGAGAGAAGATCTTTCTTTTGTGAGAGAAGATTTGAAGATCGAGGATTTCATGATTGGAGATCTTGCTGTTTTT
>Ga0116226_10005238_pt1 | contig 11569 bp, 8 predicted proteins | sample S1TSphfallax_FD_89692 | JGI IMG/M metagenome (GOLD analysis project Ga0116226, IMG submission 89692) | Host-associated microbial communities from peat moss isolated from Minnesota, USA - S1T2_Fa - Sphagnum fallax MG | ecosystem: Host-associated > Plants > Peat moss > Unclassified | place: USA... | reverse complement strand
AGCGCCGCCCGTGCCGCCGCCCCCCGCGCCGCCGCCGCCGAGCACCGGCCCGTGGCACGAGACACCCTCGCCTTAGGCTCGGTGCGCGCGAGCATTCGGCAACGCGGCTTCGAGAACGAACTATTGCCGGCAAGCAGCAAAGACCATGACATTGTCGACTAGCGGCAATAAAGGGAGCCGAACATGCGTTCGGCCATCCCACGTGTGCTGATTTGACTGTATACGGGATTTTGCCGTTCCAGCCTCGAACGAAGTAAAAGTCTTTTGGTTCTTTTCTTCAGAAAAGAACTTCTGCCTATTTTGCCTTCGTGTGGCCAAACCTGCCCTCGCGGCGAATGGCCAGGTGACGGGCAGGGATGGCCGGATGGGGTGTTTGTGGCGCGCGTGGTGCGATGCCAAAAAGCAGTGCGCGCTACGGCGTTTTTACTTGCCGATGGACGTTGATATTGTAGCATATGGCTTGAGTTATGGCGGCTGAGAGTAACCACAGAGGATTAAGGATGCACCCATATCGTTCGGCTGTTGCCATGGTATTCGCCGCGCATGTGGTGATGGCGTGTGGAGCGCAGGCGCAATGTGTTGTGGCGCCTCACCAGCCGAACAAGAACACGTATACAGTACAGACATTTACCTATGAGGTGATCAACGGACAGAGCGAGCTGCTCGATCTTTACATGCCGAACGGCGTCGTAAATCCGCCGCTGGTGCTTTTGTTGCATGGTGGTGGTTGGGCGAAGGGCAGCCGCACGGATAATGCCACCATAGCCGCGTATTATACGAGCTATGGCTACGCGGCTGCCAGCATCGATTATCGTCTGGTAACCAACGGCACGAACCTGTTTCCGGCCGCGATCGGCGATACGCGGTGCGCGGTGCGGTGGTTGCGGATGCAGGCAGGCACGCTCGGCTACAAGGCATCGGCGATCGGGGTGTGGGGTGGTTCTGCCGGCGGCAATCTTGCGGGTTTGCTTGGGGCGGCGACCGATGCGAATACGGAGCTGGACACCCCTTACTGCGCCTACGGCGCTGCGGATGTTACGGCAACCGTGCAAATCGTAGCCGATTACTACGGTTTGAACGATTCCGTCGATCCCGCTGCGTTCAACAATGGGCAGGTGAGGAATTTTGGTGCGTATCTCGGCGTTTCGAATCCACTCAAGTATCCCCAGATTGCGATCCCGGCGAGTGCGGTGGGTTATATCAATTCCACCCCGGCGCGTGGTGTGGGTTATGTGAATTCCACGCTGCCCACGTATGTGATCGTTCACGGCACGGCTGACGTTTCGATGCCTCTGCAGCAATCCATTGATCTGGCGACCGCACTTTCCACTTCGGGTGTGCCGAACTATTTTTACCCGGTTGCGGGCTTGCCGCATAATTTTTCGCCGTTCATGGTATTGAAGTGGCCGGCCCTTGTGCCATCCACCTGCGGCATGCTGGCGGCTTTTCAACAGGTTCTTCAACCGGGTGGGCTTGCCACGGTTAAGTAGGGTTGGGGGATCGGAAGTGGTGGGCTGGAGTCCGCCCTAGGGTGTTGTGCAAGCTGCCGGCCAGGTCCCGTATCTTTCAACACGCGCCAGGCGTAAAAGTCTTTTGGTTCTTTTCTTCAGAAAAGACCACGCTTGCTATCTTTCGCTTTCCTCTCTTAAAACCTCCAGTTCCAACCAGCGTTCTTCGGCTTTGGCCAGGTCCGCTTCGGCCTTGGCCAGCGCGCCCGTGGTCGCCTGAAATTTCTTTGGGTCGCGCGTAAAAAGATTGCCGTCGCTCAGCATGCGCTGGAACTTGGCCATGTCGGCCTGCAACTGGGAGATCGCCGGCGGCAGGATCTTTTCCAGTTCGTGCCGTTCCTTGAACGATAATTTGCGGCCTGTGGGCGCCGGGCTATCCGCCTGGCCGCCGCGTTTTTTGGCCTCCGGCTTGCCGCCCGGCGCCGTGGGGGCGCGGCGCTGCACCAGCATATCCGAATAGCCGCCGGCGTATTCCTGCCAGCGCCCATCGCCTTCCGCCGCGATGGTGGAGGTGACGACGCGATCGAGGAAATCGCGATCGTGGCTGACCAGCAGGACGGTGCCCGCGTAGTCTGCGAGCATTTCCTGCAGCAGATCGAGTGTTTCCAGATCGAGATCGTTGGTGGGCTCATCGAGGATCATCAGGTTGCTGGCGCGCGCCAGTGCGACCGCCAGCATCAGCCGGCCGCGTTCGCCGCCCGAGAGCACGCCGACGGCGGTGCGCGCCTGTTCCGGGCGGAACAGGAAATCCTTCATGTAGCCGATCACGTGGCGTTTGACGCCGTTCACCAGCACCTGGTCGCCCGAGCCGCCGGTGAGCGTTTCCGAAAGGGTGGCTTCGGGATTTAGGCTGTCGCGGGTTTGATCCAGGGTGACGGCGGAAATGTTGGTGCCGAGTTTTATTTCGCCGCGATCGGGCGCCAGCACGCCGGTGAGCATTTTGAGCAGCGTGGATTTGCCGGCGCCGTTCGGGCCGACGATGCCCACGCGATCGCCGCGCAGGATGCGCACTGAAAAATCGCGCACCGCACACACATCGCCGAAGCTCTTGGAAATGCCCTCGGCGACGGAGACGAGCTTGCCCGAGCCCTCGGCCTCGCTTGCCGCCATGCGCACGCCGCCCACGGGTTTTGCGAAATCGCGTTTTTGGGCCCGCAGCCCGGCGAGTTCGGCGACGCGACGGACATTGCGCTTGCGCCGGGCGGTGACGCCGTAGCGCATCCAATCTTCTTCGCGCGCGATCTGGCGGCCGAGCTTGTGCTGTTCGCGCTCCTCCTGTTCCAGAACCTCGTCGCGCCAGGCTTCGAAATGGGCAAAGCCGCGATCAACGCGCTTGGTGCGGCCGCGATCCAGCCAGACGATGCTGCGCGATACGGTTTCCAGCATGCGGCGGTCGTGGCTGATCAGCACGATGCCGGCGCGCAAGCCGGCGAGTTCGGCCTCCAGCCACTCGATGCCCGGCAGATCGAGGTGGTTGGTGGGCTCATCCAGCAGCAGCAGGTCGGGCTGCGGGGCGAGGGCACGCACCAGGGCGGCGCGCCTGGCCTGGCCACCGGAGAGATGAGCGGGGATTTCCTCGCCGGTGAGGCCGGCCTGTTCCAGCAGGGAGCGTGCGTAGAACACCGGGTCGTTGGGGCCGAGCCCGGCCTCGACATAGGCGAGCACGGTGGGGGCGCCGCCGAAATCGGGTTCCTGCGGCAGATAGCGGATGGTGGCGCCGGGTTGCATGAAGCGCCTGCCATCGTAGGAGGGCAGTAGTCCCGCCGCGATTTTCAGCAGGGTGGACTTGCCCGATCCGTTGCGGCCGACCAGGCAGATGCGCTCGCCGGGGCCGACTGCGAGCTCCGCGCCATCCAGCAGCGGGGCGCCGCCGAGGGTGAGCTGGATGGATTGGAGCGAGAGGAGAGGGGCCACGGGCCAGCTTGTCGGGGGTGCTCACGAAGAAGGCAAGTGGCGCCGGGAAATCGTTGCGCATCCGGTATCCGTGTTTCGACGTTGTTAACCCGTGTGCCGCGCTTGGCATGCTTCCGGACACCAGAGGACAACGCCAAACATGAGCGATATCATCTCCGACACCGTGCTCGAAACCGGCACAGTGATGACCGAACTCGTCGCCAAGGCGAAGGAGGCCCGGGCAGCCGGCCAATCCCGCCGCCACTTCTTTGCCAACACGGCGAAGCTTGCCGGCGCGACGGCGCTGGGTGCCGCCGGCATCAAGCTGTTGCAGCCGATTGCGGCCCACGCCGCCACGGCCCGCCCGCAAACCACCAGCAGCGACACCGTGCAGGACATTCTGAACATTGCCTGCACGGCCGAAAGCCTGGCCATCACCCTCTACTACCAGGCCCTGCAGCACCCGAACACGCTGCCGACGGTGAACAACACGGCCAACCGCAACTATTTTCAGGCGGCGCTGACGCAGGAGACCGAGCACCTTACCTATCTGCACTCGCTGGGCGGCACGTCGCTGGCCACCAAGTTCTATTTCCCGGACAGCATGTTCACCAGCCAGAAGGTGTTTTACGACACCACGCTGGAACTGGAGAGCTTCTTCATTTCCGCCTATCTTGCCGCTGCGCTTGATTTTTCGGGTGCGTATTCCAGCAACATCACGACTGCCTCGCCGACGTTCATCGGGGCCGTGGTGCAGATTTTCGGGGTGGAGTGCGAGCATCGCGCGCTGCTGCGCGTGGCGGCGGGGGTTAATCCGCCCAATAATCGCATTGCGGAGGAAGCCCTGCTGACGAGCGTGAATGCGGCGGTGGCACCGCTGACCGGCTTCCTTTCGGGCGGCACGGGATTTGACAGCACGCCCATTTCATTGCCGCTGATGAGCACGATCGAAAATACGGCGGCGCCTTATGGGGAGTCGTTCTTTGTGAAGCCGACGTATATCTAGACAGAAAGTTCTTTTCTGAAGAAAAGAACCAAAAACCTTCTACGTCCTTGCGCCGGTTGCACGTTGCCGCCAGCGCAAGGACGTAAAAGGTTTTTGTTTCTTTTTTTTCAAAAAAGACGTGCTTACTTCCGTTCTATTTCCACCATCGCCCGCACCATCTCCGTCTCGCGCTCCACATTCCACGCGATCGCCACCCCCCCCGCCGCAACCGCCCGTTTCAGCGGCCGAAACGCCACCCCCGGCGCTGCAAGCTGCGCCATGGCGCTGGTTACCTCGCGCGCCGCATTCGGTTCGAACCCCGCGGCCCGGCAGGCCGCCACCAGCCCATCGAAATAGGCGGGGCTGATCGATCGGGGCAGCACCACCATCGGCCTGAATTCCAGCGCGGCCAGATCGATGGCCTGGTGCGCCGCCAGGGCATCGCCTTCCGGCAGGGCGGCCATCAGCCAATCCGGGGCGCCGGGGAGCACGCGGATGGGCAGGCGGTCGCGATCGAGGCGGGCGAGCGCCACATCCACTTCGCCGGTGCGCAGCGCTTCCACGGCAATGGCCGTATCCATCTCGCGCACCGAAACCACCACATCCGGCCGCGCCGCCTGGAAGGCGCGCACCAGGCGGGGCAGGGGTTCGAACAGCCCGCTGGTGACGCAGCCGAGCGTGATCACCGCGCGCTTGCCGCTGCGCACCTCGCGCGCCAGGGCTTCCACGGCGCGGGCCGCTTCCTCCAGCCGGCGCACGGCGGGCAACAGGATGGCGCCTTCACGCGTGGGGCGGGTGCCCTGGCGGGAGCGATCCAGCAATTTTACGCCAAGCCCATGTTCCAGCGCCTGGATTTGGGCGGTGAGCGGCGGCTGCGACATGCCCAGGCGCGTGGCGGCGCGCCCGAAATGGCCTTCCTCCACCACCGCGAGAAAATGGTGGAACCGCTTGAGCAGATTGAGATCCATGGCGCACGATATGATTTCCGGATCGAAGCCTGCTGTCAATCGGAATTGACGTGGTTTTGTGATCGGCGCATCGAGCGGGGCTGACAGAGTTTGCGGGGAAACGGCGATGAAGCTGCACGATGTACGAGTTCATCCGGAGGCCGACCGGCTGCCGCGCGAAGGACAGCTCGCCTGGAAAATTGCCACGGTCGCGGCCGACCCCGTGGAAATCCTGCCCGAGGTGACCGAGATGATCATCAACCGGGTGATCGATAATGCCTCGGTGGCGATCGCTTCGATCAACCGGCACCCCGTGGTTTCGGCGCGGGCGCAGGCGCTGGCGCATCCGCGGCCGGGCGGCGCCACCGTGTTCGGCTGCGGGCCGGATGTGCGCGTGCATGCCGAATGGGCGGCCTGGGCGAACGGCACAGCGGTGCGTGAGCTGGACTACCACGATACGTTTTTGGCGGCCGAATACAGCCATCCGGGCGACAATATTCCGCCGATCCTGGCCGCCGCCCAGCAGACCGGGCAGGGCGGTGCGGACCTGGTGCGGGCGCTGGCCACTGGCTACGAGATCCAGGTGGATCTGGTGAAATCCATTTGCCTGCACGCGCACAAGATCGATCACGTGGCGCATCTGGGGCCATCCGCCGCGGCCGGCATCGGCACGCTGCTGAAATTGCCGACGGAGGTGATCTACCAGGCGGTGCAGCAGGCGCTGCACGTGACGACCGCAACGCGCCAGAGCCGCAAAGGCGAAATCAGCAGCTGGAAGGCGTTTGCGCCAAGCCATGCGGGGAAGTTGGCCATCGAAGCGGTGGATCGCGCGATGCGCGGGGAAGGGGCGCCGAGCCCCATCTATGAAGGCGAGGACAGCGTGATTGCCTGGATGCTGGATGGCAAGACCGCGCATTACCAGGTGCCGCTGCCCGAGGCGGGCGAGCCGAAACGCGCCATCCTGGACACCTACACGAAGGAGCATTCAGCCGAATACCAAAGCCAGGCGCTGATCGATCTTGCCTTCAAGATGGGCAAGCAGGTGGCGAACTGGGACGATGTGGCGGATATCCTGATAGAAACCTCGCACCACACCCATTATGTGATCGGCACCGGCGCGAACGATCCCCAGAAATTCGATCCGGAGGCGAGCCGCGAGACACTGGATCACTCGATCATGTATATCGTGGCGGTGGCGCTGCAGGATGGTGCGTGGCACCACGTGCGCAGCTACGCACCCGAACGCGCACGGCGGGAAGATACCGTGCGGCTGTGGCGGAAAATCCGCACGGTGGAAGATCCGCGCTGGACGGAACGCTACCATTCGGCCGATCCCGCCGTAAAAGCGTTCGGCGGGCGGGTGATCATCACGATGGCGGATGGCACGGTGATCGCGGACGAACTCGCGGTGGCGAATGCGCATACGCTGGGGGCGACGCCGTGGCAGCGGGCCGATTATATCGGCAAGTTCCGCATGCTGACGGAAGGGTTGCTGGAGAGCGCGGAGGCGGAGCGGTTTCTGGATGTGGCGCAGCGGTTGCCGGGGCTTAAGCCTAGCGAGCTCGGGGGGCTGACGATTGCGATGCCGGGGGGGGCGTTGCTGAGCGGGATGGCGGGGATATTTTGAGGCAAGCACTTCTTTTTTGAAAAAAAAGCAAAAACTTTTACCCTACGGGAGCGCGGATTAGTGGTTACGACACGCACCTGAAGACGCAAAAGTTTTTTGGTTCTTTTTTTCAAAAAAGAACTCTTCCTTTTTTTGTTTTCTTCGGGAGATTCTGCCATGATCGAACCACTAGCCCCAAAGCCTAAAAAGAGCGTCGCCCTTTCCGGCGTGATCGCCGGCAATACCGCCTTGTGCACGGTGGGCCGCACCGGCAACGATTTGCATTATCGCGGCTACGACATTCTGGACGTGGCCGATGTTTGCGAGTTCGAGGAGATTGCCCATCTTCTCGTGCATGAGCGACTTCCGAACGAGATCGAGCTGCGCGCCTACAAGGCGAAATTGCGTGCTCTGCGTGGTATTCCCGCTGTACTGCGCGCGGTTCTTGAAAAAATCCCTGCGGCCACGCACCCCATGGATGTGATGCGGACCGCCGTGAGCACGCTCGGCTGCGTTCTGCCGGAGAAAGAGGACCACAATGCCATCGGTGCCCGCGATATCGCGGACAGGCTGATGGCGAGCCTCGGTTCCATCCTTCTGTACTGGTGGCATTTTTCGCATCACGGCAAGCGCATCGAGGTGGAGACGGAGGATGACAGCATCGCTGCCCATTTCCTGCATCTGCTGCATGGGCATCCGGCCGATAAGATGACGGTGCGCGCGATGCACACCTCGCTCGTTCTGTATGCCGAGCATGAATTCAACGCATCGACCTTTACGGCGCGTGTCATTGCCGGCACGGGATCGGACATGTATTCGGCGATTACCGGCGCCATCGGGGCGTTGCGCGGCCCCAAGCATGGGGGTGCCAACGAGGCGGCATTGGAGATCCAGCAGCGCTACGCGACGCCCGACGAGGCGGAGGCCGATATAACCCGGCGCGTGGGCAACAAGGAGGTGGTGATCGGCTTCGGCCACCCCGTGTATACAGTGAGCGATCCGCGCAATGTGGTGATCAAGGCGGTGGCGAAGCGGCTTTCCGAACATGCCGGGAATACCAGGCTGTATGCGGTGGCGGAGCGGCTGGAGAGCGTGATGTGGGAGCTGAAAAAGATGTTTCCCAACCTCGATTGGTTCAGCGCCGTATCCTATCGCATGATGGGCGTGCCGATCGAGATGTTCACGCCGCTGTTCGTGATTTCGCGCACCAGCGGCTGGGCCGCGCACGTGATCGAACAGCGGCAGGACGGCAAGATCATCCGCCCCACCGCCAATTATATCGGGCCGGAGGATTTGCAGTTCGTGCCGCTGGATAAACGGGGAGAGGCGGCATGACCTATCTTGTGGGCGCTGATACCCCGGCCCGCCCGGCCGGCGAGCGGTTTCGTGCGTTGCTGGCGGAGCCCGGCATTGCGCGGCTGCCTGGCGCGCATAATGGCCAAGCGGCGCTGCAAGCGCGGGCTGCCGGATTCCCGGGGGTGTATTTGTCCGGGGCGGCAATGTCGGCTTCCATGGGGCTGCCCGATCTTGGCGTAATCACGATCGAGGATGTGTGTTTCTTTATCCGCCAGGTGGCGCGGGCTTCCGGATTGCCGGTGCTGGTGGATGGCGATACCGGCTATGGCGAAGCGCTGAACGTGATGCACATGGTGCGCAGTTTCGAAGATGCGGGGGCGGCGGCCGTGCATCTGGAAGACCAGTTGCTGCCGAAGAAATGCGGCCATCTGAACGACAAGAAGCTCGCCGATCCGCGGGACATGGCGGCCAAGGTGGCGGCGGCCGCACGCGCGCGGCGGCATTTGTTCATCATGGCGCGCACCGATGCTGCTGCGAGCGAAGGCATGGATGGGGCGGTGGCCCGCGCAAAGCTGTATATCGAAGCGGGCGCCGATGCGATTTTCCCTGAAGCGCTGCATAGTGCAGAGATGTTTCGCGAATTCGCGGCGCGCATGCCCGGGGTGAAACTGCTGGCCAATATGACGGAGTTCGGCAAGACGCCGTTTTTTACCGCGGCGGAATTCCAGGAGATGGGCTATTCCATGGTGATCTGGCCGGCGAGTTCGTTGCGCGTGGCGAACAAGGCGCAGGAGGAGCTGTATGCAGCGATCGCGCGCGATGGCGGGGCACAGAACATGCTCGGGCGCATGCAAACGCGAGCGGAGCTGTACGCCACCATCGATTATGCTGCCTATGAAGCGCTGGACAGCACGATTGCGAAGACGGTGGTGCCGACGGGGATGCCGGCGCGATCGTAAGAGTTAGGCAAGCACTTCTTTTTTGAAAAAAAGAAGCAAAAAACTTTTGATTCCTTTGGAGCGCGTATGGTGGTTCAGATACGCACCTGAGGACGTAAAAGTTTTTTGGTTCTTTTTTTCAAAAAAGAACTTCTTGCCTTGCCTTGCTCCTCCGGTCGGATTTGACGCGCAGCCGCCCACCCCGATAGATCGGCTTGCCAATCTGAACGGGAGCCGGCCGCGTGCGCATACATATTACTTTTTTGGCCATTGGCCTCCTGTGCGGGCCGGCGGCGGCACGCACGCTGACGCCACACGATCTCGTGATGCTGGATCGGGTTACCGATCCGCATCTCTCGCCCGACGGGAAGCTGGTTGCCTATGATGTGCGCAGCACGGACTGGGCGGCGAACAAGGGCGTCCATTCCATCTGGCTTGTGTGCTCGTCCTGCCGATCTGGCGATCCTTGGCGGCTGGCGGCCTCGGATGGGGGAGCTACCAATCCGCGGTGGTCGCCGGATGGGCGGCTTGTGTATTTCCTGTCCAGCCGGTCCGGCAGCACACAGGTTTGGGCGACCGATGTGCGGGCGAGCCATCAGGGGGGGGCGCCCGTGCAGGTGACGCATCTGCCGCTGGACGTTGGCACGTTTCGTGTTGCACCGAACGGCAAAGCGCTGATCCTGTCGCTGGGCGTGTTTCCGGATTGCGATACACCCGTCTGCACCAAAAAGCGCCTCGATGCGCGGGCGGCGGACAAGGCCACCGGCACGCTCTATACGAAATTGTTTGTACGGCACTGGGATGCGTGGGCTGATGGCACGCGTAACCAGCTTTGGGCGCTGGCGCTGGACGGGCAGGGGGTGGCCACGGGGCCCGCGAAACCGCTGATGCGCGGCTTCGATGGCGATGCCCCGAGCAAGCCGTTCGGCGACGAGACCGACTATGCGATATCGCCCGATTCGAAAACGGTCGTTTTTTCAGCGCGTGCGGCGGGGCGCAGCGAACCATGGAGCACCAATTTCGATCTTTACGAAACCCCGATCGATGGGGGTGCGCCGCCCAAGGATATCACGGCCGATAATCCGGCCTGGGATGCGGCCCCGAATTTCTCGCCGGATGGGAAGGTTCTGGCCTACAAGGCCATGCAGAGGCCGGGTTTCGAGGCGGACCGGTTCACGATCACGCTGCGGAACCTGCAAACCGGGGCCACTCATGCGCTGAGCCTGAAAAATCAGGATCTGTCGGTGGGGGCGCTCCGCTGGTCTGCCGATGGCAGCACACTTTACATCACCGCCGAAGACGGCGGTTTCGATAAACTCTTTGCCGTAGATGCGGGAACCGGCGCTACCACTGCGCTGACCCGGACCGGCCATGTCTCGGCGATCGATGTGGCGGGCGAAACGATGGTGTTTGCGCAGGATAGTCTGACGAGCCCGACGGAGATTTTTCGCGAGGCAAAGCCAGCGCCCGTGCAAATTACCCATGCCGATGCGTCGGCATTGGCCGGCATCGATTTTGCCCAAGCGCAGCAATTCACGTTCAAGGGCTGGAACAACGAGACTGTGCATGGGTTTGCGATGCCGCCCGCGGATGCAAAGCCTGGCGTGAAATATCCCGTGGCGTTCCTGATCCATGGCGGCCCGCAAGGGAGTTTTGGCGATGACTGGAGCTATCGGTGGAACCCGCAGACCTATGCGGCCGCCGGCTACGCGACCGTGTTCATCGATTTCCATGGATCGACCGGCTACGGACAGGCTTTTACGGATTCGATCAGTTCCCATTGGGGTGACCGGCCGCTGATCGACCTGCAGGATGGATGGAAGGCAGCGCTCACGAAATTCCCTTATCTGGACGGCGATCATGCCTGCGCGCTCGGGGCTTCCTATGGCGGCTTCATGGTTTACTGGATCGAGGGGGTGTGGGGCGCGCCCTGGAAATGTCTGGTGGACCATGACGGCGTATTCGATAACCGGATGATGGGTTACGCCACCGAGGAACTCTGGTTTTCGGAATGGGAGAACGGGCATGCGACGCCGTGGCAGAAACCCGAGAATTACGAGCGCTTCAATCCGATCGATCACGTGGCGGATTGGAAGACGCCGATGCTCGTGATCCACAGCGCGCGCGATTATCGGATCCCGCTGGAGCAGGGTTTGGCTGCGTTCACTGCGTTGCAGAGAAAGGGTGTTCCGAGCGAATTCCTGACGTTCCCGGATGAAAACCATTGGGTGCTGAAGCCGCAGAATTCGCAGATGTGGCAGGACACCGTGTTGGCGTGGTTAAATCGCTGGACTCGGAAGTAAGCACTTCTTTTTTGAAAAAAAGAAGCAAAAAACTTTTGATTCTTTTCTAGCGCGTATGGTGATTCAGATACGTATGTAGAGCAGTAAAAGATT
>Ga0116226_10005237_pt1 | contig 11569 bp, 8 predicted proteins | sample S1TSphfallax_FD_89692 | JGI IMG/M metagenome (GOLD analysis project Ga0116226, IMG submission 89692) | Host-associated microbial communities from peat moss isolated from Minnesota, USA - S1T2_Fa - Sphagnum fallax MG | ecosystem: Host-associated > Plants > Peat moss > Unclassified | place: USA... | reverse complement strand
GTGCGCAGATAGTCGATCAGATCGAGGTTGGAGCGGCGGCTGGTGGTATCGAAGGATACCAGTTTGGCGATGATATCGGTGGGTGAGGCAAGGGTCATCGCGAGGGGCTCCGTCTTTTTGTTGCGGCATCCCGTATTACCTGACACTGCGCGTCCGGTAATTCCAGCTCGGGCAACTGGGCCTCGGTCATCCAGGCAATGGCAAGCGCATCGTCACCGGCCTTGGCTTCACCGCTGCGCCATTCGGCCAGCATGTCGATGACGGTGTAATGATAGAGCACTTCATCCCCCTGATGCTCTATCAAATCGACCACCGCGACGACCTCCATGATCTCGATCTCGATGCCGGCCTCTTCGCGGATCTCCCGCGCGACCGCCTGATACACCGTTTCGCCCGCCTCCTGACGTCCGCCGGGAATGCTCCATTGGCCCTGGCGAGGCGGACGGCCGCGGCGGATCAGCAGAAACTTGTCGCCTTTCCAGACGATGGCGCCGACGGCGACCATCGGCCAGTGGGATGGAGGAGAGGATAATCCGGACATCCCTTACCCCGGTTCTTTAAGTCAATTGGGGTGGCTTCATCTATCTGATAACCACAACTTTGACACCGACAGCGTCGGAAATCATCCGCCATTGCCTGTCGGCGGTCCAAGCGGGTAGCTCATCCCGTGTTGCCAGGGCAATACAGAAACGGTCTCCAAGCGAAAGGCCGGCCTCTGCAGTCGCGGTGCGGAGGCGGCCCGCACTGCGCGCCAAGTCCAGGTCCGCATCAACAACCGTGACCGGTAGCGGGTCCAACATCGAATCGACTTCGTGCGCTGGCATTCCGATATGAATAAAATGACTCACAACTTCGGCAAAATTGACGGCGCTCATGCGAGCACCGGAGAGCACCTCTGCAACCTTCGCTCCACCCGCTTCTTCCTTGAGCAGGGCAATCAGAGCCGAAGCGTCAAGAACGATTTCGCTCATTCGCCGCTATCCGCCCGCCGATTTGCCAGGAAGGCATCGACACCTGCTTCGGGCTCGTTGGCGGTATATTTCCGGGCCAGGGCCTGCGCGTGGGCGATCGATTGCGCGACTGTTCGCAAGATCACACCATCCGGCATTTCCTCGACCAGCAAAGAACCGCCGTCGCCCAGACCGAGGCGTTTGCGGATGTCGGCCGGCAAACTCATGCGACCGTTGGGTGTGATCGTGATCTGTACGGTCATAATTTTCCTTCTTGAGCATAAAGTGAGACTCTGTGGCACGACTCTAACAATATGCCACGTATATAAATTTAGGTCATGAAAATTAGTGTATGCCGCATTCAAATCAATGCGGCTGAGACGACTGCTGATCGGGATGCCTGCGCTTGCCTAACCTGACCGCAAGGTCTTTACCACCGCATCGCGTTCGAACAGATAGAGCAGGGTGCGCAGCGCCTCACCGCGTTCTGAACTCAGATCCGGATCCTTTGCGAGGATTAATTTGACGTCATCGCGGGCCATGCTCAGCAGATCGCCATGGGCCAGCAGATCGGCCAATTTCCCTTCCGGCAATCCGCTTTGGCGGGTGCCGAGCAACTCTCCGGCGCCACGCAGGCGCAGATCCTCCTCGGCGATGCGGAACCCATCGTCGCTTTCTTTCAGGATATTGAGCCGCGCCTTGGCGATTTCCCCCAAGGGAGTCCCGTACAGCAAAATACAGCTTGAGCGCGCGGCGCCCCGCCCGATCCGGCCGCGCAATTGATGCAATTGCGCCAGGCCGAAGCGTTCCGCATGATCGATCACCATGATCGAGGCAGAAGGAACGTCGACGCCGACCTCGATCACCGTGGTGGCGACCAGCAGATCCAGGTTCTCGCCAGCGAAGGCCGCCATCACCTGGTCCTTATCGGCCGGTTTCATCTGGCCATGCAATAGGCCAACCCGCGGCCCGAGCAATTCCTGCAGCCAGCGGTGGCGCTCGGTCGCCGCCGCCAGATCCATGCTTTCCGACTCGTCGATCAGCGGGCAGACCCAATAGACCTTGGCGCCGCCGGCGATGGCGCGCGGCAGGCCGGCCGCGACCTCGTTCACGCGGGTCAAGGGCATTACCCTTGTGTCGATCCTCTGCCGACCGGGCGGTTTTTCATCAAGGCGCGACACATCCATGTCGCCATAGGCGGTCAAAGTCAGGGTGCGGGGGATCGGGGTCGCGGTCATCACCAGCATGTCGACGGCGCGGCCCTTGCCGCTCAACTCCAGGCGCTGCTGGACGCCAAAGCGATGCTGTTCGTCAATCACCGCGAGGGCAAGGTCGCGATAGATCACATCGGCCTGAAATAGCGCATGAGTGCCGATCAGAAGATCGATCTCTCCGGCCGCCAGGCTTGCCAGCAGCGTCGCGCGCGGTTTTCCCTTGTCGCGTCCGGTCAGCAGGGCGATACGCAGGCCGATCGGCTCGGTCATTTTGGCGATGCTGGCGAAATGCTGGCGGGCGAGGATCTCGGTCGGCGCCATCAGGGCAGCCTGACAGCCGGCTTCGACCGCCTGCACCACGGCCAGCAGCGCCACCACCGTCTTGCCGGCGCCGACATCGCCCTGCAGCAGGCGCAACATCCGGCTGGGCGATTGCTGGTCGGCGGAAATCTCGGCGCCGGCGCGGATCTGGGCGCCAGTCAAAGCAAAGGGCAATGCCGCGATCAGGGCGGCGCGTTTGGACCCGTCGCCGATCACCGCCCGGCCTGATCCGCGTTTTAAGGCCGCCCGCACCAGCGCCAGCGCCAATTGATTGGCCAGCAGCTCGTCATAGGCCAGCCGCCGTCGCCAGGCCGGCGCCACCCCCAGATCCTCGCTCGACAAGGGATTGTGGAGACGCCGCAATCCGTCCCGCCAGCTTGGCCATTGCTCGCGTGCCCGGAGGGGTGCGTCGAGCCATTCCGGCAGATCGGGCGCCAGCTCCACCGCCTGTTTCACGGCGCGGACCATGACCTTGCCCGGCAGGCCCGTGGTCAGCGGATAGACCGGCTCGATGGTGGCGACCGCGTCTTGTTGATCGACCGGCACCATATGATCGGGATGGGCCATCTGCAGTGTGTCTGCGAACGTCTCAGCGACGCCGCTGATCAGCCGCTGCTCGCCGACCGGCAATTGCCGCAACAGCCAATCGGCGTGCGGACGGAAGAACACCAGCGCCATCTCGCCGCTGGCGTCCGAGACCATGACACGATAAGGCGCCCGGCGGCTGGCACCCGGCAGATGGCGGTCGATGGTGATCTTCACCGTCGCCACGCTGCCCGGGATGACGTCGGCGATCGGCCTGATCTGGCGGCGATCGATCAGTCCGCTCGGCAGATGCCACAACAGATCGACCACATTGGGTCCGGCGGCCTTGGCGACCAGGGTGGCGAGGCGAGGACCGATGCCGTCGAGCGACGTGACCGGCGCGAATAGGGGATAAAGCGGGACGGGACGCATGAGCTCACTGAAAAGCCCGGGCCGGTGTTTGTCAATCAGGGCGATCACCGGCAGGATGGCGACGACTAATCTCGTTGACAATAAATCTTAGAGGAGGATAGCGTAACACACACTACCCAACCTTCAATCATGAAAACAAATCGACGCAAATGCAACAGGTTTCTAACATCAGAGTCTCAATCGTCACGTTTGTGGAAATGTCTTGTAATGCATTATTGAATTCGTCAATTTTTCGTTCTTGCATAATCGCATTATGCTGCGCTACTTTTCTTGCAATTTTTTTCCGCTATCAAATTATAAACGGATTTTATCTTTTATTTAGTGATACAGAGGATGGCTTCATCGAGTTGTCAATCCTGGAGCATTGGAACAACGTCTTTCATCTCTTCAGCCACTGGTCCCGACCCATTTACTTTTTTCCGGACAAGCATGCCTTAGCCTATAATGACGGTTATCTCATTTATGGCGCGATCTTCACTCTTTTCCGGGTCGCCGGGATTGACCCTTTTCTCAGTGGCGAGTTGGTCAATGCGACCGTAAGAGGCATCGGCTTCTTCGCGTTTTATGCTGCGGGCCAAAGAATCCTGCGTTTGGAGTGGCGCTGGTCGCTGTTTGCCGCCGGCCTTTTCACCATCTGCAACAATGCCTACATCCACGCCGTTCACCAACAGCTCCTGAGCGTTTCCTTCGCGCCCGCGCTGGCCGTTTTGCTCCATCAGGCGCACGGCGCATTGTTGGAGGGTCGCCGCCGCGCCTTGTTGATCTTTGGCGGCACATTTCTGTTTGCCTATGCGGCCTGGCTCCTGACGTCCTTTTATATGGCTTGGTATTTCGGACTGTTTACCGCGGTCTTTACTCTGACGTGGATTACCCTGGCGGGCCACCAGCGCCGGAGCCGATTGATCCAGGCGCTCTGGCGCCATCGGGCGCCGCTCCTGCTGCTGGCCTTGGCCGGAGGATTATTCCTGCTCCCCTTCCTGAAACTCTATTTGCCGAAAGCCGAGCAGACCGGCGGACATAGTTTCGAAGTAACCCAGGAATTCATACCGTCGCCGCTTGACGCCATTGATGTGGGTGAGGGCAACGTACTTTATGGCGCCCTTGATTTCGCCCTGCGCGAGTATTTTTATCCCGGTGGAAGCCATTTCACCGAAAGAACCACCGGATTCCCGCCGCTTCTGCTGATCCTGCTGGTCCTCTCGATCCTGTCGGTCCTGCGCGGCCGGCCGAATAGTCGGGAAACCGTGACCCTGCGGGCATTGGCCCTTACCAGCCTGGTAACCTGGTTTTTCATGATGCGTATTGGCTCTTTCACCGCCTATGGCCTGATCTTTGACTGGATTCCCGGCGCCACAGCCATCCGTGTCGTATCGCGATATCAGATCTTTCTCGGCGCCCCGATAGTCGCCTTGGCGATCTTCTACCTGGCCCGTCACTCGGGGAGGCTCTCGGCGCTTCTTGTCGGCGGGATCTGTGTGTTGCTCATCGGGGAAGAGATCAACACAGCGCCGGTCATGCGGATCAACCGGCCGGCAGAGCTGGCGCGGCTTCACGACCTGCCGGCGGCGCCGGCCGAGTGTCGCGCGTTTTATGTCACCAAGATCCGTCCCGGATTTGACAATGATTCCATTATTGGAAGGATCTATCGGCCAAGTGTCGATGCGATGCTCGTCGCCGAGATCCGGCGCTTGCCGACTGTCAATGGCTATGCCAGCTTTATCCCCCCTGATTATGACCTGCTCGAGGTGGATCGGCGGAATTACCTCGAGAGAGTGCGGCGCTATGCCGAACAGAACCACATTCAGGGGCTTTGCGGGATCGACATGAGCACAATGACATGGTCGCGCCCAGAAGGGGGATAGAAAGCGGGATAGAGAGTTGAGCAACGGCGCGCCCTTCGTGTATGGTGCGCGCCGATCATGGATAACTTCCGTAAGCGACTGCTGTTCCGCGCCCGTCACATGGGCACGAACGAAAATGACATCTTCTTCGGTGGCTTCGCCGAGGCTTATCTCGAGTCTCTGTCCGACTCGCAATTGCAGCGGTTTCAGGACTTGCTCGATGTCAATGATCCCGATCTGTTTCTTTGGGTGACCGGGGCGCGGCCGGTACCGGCTGAGCACGATAATGACGTCATGGCGATGCTCAGGAGCTTTACCCTTCGGCATGATCACCGATGAATAAGGTCTCGCGGGTCATCTATGCTGGCACCCCTGACGGCGCCGACGCCATGCTGCTGGCGCGGCTGGCGGCGGCTGGCGGCGATCTGCTGCACATCGCGCGGGATGATCAGCGGCTCGCCCGACTGGCCGATTCTCTGGCGTTTTTCACCCCCACGGCCGAGATCCTTGAATTCCCCGCCTGGGACTGCGTGCCCTATGATCGGGTGTCGCCCCACGTCGAAATCGCCGCCAAGCGTATCGAAACTTTGGCCAAACTGGCCGGACGCGGCTCGGTCAAGGATCGGCCGCGGATCATCCTGTCGACCGTTGCGGCGGTCATGCAGCGGGTGCCGCCATTGGAAAGCTTCGCCTCGGTCGCCCTGCAGGTCGCCGTGGGCCGGCCGCTCGATCTGGCCGCCTTACAGAATTTCCTGCAGCGCCATGGCTATGGGCGGGCCGAGACGGTGATGGAACCCGGCGAATATGCGCTGCGCGGCGGTCTGGTCGATCTTTATCCACCGGGGTCGCCCGAGCCCTTGCGCATCGATCTGTTCGGCGACGAGGTCGAGCAGATCCGCAGTTTCGACCCGATGACCCAGCGGTCAACGGGGAAACTCGATGAGTTCTCCTTGCTGCCGGCCGGCGAGGTGACCCTCGACGATGTCTCGATCCAGCGCTTCCGCACCCGCTATCGCGAGCTGTTCGGCACGGTGACCGGCGACGATCCCTTGTATGAGGCAGTGTCGGCCGGGATCAAATTCGCCGGCCAGGAACATTGGCTGCCTTTGTTTCATGACGGACTCGACGATATTTTCGCTTATCTGCCCGACGCCGCCGTTACCCTCGATCCCCAGGTGGAACAGGCCCGCGCCGCCCGCACCGCCCAGATCGAGGAATATTATCAGGCTCGTCTTGAGGTGCAGAGTCGGGACGAAATGCCCTATCGTCCGGTGCCGCCCGATCTGCTGCAGCTGACCGAGGAGGAATGGAAGCGCGCCATCGCGCTGAGGCCCGGCGGCGATCTCTGGCCCTTTCCCGCCACCGAAGGCCATGCCGCAATGGTCGATCAGGGCGCCATTCGCGGCCATGATTTCGTCGATCTGCGCACCACGCCGGGCGCGAATGTCTATGAAGGGGTGGCCAAACATGTCGCAGGGCTGACCCAGAGCGGCAAACGGGTCATCATCGCCGCCTGGAGCGACGGCTCGGCCAGCCGGCTCGGCAGCATGCTGGAAGAACACGGATTGCAAGGCGGCCTGACCGAAATCGACAGCTTCCAGGACGCAATCGATCTGCCGCCGGGCCGTGTCGGTCTGGCGGTACTCGGCCTCGAACACGGCTTTGAGACTGATAAATTTGCGGTGATCGCCGAGCAGGACATCCTTGGCGACCGCCTGGTCCGGCCGGTGCGCAAGAAAAAGCGCCGGGCCGAACAATTTCTCGCCGAAGCGGCCGCCCTCAGTGAAGGCGATCTGGTTGTCCATGTCGATCATGGCATCGGCCGTTATGACGGGCTGGCCACCATTCCGGTGCTCGGCGCGCCGCATGATTGCCTGCGGGTGATCTATGAGGGCGGCGACAAGCTGTTCGTCCCGGTGGAGAATATCGACGTGCTGTCGCGCTATGGCGCGGAGTCGCCCGGTACACAGCTCGACCGGCTGGGCAGCGCGTCCTGGCAGTCGCGCAAAGCCAAGCTCAAACTGCGTATCCGCGACATGGCTGAACAATTGATCGCCGTCGCAGCAGGGCGACAGGTCAAAAAAGCCGAAAGTCTGGTGCCGACCGAGGGGCTTTATGACGAGTTCTGCGCCCGTTTTCCCTATGTCGAGACCGACGATCAATTGCGCGCCATCGAGGATTGCGTCAAGGATCTGGCATCCGGCCGGCCGATGGACCGGTTGATCTGCGGTGATGTCGGTTTCGGCAAGACCGAAGTGGCGTTGCGCGCCGCCTTCGTCGCCTGCATGGCCGGCCGGCAGGTGGCGGTGGTGGTGCCGACGACCTTGCTGGCGCGCCAGCATTACCGCATTTTCGTCGAGCGTTTCGCCGGACTTCCCGTGCGGGTCGGGCAATTGTCGCGACTGGTGACGAACAAGCAGGCCGCGCAGAACCGCGCTGGCCTGGCCGACGGTCAGCTCGACATCGTCGTCGGCACCCATGCGCTACTGGCGAAAAGCATCTCGTTCAAGGATCTCGGCCTGCTGATCATCGATGAGGAGCAGCATTTCGGCGTTGCCCACAAGGAACGCCTGAAGGCGTTGCGCGCCGATGTTCATGTGCTGACCCTGACCGCCACGCCGATCCCGCGTACGCTGCAACTGGCGCTGTCCGGCGTCCGCGAGATGAGCGTGATTGCTACCCCGCCGATCGACCGGCTGGCGGTGCGCACCTTCGTGCTGCCCTTTGATGGGGTGGTGATCCGCGAAGCGATTCTGCGCGAGAAATATCGCGGCGGACAGATTTTCTATGTCTGTCCGCGGCTGGCCGACATGGCGCGGGTGCAGGAACGGCTGGTGCAACTGGTCCCCGAGATCAGGATCGCCGTCGCTCATGGCCAGATGTCGCCGACCGAACTGGAAGACGCCATGAACGCCTTCGCCGACGGCGGCTATGATCTGTTGCTCTCGACCAATATCATCGAAAGCGGTCTCGATATGCCGCGGGTCAATTCCATCATCATTCATCGTGCCGACATGTTCGGCCTGTCGCAGCTTTACCAGTTGCGCGGCCGGGTCGGGCGCGGCAAGACGCGCGGCTATGCCTATCTGACCCTGTCGCCCAATCAGGCGCCGAGCAAGGCGGCGGAAAAGCGCCTGCAGGTCATGCAGACGCTGGATTCGCTCGGGGCCGGCTTCTCTCTGGCCAGCCATGACCTCGATATCCGTGGCGCCGGCAATTTGCTGGGCGATGAGCAGTCGGGTCATGTCCGCGAAGTCGGCATCGAACTTTATCAGACCTTGCTGGAGGAAGCGGTCGCAGCCGCCAAAGGCGAGGGCGGCGCTGAAGAGGTTGCGGTCGAGGACTGGTCGCCGCAGATCGCCCTTGGCATGGCCGTGCTGATCCCCGAGACCTATGTCGCCGACCTGTCGGTGCGCCTCGCGCTCTATCGCCGCCTGGGCAGTCTGCAACAGCGCGACGAGATCGAGGCGATGGCGGCGGAAATGATCGACCGTTTCGGCAAATTGCCGGCCGAAGTAACCAATCTGCTCGAGATCGTCGCGATCAAAGCGCAGTGCAAGCTCGCCGGTATCGAGAAAGTCGATGCCGGGCCGAAGGGGGCGGTGATTACCTTCCGTCGTAATCAATTTGCCAATCCGCTTGGATTGGTTACCTTTATCGGGCGCCAGTTGGGCACCGTAAAATTACGGCCGGATCACAAATTGGTGTTTCAGCGCGCGTGGGATGATCCCAAGGAGCGACTTAAGGGCGTCACAGCCCTGATGGCCACGCTGGTCAAGCTGGCGGTGACCTGACGAAAGGGTGCGGCAATGCGACGTCTTCTGGTGGTGATCGCTTTATGGTTCGGTGGCGCCTCGGCCCAGGCTGCGCTGCCGGGCGGTCTTGACGAGAGCGCGATCCGCGCCGCCGCTGCCGCCGAGTTTCCTGAATATTTTCAATTCCTTGCGCTGCCGAGCGACTCTATTACGCCAGCCGATATCGTCAAAAATGCCGACTGGCTGGTCGCCGCCTTCGCGCGCCGCGGCTTTGCCGCGCAAACTCTTGAAAATAAAGGCAAACCCCTGGTCTTCGCCGACTATGCCAGGAACAAGCCCGGTCGCCCGACCATTCTGTTTTATCTGCATTTTGACGGTCAGCCGGTGATCGCATCGCAATGGGCGCAGGTCGATCCCTGGTCGCCGGTGGTCAAACAGCGCGGCCCCGACGGTAATTGGGTGGAAGCGCCGCGCGATCTGCTGTTCAAGCCTGATTTCGATCCTGCCTTGCGGGTCTTCGCCCGCGGCGCCGCCGACGACAAGGGACCGATCGCCATGTTCCTGGCCAGCTTCGATCTGCTGAACAGTCATAAAATCGCGCCCCAGGTGAATGTCAAAGTCATCCTTGATTCCGAGGAGGAGGTCAATTCGCCTGGCATAGCCGGGGTCGTTGCTGCCCATCAGACGCTCCTCAAAGCCGACGCGCTGGTGGTATTGGATGCCGCCGAACATCCCAGCGGCTTTCCTACCATCCTGTTCGGCAATCGCGGCCTGCTGCCACTGACCCTCACGGTCTATGGCGCCAAAATGCCGCTGCATAGCGGTCATTACGGCAATTACGCGCCCAATCCAGCCCAGCGCCTGGCGCGGCTCCTGGCGGGCATGAAGGATGATGACGGCCGAGTGCTGATTCCCGGCTATTATGACAAAAGTAGTCTCTCGCCAGCCGACCGTCAGGTCATGGCCGCTGTCCCCGATGACGAGACGGCGCTCAAACAGCGCCTCGGCATCGCCGCGCCGGACAAGGTGGGGGCCAGCTATCAGGAAGCGCTGCAATATCCTACCCTCAATATTCACGGCATGGCGGCAGCCGCCGTGGGCGCCAAAAGCGCCAGCATCATCCCCAATCAGGCGGTGGCCGAACTGGATTTGCGCACCACAGTGGAGGCGAGCGCCGATTATCTCTATCCGTTAATGGTCAGCTATATCGAAAATCAGGGCTATCACCTGGTTGCCCAGCCGCCGACCGATGCGGAACGCGCTCAATATCCGCGGCTGGCGACATTAAAACGAGGCAAGACCGATGATGCCGAACGGCAGGAGATCGACTCCCGCATTGGCCGTTGGGCCGGCAGGGCGCTGCAGATGGCCCATGATCGTTCTCCGGTCCTGTTACGGCAAATGGGCGCGACGGTGCCGACCGCCGAAATGGTCGTGCCGCTAAAAATGCCGTTCATTCTGGTGCCGACGGTCAATGCGGACGATAACCAGCACAGCTATGACGAGAATCTGCAGATGGGGAATTTCCTCACCGGCATGACTTCTATGCTCGGATTATTGCTGACGGCCTATTAGGCATAACGTTCTGGGGTCCATAATCCGTCTGGCCTTTAACCATTCGGGTTCGACCCGAATTATCTGCGACTGAACGCGATGCTTCAAATCTCTCCAAGAGAAGGCATAATTATGTGCCGACAATGACCGCTTTCTGGGATGTCCGACATTTGGTGGGCTTGATCAACTGGCTCTTCGTGACCCATTGCTGACTCTTGGGGCCTTGTGGGTTAAGGTCGATTAGGGGTCCGAGTAGTCGTGGAACAGAAAACCGACTAAGGCCGGAGTGCATTCATCTGCGCCCTTGCGTCTTGGGCCTGCTACCAACTGATTGCCCATAAGGCCCCATCGAATGTTTGGCATTGGCCGTTACCATGACCCATCGTGGAACTGGTTCCACGGCACAAAAGTTGAGTTTTTGGTCCTGTTGCAACAAATTGCACGGGACCATCGGTTATCACGAGGCCGGAAGCCGACTTCGATCCAGAAAAGGCAAAGCCCTCTGAGCTCCCGAATGCGACCCGATATTCTCCCGTCAGAACCTCGCCGTCCGCCATTATTATTGTCACTGGTCCACGCCCTATGCCTGTACGGACGAAAGTCGCTTTGATCGGTCCAAGATCTTTCGCCGCACGATTTAACGGGAATGTATCAACCGTGTCTGTACATCCGCACAACACCACCAGACACACAAGAATTATTAGGCTTCTCATGGCCCTATCCCTTATTAAGGCAGCCGTAATACAGCCGAGTTATTTCATCGCCGCTGTACACCACCCCGGATGCAACTTTGAGCGTGGCACTCTTTCTGTCTTCACCCGACAAGGAGTGCCAGGCAATTACGGCCTCCTGCAGGTCGTGCCCCACCGAGTGGTGTAAGAGCTGGGGGTAAGTAGCCGGCCAAGCGACCGTCCGGAGTCTGGCGCCGGCCGGCTACTTATCCCCAGCGGTGGTCATCGTGAATCTTCGGTAGAGTT
>Ga0116226_10005236_pt1 | contig 11571 bp, 12 predicted proteins | sample S1TSphfallax_FD_89692 | JGI IMG/M metagenome (GOLD analysis project Ga0116226, IMG submission 89692) | Host-associated microbial communities from peat moss isolated from Minnesota, USA - S1T2_Fa - Sphagnum fallax MG | ecosystem: Host-associated > Plants > Peat moss > Unclassified | place: USA... | reverse complement strand
GCGACCAGACGCTATCCACGATCGCGACATTGCGCTTGAATACACTCACGACCCAGGTCAAGACACCCACGACGACGGCGACCCCGAGACCGTAGGTATAGATCATCAAAGTGCTTACGTTCATGGGCTTGTCCGGCAGGGCGCAACCGCGGCGGCGCGGGCGTCGAGCATCGCTTGGGCGGTGGTGGTCTTCCGTTCCTCCACCGGGAAATCGATCGTCGTCTTATAGTTGTTGCCAGCGGCATCGTGCAGGTCGGAGATCCCATCGTAGCGCACCATCAAGTGATCGGATGTGCGGTAGTAGACGTCAATGCCGGGCAGGAACCAGCCCCAGATACCGGAGAGGCGCAGCCTGAATACGTCTGTCGGGGCGCCCTGCATGAGATCGCCGCGCAGGCGTTGAACTTGGAAGCCGTAGTCCTCGAGCCGACTTGGCAGCAGAAACTTCATATCGAGCGTCTGGCCGCTCGTCAGCATGTCCCAGTTGCGGAGGACGAATTCATCGAAGCCGGCATCGGCCACCAGTCCTGGGACGGACGGTAGGGGTCCGGACCTTTCAGGATCGCCGCTGCGTTCACGATAAAACACCACCCGGCTGCCAGGTGTCGCGCCGTCGCGGATTCCCTCGCGCATGCCGTTGCTCGTATCCTCGAAGAGGAAATCTGGCACCAGCGCATTCGTATAGGAGACGCTCTTGCGTGCAAAAGCCGATCCATCGCGACAGGTGTACAACACGACGCGCTCGGCAATTCTACCTTGCTGATAGCGCAGCACGTGCTGCTCGCCGTACAGCACCTCCGTCGAGTGACGCGCCCGGGCCACACTTGAATAACTCAGATAGCCATCGATTGGCGTTGCGGCGGCGGTGGCCGAGAACGCGAGGGCCGACAACAACAAGACGAAGGGACGCTGCATACAAAGATTCCTCAAGGGGTTTGTCGGTAGTTCGCATTCGGCCTTGCCTTGGATTCAACCAAAAGCCTGGCCGTCTATTTCATTATCGCTCTCAACTAGACTGCTTTGTAATTGGAAGGTTAATCGAGTACCGCTGCGAGGGGATAAACGATGCCAGGGTCAGTAACAGACCTGTTCTACGCTGCACTCGGCAACTGGTGGCCGTTCAGCATCCTGTTGGCGTTGTCGGGGACATTGTCCATTTCATGACCTGTAAGTCGGAGCAGGCGCGGCGGTTCCTGGAGGACATTGGTCCCGAGGGGCGCATGGCTTACCAGAAGTTGTACCTCTGCCTGGATTTCTGGTTTTCGACGCGGCAGAGAACTTCACTCATTTCCTGATGGCGCGAAGCTACCCTCAACTCTCGAGCTTTGCGCTCAATGTCGGGCCGCAATTTACCTATTGGAAGTGGGCGCTCGCGATTGTCACGAGATGCGTCTTACCACCCAGGCATTCGCGATCTGTTCGGCACCGTACAGAAGAGGGATCGAACTCAGATTAATCTGTCAACTTGGGTTGTTGGTACGCGTGATGGAGACAACGCTGGTATAGACAGTGACAGTTCCGACCACCCACGGTGCACGCGTTCATGACGCCTGAAAGAACCAACAACGACGCCAACCATGCCGGGTTAACCCCATGACCGCCAACAAGCCCGTTCTCGTCGGAGCATTCGTGCTGGGCGCATTCCTACTGGCCGTGATCGCAATCCTTCTGTTCGGCGGCATGCACCTGTTCACCCGTACGAGTTTAATCGTCGGCGTGTTCCAGGGCTCCGTCGCCGGACTTAATGTGGGATCGCCGGTGACGTTCAGGGGAGTGAATATCGGCAAAGTGACGCGTATGCAAGTGCAGGTGAACGTCGCGCGCCATACCGGCATCATTCCGGTTTACATGGAGATAGAACCCGACAAGATCGCCTGGGTCGGTGGACGCTTCCATGCGGACGCCAAGAGTTTTCAAGATGCGGTGAGCGCCGGTATTCGTGCGCAGCTGCGTTCGGATAGTTTGGTGACCGGTCAGCTGAGCGTCGACCTGGATTTCCATCCGGGTACCCCCGCTCTATTGACGCATTTATCGGGCGAGGAGCCGGAGATTCCGACGATGCCGTCAGATTTACAGAATGTCATGGAGCAAATTCAGAGTTTGAAGCTGCGCGAACTCACGGAAACAACACGCCTGGCTCTGTCCAGCATGCAGCATTTCCTGGATGATGCCGACGGCCAAATCGGTCCCCTGACAATGAGCGTGCGCAGCACATTGGACACCGCACGGGTCACACTGAGTGACGTGCGGAGTCATTCGGTGCGCACTCTCGACCAGATCGATAAACTCGCCGTCGAAGGGCGCGGCCAAATCGCAACCGACGGTCGGGATCTGGATCAACTCGTGCGCACGGCGCAGGCCACTGCGACGGAAGCACAAACACTCGTCACCTCGCTGAATAACCTGACCGCCGAGCGGTCGCCCTTGCGTGACGATTTGGAGTCCTCGGTGCGCGACCTCGCGGACAGCGCGGGTTCGCTGCGCACTCTTACGAGAGAACTGGAGCGTGATCCCATGGGCACGCTGTTGAAGAAATCGCCGCGATGAAGCCGTATGCCTGGTCATACTTGCCGATGCTTCTCTGTGTCGCCGCGTGCAGTTCAGGGCCGCCGCTGCGTACCTACCTGTTGACTCCGCCGCTGGAGCCGGCAGGGGTTGCACCAGCACTGGCATTGCGCTCCGGGGGCATCATGATTGCCCGTGTGCGTGTCCCTGACTATCTCGATACCACCGACATCTGGTTGCGCGAGGGGAGAAATGAAATGAAGGTGAGCGGTACGGGGCGTTGGGGCGAACGACTATCGCATGGTCTGACGCGCGGGCTGGCGGCGGATCTCGGGAGGCGTCTACCGTCAGATGAGGTTTTGGCCGATATGTCGAGTACGGCGCACCGGCAAGTGCTCATCAACGTGAATGCATTGGATCTTTGGCCTGATGGGCGCTGCGTAATGGGTGCAACCTGGGCCATCGTGGACAACGTTGCGCCGCGCTCCGTCGCATATGGCGGTGGCACGTTCAATTCGTCATCCATCACGAGCGTCACCCAGGCCGGTGATGCACGCCTGGTTGGCGCCATATCCCAGACGTTAGGCAAGCTCGCGGACGCGATTGCTCTAAATATTCGGCAGAGCTCTGAGCGGTCGGCTCAGCGGGCCGATTGAGGGCCGCCTGGAGGTCGCCGTCATCTCTGCGATGGCTGCCATCGCGGGCTCGAGCGTCGGCGCGTTAGCGACGTTCGCCACGACCTGGCTGGTGCAAAGCAGCCAGTTGCAGTCCCAACGACTTGGCTCAGAGCTGGCGAAACGCGAGAGGCTATACGCCGACTTCATCGCCGAGGCCGCCAAGCGTATGACCGATGCCATGTCGCACGAGGTGGAGACGCCAGAGGTTCTCGTTGTTCTGGCCGCGTCCATCGGCCAGATGCGATTATTCTCTTCGTCAGAGGTGGTCACCGCAGCGGAACAAGTTGCGCGTTCGATCGTTGACTCCTACATCGCACCCAATCGCAACCTCAAGGAGCTTCGGGATGCTTTCATGGATAACGACAGGCTGGATCCCCTGGGTCAATTCGCCGCCGCATGCCGAAAAGAGCTGAGTGGGATAACTTTTTGATGACGATGTCCATGAGACCAGCCGGAATCGTTTGAGCCGCGCAATGCCGGCTGGGTGAGCACTTCGGTTTCACTCTTCAAGGATAAGATCAATTTCAAAATGCCGGGAGGCGCCGGCTTTCAGCCTCATCAAGATCGAGAGGCGGGTTGCAGCAAGGTTGCTGAAGCGTTACGGCTCGCTTCGCATCAGCGACTTGATAGGTCATGCGGGCGGGTCCGGCATCCTCGCGCCCAAAGCTTACATTTCAAGACTTGGGGTGGTACGAAAACTTCTCGCCTTCCACCGACGCGCCGCCCTGAAGTCCACCCTTTACGATCGTGAATACCGCCATGCCGTTGCTGTACGCACCGTCGACAGCGGCGTTGTTCTGCCCGCCGCTGGCGCTCACCTCACTTCCAGTCGTATCCACACTCGCGGACGCACCCGCGGTGATCGCGACCACGCTCACACCGGCACCGAACTGAAAGTTGCCGGATTCGAAGGCGTCCAGTGCTCGTTTGTCTTTGAAAAATATGATCTCACTGAATGCTTCGCCACCGGCCTGCCATCCGACGCTCAATTGTGTGACGGCTGTGTTGCCCACCAAGACGCCCCGTTCGTAGACGCGGCCGTCTCCATGCGCGGCACCCACGATGAAGCTGCCTTCGCCAACTGTCGGAAAGATAGCGTATCCGTAACTGTTCTTGAAGAAGCCAGCGCTCTGGCGCGCATCTTTAAACATATGCGTCGCCTGCTGGTAGTCGGCGGCGTGCGCGGCGCCGGTGGCGAGCAGCACCGACCCGACCACTGTCGCGATTCGCAGAGTATGGGTTTTCATAAAAGTCCTTGTAACATGTTGATGGCGTGAGCGTTGATGCCCGGGAAGCCGGATTGCTTAAGTGGATTACGGTCGCGGATGTCTGTGCCCACCACGCAATAATCTACAAACTCATGCTCGCTGTCTGTAGGCGGTAGGATACGGGCCGTGACGGCGTCCATCCCACGCTAAATGGTGCTCATAACTGGGGCATAATGGCCGTGAGTATCACCGGCAGCAAACGCTCTGCGAGCGTGCTTGGGTGGTCCGGCCGATCTCGCCGAATGTCGGCATAACGGTCAGATAATCGATGACGCGATTATGTTCGATACCGCACAGACGTCGAGCGCTTTGCCGTGTTGTAATCGCCAGTGTCGGGGGATTATGGCCGGCTTGCAGTTATGTAAGGCACGGTTGGTTCAAAGAGACCAGGAAGGCCGATCAATAGTGGTCGGCTTATTCTCTGATTGCCCTGCTGGCATTGGAAGGGAATTTTTGCCTGGTATCGCCTCGGGACTGCATTAGCATTCGCGACATGAAACCTCATGTCTCGGTGTTGCCGCCTGCGTGAGGAGAGCCCATGCAAAAAGTCGTGATGTTAAGGGATGAATCAGGGAAGGGCGGCGGTGGCCGGCCCGATGAACCTAAAAACGTACTGGGCGATCGGCTCGAGGTCTGCTCCTTGAGTCCCATGACGGGCTTCTTTCGCGACGGCTGTTGCGACACCGACCGTCAGGACGTCGGCAACCACACCGTCTGTGCCGTCGTGACCGCCGAGTTTCTCGAGTTCTCGAAGTCGCGCGGCAACGATCTGTCGACACCGGTTCCGCAGTTCGGCTTTGCCGGACTCAAGCCGGGTGATCGTTGGTGTTTGTGCGCCCCTCGTTGGCAGGAGGCGCTGCAGGCCGGACACGCGCCGCGCGTGGTGTTGCGCGCCACGCATGAAGGCGCGCTCCGTTCCTGCGCGCTCGCGGATCTCAAGCGCCTGGCCATCGACCTGGATTGACCGCGCCGCTGGCGTCAGCCGGGGTCAGCGCGCCGTCTTGCCGCCGTCGACCGACCAGGCGGCACCGCTGACGAACGCCGCATCGTCGCCGGCCAGAAATTCGACCACGGCCGCGATTTCCGACGGCGCGCCGAGCCGACCGAGCGGGACCAATGCCGTTTCATCGCGTCGCGCGGCGGCGGGATCCGCCGCCGTCGCGAACTCCTCGGCGAGCATCGCGGTGTCGATGGGCCCCGGGCAGACGGCGTTGACCCGGATGCCGCTGCCCGCGAGTTCTACGGCGAGGCTACGGCTCCACGCGAGCAGAGCGCCCTTGCTCGCGCTGTAGGCGCCATAGCCGGTTTGACCGATCAGCGCGAGTTCCGAGGCAATGTTCACGATGCTGGCGTGGCCGCTCGACCGCAGAGCCGGCAACAGCGCACGGGTCACGCGAAAGGCAGCGGTGAAATTGATCGCGACAATCAGATCGAGCAGCGCATCGTCGCTTGACTCGAACCGCTGCACACGGGAGATGCCCGCAGCGTTGACCAGGATGTCGATGCGCGCACCGGTGGCCGCCACGAGCGCATCCGTGGCGCGGTCGGTATCGGCCCGATCCGCAAGGTCGGCCACGTACTTGCGCACCCCGTCACCGAACTGCGCTTCGAGGCTGCGCAGCCGGTCGGCGTCCCGATCCACGCAGTACACGACTGCGCCCCGAGCGACGAGCTGCCGCACGATGGCACCGCCGATCCCGCCCGCCGCGCCGGTCACGACCGCAGATCGGCCCGCCAGGGTGGTCATCGCTCAGACCACCGTTAGAAAAGATACGCCGTGCGCGCCGACGAAATCGTCGGCCCGATTCGAACCAGGACCCGCCGAGCCTTCGCGCGGGGAGCCATAATCTGCGGCGAACACTCGCTTGACGCGGTTGCGATGCCAGGTGACCAGCAACTCGCGCATCGGCATCAACGCGGCCGGCTGATCGCCGTAGAGTTGCCGGTGCAGCGCCGGTAGCCGCCACCAGGGCACCGACGGCCGGTGGTGGTGCGCATTGTGATACCCGAAGTTCAGCAGCAGCGCATTGAGCCAGGGATGGCTTTGCGAGATGACGTTGCTGTAGGTGTTGGCCTGTTCGTACGCCCGATCGCGCCCGCCCAGGGGAATCGGCTGGTCGGGCGTCACCACGAGCTGATCGTAGGTATGGTGGAATGCGTCGAAGAAGTTGAGCACATGCAGCTGCAGGAGTACGGCGAGACCGTAGAACAGCACGGCCCTGGGGGCGAGACTCCACAACCACGCGAGCAGTCCCAGGCGCACGAGCAGCATCATGACCACCCGCGCGAGGTGGCGTCGCTGGGAACGGACGAAGAATGGACGCCCGATGACCTGCAACTGCATGAGGATTTCGGTGGCGGGAAGGTAGCCCCACTCGAGCATCTGCAACGTGCGGCGAACGGCGGTGTGTCGCGCCATCAATCCCTTGAAATCGAAGCACGTCGGATCAACACGGTCGACGTGGTGGCGGATGTGCATGTGCAGGATGCGCGCGAACGACGCATAGGCGGAGCCGGCGATGAAATTGAGCGCTTCTCCCGCCCAATGATTCGCGCGACGGCTGGCAAACAGGGCCTGATGCGCCGCTTCGTGGAGCAGGTACGCGGCCACCACCATGCTGTGCGCGCAGACAAGGGCGCCCAGAATGCCGAGCAGCGCGTTGTGGCGTGTCATGAGCGCGAATGAGCCCAACCACTCGATTCCGGTCGCACCCAGAACGGTCGGTTGGATCAAAGCCTCCCGGCGGTCGCGAAACAGGCGACGAGGTGCTTCGGATGCTGCGACGGTCATGATGAAGATCTCCTGAAGAAGAACACAATATTACCATTAAAATTGTAGATAAATATCTTATGATATGCTCGCTTGAGTCCAGGAGTCCATCGCATGATGAAACTGAAGGCGCGCCCTATCGAGGAGAGCCGCGCACATTTTTTGCGTGCATTACGTGAAGTCGACGATGCCTGGGTGGAAGCGTTCCACCGGACGGGCTTCGGCGACGTGTACTTCTCCCGCCTGTTCACGGAACTGTGGCTGCTCGGGGATGGCGCCGTCGCCAAATCCGATGCCTACGGCCTGGTGCATGGGGTGAGTGCGCAAACTGCGATGAAGTACGTGCGTCAGGCGATTGCGGAGGGCTATCTCGAGGAGATCAACAATCCCGACGACGGCCGCTCCCATCTCATCCGCATGTCACCGCGGTTACGCGAAGTGTTCAATGGATTCATCGATCGGGCGAGGGGTGGTTTCGAAGCCGCCTTCTTGGGTCCGCGCAAACGGTGAACGGAGTTGCTGCATGAGTAAACATGGATACGATTCTGGTCGACTCAACCTGCCGTTTGTCGGCCATTGCACCTTTGCCAAGAGTCCACCCGTGCTCGATTGGGGCACGATCGACGCCGACGTGGCGGTACTCGGTGCGCCGCTCGACATGGGCACGCAGTACCGCGCCGGGGCTCGCTTCGGACCACGCGGCATCCGCGAGGCCTCGACGTTGTATTCCTTCGGTCACGATGGTGCCTACGACCACGAGGACGACGTCGTCTACATGCCGAGGGATCAGGTGCGGATGGTCGACATCGGCGATGCGGACATCATCCATACCGATCAGTCACGGAGTCTGGCCAACATCGAATCGGGCGTACGGGCGATCTTGGCGGCGGGAGCACTGCCTGTGGTTCTCGGCGGCGATCATTCGGTGAACGACGCATGTATCGCGGCCTTTGACGATCAGGCGCCCATCTACATCGTGCAATTCGACGCGCATCTCGACTATGTCGACGTACGACACACCGTACGCCACGGTCACGGCAATCCGATGAAGCGCGCGGCCGAGAAGCCCTACGTGCAGGGCATCAGTCATCTCGGCATCCGTAACGTGTCCTCGACCGCCCGCGACGGTTACGAGGACGCGCGCCGCACCAAGTCGAAGATCCTCTCCGTCCGGCAGATCCGGGCGATGGGATCCGGGGGGGTTCTCGACACGCTGCCGGCGGGGGCACGCTACTATGTGACCATCGACATCGACGGCTTCGATCCGTCCATCGCTGCGGGTACCGGCACGCCGAGCCATGGCGGCTTTTTGTACTACGAGGTGATGGAGATACTTCAGGGGCTGGCGCAACGCGGCGACATCGTCGGGATCGACCTATGCGAAGTCGCGCCGGACTATGATCCGAGCGGCAGCACCTCGTTTCTCGCTGCGCAGGTGCTGCTCAATCTGTTGGGCTACGTGTTTCACGAACGCGGCAAGCGCCGCGCAGGAGTTTGACTTGGCCGAAGTCCATATGAATCTGATGAGCTGGCTGCAGTATCAAACCCGGGTGACCGAAGCCCAAGCCCCGGTGTTCCTGCCAATCGGCGCGCTCGAGCAGCATGGGCCGCATCTGCCGCTCGGCACCGACGCGCTGCTGGCGACGGCGATTGCCGCCGAGGTTGCCGCCGCGGTCGGTGGCATTGTCGCCCCGGTATTTGCCTACGGCTATAAGTCGCAACCGAAGTGCGGCGGCGGACAACATTTCTGCGGGACGACCAGCCTCGACGCGGCGACGCTCATCGGCCAGGTGCGCGACACGATCCGGGAGTTCGTGCGGCATGGTGTCCGCCGTCTCGTACTCGTGAATGGTCACTACGAAAACACCTGGTTCATGATCGAGGGAGTCGATCTGGCGCTGCGTGAATGCCGGGACGCGCCCCTGTCCGTGATGCGCCTGGAATATTGGGATTTTTGCACCGAAACCACGCTCGCCCGCATTTTTCCCGAGGGGTTTCCAGGTTTCGCGCTCGAGCATGCCGCGGTGATCGAGACATCGATGATGCTGCACTTGCATCCCGAACTGGTGAACGTCGAACTGATCCCCGATGAGCCACCGGCGCAGTTCCCGCCGTACGATGTGTATCCCACCCGTACCGAGTGGGTGCCTGCCTCCGGCGTGCTCTCATCAGCCCGCGGAGCGAGCGCCGAGAAGGGCGCGCTGATCTGTGGTGAGGTGGTGACCCGCGTGGCGGCGGCCGTACGCGCGGAATTCGGGCTGGCCGCTTAAACGAGCTGGCTGACCGGGGAGACCCTATCGACCGGTTGTTGGGCCCGCAGTGAACTGCGAAGCGGGTGCAGGCTGCGCCACGCGTCAACGATTGACGTCGACGATGACCCGTCCGCGAATCGCACCGGCGACGATTTTCTTGGCAGTGTCGATGACTTCCGCGAGGCCGATCTCCTGACTGATGCTGTTCAGGGCGGCGGCATCAAGGTCTCGCGCCAGGCGGTTCCACGCAAGCTCGCGAGATGACATCGGTGCCATGACGCTATCGATCCCGAGCAGCGCGACACCGCGCAGGATGAACGGCGCCACGCTCGCCGGAAAGTCCATGCCCTGCGCGAGCCCGCAGGCCGTGACGATCCCGTGGTAGCGCATCTGTGCACATGCGTTGACCAACGTGTGACTGCCGACCGAATCGACCACGCCGGCCCAGCGTTCCTTTTGCAGCGGCTTGCCGGGCTGTGCGAGTTCGTTGCGATCGATGATCTGCCTCGCCCCGAGGCCGCGCAGATAGTCCGCTTCGGCCGCCTTGCCGGTGGAGGCGGTGACGTTGAAGCCGGCGGCTGAGAGCAGGGCGACGGCGATGCTGCCGACGCCGCCCGAGGCTCCGGTCACGAGCACCTCGCCCCGATCCGGCGTCAGACCCTGGCGCACCAGCGCCTCGACGCACAGACTCGCGGTATAGCCCGCGGTGCCAATGGCCATCGCCTGGCGCGTGGTGAATCGGTCCGGCACCCGCTGCAGCCATTCGGCGTTCAGTCTTGCCTTCTGTGAAAGTCCGCCCCAATGCCCTTCGCCGAGCCCCCAGCCATTCAGCAACACGCGTTCACCCACTGCCCACGCGTCACTTCCCGAGGCTTCCACGACACCGGCGAGGTCGATGCCCGGCACCATCGGGAATTTGCGCACAACGGGTGATTTCCCGGTGATGGCGAGTCCATCCTTGTAATTCACGGTCGAATACTCGACCCGCACGGTAACGGGCGCCTCAGGCAGCCGTGACTCATCGAAGTCCACGAGCTGCACCGTCTGCGCGCCGTCCCGCTTGTCGATCAGAATTGCTTTGAACATCGTCGGCTCCGTCGATCAGCGAAGGCCTATGGTAATGGATCGGCTTGGGTTCAGGGGCGCTGACCGCGCCGCCCCTCGCCGACGCGGACCTGGGCCACCGGGGCGAGGATCCTCGGGGCCTCCGCCAAGACGCTCGACTCACGATGCACTCCCTGCAGCGCGAGGAACAATCCCTCGAGCAATGGGTTGGCCCCCACCGGTTTGTCGATTGCCACCGCGAACATCGAGGAGACCTGGCCATCGGCGCGGCGGCGCCCCCGCGTGCGCAGAGCCACCAGCGGCAGGGCGCGCAACGCTGCGTACTCACGTATTTCCAATGCGAGCTCGGTACCGTCCATGCCGGGCATTTGCAGGTCGATGATCGCCACATGATACGGGTCGGCGGATGCGGCGGCCGAGGTCAGCATGGTCAGAGCGGTTGCACCACCCGCGGCTTCGGTGGTGCGGCAACCCCACTGTCCGAGCAGTCGGGCGAGCGCGATGCGAGTCACCGCGTGGTCGTCGACCAGCAGGACTTTGATGCCATGCATGTCGGGCGGAATGCGCGGCAGCGGGGCCTCCGTTTCCGGCGCATAGGCGAGAGTCACGCTGAATGCAAAGGAGGAGCCCTGACCCGGCACACGGCTCACCTCGATCGTGCCACCCATGAGCTTGACCAGCAGTTGCGAGATCGACAGTTTGAGTCCGGTCCCGCCGTACTCGCGGATGGCGCCGTCGGTATCGTTCACTTCGAATCGTAACAATGCCGCGGCATTCGAGCGCTCCAGGCAATCCACTTTCAGCGTCACGCCGCCCGCCTGGGTGCACTCCACCGCGTTGCCGCCGAGAATCGCCAGCACCCGGTTGAGCCTTGCCGGGTCGCATCGGACCCCTGGAGGAATAGCAGAGTCCAGCATGCAGACCAACTCGAGTCCCTTCTGACTGGCGCGATCCGCGAGGCTCCTGCCGACGTCCTCGACCAACGATCTAAGATCCACCTTGCTCGATTCCAGCGCCATCGTGCCCGCTTCGAT
>Ga0116226_10005235_pt1 | contig 11571 bp, 8 predicted proteins | sample S1TSphfallax_FD_89692 | JGI IMG/M metagenome (GOLD analysis project Ga0116226, IMG submission 89692) | Host-associated microbial communities from peat moss isolated from Minnesota, USA - S1T2_Fa - Sphagnum fallax MG | ecosystem: Host-associated > Plants > Peat moss > Unclassified | place: USA... | reverse complement strand
TCGACTCTTCTAGCTCGCAGCTTGAAGATCAAGCTGGACCCCAACTGCTTCATCAAGACGCCTGACCTCCAGGCCGCTTGTCTGATGCAGGGCCAGGATGCGTTGATCCTGAACGACGGCCACAGCCAATCTATCGTCCAGGCGCTAACGTCGGGAGCCTCGATGGATCTTGTCCAGGCGCTCAGCACCAGCCCTCAGGCGGGCTACGGCTACTACAGCCCCTATGTCGGCGCCGTAATCGACATCGCCCGTCTTATGGATTCGTTCCACACGGCCCAGTATCAATACATACCGGCGCTGGCGACGGCCGACGGCGACCATCTCAACCTGCTGCTGAATACGGCGCCGTCCTTTCACAATCCCATGTCGGTGATCGTGGTGGCCCTTCCCGCCATCGAGGCGCCGCGACCGCCGCCGCTGCAACTGGTCGATCCCAAGGAGGTCTTCTGCGCTCAGCGGCCGGACCTGACCCTGCCTATTGATGGCGCGCCGCTGGTGTTTTCGACCCACTATGCGCGCAACATGGTGTTGCACATCGAGGGCAAGTCCGGCGCCGTGATTGATGCGCCGGTCAAGGCGGATGCTGAGAAGGGCGGTCTGGTCGTAGATACCACTGGCCTCAACCTGGCGAGCCTTGGGCCGACGCCCAAGGGCGTACTGAAAGGCTATTGGGGCTTCACCGCGTTCGACGGGCCGGAGTTTCAGCTGGAGGCGACGACCCCTGGGGGCTGGACTCTGGTCGCCGACGATCAGCAGGCGCTGGTCGTCGGCCGCGACGATGTCGTTCGGCTCAAGGGCGATGGCGCGGCTTGCGTCGAGGGTGTGACCTTGAAGGCGGCGTCTGGCGATGTTGTCAACGCAGAGTGGAAGCGCGCCCAAGGCGGCGAGCTTTCGGTGAGCCTACCACTCAAGACGGTGGACCCCGGCGAGGTGACGCTGCTCGTCAAGCAATATGGCGTCATGGAGGCCGACGCCGTTGCGTTGAAGGTGTTCGCCCAGGCTGGCCGCCTCGACGAGTTCGAGGTCCACGCTGGCGATCCGTCGGGTCTGTTAAAGGGCAATCGGCTCGACGAGGTCGCCAGCCTCAGCCTGGGGGGCGTTGCGTTCACGCCGGGCGCCCTCGTCAGCGCTGGCGGCTCAGACGAGCTGACGCTGTCGGCGGCGCTCGAGGATATCGACAAGTTCAAGACGGGGCAGACCAAGACCGCTAAGGTCGCCTTCAAAGACGGCCGCACGGTCACCCTGAAGGTCAAGATCGGACCGCCCAGGCCTCAGGTCGCCCTGATCGATAAGAGCGTGCGGCCGCCGTCGGCGGATACGCCTCACCCGATTCACCTCACCGACAAGGAAGAGGCGCCGCAGAACGCTGAACTGACCTTCTCGCTGCGCGCCCAGTCGCCACCCAAGTTTTCAGGCCATGAACAGGTGCAGGTGACGACGTCGGACGGCGGCGCCGCCACGACCCTGACGTCCGCCAATGGGCTGACCTTTGAGGATACTCAGATCGCGGTCGCCACCCTAGACCCGGCGAAGACGCTCGGCGCGTCGGGCTATGGCGCCCTTCGTTACCGCATCGTCGAAGACGGCGTGCCCGGCGCATGGCAGCCCCTGGCGACGCTGGTGCGCCTGCCGGCGTTGAAAGGGCTGAAATGTCCGCCGTCCCAAGAGCAGTCGTGCGAGCTGAGCGGGTCCGGCCTGTTCCTGATCGACGCCATTTCTCGACGCGCCGATTTTGATCGCGCCGTCCAGGTGCCCGAAGGGTTCGCGGGTTACACGCTGGCGGTGCCCCATCCGTCGTCTGGCCGGCTCTATGTGAAGCTGCATGATGACCCCTCAGTCATCAATATCATCGAGTTTTCCGGGGAAGAGCGGTCGGCGCGCTCCAGCGAGTCCCGTCGCACGCCGGCCCCAGTCGTCACGTCGGCCCCCGCGTCCACGCCGGTCTCATCGGCTCCCGCCGCGCCGCCGCTGGGGCCGAAGCCGTCGTCGCCCTGAGGGGGTGCGCTGCGCTCTTCACCCCAGCCGCCGGTAATCAAGCCCCCGCGCCAGCCAGCACCCGACCTGCACGCCTTCGATCCGTCCAGACGCGTCACGTCTAAACGCCAGGGTCCAATCGCCGGGCGGCGTGTGGTCCAGAGCGCGAGGGCACGGCAGCGCCCACATGTCTTTGCCGATGGCGTCCAGTTGTTCCATGCGTCCTTGGCCCAGAAAGCCGGAGAAGCCGCCATAGAGCGCGCCTCCCGCGTCGGCGACGGTGAGCGCCGCATCTAGCTCATCGCAGTGATAGAGGCCGGCGGCGTCCAGGCCGAGCGTTGGGCGGCTTGTTTCGATGGGCGTCAGGCGAACGCGCTGATTGTCCTGGGGGCGATCCATCCAAACCCCGTCTGGGGCGCGAAACACGCGCATGCCGCCGCTCGACGCCGAGCCGTCGCGCTCCAACTCCAGCCGCTCCGCCGAATGGCCGAAGCGTAGCCGCACCTGATGCGCTGACGCCCGGTCGATCCGGACGCTGAGGCCCGTTTCAGGATCAAGATAGGCGCCCAGCCAATCCGGGTCGGGCTGGGGCGTCGCTTTCGGCGACGCTTCGCCCAGGGCGGCTGCCAGCAGGCCTTCAGCGGCGGCGTGGGCGTCTGACAGGTGATTGAACATCACGACCACCGATAGGCGCGCTTTGGGCAGGTAGAGGCGATGGCTGCGCCAGCCGCGCAGAGCGCCGCCATGTCCACTCGCCGCATAGCCCAGGCTGGAGCGTCGGTTCAGACCAAAGCCGTAAGCGGCCGGGCTCCCATCGGCGAAGCGCGCGGGTGCAGCGATGCGGCCGTAGAGCGACTCTGGATCGGCTCGCGTGGCGTCGATCTCGCGTTCCCAGGCGATCATATCGTCCAACGAAGCGCCCAGCCCTGCGTCCCCGGTCCACAGGATTCGGTTCTCGGCGGGTCGAAAGCCAGGCGCCGGCGAGCCCTCATAGCCTTCGGTCCCGTCCGGCATGGCGCGGGTGTCGGCGGCAAGAAAGGCTTGCGCCATGCCGACGCGGTCAAAGATGCGGGTGCGCAGCAGGTCAGCGAAGGTATCGCCGGTTCGGGCTTCGAGAATATCGGAGATCAGCCGGAAGTTCTGGTTGCAGTAGGAATACCGGGTCCCCGGTACGAACTGCAGGGTCTTGGCGGCGGCGATCGTTCGCGCTGCCTCAATCTCTCCGAACGCACTCTCAGCCGGCGCCCCATGCAGCATGGCGAGCGCCCAGTAGTCGCGTAGGCCCGATTGGTTATGGCACAGGTGCAGCGCGCCAGGCGCGAGTTGCTCCAGCCTCGGAAGCCGGGCGCGGACATCGGCGTCCAGTGCGGACGGGTCGGGAAAGGCGTCTAACAGCAGGGCGCAAGTGAACTGTTTGGTGATCGAGCACATCCGAAACAGCGTCCGGGGCGTGAAGGCGATGCGGCGCTCGGCGTTTGCGAAGCCCCAGGCATGGCGCACCAGCACCTCGCCTTCCCGCAACACAGCCACGGCGCCGCCGGGGCCGGGGTAGGCGCGGGGCAGGTCTTGCACGGCGAGATCGAGGCGGGCGGAAGATATGGAGGCTGTCATGGCGCCAGCTTGGCTCCGCCCGCGGGCGGCGTAAACCGATTTGGGCGGCCAAGGCTGTCGCTCTGTAAAGACCCTCGACTTTGCGCCTCAGGGGCCGTCAAATGGTAAGGGGGACGATGCTCGGCAGATGTCCTCGCTGTCCAAGCGCTAGGCGAATCGCCGGCCGTCAAAGTTATGAGGAGACTTCCATGAAAATCGTCCCCGTCCTCGCCGCCGCTGCGGCTCTGTTCGTCTGCGCGGGCGCCGCCCAGGCCCAGACGGTCGTCAAGCACATCCAGAGCGACAAGTCGTTTATCGCCGAGGGCGTCTGGGTCGGCGACACCTATTACCTCAGCGGCCAACTCGCCGATCCGATCACGCCAGCCGACCCGGCTCATAACATTGCGGCCGTTTACTCGACCGATACCGGCGTTCAGGCCGCCAGCGTCTTCGCCAAGATCAAGAAGGCGCTGCAGGCGCAAGGTCTGGACATGAAGGATGTGGTCAAGCTGACCGTCTTCCTCGGCCCTGATCCCAAGACCGGCAAGCTCGATTTCAAGGGCATGAACACTGAATATATGAAGTATTTCGGCACGCCTGATCAGCCCAATAAGCCGGCGCGTTCGGCTTTCCAAGTCGCTGCCTTGGCTGCGCCCTGGGGCCTTCTAGAAGTTGAAGCTATCGCCGTTCGTAGTCATTAGGTTCGACCGGCTCTAAATACTTCGGGTCGCCTCGTGGTGCTTTCACTCGCCAGCGGCCATGTGGACTAGATGTCTATCTCTGCCTCCCTATGCAATGCATGGGGAGGCTTCCTGCTATTGCGCTAAGTGATCTGTCAGACTCTCGCCGCCGCTTCGTTCGCGTCAACGAAATATAATTCCCACTCGTAAAAACTGTTTCGGTCTATTGACCCGCCGGGCGCGATCTGTAACTAGTCGAGTTCCTTTTAGGGTTAATCGATTTCCTGAAAGTAGATGCTTGCATCCCTCAAGGTTCGATTCCGCGCATATGTGAGTCGGCGCCATTGTTTGTGGCCTGACAAGCAAATTCGGAGTGTATCCGGATGGAAACTGTTGATGAGGATTCGATAAGCGTGGATCAAATAATCCCCCCCGACTCAGGTCGCCATGGTGGTGGTTATAAAAATCTTTCGGGAACAAACCTGGAGCGGGCGGGTGACTATAATCAGCGCGTCGTTCTTCAAGCCATCCGCATCCATGGGCCGATTACGCGCGCGGAGCTGTCGCGCACGACAGGTCTGACCGCGCCCGCCGTCGCCAACATCACGCGACGCCTCATTCAACTCGGTCTCGTGGCGGAAGCCGGCAAGCGCCACGGCGCGCGTGGGCAGCCTGCGACCAAGCTGGTCGTCCATCCCGATGGCTGTCTGTCTTTGGGCGTGAACATTGATCGCGACCACATAACGGTCCTTTTCCTCGACCTCTTGGGTCGAGTCCGCGGCCGCGCCAGCTACGAGGGAGTATTGGCGGGACCGCCGGCGGTGGCTGCTCGGGTCCGCGCCATGGTCGAGAGCCTGCTAATCGAACAGGACCTTCGTCGTGCGCAACTGATCGGCATAGGTGTGGCTCTGCCCGATGGGCTCGCCCAGACGCCATTGCCTGATCGCGATCCCCTGCACGAGTGGGCGGAAGTCGAAGTCGGGAAGCTGTTCGCCGAGGCGTTGGCCGAGCCGGTGCGGGCGCGGCTAGCCGTGTTCGTCGAAAACGACGCGGCGGCGGCGGCCCAGGGCGAGCTGCAATTTGGTCTTGGCTTAAAATACGACAGCTTCTTCTATGTGTTGATCAGCGCTGGCCTTGGGGGCGGCTTGGTGGTCGGCGGCGAGTATTTTCGCGGCGCCAATGGGCGGAGTGGAGAGATCGGCTACCTGCCGATCCATTCTGATCGCACGGCCGGCGGCTCGCTCCAGGACGCCGTCTCCCTATCCGCCCTGTTCGCCGACCTGGCCCAGCATGGGCTGAATGTGACGACGCCGGCTGATCTTGCCAATCTGGACGCCCAAGGCCAGGATCTGGTCAGCGCCTGGGTCGATCTCGCCGCCGACCTTTTGACCGAGCCGCTGCTGGCGGTCAGCTGGCTCGTAAACCCCGAAGCAATTCTGCTTGGCGGACGCCTACCGAGCGCCCTGATTGAGCGATTGGCGGACCGGCTCACGAACAATCTTCGCCAACGGGCGCCCTTAGCGCCGGTTCTGGCGCCGGTGTCGCGCGCTGCTATGGCGGAGGACGCTCCGGCCATCGGCGCGGCCATCCTGCCTTTCCTGGCCGAGCTGCTACCGTCCCGATCCAGCTTGATGAAGGTTTGAGGCCTCGTCCGCTTTTTGATGCGCTCAGCTTCGAAGTTGGGATTTCCGTTCGGCGGCTGAGTGGTAAGTAGGCCCTATGCCGTCGTCCACCTACCCTCGTCTCGATCATCCGCAGGCCTTTCTGGCCTTAGATTGGGGCACCACCAACCTCCGGGCGTGGGTTGTTTCAGAGGGCGGCGAAGCCGGTCCAGCGCTGGAGCTTCCGCGCGGCGTCTCCAAACTTGGGCCAGGCGAGCCCGCGATCTGCCTGCGCGATGTCGTCAGGCCGGCGCTAAAGGCCGAAAACTTGCCGGCGGTGATTTGCGGCATGGCGGGATCGACGCTGGGCTGGGTGGAGGTTCCCTATTCGGACTGCCCGGCCGACGCGGCCTCGCTCGCCGCGGGACTGTATTGGATCGAGGATCAGGATCCGCCGGTCGCTATCGTACCCGGTTTGCGAGGCGCCGGCGTCGATGGCGGTCCCGACGTGATGCGGGGTGAAGAGACCCAGGTCATCGGCTGGCTCGCCCAGGACCCCAGCCGTCTGAAGGGCCGTCACCTGCTGTGCCATCCCGGCACGCACGCCAAGTGGGTGCGGGTCGAAGACGGTCGCGTCGTGCGCTTCGTCACCGCCATGACCGGAGAGCTGTTTTCGATCCTGACCCGCCACAGCGTCCTGCGTTGCGAGGAGGGGCCTGAGGATCAGCACGCCTTCGCTCAGGGGCTCGAGGCCGCGGGCGACGGCTCCGCCCTTGCGGCACGCCTGTTCACGGCGCGCGCGCGTGTCGTCGGCGGCGGCGATCTGAAGCCCCAGGGCGTCCGGTCATTCCTCTCGGGCCTCCTGATCGGGTCGGAGGTGGCGAGCACGCCGGCCCTTCTTGGGGCCGAGCCGCCAGCGCTGATCACCCTGATCGGCGATCCCAAACTTTGTACCGCCTATGCGACGGCGATGGCGCATTATGGTCTGAAATCGCAGGTCTTCGACGGCGAGGCCGCCGTGCTGGCCGGTCTGAAGGCCATCATTTTGAAGGGCTGAACACCATGACTTTGGAAGAGGCGCTCGGCGAAATGCCGATTGTGGCGATCATCCGCGGCGTGAAGCCTGACGAGGTCGAGGGCGTCGCCGACGCGCTCTATTCCGCCGGCCTGCGCGTGATCGAGGTGCCGATGAATTCGCCAGAGCCGCTGGCCAGCATCAAGCGGCTGACGGGGTTCGCCCGCCCAATCGTCCACGGCGCCGGTACGGTTCTTAGCCTCGAGGTGGTGGATCAGGTGGCCCAGGCAGGCGGCCGGGTGATCGTTTCGCCCAATACCGATGTCGCGGTGATCCGTCATACGGTGGCGCGGGGGCTCTATCCCATGCCCGGTTTCGGTTCTGTGACCGAGGCCTTCGCCGCCTATCACGCCGGCGCCCGCTATTTGAAACTCTACCCGGCCTCCACCTACGGCCCCGGCCACGTCAAGGCGCTGCTGGATGTGTTGCCTAAGGACGCCGTGGTGCAACCAGTCGGGGGCGTGCGGCCGGACTCCATGAACGACTGGTGGGCGGCTGGCGCTCGCGGGTTCGGCATGGGCGGCGACCTCTACAAGCCTGGCTTCACCCCAGACGAGGTTTATCGGCGCGCAGTTGCGGCCGTGGCGGCGGTGCAGCCGCTGCGTCCCGGTCGGTCGGCGGCCGCGGTCTAGGCGTTAACCCCCTCATCATCCCCCTCCTTGCCCCCCTTAAGCTCGGGCGAGACGGGGGCGTGGTTTAGCAGGGCGACGAACAGCACGCCGCCAATCGTGTTGCCGATCAAGGTCGGCGCTAGGAACGACACGACGTAAGCTATCGGCGGAAGTTTATGGGTCAGTACGCCGTAGGCGACCTCGGCGGAGCCGGCGATGACGTGCGGCAGCCGGGCGATGGCGACGACATAGGTGACCAGGATGATGACGAACAGACGCGCTGAGCCGGCGCTGGGGAGCAGCCAGACCATCAGGGCGATCAACCAGCCGGCGAATACACCCCGCAGCAAGGTCCAACCGAAAGCGCCCGTCGCCGCTTCGGTCGCCAGCTTGCCGAGCGCTTGGGCGGTCTCGGGCCGAAAAGGTTGTCCGTAGGCCAGGGCCGCCGCGAACAGCCAGGCGCCGACGATATTGGCGCCCAGAACCAGCCCCCAAAGCCGAAGACATTTCAGCGCCGTCGTCAGGCTCCGCCCGGTGAGGACGGGGAGGACGGCGGTGAGGGTGCTTTCGGTGAAAAGCTGCTGTCGTCCGAGCACAACGATGACGAAGCCGATCGTATAGCCAAAGCTTGAGATCAAATGGGTCCACGGCGCGTCCGGCAGGCTCGCTTGCAAGAGGCCCTGGACGAAGAATGAGAATCCGATCGAAAGGCCCGCCGCGAGGCCGGACCAGATCAGTGAGCCGGCGTCGCGTTCTATCTCCCCTTCGCCCTCCTCACGCACAATCTCATGCACAACGCGCGCGGTGAGGGGCGAGTGGGAGGCGGCTTGGCGTCGCTCGCGCCTTTCCAGGTGAGGCGAATCGGCTCCGGCTTCGGTCAAGCGCGTCTCCTGGGGTCGAGGTTTCCACTCGCATCCAGGCTGACCGCCGCTCTACCGCCGCGCCTGTCGCAACACCGCAACGCGCGCAAACGCCGCCGAGTTCACGCTTTCATTGCGGAATCATGCCCGCCGTCGCCGCATGGCTCGGATTGAACCCACTGCGCTGGAGCGAGGTGTTGAGCTCAATCACGAGCGCCTGAGCCGCCTGAATCGGCAGAACGATCCGGCCGACGACAACGCGGTTCATGCTGCACTTGGGATCGAAGTGATTGCAGCGCGCCGACTCGAACGTCAGGGTGACGTGACCCTGGCCGATGGAGAAGCCGCAGCATGAAGTAGCGAAGAACTCCGGCGCATGAGGATCGTCGATCAACCTCGGACCTTCGGCGACGACCGGGGACGGTGCGGGCGCGGGCGGGGCCTGTACGGGCGTCTGCATAGTGGAGCTGCGCGATGGCGGGACGCTGGACTTCGTTGCAGCCGGCCGACGGGCCGCCGCGGCGGTTTTGGAGGTGGGCATCGTCGCTCCTGACGTGGCGAATTGGGAGGCTATGATCTCCTGAAACGACCGGAGTGAGGCAAAGTTCATTCGCCGCTGAAACGACACGCCATCGCTTGAGCGCAATTGCTGCGGACTGAAATGTCGCCGGTCATGCCGTCGACGGGATGGGATGAAATGGAACACTATCAAGGCGCTGCCTGCTTAAATCAAACACAGTGAGCTGTGCTGTGTTTGACACTGGAATATAAGGCGGAATCTGATCGTGTGCTTGGGTGCAGCCTAGCTCATGGCGCCTGTCTTTTCGCCAGATCTGTATGGGTGAAAAGCTGCGTCCCCCGTCGGCGCCATGATCGCTAAGGGTGCGAGCGGCGCGCTTTTTGCAAGACATGGCGCTAAGACCTCGGGCGAGGTCGCCCTGGATTATACTGGCATGGACGTCCGGCTTGCAGGCTGCGACGACTGTTCCGCTGTTTGAGGCCAATGCCACGATGATGCCAACGCTTCGAAAATATGGCTATGGGTCGGGGTCGGCCAGCGCCGCTGATGAACGGGCGCAGACCCTTTGACGCCCCATGGCCCCATCCGCGCCGATCTGGCGCACGCTCGCCAGGCGCGGTTGAGCGCGGGGCTGCGCCTGGCCGTATTGGGGGCGCTGAGTCTGGTTTTGGCGGTCCTGCTCGTTGGGTTGTCCGTCTGGAAGCTGGCGTTCTCCGACTTGCCGACCCTGCCCGATAAGGCGACGCTATGGTCGCTGAACCAGCCGCCCGGCATCACCTTTCTGGACCGCGACGGACAGGTGATCGCGACGCGGGGATCTAAGCGCGGCCAGGTGGTGGCCCTCAACGATATGCCCGCCTATGTGCCCGAGGCGTTTTTGGCGGCTGAGGATCGGCGCTTTTACAACCATCCTGGCGTCGATGTGATCGGCGTCCTGCGAGCGGCTTGGGCGGACTTGGGGCATCGGCGGGTGGTGCAGGGCGGCTCGACCATCACCCAGCAGGTCGCCCGCAACATCTTCCTGTCGCCGGACCAGACGCTGCGCCGTAAGCTGCAGGAAGCGGTTCTGGCCTGGCGGATAGAACAGGTGATGAGCAAGGCCGAGATCCTCGATCTCTACCTTAACCGCATCTATTTCGGCGAAGGCGCCTATGGGATCGAGGCGGCGGCCCAGACCTATTTTGGCGTCTCCGCCCGAAATCTGACCCTGGCCCAGGCGGCTGTACTCGCCGCCCTACCCAAGGCGCCGACCCGGCTTGATCCCACCAACGATCTCCAGGCCGCGCTGGGCCGTTCCCGCCGGGTGCTCGCCGAGATGCGCGACGCCGGCTGGATCACGGCGGCGCAGGCGAGCGCCGCCGCCTCGGCGCCGCCGACGTTGGTCGCCGAGAAACCTGAGGAGGAAGACTTTGGCTATCTGCTCGACCTCGCCAGCCAGCGCGCACGCCTTCTCGCCGATAAGCGAGCGCCCGATCTGATTGTGCGCTTGACGGTGGATCGCAAGCTTCAGGCGGTGGGCGCTCAGGTGGTGCGCGATGGCGTGGCCGAGGGACGCAGCCTCGGCGCGACCCAGGCGGCGCTGGTCGCCCTGACGCCTGACGGCGCCGTTCGGACTCTGATCGGGGGCCGGAGCTATCGAGAAAGCCCCTATAATCGCGCCACCCAAGCCCTGCGACAGCCCGGCTCGGCCTTCAAGCCGCTTGTCTACGCCACGGCTCTGGAGGGGGGCGTCAGACCGCAGGACATGCGTGAGGACCAGCCGATCCATTTCGCCGGCTGGTCGCCGGAGAACTATGGGGGCGGCTATTCCGGCGCCGTGACGGTCGCCGACGCCCTGGCGCGGTCGATCAACACCATCGCCGTCCGTCTGGCTAAAGAGGTGGGACCGGACAAGGTCGCCGCCCTGGCCCGCCGGTTTGGCCTCGCCATGATCCCGCTTCATCCGTCGCTCCCCATCGCCCTAGGCGCCTATGAGGTGGATCTTTTGGATCTCACATCGGCCTATCAGGTGTTCCAGAACAGCGGCCACCGGACGGAACCCTATCTGATCCAGAGCATCACGAACGCCCACGGCGATCTGCTTTATCGCCATCCCGACATGCTCCAACCCCAGGTCTACGATCCGCTCCAGGCCGGGCTGATGACCCGGATGATGGAGGGCGTAATCAGCCACGGCACTGGGACGCGCGCCGCCTTGGATCGGCCGGCGGCGGGCAAGACGGGCACCAGCCAGAATTGGCGCGACGCCTGGTTTGTCGGTTTTACCCCTGATTGGGCGGCGGGCGTCTGGGTCGGCGACGACCACGGGCGGCCCATGACCAAGATCGTGGGTGGCGACCTGCCGGCCGAGATGTGGCGCAAATTCATGATCGCAGCCCACGACGGCTTGCCGGTGCGCGATTTCCCCGATCTACCTGTGAGCGCACCGGAACGGCCGGGGACCGGCCCCGCGGGCGAAGTGCTGGCGGCGCAGGACGCCCAAGCGGTCGCGGCCTCCTCGACGCCTGATGACGCCACGCCGCCTGAGTCCACGCCGGCGCCTGGTCCCGCCTCAGTATCCCCCCGCCCGGTCGCGCGCCCCTCTGACTTCTATGCCGGCCTGGCCCAAGACCTTGGCCGCGACGCCGATGGCCAGCCGCCCTCGCCGCAATAGAGCGACT
>Ga0116226_10005234_pt1 | contig 11572 bp, 8 predicted proteins | sample S1TSphfallax_FD_89692 | JGI IMG/M metagenome (GOLD analysis project Ga0116226, IMG submission 89692) | Host-associated microbial communities from peat moss isolated from Minnesota, USA - S1T2_Fa - Sphagnum fallax MG | ecosystem: Host-associated > Plants > Peat moss > Unclassified | place: USA... | reverse complement strand
GCGTGTCGTGAGCGTGGCGCCCGGGCGCACCGGATGGCGATAGTCACGGCCTCCCGAGACCGGCTCCACCCGCATCTTGTCGGGCGGGGAACCCACGTAGTCGCGCCAGTTGGCGGGCCCCGCGAAGGTGATGATCTCGGGCACGTCGCGCTCACCGTTCGCCGTCGTCCAGGTGTTTCCCATCGAAGAGATGAGGAACACGGGCTGCTGCGGGTCACGAGGGAGGGTCGCGAACGCCGGGTACTCGTCGGTGAACTGGGTCAGCGTCGTGACGGTGTTCGTCAGATAAAAGACGTTGTGGGGCTGCAGCGCGATGAGCCCATCGATGCCGAGTTCTTCGAGGATGCCGCTCGCCCGGGCCCGGTCGACCGGAATCTTGCGGGTGACGTCGGTGTGAATGTGTCGGTCGTCGATCTTGACGAAGCCCCGAGCGGGCGCCGCGCCCGTCGATGCGGCAGCGCTCGTCGCCACGCTGGCGGCGGCGGATCCTGCGAGCGTGGTGGCGCCCGCGGCGCCGAGGAAGTCCCTACGATGCATCATGGGAACGCGCTCCGAAATGGCGGGGGCCGGGAGCGATTAGTGTACGCCAGCGGTCCGCAAAACGAAGAACAGTCCCGCGCCAAACAGCGCCGCGCCCAGTACCACGCACACCGGCAGGGTCAGCACCCAGGCGAGGATGATGTTACGGACGGTCTCACGCTGGATTCCGGAGCCGTTGGCCACCATCGTCCCGGCAATCCCGGAGGAGAGGATATGGGTCGTACTGACCGGTAGGCCGAGCTGATCCGCCGCCTCGATGGTCGCGAACGCGATGATCTCCGCCGAAGCACCCTGGCCATAGGTGAGGTGAGCCTTACCGATCTTCTCCCCGACCGTCACCACGATCCGCTTCCAGCCGATCATCGTCCCTAAGCCGAGCGCCAGTGACACGGCGATCTTGACCCACAGCGGCACGAAGTTCGTGAGCCCCTTGAGATCCTTCGTATACGCCCCCGCGAATTTCGGATCGACCGACGCGGGCAGTTGCTTGGCCTTCAGCATGCGTGACAGCGTCTCGCCGACGAGATACACGTCCAGTCGTAATGCCGTCCTCTCGGTCGAGGGTAAAGTGGTCACGCTCGCGAGGTGCGCGAGCCGAGCTTCGACGCCGGCATTCGCGACGGCGAGCGCCGGCAGCGTCGAACTATCGGCATGCCCGACCCGCAGATAGCGCGTCAACGCTTTATGCGCTGCATCGCTCGACATCGCCGGGGCCGCCGCGCCGGCACTGCTGCTCGCGGCGCCGCCGCCCAGGTTGGCGGCGAGTGACGCAGACGCGGTCTCGATGCGCTGCAGCGTACCCGCCGTCGTCGACAGGTCGAGGGCGTATCCGGCCGGCACGATGCCGACCAGGATGAGGACGATGAGTCCCATACCCTTCTGCCCGTCGTTCGAGCCGTGCGCGAAGCTGACGCCCGTACAGGTGAGCACGAGCAGGCCCCGCACCCATGGCGGTGGCGGCCGCGTCCCGTCGGGCGCGGTCCACAGCTCCGGTCGCTTGAGAACCGCCTTCGCCAGGAGCAGAAGGAGGGCCGCCCCCACGAAACCGATGAGTGGCGAGAATACGAGCGCCTTGACGGTATCCTCCACCTTCCCCCAGTTGACGCCGTCGCCAAAGGCGCTGTCCGGGCTGAGGTAAGAGTTCATGAGACCGACGCCGACGATCGAGCCGATGAGGGTGTGCGAACTCGAGGCGGGTAGGCCGAGATACCAGGTTCCAAGATTCCAGACGATCGCCGACAGGAGCAGCGAGAACACCATCGCAAAGCCCGCGCCCGAACCGACGTTGATGACGAGTTCCACCGGCAGGAGGGCGACGATGCCGAACGCCACCGCTCCGGAGGAGGTCAAGACGCCGATGAGATTCCACAGGCCCGACCAGACGACCGCCTGGGTGGGTTTCAGGGAGTTCGTGTAGATCACCGTGGCGACCGCGTTGGCGGTATCGTGGAAGCCGTTCACGAACTCGAAGCTGAGCGCGAGCAGAATCGCGATGCACAACAGGATCAAAGTCGGCGGATCCAAGCCGAGGCTGGTGAACATGCGGGGCGTCCCAATGATTAGAGTTATACGAGCGGCGTTACGTTATTACGGTTATGTGACGCTCTCGTGACGCGCTTCAGGAGGTCGGTTTCTGGCCGATGCTAGTCGGGATGGCTACGGAAAAAATGCAGTTGTTGGGGGTCGAGCGCGCGAAGTACTTCGCGCCGACGGCGATCTGCGGCTATCTCGCGGGCTTATGCATCGCCCTCTCGGTCACTTCGATCTTCCTCCAAGGCATGCGTGACGCACTGGCGGTGACGGCAGCGGCGCTTTTCGGGCTCACGCTCTCGGGCGGACTGGGACTCGTCTTTTGGCGGGCGCAGGAGCGCGACCTGATCTTCCTGCGGGTGGCGACCGTCGCCGAGGCGGCCGACAATTTCGAGGCGGTCCTACGAGTCGGGGCGGGGCAAGGTTGGGAGACGCTCATCGCCGAACCCGCCCGCCGGCTCGACTTTCAAACCCCGGGCACACGCTTCGGTGCCGGGGAGCGCGTGTCGGTGTCGTTCCGCGGACGTGATGTCCTGGTCGCCAGCATCTGCGATCCGGGAGTCGGATTTTCTCTGGTGGGACGGCGCCGCTGCGCCGAGCACCGCGAAGTCGTCGTGCGCGCCGTTCGCCCTTAGAATGGTGGCATGACACAAAAAAGCCTGAGGATTTTCGAGCCGCGTGAGCTGCGGGCCGCGATGAGCCATTTCTGCAGCGGCGTGGTCGTCGTGACGGGGGTTTACGAGGGACTGCCGGTGGGCCTCACCGCTCAGTCCTTCGTGTCCCTCTCCCTCGATCCGCCGCTGGTCGCCATCTGTCCGGCACGCTCGAGTCGAAGCTGGCCGAAGCTGCGCGCGGCGGAGCATTTCTGCATCAATATTCTCGGCGCCGACCAGCGCGTGACCTGCGATATGTTCGCGCGTAGTGGCGACGACAAATTTTCCGATCTTCGCTGGCGGCCTGGCCAGACCGGGGCTCCCGTGCTCGAGAATGTGCTGGCTGTCATCGAATGCCGTCTCGACGCGGAGCACGATGGCGGTGACCATACGATCGCCGTCGGTCGGGTGCTGAACCTCGAGGTCTTCGACGTGCAGCGGGGACCGTTGCTGTTTTTTCGCGGTGGCTATGGCGACTTCCGTACCCTGGAGGAGGCATCCGTATGAGGGTGAGACTGCTCCTTCCGCTGCTGGTGGCAACGGCGCTCTCCGGCTGCGGGCTGGCAGAGACCGGTGTCTCGGCCGCCGCTGACGCCAAGGCGAACGCCGATGCCGCCCAGGCCGGGCTTCAGGCCGAAGCCAAGATTCGGGCCGATCTCGATAAGGCTTCGCAGGCCGCCGCCTCGCAGCGTCAGGCCGTAGAGGAGTAACGGGCGCTCAGCAGGACGCGTCTGGCGGCCTCGAATGCAAAGGCCGTGACGTGACGCTCGAAGGTAGGGGCGTCGCGACCGAGCAGGAGCTGCAAGCTGGCGCTGTGCTGCTGAACGAGCTCGAAGGCGGTGAAGTCACCTCGTTCCAATGCTCGCTCCAGCTTGTCGAGCAGCTCCTGAGCGTCGATCTGGTCGCCGTGTGTCCCGGGCTTGCCTGCGGCTTTGTCCCTCGGCGCGGGCAGCATGCGAATGGCCGCCGCGAGTTCCTCGAGCGAGTCGTCGACCAAGCGTGCAGCGGTTATGAGCTCCAGCGTCGAAACGGCGCTCCGCGCTGCCGCTTCGAGATCCGCCGCGAGGCGCTCGATACGCGTCGCGCCGATCAGTGCCGCCACGCCCTTCAGCGCATGCGCCCGCTCTCGCAATTCATCGGGCTTGGCCGCGGCGGCGGCTTCTTCGAGCCGCGCGGCGACCAGGTGCTCCGGGTCGGCAAACATGTTGAGGAGCTCTAAATAGACACTATGACGACCGCGGGCGAATTTCATGCCGGTGGCGACATCGACGCCGGGCAGCGCCTCCAGGGCGCGAACGAGATCGAGCATAGGATCCGGCGCTGGGGTAAGAGGCGCCTCTGACGAGGCGCGTTGCGTGAGCCGCCGCGCACCGTTGCGCAGCGCTGCCGCGTCGAGCCAGCGAGTCAGGGTCTCGTAGAACACCTCCGCCGCCACGGGCTTCATGAGTAGGTCGTCCATGCCTGCGCGACGGCAGCGGCTGAGATCTTCGTCGAAGCCGTCTGCAGTCATGGCGATGATGGGCGTGTGCGCAAAGCCGGGCAGCGCACGGATCGCCGCGCTGGCGTCGAGCCCGTTCATGAGCGGCATGTGCACATCCATCAGCACGAGATCGAAGCGGCTGCCGCGCGCGAGCGCGACGGCCTCCTCGCCATTTCCAGCCAGCTCGAAGCTCAAGCCCGCTACCTGCAGCATGTCGCAGGCCACTCGCTGATTGAGGGGATGGTCCTCGGCCAACAGCACATGCGCACCCCGGTGCCGGCTGCGCAGACGCTCCTCGTGCGCCAGGATCGCAGCGCGGCGCGTCCCGCCGAGAGGATCCTGCCGTACCGTCCGCAGCAGCGCGAGGCGCAGCGCAGCCACGGTCACTGGCAGTTCCAGGCGCGAATCCGCGGCGAGCCCGTCGTGGTCGGCCGCCGCTTCCGCGGCCGGCAACTCGCTCAACACGAGGCTCGGTAACCGGCGCCGCAGCGGCAGCGCTCGCAGGCGCGCGGCGGCCAGCCAGCCGACATTGCCAGGACTGCGGGCTGTCATCACGGCCGCGGCGAAGTGGCGGCCGTTGCGGTCGGCGCGCAGCGCCGACTGCAGCACCGGGTCCACCTCGCTCGTGAGCAGCACCGAGACGCGTAGATCGAGCGACTCGAGCATAGCGGCAAGAGCAGCGCCCGATCCGGACTCCTCATCGACCAGCAGAATCTCGAGCCCGGCCAGGTCGCGCGCCGAGGTCTCCGGCATCGAGTAGAATCCTGCTATTCCCAGTTGCACCGTGATCCAGAAGCAGCTGCCGCGTCCCGGGGTGCTCCGCAGCCCGACCTGACCACCCATCAGCGCAGCGATCCGGCGATTGATGGCGAGCCCCAAGCCGGTGCCGCCGAAGCGTCGCGTGGTGGAGCCGTCGGCTTGTTCGAACGGCTCGAACAGTCGCGCCTGATCTGCCACCTCCACGCCGATGCCCGTGTCCTCGATCTCGATCTTCACATCGATCGCACTCGCACTGCGGGCGGTCGTCGCCACGCGGATGGTGATCGAGCCGCGGTCGGTGAACTTGACCGCGTTACTCAGGTAGTTGATGAGCACCTGGCGCAGCCGAGTGGCGTCGCCGCGCACCATCGCGGGCGAGCCGTCGATGTCCAGGCGCAGCTCGAGACCCTTCGCTTCCGCCTTGTCATGGAAGAGGGCGCACACTTGCCGCACCAGTTCCTCGAAGTCGAAGTCGGTGAATTCGAGGGTCAGCTTCCCAGCCTCGATCTTCGAGAGGTCGAGGACGTCATCGATGCTCGAGAGCAGGTGGCGCGCCGCTTCGCCAATCTGCGCGAGACGTCCGCCGTCGGCCGGATCGTTACAGGTGCGGCTGAGTAGATCCGTGAAGCCGAGGATCGCATTCATCGGTGTGCGGATCTCGTGGCTCATGTTCGCGAGAAACGCCGTCTTCGCGCGATTCGCGGCCTCGGCCTCATCGGCGCGACGCGCCAGCTCCTCGTTGAGTGCCGCGATCTCCACCTCGCGCCGCCGCCGCTCGGTATTGTCGAACAGGGTGCTGCGCGTCCAGAGGAACCGGCCTTCCGCATCCCGCACGACGCTCGAACTTAAGGTCACCGGCAGATGCGATCCGTCCTTGCGCACGAGTTCATAGTCGACGTCGAGCAACTGGCCGCTCTCGAGCAGACCGCGAAGCGCGATCGCGAAGCGCGGCCTCGAGTCGATCGACAGCAGGTCGATGAAGCGCTTGCGGCCGAGCACTTCCTGGCGCGAAAACCCTAACCAGCTGAGCTCGGTGTCGTTGATGCCGACGATCCAGCCGTCCGCGTCGAGCGAGTGATAACCGCAGGGCGCGCGGTTGTAGAGATCCGAGATCGCGAGACCCTGTTCGCTCAGGTGCCGGTTGGCAGCCTCGAGTTGGTGGGTGCGCTCGGACACCGTCTCCTCGAGGTGCTGCTTGTGACGTTCGAGTTCCCGCAGCATCGCCGTGCGTTCCGTGATGTCCTGGAGTGTGCCGACGCCCTCGAGCGGATGGCCGGAGGGGTCGAGTTTGAACAAACCGCGCGCCCGCACCCAGCGCGTCTCCCCGCCGATGATCAGACGATGCTCGAGGTCGTACGGCCGGCCGCCCATGGCGGCCGCGCAGGCGCGGCCAACGAGCTCGCGGTCCTCCGGATGCACCGCATCGAGCAGTGTGCCGAGTGAGGCCGCCGAGGCGTCGGTGAGCCCCATCATGCGCTGCATCTCCGTGGACCAGCTGACTTGGGCGTCGGCGGCGCTGTAGCGCCAGCTTCCCACCCGCGCGAGCGACTGGGCCTCGAGCAACGCGCTCTGACTCGCCTCGAGGGCGCGCTCGCCCGCGACGCGTTGCCAGGCGAGCGCGAGCGACTGGCAGGCGGTCTGCAGGAAATCGAGTTCCGCCCGATCGTAGCTACCCCGCGAGCTGCTCGCGATGGAGAAGGTACCGAGCACGCGGCCGTCGGCGGCGAGCAGCGGACAACCCACGTAGGAGCGAAGGCCGAGCGCATGCAGCTTGGCGGCCTGCGGATCGGTGCGCATCCGCAGCTCGTCCGCGCTGACTTGGGTACGCTCGCGGGCGACGACACCGCAGTAGCCGGTATGGAAATCGATCTCCTCCCAATCCGGCAGAGTGTCCGGCGGCAACCCGTGGCTGGCTACGAGTTCCAGCCGGCCGAGGCCCCGGCCCTTGCGGAAATTGAAGAAGGTCGTGGCGCCAAGATGCCCGCGGACGCGCTTGAACAGGCTCTCTGCGAGCGAGACTTCATCATGGCCGGATTTGAGGAATTCGGCGGTGAGATCGAGCAGCAGTACCCGCCGCTCCTCGGCGAGCTGTCGCGCGGTACAGTCCTGCAGGTAGCCGTGCCAGAGAATGTTGCCGTCCGCGTCGCGTTGCGGGAGGGCATGGCTCTCGAGCCAGATCAGACCGCGCTCTGGATGATGGTAGCGCCAGGTGTGATGCCAGGGCTCCAGGGTGCGCGCCGACTCGAGGACCGTGGTGGTGACCCCCTCGAAATCGTCCGGGTGCACGAAGGCGTTGACGATCCGGATGTCGGAGATGATCTCCTCGGGTTCGAGTCCGTAGATGAATCGGACTGCACCGCTCACGAACAGCATGTCGATCGCGCCGTTCGATCGCAGCGTGAACGAGCACACCACGCCCGGCACGGAATCGACGACGTGCACCAGCCGCGCTTGCAGTGCCGCGCGCTCTTCGATGGCGCGCCGGACTTCGGTCTGTTGCGTGATATCGTGTGCGATTCCAAGCAAGCCGTTCACCCGGCCGTTCGAGTCCCGAATCGGCGTCTTGACGGCCTCCAAGCGCTGCTCCTGGCCTGCCATCTCCCGCCAGCGGGAGTGTTCGAGCACGGTCGTTTTTCCCGTTTGCATCACCGAGAGGTCGTGCGCGTGGATGATCGCCGCACGCTCGGGTGGAAGGAGGTCGTGAGCCGTCCGGCCGAGAACCTCCGTCGGCGAGCGTACTCCGAGTACTTCGAGCGCCGCCTGGTTGCAGAGTTGGTAGACGCCGTTGATGTCCTTGAGCCACAGCGGATGCGGCAGGCTGTCGACGACGATACGCATGCGCGCACGCTCATCCAGCAAAGCATGTTCGCGCTGTCGCGTGCGCCGCCCGAGGCTGCGCAGCAGCGCATAGAGGAGCGCGCCGGTGGCCGCCACGAAGCAGAGACCCTTGGCGATCTGAAGGAGCGCGAGCTGATGCAGGCTCCACCCGGGGTGCGCCGCGACCAGGTGCTCGGTCCACACGTCGGTCACGACGATCCACACAGCCGAGAGCGCTACGTAGCCGCCCGCGATGCAGTGGAGCGAGCGGTTGTCCCCGGCACTCAGCTCCTCGCGCGGACGATCGCTCAAGGAGTCAACCTGCCCGAGCGACCGCGCCGGCCTCCGTGGCAGGCTCCGGTCCCTCCGCCGTGGAGTCGCGGTAGCGCTCGGCGATGGCAAAGAACTCCTCTTCGACCGCTAGAAAGGCGTCCACGACATCGGGATCGAAATGCGTGCCGCGGGCGGACACGATGTGGTGCCGCGTCTCTTGCATCGAGAACGGAGCCTTGTACGGCCGACGGGAGAGGAGGGCGTCGAACACGTCGGCCAGCGCCATGATGCGCGCCGAGAGGGGAATGGCGGTCCCAGAGAGTCCCCGCGGATAGCCGCTGCCGTTCCATCTCTCATGATGATTCTGCGCGATGTCGCTCGCGTGCGCGAGAAATTCGATCGGCGTATCGCCGTCGCTCTGCGCACGACGGATGGCTTCGCCCCCGAGCGACGCGTGGGTTTTCATGATTTGCCATTCCTCGGGCGTGAGCTTGCCCGGCTTCAGCAGAATCTCGTCGGGAATACCGACCTTACCGATGTCGTGCAGAGTCGCCGATTTCGCCATGGTGGCAATGGTGTTAGGAGTCAGCTCGGTTGCGTATTCGGGTCGGTGGCTGAGTTCCGTGGCGAGCGCCCGCACGTACTCCTGCGTGCGGCGTAGGTGATTACCCGTCTCGGTGTCGCGCATCTCAGCGAGGCGCGCGAGTGCGTGGATACTCGCATCCTGGATGAGCTGGGCATCCGCCATGCGCCGCAGGATCTCCGCCTCCAGGCGGCTATTGCGGCCGCGCAGCAGGTCCTGGGAGCGCTTCAGCTCGAGATGCATCCGCACCCGGGCGAGCACGATGGAGGGCCGGATCGGTTTGGTCAGGTAATCGACCGCCCCGCTCGCAAGCCCGCGCTCCTCATCCGAGGTGCCGTTCATGGCGGTTACGAAGATGATGGGGATGGAACAAGTCGCCGGGCTCGCGCGCAGCCGCTCGAGCACATCGAACCCACTGAGCTTCGGCATCATCACATCGAGCAGGATCAGGTGCGGAACCGGCTCGCTGTGAGCAATCTCGAGCGCGCGTTGACCGGAGGTGGCGACCCGCACGTTGTAGTGGGGCCGGAGCAGATCCGCGAGAATCCGCACGTTGGCGGGAGCGTCATCGACGACGAGAACGGTCTCGATCTCGTTCGGACTGGACATGGCAGCTCTTTTCGAATCAGTGATCCGTGGTGCCGAACCTCGAACATACCAGCGCCAATGCGTATAAACCACGGATTTGTTCGCAGTTTTTCCCCGAGTTGCAGTTACCTTGCTCTGACGAGCAGCGCGGCCGCTGGTCCGTAGGGTCCTCCCTGGCCTCGGTCCGGCCTCCGTCCGGCCTCGTCTCCGACTATTGTCTCTTCCGCTGGCCGTGGGCGGTGATAGAATCCGGCGCCTTTCGTGGGGCGGTAGCTCAGCTGGGAGAGCGTCGCGTTCGCAATGCGAAGGTCCGGGGTTCGATCCCCCGCCGCTCCACCATTTCTCTTACTTTCAATAGGCTGCGACGGTCCCCTCGGGGATCGTGTCAGCGGGCTCGGCCGCCTCCCGGTACTGCCTCTGGCCTCAGCGGAGCACGCAATCTGTTAAATTTAGTGCGGTAGTCCTTTTGACGCCGAGCGTCGGGAGCGCTGTCAGGTTCCGTGCCGATCGGCCGATACACTCGAGAGCGTGGGTTCGCTCGGGCGGTCGTCCTGGCGTCGCTCTGGGGGTATCGATTTCCGTAATCGGTCCGCGGCGGGGACCGTAGTCGCCGCAGGGAGATTCCATGGGTGACTTACTAACCTGGCTCAGCTCCTCCACGGGGTTTATGCCGCACGGACACTGTTATCTGTGGCAGCCCGATACGCTGTGGCTGAACGTGGGCTCCGACGGCCTGATCGCCGCGTCCTATCTGGCGATCCCGGTCGTGATCTATACCTTCATCAGGAAGCGCCACGCGCAGGTCGCTTACGCGGGCGTAGCGCTCATGTTCGCCGCGTTCATTCTTTTGTGCGGCGCGACGCATTTGATGGAAATCTGGACCGTGTGGCACCCGATCTACCGCGCTGCGGGCGCACTGAAGCTCACTACGGCTCTGGTATCGTTTGCGACACTCCTCACCCTGATCTGGATCATGCCGCAGGCGCTGTCCCTTAAAACTCCGCGGCAGCTTCAAGACGAAGTCGAGGCGCGCACACGGGAACTCAACGAGGTTAACGCACAGCTTCGTTCCCAGATCGAGGCCCGGGATGCTGCAGAGCGTGAGCTTCGTACTAACAATCTCCGGCTGGCCCGTTCCAACCGGGACCTCGAGCAGTTCGCCTATGTGGCGTCCCATGATCTCAGGGCTCCACTGAGCGGCATCGATAACGCCGCGAAATGGCTCGAAGACGATCTGCATGACACTCTTTCGGCCGAGTCACGCAGGATCCTCGGGCTCATCCGCCGTCGGATCAGCCGAATGGAAACGCTGCTCTCAGACATCCTCGCCTATTCGCGGGCAGGAGCCACAGACGGCGACGTCGAAGAGACGACGTTGGCGGATATCCTGGCGAGTATTGTCGAAACGCTGAGTCCCCCGCCGCAATTCAGTGTTCGCCTCGACGGCCACCTCCCGACGTTCTACACCTCGAAAGCGCAACTCGAGCAGGTACTCCGTAACCTCATCAGCAACGCGATCAAGCACCATCACCAACCACGTGGCGAAGTCGTCGTATCGGCAGCAAAGGTGGGCGATCGCCTCGAGTTCTCCGTCCGAGACGACGGCCCGGGCATCGCGCCCGAGTTTCACGCAAAGATCTTCCAGATGTTCCAGACGCTGCGCCGGCGAGACGAGGTAGAAGGCAGCGGCGTCGGTCTGGCCATCGTCAAGAAACTCGTCGAGCAGCACAACGGCAGGATTTCCATCTTCTCCGGCGGCGATACCAAAGGCTCTGAGTTTCGCTTCAGCTGGCCGACTTTTATTTCGCCGAACTGCCCGGAAGGAATTCTCGATGCTTGAGCGGCGAATTCCATCATTACTCCATGTGGAAGACGACGATCTTTGCCTGATGAGCCTTCATCGGGCTTTCCGCGCAGCCCAACTCCCGAATCCGATCATCTTCGCCCACGATGGCATCGAAGCACTCGACATTCTTCGCGGAACGAACGGCCGGCCGCGTCTACCGCGCCCGTTTTTGATACTGCTCGACCTCAACATGCCGCGCATGAACGGTATCGAGTTTCTGGAGGCGCTACGCCGTGACGAGGAACTGAAGCTGAGCGTCGTATTCGTCATGACCACCTCGGACGCGTACGAGGACCGGGTGAACGCGTATCGACACGGCGTCGCAGGCTATATTCTGAAGACCGGGCCTCAGCAGACCTTTGCCCAGGCTGCGCGTCTGTTCGAGAGTTACTGGAATACCGTTGAGCTTCCCCCTATACGCGGGTGAAGCGCCCGTGATGTCATCACCACTCTTGTTATCTCCAATGGGTTATGCCGACTGCGCGCGCCGACACGGCGTTCCG
>Ga0116226_10005232_pt1 | contig 11575 bp, 10 predicted proteins | sample S1TSphfallax_FD_89692 | JGI IMG/M metagenome (GOLD analysis project Ga0116226, IMG submission 89692) | Host-associated microbial communities from peat moss isolated from Minnesota, USA - S1T2_Fa - Sphagnum fallax MG | ecosystem: Host-associated > Plants > Peat moss > Unclassified | place: USA... | reverse complement strand
TCAACGCGAAGCGCAGCGCGGCACCTTGGGCCAGCACCGGCAGCGCTGCGCGTTCGGCATCGCATAGCGGGCGGATTGTTTCGTAGCCGGCGAGCAGGGCGCGAGCGCGGGTGGCGTTGAAGGCGAAATCCGGTTCGAAGCACCAGGCATTCAGGCAGACGGCGATGTCGTAGGCGAACAGGTCGGTGCAGGCGAAATAGAAATCGATCAGGCCGGAGAGGCGGCCGTCGAGGAAAAACACGTTGTCGGGGAACAGGTCGGCATGGATATGGCCGCGCGGCAGGGCGGCGGGCCAGGCGTGCGTGACGCGCGCCAGCGCGCTGTCGAGGTCGGCGGCAAGGCCCGGCTGGATGCTGTCGGCACCGGCGCGGGAGGCATCGAGCAGCGCGGGCCAGGCGGCGGGGCCAAGGGCATTGGGCCGCGTGGCGGCGAAGCCGGCGCCGGCGAGATGGAGCTGCGCCATGGCGGCGCCGAGGTCGCGGCAATGCGGCACCTGGACGCGCCGCGGCCAGACGCCGGGCAAGAACGTCGTGATGGCGGCATGGCGGCCGCAGAGCGTGCGGAGTGCGCCGCCGTCGCGGCCGGTGACCGGCAGCGGGCAGGAAATGCCGCGCGCGGCCAGGTGGCGCATGAGGCCGAGGGACCAGGGCAGGTCATGCGGGTCGACGCGTTTTTCGTAGAGCGGCAGGATGAAATCGCCGGTGCTGGTGCGCAGCGAGAAATTGCTGTTCTCGACGCCCTCGGCGATGCCGCGAAACGCAACCAGCGAGCCGATGTCGTATTCGTTGAGGAATGCGTCCAGCGCATCATCGGAAACGTCGGTATATACAGCCATCTTAACGGATAAAAGTTTTTTGCTTCTTTTTTTCAAAAAAGAAGGCCTTCTTTTTTGAAAAAAAGAAGCAAAAAACTTTTGCTCCTTTAGTCACGCTGTGAGGAAACGCATTTGGTCCGCTTCCAGGACGAGGCAGGTCAGCCTGCCGCCCATGGCGGCGCCGGTGTCGATGCCGATGCGGTTTTCCTGGATGTCGGGCTGCGGGCGTGGGGTGTGGCCGTGCACGACGATGACGTCGCGGGCGGTGCGGTCCGACAGGAAGGGTTCGCGGATCCACATCAGGTCGTCGGGCACCTGGGCGCGGATCGGCACGCCGGGGCGGATGCCGGCATGCACGAACAGGTAATTGCCCTCGCGATGCATCAGGTCGAGCCGGCGCATCCAGTCCAGATGCAGCGGCGGCACGGCGGCGCGCCAGGCGGCCGAGCGGCCCTGGTCGAGCGAGGGAACGCCGTAGCTGTCGAGCGTCGCGTCGCCGCCATTATCGCGCCAATGCGCGGCGGCCTGCGGGTTGCCGGCGAGCGCGTCGAGCATCATGACCTCGTGGTTGCCCTTGAGGTCGATCCGCGCGCTGACCGGCGGGCGGACGGCGCCGGCGAGCAGCCAGAGCACGCCAGCGCTGTCCGGACCGCGATCGACATAGTCGCCGAGATGCACCAGCACGCTATAGCGCACCGGGTGGGACGCGAGGTCGGCGGCGATCTGGAAATGCAGGGAGACCAGCCGGTCCAGGCAGCCATGGATGTCGCCGATGACATAAATGCGCCGCCCGTCCGGCACGCGGCCCGGCGCTAACTGGAGATCAACCATCACAGGCCTATCCTAGTCGCGATGCGGTAGGAGAAGAAACGGTGCGGGCAGGATGATGCGCCGGCTTTTGATGATATGAGCGGCGTGGTGGCGGAGGTTGCGGCGGACAGCGCCGCTTCGGACCGTGCGCTGAAGGATATGGCCGAGCGGGCGCTGCGCGCGCCGCGCGGCAAGCTGGCGCTGGCGCTGCATCTGTCGCGTCTGCGGCCGCCGGCACCGCGGCCGCACCAGACGCGCATGGCGCGCGCGCTGCTGCAGGACACCGCGCAGCTCCATAGCGGCCAGGTGTTTGCGCTGCGCAACGGCGACCTGCTGCTGCTGTGCACGGCGCCACCGGACGAACAGCGGCTGATCACCACGCCGTCCTCCCCGCGGGCATTGCCGGCGGCGTTGTTGCGGCTGTTCGGCGCCGATATACCCGACCAGGAGAAGCTCACCACGACGTGGCGGCTGGAGGATGAGGGCGACCGGTTCTGGATGTTCGTCACCGCGCCGCCGGGGCCGGCGCAGGCCGACGCGGCGGAGGATGCACCGGACGATTCCGGCGACAGCGCCGCCCGGCTGACCGCGCTGGATACGCTGCTCACCACCAGCTTCCTGCCCGACCTGCTGGCGCAGCAGACCGCCATCCATTTGCAGCCCGGTCGCGGCCTGCCGCTCAGCGCCCGGCTTACGCCGCTGTTTCGCGAAATCACGTTCTCGCTGGCCACCTTGTCGCAGCGCACCGACATTGCCGAGGCGGTCGCCGATCCGTTCCTGTTTCGCCATTTCACCAAGCTGCTCGATGCCCGCATGCTGGAGCATATGCACGCGGACCTCGAACAAAGTGGTAAGATCACGCGGGGCGCGGTGCGGCAAAACCTGCGGCTGCACCTTAATTTAACGCCGGAGGGCATTGTTTCCACGGCATTCGCGCGGTTGGCCGACGCGGCGCAGCGGGTCGGCGCGCGGTTTGGGGTGGAGGTGTCGCTGATGGAGGCGACGGCCGATCCGCAATTGATGGATTATGCGCGGCGGCTGCTCGACATGGCCGGGTTTCCACTCATCGTCGATGGGTTGGACCATGTGGCGCTGACGATCAGCCATCCGGCTGGGCTGCGGCCGGCGCTGGTGAAGCTGACCTGGTCGCCGCTGCTGGCGGACCCGGCACCGGACGTGCGGCGGGCGATCGATGCCGCCATTGCGCGTATCGGGCCCGAGCGGCTGGTGCTGCATCGCGCGGAGGGCGAGGACGCGCTGGTGTGGGGCCAGGCGCGCGGCATCATGCGGTTTCAGGGCTATTTCCTCGATGCGGTGCAGGCGGCCGGACGCATCGCGACGTGCCATAGCGCGCGGGCCTGCACGCTGCGGCAATGCATCGCGCGTGCCGGCGCGCTGAGCCCGGCGATCCGCATGGGGTGCGGCAATCCGGGCCTGCTGGATATGGCGCCCTATGGGCGCGGTGCCGGATCGCAGGAGGCCGCGCATGCAGTCGCCCGCATACCCTGACGACATGGTCGGGCTGCGGGAGCTGGTGCAGAAAACCGCGCTGGCGGCGACGCAGCGGCGCGCGCTGTTGCTGCATACCGACCGGCTGCCGCACGCGCTGGCCAAGCCGCAGCATCAACGGCTGGCACGCGCCGCCATCGAAGGCCTGACGCAGGCCGACCGGGCGCAACCGTTCGAGCTGTCGCGTGGGCGCATCGCCATCGTCTGGCGCGACCGGGGCGGGCGGGAGCTGGATACGGCGATGGCCGCGATCAGCCACCTGCTGGCGGACCTGCCGGAAAGCCAGGCGCTGCCGCTGGGCCAATTGGCGTCGGTCTACGACCTGCCGGAGCAGGCGGATTGGCTGCTGGACGAACTGCGGGAGAACAGCCCGCTCGCTGCTGCGAACGACGCCGGGCCGAGCCGGGCGCTTGATATCGCCATGCTCGCACGGTTGGAGCAGACGCTGGCGCAAGCCGATATCAGCCGATTCATCCGCTGGCGGCCCATTCTGCGCCTCAACGGCATGGCCCAGGTGACGGCGTGGGAGGAGCGCTACGTCGCGGCACATGATATCGCGGCGACGTTGTGCCCGGATCGGCGGATCAAGGCCGATCCGTGGCTGTTCCGCCGGCTGACGCGCAGCTTCGACCGGCGGATGCTGGCGTCGATGTCCAGCCCGCAAGACATGCGCGACTCCGGGCCGTTCGCGCTGAACCTGAATGTCGGCACGCTGCTGGGGCCGGAATTTCTGCGCTTCGATGCCGCCCTGCCCGCAACGCTGCGCGGCGAGGTCACGCTGAAGCTGAGCGCGCCGGATATCCTGTCCGATCCGGCGGGCTTCGTGTTTGCCCGCAATTTCGCCAACACGCGCGGCTATAAGCTGCTGTTGCGGCACGGGTCGGCAGCGCTGCTGGCGCTGTTCGATATCGGCGCCGCCGAGCTCGACTATGTCGAAATGCCCTACACCCCTACCCTCGCCGCCGATCCGGACAGCGCGCGCTTGCTGCTGCCCGCCCGCGTGCAAACCGTGTTGACCGGCGCCACGTCACCCCAAGCCATCGCGTGGGCCCGCACGCACGGCTTCCCGCTCGTGCGCGGCGCGTAATCGGCGCGGAAAGGAAGGCGGGGGCTCTGCCCCTCGACCCCCGTCTTGCGCCGCACGCTGCGCGTGACGTGCGAAGGCACGCTACGCGTGACGGGGTCGAGGGGCAGAGCCCCCGCCTTCCTCTCCGCGCCGATCACTTGCCCAGCGCACGCAGGCGCGGTTAGGTTCGGCCGTCGGGTGGGAACACAGGATGAACGATTTGTTCGGGGATGGGGCCGGGCGGGGGGGGGAAAGTTACTCCGCCAAGGACATTGAAGTGCTGGAGGGGTTGGAGCCGGTGCGGCGCCGGCCTGGGATGTATGTCGGCGGCACGGATGAGGCGGCGTTGCATCATCTGGCGGCGGAGATCCTCGACAATGCGATGGATGAGGCGGTGGCGGGGCATGCCAGCTTTATCGAATTCTCGCTGGAGGAGGGGAATTTCCTGACCGTGCGGGACAATGGGCGCGGCATCCCCGTGGATCCGCACCCGAAATTCCCCAAATTGAGTGCGTTGGAGGTCATTTTGACCACGCTGCATTCGGGCGGGAAGTTTTCCGGCAAGGCGTACGACACGTCGGGCGGTCTGCATGGGGTTGGCAGTTCGGTCGTGAATGCGTTGTCGGAGGTGATGGAGGTAGAGGTCGCGCGGGACCGCACGTTGTTCCGGCAGAAATATGCGCGCGGCAAGGCGACGACGAAGCTGATCAATGCCGGCGCGGTGCAGAACCGGCGGGGGACGTCGATCCGGTTCAAGCCGGATCCGCAGATTTTCGCGGCGCTGCAATTCAGTCCGCAACGTTTATACCGGCTGTGTCGCAGCAAGGCGTATTTGTTTCGTGGGGTGAAGATACGCTGGTCGTGCGCGGCTTCGCTGTTGCGCGGGAAGGACGAGACGCCGCGTGAGGCGGAGCTGCATTTTCCGGGCGGCCTGCGGGATAGTCTGGAGGCCGATATCGGCGACGCGGCGCGGGTGGTGCCGGAATTGTGGGCGGGCGATGCGGCGCTGCCGGAATTGCCGGACGGGCGCAGTGCCGGGCGCGTCGAATGGGCGTGCGTATGGCTGGAGACCGGCGAGGGGTTCCTCAATTCCTACACCAATACGGTGCCGACGGCGCAGGGCGGCACGCACGAGACGGGATTTCGCGGTGCGCTGGTGAAATCGTTCCGGGCGTGGGGTGAGCAGCGCAACAACAAGCGCGCGCTGCAGGTGACGGCGGAGGATGTGTTGCCGCCGCTGGCGGCGAAATTGTCGCTGTTTTTGCGCGATCCGCAATTTCAGGGGCAGACGAAGGAAAAGCTCACGAGCCCGGAGGCAACGCGGCTGGTGGAGACGGCGTTGCGCGACCGGTTCGATCATTGGCTGGCGGCCGATCCGGCGCAGGCGGATAATTTGCTGGCGTTCGTGATCGAGCGGGCCGAGGAGCGGCTGCGCCGCAAGGAATTGAAGGATACGCCGCGCAAATCGGCGACCCGGCGGTTGCGGCTGCCGGGCAAGCTGACCGATTGCACCAAGGAGAATGCGGCCGAGACGGAGATTTTCCTGGTCGAGGGCGACAGCGCGGGCGGCAGCGCCAAGCAGGCGCGCAATCGCGAGACGCAGGCGGTGCTGCCGCTGAAGGGCAAGATTCTGAATGTTGCCAGCGCCAGCACGGAGAAATTGCGGCAGAACCAGGAGCTGAAGGATCTGATCGAGGCGCTGGGGTGCGGCGCGGGCGACCGGTTCGACCGCGCGCGGCTGCGCTATGGGCGTGTGATCATCATGACCGACGCGGACGTGGATGGGGCGCATATCGCCAGTTTGCTGATGACCTTCTTTTATCGGGAAATGCCGGAATTGATTCGGGAGGGGCATATTTATCTGGCGCAGCCGCCGCTCTATCGGCTGACGCAGGGGGCGAAGTCGGTCTACGCCATGAACGATGCGGATCGGGATCGGCAGATCAAGGCCGGGTTCAAGGCGGGCAGCAAGGTGGATATCAGCCGGTTCAAGGGATTGGGCGAAATGCCGGTGGCGGCGCTGAAGGAAACCACGATGGACCCGGCCCGCCGCACGCTGCTGAAAGTGGTGTCGCCGGCAGGGGATCGGGCGGCGACGGCGACGGTGGTGGAGTCGCTGATGGGCCGGCGGCCGGAGTTGCGGTTCCAGTTCATTCAGCAGAATGCGGGGTCCGTTACGGATATCGATGTGTGAAACCATCAGGCAACATCTCGCGCGCAGGCTTGGATTGGGTCGGCCAAGGGGCCCTGCGATGACCAGGCGGGTGGGAGCTTGAACGGGCAGGCGTCGCTGCCCGATACGGAGCTTTCCGATCCGCGGATGCGGGATTTGGATCGGTGGGAGCCGCTGGTGGCGGTGCAGGCGCTGTGGGAGGGGCAGATGGCGGCGGTGGCGGCGGTGCGCCCTGCCCTGCCCGCCATTGCGGCCGCCGCCGAGGCGGCGGCGGCGCGCTTGCGGGCGCGGGGGCGGCTGATTTATTGCGGGGCCGGGACGTCCGGCCGGCTGGGTGTGCTGGACGCGAGCGAGTTGCCGCCGACGTTCGATTGGCCGCCGGAACGGCTGGGCCATCTGCTGGCCGGCGGCGCGCCCGCGCTGACGCAGGCGGTGGAAAACGCCGAGGATCGCATCGATCTGGCGGAAGCGGACGTGGCCGCCGCCAAGATTACCGAGTTCGACGTGGTGATTGCGGTGGCGGCGAGTGGCGCGACGCCGTATGCGATTGCGTGCGCGCGCCAGGCGCGGGCAGGCTTGGCGCTGACGATTGGGGTTGCGAATAGTCGCGGTGCACCACTGCTGGCGGCGTGCGACCATGCGATCCTGGTGGAGACCGGGGCGGAGCCTATTGCTGGATCGACACGGATGAAGGCGGGGACGGCGCAGAAGGTGGTGCTGAACTTGCTGTCCACCACCATCATGCTGCGGCTGGGGCGGGTGTGGCGCGGGCAGATGGTGGATATGGCGGCGCGTAACGAAAAACTCCGCCGCCGGGCGTTGCGCATGGTGTGCGGGCTGACCGGCGCTGCCGAAGATGACGGGCGGGCGGCGCTCGCCCAGGCCGGCGGCAAGACGAAGCTCGCCATTCTGCTGTTGCGCGGCATGGACGCCGACAGCGCCGCCTCGGCGCTGGCCGCGCATGGTGGACAGCTCGGCGCAATCTTGGGGAGCGGCGACGTGCCATGAAAATAGTCGTTGCGGCCGCTTTGCTGGTGCTGGCATTGGCTGGGCTCGGGGCCGGCCGCGCCGCCGCTGAGCCGGCGATCTGGCTGGTGCAGAGCCCGACCGCGAAAATATATCTGTTCGGCACGATGCATATTCTGCCGAAGAAAATGGATTGGCTGGGCGCGAAGACGAAGGCGGCGTTCGACGCGAGCGATACGCTGTTCGAGGAAGCCGATGTCGGCATGGTGCAGCCGCAGGCGCTGGCGCATTTCATGAACCTGGCAACGTCGCCGGATATCGATTTATGGCAGTTGCTGCCGGCGAAGTCGGCGGACAAGTTCCGTGATCTGCTGCGCGCGTGCCATCTGCCGGTGAATTTGGTGCAGCATTTCCGGCCCTGGTATGCGGCGATGATGCCGACCGTGTGCCAGATCATGAACGAGGGCAATTTCAATACGAAGGATGGCCCGGAAGCGATCTTTGTGGCGGGCGCCAAGAAAGCCGGCAAGAAAATCGATTTCTTCGAGACTGCGGACGAGCAGATGGCGTTGCTGTCGGGGTCGCCAGAGAAGGTGCAGTTGGCGGAATTGGAGCAGGCGATCGATGAAACCGACGACGGGAGCCTGGATGCGATGGAAAAATCCTGGGCCGCGGGCGATGTGGCGGAAATGGCCCGGCTGGTGGTGAAGACCCGCGGCGAGAACGCGGCTTTCTATGATGTGTTGTTTGTGAAACGGAATGCCAAGTTTGCGGCGCGGATCGCGGGGCTGCTGCGGGGGCATGGCACGGTGTTTGTCGCCATCGGCGCGGGGCATCTGGCGGGGCCGGATTCGGTGCAGGCGCAGTTGGCGAAATCGGGTATTTTGGCGGCGCGGTTATAGGAAGGAAGGTCTTATTTTTTGAAAAAAGAAGCAAAAACTTTTGCTCATTGGCGTACGTGGACATGGGCCACGGATGCCAAGCGGAAAAAGTTTTTTGCTTCTTTTTCAAAAAAGAAGTCTTTCTTGCTTTGGCAGGGATGCAGCAGTAGCTTGGCTAGGTTTAGCTAAGGACGCAGCGATGCCGATCGTCAATATGCTCGACGCGAAATCCAGCCTGTCGCGGCTGGTGGAGGCGGTGGAGAGCGGCGCGGAGACGGAGATCGTGATTGCGCGGAACGGGCGCCCGGCAGCGCGGCTGGTAGCGTTGGCGGCGGCGCCGGTGCAGCGCCGGATTGCCGTAGCGCGCGGCCGGTTCGTGGCGCCGGACGATATCGACGGGGCAAACGCGGAGGTGGCGGCGCTGTTTGGCGGCGGCGTGTGAGGCTGCTGCTGGATACGCATATCGCGCTTGGGGCGGTGACCGATGATGCGCGGCTTTCGGCCCGCGCGCGCGCTGATCGGGGATATTGGCAACGATGTTTTCGTGAGTGCCGCCAGTATTTGGGAAATCGCGATCAAGCATGCGCTGCGGCGCGGGCGGGCCGACGACATGCCGGTCAGCGGCCAGGTAGCGCTCGAATGTTTTGCGGAGGCCGGTTATGGGCGGCTCGCGGTTTCCGCGGCACATACCGCACATGTTGAGCAATTGCCGCGGCTGCATGCCGATCCGTTCGACCGGCTGCTGGTGGCGCAGGCCTTTCTGGAGCCGCTTGGCTTGCTGTCGCGGGACGCGGCTGTGCTGGCGTATGGCGGGACGACGATTGCGGTGTGATACCAATCGGCCGTGAGACATAACGTGCGGGGTTTGACGGCGGTATATGTATCTGGCGAGGACCATGGCCGAGCTGACGCCGGCGGCACGGGTGCTGGCACGGGACGGGCTCGTGATGTTGCCCGACATTTACACGGTCAATGATCTGGCCGAGCTGAATGCGGCGATGAATACGCTGTTCGCGTCAAGACAGGATCAGAAACGATCTTATGTCCGGCCGGACGACATGATGGCACTTGGGATTCTCGATCTCGTGCTGTCGCCGGCCATGCTGGATGTTTTGTTCACGATCATGCCTGATCCGGTGCTGTATCATTTGCATGCAGACGAGAGCGAGGCCGGGTGCAGCCAGCCGCATATTTTCGCCAACCAGCCGGGCGGGTGGCATCGCGATATGGACAGTGCGTATTTTCGTGACGATCCCACGCATGTCAGTGTTTTCGTCTATCTTTCCGACGTGGGGCCGGACGATGGCGTGTTCGAGTTCGCATCGCAGGAGCCGGAGGCGGCGCTGATGCGGGGGGCGCCGGCAATGTCGCTGACCGGCAGTGCGGGGCTGGCGTTCGCGTGGCATCGCAGCTTTTACCATCGGGCGGCGCCGAACCGCGGCCCGCGCCGCCGGCGGCTGTTGAAGATTTCAATTCAGCGCAATGAATTCCCCAGTGTGCTGATGGAGAAGGATTATGTTCGCCGCATGCTGGCGGAGGTTCCGGCGGGAAATCCGAAACTCGATGTGCTGCTCGGGCGCTTGCAGGGCCTGGCTGCCCCGCATCAGGCGGCGTCGCGGATGATTGCACCAGTCAGGGTGCAGCCGATGGCGACCGTTGATGTGACGCAGGCGGCGCCGGGCAGCGTCGATGGCAGCGGCGCGGGCCTGCCCTATGATTGAACGCGCGGCGCGCCGCCGCGTGCTGATTGTGGGCGCCGGGCGCCGCGTGCAGGGAAATTTTCTGCCGGCGTTCCGCTGTCTGGACGACCTGTACGAGATTTGCGGCCTGCATGCACGGACATGGGCGCGGCTGCTGCCGGTGGCGCAGGCATGGGACGTGGCCGCGGTCGGCGACCTCGGCACGTTCGATCTTTCCACGGTCGATCTGGTCGCCATTTCGGTGCCGACGGCGCAGAACGCGGTGGTTTTGCAAGCGCTGCTGCCGGCAGCGAAGACGCTGCATATTCTGATCGATACGCCGGTAGCGGCGACGGAGACGGAACTGGCGGCGTGCCGGCCGCTTCTGGCGCAGTTTGCCGGGGTGACGGTGGCCGAGGACTATATGAATTTTCCGGCGTTCACGCTGGTGCGCGACGCGGCGGTGCGCGGGTTGATCGGGCGGCCGCGCAGCCTGTCATTGTTCAATATCGGGTATCGATACCATGGTCTGGCGCTGATCCGTTCATTCACCGGGTTCGGTCCGGTGGTGCAGAGCTGGCGGCGTGCGCTCGGCACGCACGGCACCATCGTGGGGTATGAGTTCGCGGATGGTTTCAGCGCGACGGTGATCGGGCCATATCGCCGGCACGAACATGGCGGCGGGTTGCTGCTGGAGGGGTCGTGCGGTTTCATTACCGAGGCGGCGACCGATGCAAGCTTCGTCAGCAAGAAGCGCGAGATGTTCGTCTTGCAGCCGGACCGGTCGGATGGCGTGTTGACCGGATATGCGATCGTGGGCGGCGGCGCGGAGGTTCGGCTTGCGTGCCCTGATCTGGCCAGGATGCGTGGCATGGGGCTGGCCGATGCGTCGGAGCTGAATTTGCTGCGCGGCTGCGGGCTGATCGAGGTGATAAGGTCGATATTTCATGACAAGAACATAAATCGCAGTTATGGCTACGCGCAGGGGCTGTATGATTCGTTTGTCAGCCTGCACGCGGCGCGGGGCGATGCGAGCCTGGATCCGTGCGGGCTGCTGGCGGCGGACGCGCCGGCGGTGCTGCCGTGGCGGCGGCAGGCGGATCAGCAGACATATCTGAAGGCGAGCAAGAAGGCGTCGGCGGCGCTCGGGGCCGCGGAGAAGATTCTCGTGCGGGCCGGCGATGTTGTGGATGCGACGCGCGAGGCGCGGCAGGGCGACCACACCGCGCTGTATGGCGCGCGGGTCAATGGGCGGGAGCTGCCGGGGACTGTCTGGTTTATTTATAATCCGGCCTGGGGGCTGGCGTAAGCTGAAGTGCGCCAGTTGATGAAGGCGCAAGAGCAAAAGTTTTTTGGTTCTTTTTTTCAAAAAAGAACACTTCCTGTTTTTTGCGTGCTTGCCGTGAACTGGACGCAGCTTGAGAAGACGTGAGCGAAGCGGATAGGCGCGACGCCGTTACGGCGCGAACAGGGCGGCACCGGCGCCGGTGGCGGCGCGCAGGAGCGCACGGTCTAGGGTGGCGAGCGGGGCGGCGCGGCGGAGGGCGAGTTCGAGATAGGCGGCATCGTAGATCGATAAAGTGTGTGTGCGGGCGAGCGTCAGGACCGCGATTTCGGCGGGGGCGGTGTCGATCTCGATCGGCAGGTAGGCGATGTCGGCGAGGCTCTGGTGCGTAT
>Ga0116226_10005231_pt1 | contig 11576 bp, 14 predicted proteins | sample S1TSphfallax_FD_89692 | JGI IMG/M metagenome (GOLD analysis project Ga0116226, IMG submission 89692) | Host-associated microbial communities from peat moss isolated from Minnesota, USA - S1T2_Fa - Sphagnum fallax MG | ecosystem: Host-associated > Plants > Peat moss > Unclassified | place: USA... | reverse complement strand
TCTGCTCAACGCCATCTGCGATTAATCGGGTTCTCCCGACCAGGAGGGTGCGCTGGGTTCGCACGGAACGACTGTACGTTTTGCGGGCCCTGGTCGCAGTGCAACATCGTCGCTACTTTTCGCATCAACGGCCCTGCGGAAAGCTCCGCTGAGGAGGCTTACCAAACCGGTACAGAGGCTACGGGGACGATCCCTTCGTTGTCGACTCCGGTCCGCGTGTCAGGCCCCTGACAGAACTTCCGACTGCAGCGGCGCAGACTCTTCCTCGACGGCCAACCAACCATATTCGAGGCGACAGCCATGAAGAACATTATTCTCTTCCGGAAAAACACCTTGCACTTCGTTTTCACCACCGTCGCGATCTGCGCGGCGCTCAGCACGGTTACTCGCGCCGACGACGTGCGCCAAGAGCACGTCCGCTATGATGACTTGAATATTCATACAGATGCCGGCGCCGCGGTACTTCTGCAGCGCATACGGGATGCGGCAGCACGGGCGTGCGAGCTGCCCGGCACGCGCGACCTCGACCAGTTGGCCGCGGTCAAAACATGCACCGATCATGCAATTGCCACTGCGGTCGATACGATCAAACGGCCGGCTCTTACGCGTATCTACGACGAGAAGTTCGGCATCACGCAGAGCGTCGCGGTCGTTGCGTCGCGTTGAACTGTGTCGAGTGCGGGGCCCCAACGGGGCCCGAATTATTTTTGTGGCGGAGAAGGTGAGATGGATTTCCTCACGACCGCTCCTACTCGCAATTGCTGCGTGTTACCGCTTTGCATGCAGCAGACGCTAGCACATGTGCCCCAGGTATCTGCCCAAGCGATCGGCTGGGTCAGGGAGCGATACTGCGTCTTCGGCGCCCGCTTGCAATCAACAGCGTGTCTATGCATACTGAATGCATATTGATATTGAGTGGGACGCTGACAAGGCTGTCGCGAACTTCAAGAAGCATGGTGTGCGCTTCGAAGAAGCAGCTACGTCATTGCTCGATCCACAAGCGCTGGCCCAGGAAGACGCCAGCTCGGAAGGCGAAGCGCGTTGGCTTCTCATTGGCATGAGCGCAAGTGCGCGTTTGCTGACTGTTGCGTACACGTTGCGTGACGAAGATCGAATCCCCGTCATTTCCGCTCGCAAAGCCACGCGTAAGGAGGCTGAACACTATGCGTAAACAATACGATTTTTCAAAGGCCAAACGCGCGAAAGACATCCCACATCTCGCGCGGCTGCAAGCGGAAGCCAAGGGCAAGACGAGGATCACGATCATGTTGGACAATGATCTATTGATGGGCTTTCGAGCCAAGGCGCAGTCGGAGGGTACTGGATATCAAACCCTGATCAACCAGGCGCTGCGTCAGGCGGCGGGTGCGGCGCCAGTGGACGAAGCGACGTTGCGCAGGGTGCTCAGGGAAGAACTCAAGGCTGGGTAGCACGCGTAATCGCTTCTGCAGACCTTATATTCGCAACGTCTGGCGGAGAGGGTGAGATGGACGCCCTGCGGGCGTCATCCCCGCTTCGCTACCGTCCTGGACGGCCAATACAATGCAGTCATAATTTTCGCAACGTCTGGCGGAGAGGGTGAGATTCGAACTCACGAGACCTGTGAGGGTCCGCCGGTTTTCAAGACCGGTGCATTCAACCGCTCTGCCACCTCTCCGGGATTTGTGCGGCCTGTGGGACTGCTTGACGATTATCCTCGATTTCGGACGCTTGTCGCCATTTTGTTAGGGGAGCCGTCGTTCACGCGTCGGGAAGCTGGATCTCACCGCGCATCACGGTGACGACGCGGCCGCCGATGTGAACAGCCGACACGCGTCCCTGCCGGCGTTCGGTGCGGCCCTGCAGAAGGCTCGGTCGGCCCATGTCCACCCCCTGCTCGATGCGCCAGTGGATTTCGCTATCGGCGCCACCGAGCAGCGAGGCGAGTAAGGCGATGGTCGCGGCGGTCGCGCTACCGGTGGCGGGATCTTCGATCGTATTGTCCAACGGCGAGAACATGCGGGCGTGCAGCTCCTGTGCCGAAACACGATCGCTGAAGACGTCGACCGTGACATAAGGACGTCGCATCATCCGACTCGGATGCGCGATGCCGGCGACGGCGACACTCAGGCGGCCGCGTGCTTCGGCGCGAGGTAGGCCTGAATGTTCTGCATCGCGCGCGCAACGTACTGGTCCTTCTCTCCCACCGGTGCCACGTAATGCAACGCGGCGGCCGCGGTGTCGAGGTCGGTGAGCGAGGCGATCGTCCAGGCGGCGAGGTACTGGGAGGCGAGACATCCGCCGGCGGTCGCGATGTTGCCCTTGGCATAGAAAGCTTGGTTCAGGATCCTCACGCCTGCCTCTTCGACCCAGGGCTTGGTCGTGAGATCCGTGCGTCCAGTTGGCCCATGATCGAAGCATCTCGGACGATGTTGCGCGTGAGTAATCCGCTGCCGACGAGCACGGCGTCGGCAGAACACGCTTCCCGCAACGTACATTGCGCCTCGAGCACGGCGCCATTCATCGAACGGACCCGCGGTGTGGGAGCAGCCAGGGAGACGCGCCAGCCAGGCCGCTTGACGCGGCCCAGGATGCCGAAGGCGATCAGGGAATCGAGTTCATTGAACCCTTCGAATGTCAGGATGGCGACGTGCATGGCGGCTCTCGGTGTGCTGCGGCTGGTCCCCTAGCATAGCGAAGCTCAGCGCAATTGGTAGGTGCCGGCCTTGACCGCGATGGGCTTCGCGGTCGGATAGAACTGCGTAAACGTAGTGTCCACGGCTCCGTGCGCTTGGTGACACGCCGTGCACGACGCGCTTTCGGGCTGCAGTTCCGCCGACTCGGTTCCGTCGGCGGCGAAGAACGCCCAGCCGCCCTTGAAACGCGATTCATCACGGACGTGAAATTCCACGCCCATCATGTCCTCGGTTTGATAGTGGCCTGCTTGATTGATTGACTCGCGGCTGCCGGCGCGCCGGAACTCCATGGCGAAGATCGTCTTGTCGGGCCAGTGCCCGGATCGTTCGAACGCCGCCCAGGCGGCGGGATCGACAAACACATTATCGAACATCGAATGATCCCGGCTTGCGCCGTCGGCCGAATAACTCATGTCGATACCCGATGTCAGGTAAACCCATTCCCGATAATTCTTGGGGAATTCGAGCGCACCGTTCGCGAGGTAGCGAGGACCATTCGACTCGTCTCCGACCGCGGTCAGCGTCAGCACCGCGAGGATCAGACAGGCGGCGACCAGAAGCTTGTTCATGTGGAACTCCAGAGGATTGCACAGCGATCAGCAGCGCCGTGCTCAACCATGACCCAGACACCCGGATGGCTTGTGAACGCGTGCGACTGCCGGTGGATTTTTTTTCAGCTTGTCCAAGGGTCGCCGCGGCCGACTGAGGAGTTCCCCTCCGCAATTCGGGCAGCTGCCACCGAGAACCCGCTCTGCGCAGTCGCGACAGAACGTGCATTCGAACGAACAAATACGAGCATCGGGAGAGTCCGGCGGCAGATCCCTGTCACAACACTCGCAGCCGGGTCGAAGTTCAAGCATCGATATCTCCTGAGAAACCAGCCAAGGTGATCATTCGGCGAAAAACCGTGAGCGATATTCCGTGGGCGTGACTCCGAAGCGCCGGTCGAAGGCGCGACGAAACACGTCGTCGCTGCGAAATCCGACCGCGACGGCGATCGATTCGATCGGCGCGTTGGTTTCCACGAGATGGTCGCGGGCGGCATCGAGCCGCAGCGCCTGAATGAGTTCGGCGGGGCTTTGCCCGAAGATCTCGGTGAATCGGCGCGTGAACTGCCGTGGGCTCAAGCTGACCCGGGCGGCAAGTATATCGACGGTCAAGTCTTCGCCGAGATGCGCGACGATCCACGCGGCGAGCTCGGCGAAGCGATCGCCGGCCTTGACCTGGAACTGCAGGGGCACGGAGAACTGTCGCTGACCACCGGATCGCTTGATGTAGACCACGAGTTCGCGGGCCACCGCGAGACTCACGCGCGCGCCATAATCCTCTTGAATCAAAGCGAGACTCACGTCGATGGCCGCAGTCACGCCCGCTGCCGTGTAGAGGGGCCCCTGCTGAATGTAAATCTTGTCGCAGTCGACCTGTAGTGCGGGAAAGCGTCGCGTCACGTCGGCTGCATGGCGCCAATGTGTCGTCACGCGACACCCGTCGAGCAGACCCGTCGGGGCCACACCGTAGATCCCGGTGCAGATCGAGACGATGCGGCGGCACTGAGATGCGTGTCGCGCGATCGCCGCCGACATCGCCGCGGCAACCGCCGGCACGCGCAGGCCGGCGCCGCCAGGCACGATCAAGGTATCGATCGGACCCGCCTCGTCGAGTGCGCAGTCCGGGGTGATCTTCAGTCGGGATTCGCTGAGGAAAGTCTGACCGTCGACCGTGGCGGTCGCGACCGCGTAGGCGCCGCTTTGCACGGCGTTGGCGGCATCGAAGGCATCGAGGGGTCCGACGAGATCGAGGGTCTGCACGCCCGGGTAGGCGAGCAGGGCGATGCGTATCGGAGGAGTCGAGCTACTCATGGGTACTGGTTATACGCCCGCCCCGCCCGCGTCCTCCAGGTCGCCGAACCGACCATTTCGGACAGCGATGCGAGGCGCCTGTCTGAGGTATTCGGGTGAGACCGGCTCTCGGCTCAGCGCGGGGGCGGATCGCGCGCTTCGCCCAGGCTGACGCCGCAGCGGGGACAGGTGTGCGGACCGCGCGTATCGACAATTGTTGCGGCGCGATAAAGCAAGGCATGACGGCATCGGGGACACCGAAAACCGTATACGAACATCGCTACGATGACGAAGCCTAGAAATACGAGCGTTGCCGCGCGCACCAGATGATTCGCCCAGGTGGGAGGCCAGGCGCTAGCCAGCGCACCCAATCCCAAGAGCCCGACCAACAGGAACCGGGTCCACCATCGCAGCGTCGCCAGGATCGTCTTTTCAATCACTTACAGGTCATCATCGCGAGGTCACCCATGGCGCTCGTGCCCGTCTGTATCGGCGCTGCGGCCCGAGTTACAATTTTCCCATGATTCACGACTATACCAGCCAGCAGTTGCCCGCCCTGCCGCCCTTCGAGATCGGTGACGCGCTCGAGCGCGGTGGCATCATCCGGTTCAGCACATGCCCCTTCCCCGTTCCCCCGGCGGCGGATATTGAAATGCTCCGCGACGAACTGCCGCGCCAGCTGAACACCAAGAACGTCAGCTACCACCCCGAGAGCGACCGGGTCCACGGCATCAAGGACAACGCGCGTTTGCGCGATTCGGCGCACCGCGTGCTGAAGGCGCACAGCGAGGCGGTCGAGGCCTTTCTGCGCCGGACGATCCCGCATCTCGTCGACAACTGGACCGTGGGCACCTCGAGCTTCCGGCCGATCCAGGAGAAGGGCCGCAATCTCAAGCCGCATGCGAGCAACGAACTGGTGCACATCGACGCGGGCGCCTATGGGGCGACGAACGGCGATCGTATTTTGCGGGTCTTCGTGAACGTGAGCGCGCATGAGGATCGTGTCTGGGCAACCAAAGGCACATTTTCCGAGGTCTACGCGAAGCATGCGCAGGCCGCGGGCATCTCGGGCAGTCATCGACTCGGCAAGAGCCCGCTCGGGCACTTGCGCACGGCGATGCTGCGCGGCCTCGCCGCCTCCGGCATCAAGGAAGCGATGGTCGCGGACTCGAGTCCCTACGATCGGCTGATGCGACGTTTCCACAACTATATGAAGGACACGCCGGCTTTTCAGGCACGGGACGCGGATTACCGGGAGATCCGCTTTCCGCCCGGCAGCGCCTGGATGGTGTTCACCGACACGGCGAGCCACGCGAGCATTTCCGGTCAGCATGCGCTCGTCAACACGTTCATCGTGCGTCTGGCGCAATGCCGCCTGCCGCAAATCGCCCCGCTCAGTATCCTGCAGTCGGGTCGCGCTGCATGAACTCGTCGAGTCGCTGAATGACTTCGCCGGGTTCAATGAGATCCATGACCCCCGGTTTTTCGATCTTCACCCACCACGGCAATTGCTCCGGCTCCTTGCCCATGAACCGTCGGGCCGCATCGGGAAACCGGTTCACGCACCAGCGCAGGCTGCGATAAGGACCGCTGCGCGCGGGATTGGTCGGCGCGTAGAGTCCGATCACCGGCGTGTTCACCATCGTCGCCATATGCGCCGGCCCTGAATCGGGCGTCAGCAAGACGGTCGCCGCGGACAGCAGCGCCAGCATCTGCGGCAACGTATCGCGGCCGATGGTGTCGATCGGCGCCTGCTGCATGTCGGCGATGATCCGGTTCCCCATGTCGCGCTCGATCGCGCTCGGGCCCCCACAAAGAACGACGCGCATGCCCCAACGGCGCTGCGCATGATTCGCAATCTGTGCATAAAACTCCGGCCGCCAGTTACGCAGCGAGTGACTCGAGCAGGGACTGATCAGCAGCGTCGGCTGCGCATCGGGGATGACGCGCTTGGCATAGGCGACCGCGTCGTCCGGCAGCGGTACGTTCCACTCGAGCCGCCGGTCGTGGATACCGAGCGCCTCCGCAAACCCCCAGAAACTGTCGAGCACGTGTTCGCGGCGACGCACGGCGATGCGCCGATTCGTGACCAGCCACTGCCCGTCACGCGAGCGCGCGCGATCGAATCCGACTTTGATCTTGGCCGGCACCAGGGCGCAGACCAGATTCGCCCGAAAACTGACGTGAATCGCGAGCGCGGCGTCGAACTGCCGGCCGGCGAGCGCGCGCCGCAAGCGCAGGAGTTCAGGCACGAAACGCCGCTTGTCGAGCGCCAGGAACTCGATCTCCGGCAGCAGGCTCATGAGCTTCGCCTCGACGCGGCCGATGATCCAGGTGATGCGCACGCCGGGCCATGCGTGCTGAAGCGTGCGGATCAAAGGCACCGCGTGGCAGGTGTCGCCGATTGCGGAGAGTCGAATCAGACAAATGTGTTGCAGCGGCGCTACCGCGCCGGCGCTGGGTTGCTCAGCGATGACGGCCAATCCGGCCGGGCGCGGTGCACGGAATATGTTTTATGCGGCGTGGCATGTCGGTTTCGCATTTTCGAGGCTTTGCCCGGGGCGTGCAAGGGCCGCCCCCGGCCGGTTTTCGACGCAGCGGAGCCTTGAAATGGGGGATGACGCCTCCACCATCCGGCCGTTGGAGACCGCCTGACTGCCGTTCCATGGGTCCGGCACGGGCGCCCCGGGAATGCTAAAATCCCAGGTACTCGATTCATTAGGAGTGTTGATCATGGCCACTTATCCGAACAGTAACGCGTCGTTCACACGCGCCGGCAGCGACAGCCGCGCCGTTTTCATCACCCGCACCTACACCCATCTCGTCGGCGGCATCCTCGGGTTCATCCTCGTGGAATTCGCTCTGTTCGACTCGGGGCTCGCGGCCGACATTTTCCACTTCATGATCGGCTTCAACTGGTTCCTGATCCTGGGCGCTTTCATGCTCACGGGCTGGCTCGCCACGCGCACGGCGCAGACGAGTTCCTCGATCGGCATGCAGTACTTCGCCTACGGCGCCTACGTCGTTGCCGAGGCCCTGATCTTCGTGCCGCTGCTCTACATCGCCAACATGAAGGCCCCCGGCACGATCGACAGCGCCACCCTGGTGACGTCCCTGGGCGCAGCCGGCCTGATGTTCGTCGCGCATCGCACGCGCAAGGACTTCTCGTTCCTGCGCGCGATGTTGATGTGGGGCGGCATCCTCGCGATTCTGGCGATGGTCGGCGGAGCCATTTTCGGCTTCCAGCTCGGCACCTGGTTCTCGGTCGCGATGATCGGCTTCGCGGGTGCGGCGGTGCTCTACGACACCTCGAACGTGATCCACTACTACCCGGAAGACCGCTACGTCTCGGCGGCGATGCAGCTGTTCGCCTCGATCGCCCTGATGTTCTGGTATGTGTTGCGCCTCATGATGGGCAATCGCAACTAAGCGATCTTCGAGTTCAGGCCTTGTGTGCCGCGCGACTCGCGTCGCGCCGACAGGCGGCCCGTACCCTCGGGCCGCCTTCATTTCAGGACTTCGATCCCACCCATGTAGGGCTTCAGCACCGTCGGCACCCGGACGCTGCCGTCGGCCTGCTGATAGTTTTCCAAGACCGCCACGAGCGCCCTTCCCACGGCGACTCCCGAGCCATTGAGCGTATGCACGAGCTCGGGCTTGCCGGTCGCCGGGTTGCGCCAGCGAGCCTGCAAGCGCCGCGCCTGAAATGACTCGAAGTTGCTGCACGAGGAGATCTCACGATAGCGCTGCTGCGACGGCAGCCAGGCCTCCAGATCGTAAGTCTTGGCGCTAGCGGCGCCCACATCCCCGGCACAGAGCGCGAGCACACGGTACGGCAGTTCCAGCGCCTGGAGCACCGCCTCCGCGTGGCCGGTCAAGGTTTCGAGGGCGGCATAAGAATCCTCGGGCCGCACGATGTGCACGAGCTCGACCTTCTCGAACTGATGCTGCCGAATGATGCCGCGCGTGTCCCTGCCGGCGGAACCCGCTTCGGATCGGAAGCACGGCGTATGCGCCACGTAGCGCAACGGCAGGCGGCTGTCCTCGAGAATCTGGTCCCGGACCAGGTTGGTCACGGGCACCTCGGCGGTCGGAATGAGATAAAACCCCGGATCGCCTTTGACGGCGAACAAATCCTGCTCGAATTTGGGCAGCTGGCCGGTGCCGACCAGAGCCTGCGCCTGCACGAGATAGGGAACGTAGGCCTCGCGATACCCATGCGTGCCGACGTGCAGATCGAGCATGAACTGGGTCAATGCGCGATGCAGGCGCGCAAGCGGCCCCGTCATGACCACGAAGCGCGCGCCCGACATGCGCCCCGCGGCCTCGAAGTCCATGCCCAGAGGTTCGCCCAGCGCGACGTGATCCCGGGGCTCGAAGCCGAGCACCGTCGGCTCCCGCCAGCGACGAACCTCGATATTGGCCGACTCATCGTGTCCCTCGGGCACGCTCGCATGCAGGATGTTCGGCAGACCGAGTTGCAGCTCGCTCTGCTCCGACTGCAGCAACTGCAGCTGCTCGTCGACGACCTTGAGCTGCGCCGCGAGCGCATCGCCGACGACCAGTAAATGCTCGGCATCCTGGCCTTTGGCCTTTGCGAAACCGACCGCCTTGGCATTGGCATTGCGTTCGGCGCGCAGGCGATCGGCCTCGATCTGCACGGCTTTGCGCCGCTCCTCGAGCGCGGCGAACGCCGCGACGTCGAGGACGAATCCGCGGCGCGCCAACTGAGTGGCGACGCCGTTCAAATCACTGCGCAGCAGCTTGGGATCGAGCACGATGGTTTCCTTCGGACGAAAGCGTTTGGCTATTGTAGGCGAAGCCGGCCCAAGGTCACGAACCGGCACAAGATCAGGAATCGAGCAGGGTCACGAACCGGCGCGCTTCTGCCGGTCGCGCTCGCGGCGCGCCTCCAGGGCTTCGCCGATCTTGATCTCGAGACCGCGCGGCACGGGCTTGTAGTAGCGGCGATCGGGCATCTGGTCGGGCAGATAGCGCTCGCCCGCGGCATAGCCGTCAGGCTCGTCGTGCGCGTATCGATAGTCTTTGCCGTAACCGATCTCCTTCATCAGGCGCGTGGGCGCATTGCGCAAGTGCAGAGGCACTTCGAGCGAGCCCAAGGAGACGGCGTCGGCACTCGCCGCCTTGTAAGCCGTGTAGACCGCGTTGCTCTTGGCCGCGCACGCGAGGAACAGCACGGCCTGGGCAATCGCGAGTTCCCCTTCCGGGCTGCCCAAGCGCTCGTAGACCGCGCAGGCTTCGAGCGCCAGCGTCAGGGCGCGCGGGTCGGCATTGCCGATGTCCTCGCTCGCCATGCGCAATACGCGTCGGGCGACGTACAGGGGGTCACAGCCGCCCGCGAGCATGCGGCACAGCCAATACAGGGCGGCATCGGGATCGCTGCCGCGCACCGACTTGTGCAGGGCCGAGATCTGGTCGTAGAAATTCTCTCCGCCCTTGTCGAAACGGACGTAGGTGCTGCCGATCACGGCGCGCGTCGTGTCGACGTCGAGGCGTCGGCCGTCGCCGACCGGCGCGGCGAGATCGGCCGCGGTTTCGAGCAAATTGAGCAGGCGCCGCGCATCGCCGTCGGCAGCCGCGAGCAGCAGCTCGCGAGCACCGGCATCGATGGCCAAATGCAGGGTGCCGAGGCCGCGGGTCGCATCGACGAGCGCGCGATCGAGCAGGCGGCCGAGATCATCGGCGTCGAGCGATTTCAGCACATAGACGCGCGCCCGCGAGAGCAGCGCGTTGTTCACCTCGAACGACGGGTTCTCGGTCGTCGCACCGACGAAGATCAGCGTGCCGTCCTCGACGTACGGCAGAAAAGTATCCTGCTGCGACTTGTTGAAGCGGTGGACCTCGTCGAGAAACAACACGGTATCGCGCTTGCCCCGCAGCGAACGTGCCTGCTCGACGACCGCACGGATGTCCTTGATGCCCGCGAGCACGGCCGACAGCGCGACGAATTCCGCATCCGCGCCGTTCGCGACCAGGCGGGCGAGCGTGGTCTTGCCGGTTCCCGGGGGACCCCACAAGATCATCGAATGCGGCCGACCGGACTCGAGTGCTCGGCGCAGAGGCGCGCCGACCCCGAGCAGATGCGACTGACCAACGTATTCGTCGAGCGTTTGCGGCCGCAGTCGGTCGGCCAACGGGCGATAGGTCCCGTCGCTGACGGCCCTCACGGGCTGCCGCGTCCGATCACGTCGACGCCCGTGGGCGGCGTGAAGCTGAATAAATCCGGGGCGAATTTCTGGTTGCGCTTCGTGTTGCTGAAGCTCAGGCGCGTGACTTGGCCGAGTTTGTCGGCCAGCCACATCTGCGCGAGCTCACCGTCCGCAAACCCGATCTTGATCAGCTGAAAATCGCTGTCCTGGTGCTTCGGCTTCAGTTCGTACCACTGCAAACCGTCGCTGGGCGGCAGCGCCGTGATGTCGAACTGTGTGCCGACCGAGCCGGTGCCGGACAACAAGACCGCCGGCGTGCTCGCGAGCGTCGCATCCATATCGCGCACGTTGGCCTGCGCGAGATCTTTGTCATAGAACCAGAGTTTCTTACCGTCCGCGAGGACGAGTTGCTCCGAGGGCTCGCTGTAGTCCCAGCGAAACTTGCCGGGGCGCTGCAAATATAAATGCCCGGCGGCGGAGCGCAACAGCTTGTCATCGCTGTCGGAGATCGTCTGCTTGAAATCCGCGGACCAACTCGAGAGACCTTCCAGGTAATGTTCGACCTGGGCGGCCGGCGCGCCCGTCGGCGTCGCGGCCGCGACCGAAGCGGTCGAACCCAAAGCAGACAGAATGGAAACCGCGCTCAGCAGGCAAACCGCGGCCATCAAGCAGGCCGTGCCAGGCACCGAGGCTGCAAGCGGCAAGCGCCGTCGAATCAGGCTGAGCATCGCGGTCACTCCTCCGCCGGGGGTGCGGCGCCGAAGATCTCACGCGAACCATTGGGCTGCAGAGGACCGACGAGGCCCGCCGCCTCCATGCCCTCGACGAGACGCGCCGCGCGGTTGTAGCCGATCTTGAGTCTGCGCTGGACACCGGAAATCGAAGCCTTACGG
>Ga0116226_10005230_pt1 | contig 11576 bp, 11 predicted proteins | sample S1TSphfallax_FD_89692 | JGI IMG/M metagenome (GOLD analysis project Ga0116226, IMG submission 89692) | Host-associated microbial communities from peat moss isolated from Minnesota, USA - S1T2_Fa - Sphagnum fallax MG | ecosystem: Host-associated > Plants > Peat moss > Unclassified | place: USA... | reverse complement strand
TTAAACAGGCGGAATTAACTGCTGAGGTTTTAAAAACTGAGGTTTTGCGATTATTATCATCACCAGTGGAACTAGCCAAAATGAAAAAAAGCGCTTTGTGGCTAGCTGTTCCAGAAAGCGTGGATAAATTGGCTTGTTTAATGCGGGAAATTGTCGAAATCTAGAAAGTAGGGACAGAGAACAGGGTCAGAAAACTTGACTCTAAAAGACTTTTACCGCCCAAATACTGTTCCTTTGCTGTATTTTACAGTTCCCAAAATTTAGTTATTCTTTCCCTTTGAGGTATTGAGGAAGAAGGCTCTTCAATTAGATATAGCTGGATAAATTGTTTTACCACTTCCTTTTGTGGTAAATTCAAAATATTAGCTATTCTAATCAATTTATCCATCTGTGTCCCATCTTGTTCAGGCGGAGTCAGGCGATAGTAAACATTATCAGGAAGCGTATCAACCTCATCTGGGAAAAGTCGTACTGCAAGTATAAATGCTGGTAAGTAATAGCAAAATGCTTCTGGCGTAAAAAACGATAAACAAAATCGATACCTATTTATAGTTGTAACAGGTACTTCCTTCCAGTTTTTACCCCTAAATTGTTCTGCGAGCTTTTCCAATTCCCAGTATCCTGAAGATTCTACCAATCTGTCATCGCCAGGGTATTGAATGTCAGCAAAGGCTATCTGAGTTTCTTGGACTATTTTTGCGGACATTTCATCGGGACATTTCATCATATTCCTTGACACGCTAGAAAAAATAGAGAGTTCGGAAACAGAGGATCGCCAGAGTTATCCAGCAAAACTGACTCCGATTTAACTTGCTTGAGCCCAACTTTTCGCCCAATGGAGAGTTTCATGTGCTCGTTCCAAAGAAGCAGCTTCGCAATAAAGGCGTAATACAGGTTCTGTTCCACTAAAACGAATCATTAACCAACTTTGATCAGCTAATCGAAATTTATAACCATCTATTGTTTGACAATCAATGACAGCCTGATCAGCAATTTTGGTTAGAGGTTCAGTTTGTAATTGATTTAATAATCTTCCCCGCACTTCCATACTTGCTAAGGGTAAGTCTATGCGATCATAAGCTGAAATGAAGTTTGTCCGTTTTTGTAATTGGCGATGATATTCACTTAAATCCAAACCTGATGCGACGATCGCTTCGAGGACATACAAGGCTGAGAGTAAAGCATCTCGTTCGGGAATATGACTTCCATAGCCAATTCCACCAGATTCCTCCCCACCCAATAGCACTTCTGTCGCTAACATCCGATCAGCGATATATTTATAACCAACTGCTGTTTCAAATACTGGCAAATTATATAAATCAGCCACTAAGGGAATTAAGTCAGAACCACTGACTGTTTTGACGATTTCACCACTAAAGTTACGTCTCTGTTTGAGATGGTCGATTAATATCGGGATCAAAATTTGGGAACTGAGGAAATTACCTTCTCCATCTACTGCGGCGATGCGATCGCCATCTCCGTCAAAAACTAAGCCAACTGTTACACCCAAACTATCAGTAGGACGATGATTTTGGATCACATTAAATAAACGGGAGAGATATTTGGGTAATGGTTCTGGCGCACCTCCCTCAAATAAGGGGTCGCGATCGCTATTAATTTCTCGGACTCCATCTCCCAACAATCTGCTTAATCCACTAGCAGATGCGCCATGCATAACATCCACAAATAAAGTTAACTTACCCTCAGCGATCGCATGTTTAATCCGATCAAGATCAACCTTATGAGTCAGCCCTTGACAATAACTATTCCATGGGTCAAATTCTTTAATTACACCTAAATTAGCGGTGGAATTACTTTTAGATAAAAATTCTTGGGATAATCCAGCTTCTATTTTCTGGGTAACTTCTGGTGGGACTGAACCGCCAAAAGTACTCTTTACCTTTAATCCTAAATATGCAGCAGGGTTATGACTTGCTGTAATTACCAGAGCGCCTAAAGCATTAAATTGTTTTGCAGCCCAACTAAAAGCAGGAGTAGGCGCATAAGTATGGCTAAGTAAGACATCAAAACCAGTAGCACTAACAGACTCAGCTACGGCTTGAGCAAAATCTTCCGCCATGAACCGTCGGTCATAACCGACAACAATTTGCCGACTATTGACTATAGGAGAATAGGTCTCAAATAGCACTTGTGCTGCCACCGGGACTACTGAGGCTAGGCGAGCAAAGGTAAATTCTTCACCGATGACTCCCCGCCAGCCATCTGTACCAAATTTGATTGGGTTAGTTACAACTGGCATGAAAATATCCTAGAATTAATAGGGAAGATTTTATCATTAGATGCTGTCTGGATCAAAAAATGTTGCATGTTAAATCTGAGCAGCCAGAGCGATCGCCAAAGGTAAAATGCGATGTTCTTGGACTTGAATCCTCCCATGGAGTGTTTCTGGCGTGTCATCTGGGAATACTGGGACTGCTGCTTGGATCAAAATCGGACCGCTATCCATTTCTAAACATAATAAATGAGCAGTACAACCAGTAATTTTGACTCCAGCTGCTAAAGCTTGTTCTACAGCCCGCGTTCCCTTAAAACTAGGTAAGAGACTGGGGTGAATATTAATAATTTTATTGGGGTAAGCATCCAGGATCACTTCTGTAACTAACCGCATCCAGCCCGCCATAACTATCCATTCAACTTCGTGTTCTTGTAGAACTTGTACAATCTGACGGTCGAAATCTTGGCGTACTTTATATGCTTGATGATTTAGATAAACAGCTTTTATCCCCAAATCAGCAGCTCTAACTGCTACATAAGCTGTAGGATGATTGAAAATTAAAACTTGAATTTGCGCATTTAGCTTTTTTGCAGCGATCGCCTGAGCCACCACAGCAAAATTACTCCCACTCCCGGAAGCCATAACTCCTAATTTTAGGGGAGGAACTGATTGTCCAATTAGATCAGAGACATCGGGGGAAATCAGGCTCATATTAGCATTCGTCATTCAGGCAATTTATTCAATATAAGAGCGTTATCAGCAAATTTTGAGGGTCTAGATTTACTAGAGTCAAGATTATCCATTTGCAACTTTAATTGATTATTATCGATGAAATCGAAAATTGTGGATATTGTTTGCTGATTATCGGCGGACCTCAAATCAATTTGCATGGGCTTAGTAGTGGTATTAGCGTGATAATACAAGGTAGGAAGATTAATTACATTATTACCAGTACCTATGAGAGCTAATAGCAGTCTACCATCTTGGGTAAAAGTGAGAATGAGATTTGTACCTGATTTACCTTGTGTTTCCCACTTACCCCATAGTGTTTTTAAACCAACTGGTGCATTGTTTGTCGGCGTTTGAGTATTATTTGATAATAAAATCTTACTCGTTTGGGATAATGCAGTTGAGTTAAGTGATAATATCAATGGGATAAATATAGTTAAGATAGTGCATGAGAGCGTTCTAGTTGTGGCGGAAGCTAAAATCTTAGCCATTGTTTTGATGAATCTAATGGAAATACATTCTATACCATATTTTAGTTGTAAAATTAGTCATAGCCAAATATCTAGCAAAAACACTTATTGCGTCTAGGGGTTTTCACGTGTTCCCACTTGGCTAATTCTAGCTTACATTATTATACAAAAATCAGCGGTAACGCTTTATGCAAATGGCTGTACAACAAGAAAATATAAAACTTCTCAGTGATGTTTTACAGGAGCGCCTGGTAGCAGAATTCCCATCTGTTGAGGATTTACAAGCTAAATGCGTCCTCCAGAATCAGGAGTTAATGGTTTTAATCCAACACCCTCCAGATCAAGTAATTGATACGGAAAGGACTTTTATAGTACTGGAGCAAGCGTTACAATGGCAACTCAGTTACTCAGTTGAAGGAGTACGGTGCTTTGTCAGAATCACTGGTGAAAAATTACCCTACGCCAAGTGTTCTCTGAATATATATCCTCGTCAACAGCCAGAACAACCGGAAGTATCTTTGATTGAAGATGAAGAAGTTGAAGATCAAGACGATGAAAACAACTTTCAACCTCTAGATGCTCCAGATTTAATCTCCCACGAACCAGCCGTTGAGTCATACAACCCATTTTTTTCCCCCACAGAATCCTCAGAATCACCGGAATTCCAGATGGAATCAGCAGAGTTGGGCGCATCAGAGGAGAAATTTGACCCCTTCGCAGGTGCTCCAGATTTGCGAGACACGCAAAAAAGCAGATTTCCCGGACTTCCCCAATTTCCCACACTACCATCATCACCTATTTTTTGGTCTCTAGCGATGGGGGTATTTGTCATCGGTTGCGCTTCTGTTGGTGCGGGTGCTTACTATCTGACTAACTCTTGTCTGGTCTTCAAGTGTAAGGAATTAGAAACTGCTGAAAATTTGCATAACAATCTATCAACATTACTAAGCCAAGCTAAGTCAGACAAACAGCTACAATTAATTCAACAACAGATAGAAGCAGTTACTCCACCATTAGCAAATATCCCCGAATGGTCACCTAATCACCAGTTAGCGGTGGAATTAACTAATAGTTTTTCTGTTGAATCAAGCAAAATTCAACAGGTAATAGCAGCGATTAAAAAAGCTGCACAAGCAATCCGCAAAGGTCAATCTATCGCTTCTAGCACAGAAGAATTAAAAAATCAACAGGAGTTATGGCAACAATCCGTAGCGGTACTAGAAAAAATTAGACCAACTGACGATCTTTATACACTAGTATATCCACTATTACCGGAATATAGACGGAGATTAGCATCTATTGACCGAATATATCTGGAAGAAGAATCACTGCAAAAAAAACTAACTTTAGTCCAAGAGATTGCTAAAACAGCAGAAGAGAAGCAGAGTTCTGCTAAATCTTTGAGTGATTGGCAAAAAGTAGTACATAGTTGGGAAGTGGCAATTAATACTTTAAAACGCATCCCTACAACTAGTGCAGAATACAGCAATGCTCAATCTCTAATCACAAAGTACCAGCCACAGTTTACAATTGCCAGTAATCGCGCTAATAAGGAGTTGTTTGCTCATAATTACTATCAGAAAGCTATGAGTTTAGCTAATCAAGCTAAGACCTACCAGCAAAAAACTCAGTTACAATTAGCGGTAACTGCTTGGCGACAAGCAATAGATGTGATTAAACAAGTTTCTGAAGATAGCTCAATTTATAAACAAGCCCAAATTTTGGCTAATTCTTATTCATCGAGTTTAGCACAAGCGCAAATAGAGTTACGAACTTTAGGTAGTTCATTAAATCAAGCTCGTGCTGATTTGATTGCTACTTGTAATAGTGGTAGTCAAATTTGTACTTTTACTATAGAGAATAATAAAATTATAGTCCGATTAAGCCAGATATACGATCAAGCATTACAGAATACCAGTGACACTAACATACAAGCTCATTTTGAGAAGTTAAGAGAAGCCCTCAAGGTAATCAGCGAAAATGCTAATCTATCTCTATCTCTGATTAATTCTCAAGGGAATGTCATGTACGAGCGCTTACAATCATCCAACTAGTACAAATAATCCCAAAGCGCTTGACGCATTTGGTCTATAGGTATTGTTTCTAACTGTAACCAAATTTTTAGAGCTGATGCGCCTTGTTGGATGAGCATTTCTAAACCGTTAATTGTGACTGCGCCTTGTTTTTCTGCTAGTTCAAGGAATTTTGTGGATTTTGGGAGATATATCAAGTCATAGGCGATCGCTCCTGGTGACAGATAAACCATTTCTTCTGGCTTCACAGGACAATCTGAGATATGGGGATACATACCCACAGGAGTTGTATTCACCAACAAACCAGCTAATGGTAGGAGTTTGGTCAATTTGTCCCATTGATGAACTTGTAAATCCACCGCCAAAGGAGAATTTTGCCAACTACTCTGAAATTCCACCAATTTTGGGTAATTTCGTCCAATCACATGAATTTCCCTCAAACCTAATTCTACACAACCTGCGATAACGGCTCTGGCTGCTCCACCATTACCTAAAATTACGGCTGTTGTTTGATGCCAATCTTGCTGATGTAAGCTTTGTAAAGGAGCAATAAATCCTGCTACGTCTGTATTTGTGCCGATCCAATGATCTTCTCGCCAACTGACAGTATTCACTGCGCCCACGGCTTGCGCTCTTGGACTGATTTCTGTTAATAGAGGTAATATGGCTTGTTTGTGGGGAATAGTGACGTTAAAACCTCTAATTCCCAGAGCAGCAAAACTGGTGATCGCTATTTCTAGATGTTCAGGTTGGATCGCCATTGGGAGATAAACATAATCTAACCCTAAATGAGCGATCGCCCGATTATGCATTACAGGAGATAGAGAATGTTCTATAGGATATCCCATCACCCCTAATAGCCTAGTTTTACCAGTAATTAAATTTGTTTTAGTCATTAAAATTTGATTTGTATAATTAGCATGATGACAACTTCAGAATCTACAACTAATCCCATCCCAGGACAATACTGGGAATGGCGCGGACACAAAATCTATTATGTACAAGCAGGAATAGAGTCAGATGTAAAACCACCTCTATTATTAGTACATGGATTTGGTGCTTCTACAGACCATTGGCGCAAAAATATTCTGGGACTAGGGACAGATTTTCCTGTATTTGCGATTGACCTTTTGGGTTTTGGACGTTCCGCTAAACCTAAATTGTCTTATAGTGGTGATATATGGCGTGACCAGTTATCTGATTTTATCTTGCAAGTAATTGGTCGCAAGTCCGTATTAGCAGGTAATTCTCTGGGTGGTTATGCTTGTTTGACCGTAGCAGCCAAATATCCTGAGAGTGTTGCTGGCTTAGTATTGCTGAATAGCGCAGGTCCTTTTAGTCAACCTTCTATTCCAGAAAACTCAACTAAACTTAGCCGAAAACCTTTAAAGCAGATATTGGATAAAATCACCAAGAATATTTTTCAACAATCCTTATTTCAGGTTTTACTGTTCAAATACGTCCGTCAACGTTGGGTAATTCGACGAACTCTGGAAAAAGTTTATCTAGACAAAAGCGCTGTTACAGACCAGCTAGTTGCTGAAATCCAACGCCCTGCTTATGATTCAGGCGCAGTAGATGTTTTTCTCTCTGTGTTCAGCACCCCTCAAGGTGAAAAGGTGGATGTTCTACTCCAGCAATTAACAATTCCTTTATTATTGCTGTGGGGAGAATTCGACCCTTGGATGAATGCGCCAGAGCGATCGCAGCAATTTCGTCAATACTATCCTCAGTTAACCGAAATCTTTCTGAAAGCTGGTCATTGTCCCCATGATGAAGTCCCTGAGCAAGTGAATTCTCATTTACGTGATTGGCTTTTATCCCATGAATTATAGCTTTGGCTCAAAGACAAACAAGATTCATTAAACCAACACAGGTTTAACACAACTTTTTTTGGAGCAAGACAGTCTAATTTATCAGTTATGCTTCCAAGAGGAAATTAACTAATCACTGTAAAATCCTTAGGTATGTTTTTCTCCAAAATATATCTTGCGATCATTCCCTACTTAATTCCACAGGTACAACCTACTATGAAGAAAATTATTTCATCCTGCTTATTAGGCATTTTACTTATTTCCAGCACCTTAGCTACCGCAGCTCACGCTGAAACCCATGCACAAAGAGCTTATAGACAGCGTCATCGCCAAGTAGTTATTCACCACCCACAACGTCATACCATAAGAGCCCGTCAAGTACGTCATACCATAAGAGCCCGTCAAGTACGTCATGACATCCGCCGTGACAAACGCCATGAAGTGCATCATTAATTAATCACTCAGTTCTACAAAGCTTATTTAACTGAATTTGCGACATTATTCCCCCGTTGAATCAACCTTCATCACAGAGGTTTATGTGTATACTAGAAGAGTACGTGATTGGCTTTTATCCAATGAATTATAGCTTTGGCGAAAAGACAAATAACATTCATCAAACCAACACAGGTTTAACACAACTTTTTTTGGAGCAAGACAGTCTAATTTATCAGTTATGCTTCCAAGAGGAAATTAACTAATCACAGTAAAATCCTCAGGTATGTTTTTCTCCAAAATATATCTTACGATTCATTCCCTACTTATTTCACAGGTACAACCTACTATGAAGAAAATTATTTCATCCTGCTTATTGGGCATTTTACTTGTTTCCAGTACCTTAGCTAACAAAGCTAACGCTGAAACCCATGCACAGAGAGCTTATAGACGGCATCATCACCAAGAAGTTATTCACCACCCAGGACATCATCACAGAAGAACTCGTCAAGTGCGTCATTACAGAAGAGCTCATCAAGTACGTCATTACAGAAGAGCTCATCAAGTACGTCATTACAGAAGAGCTCATCAAGTGCGTCATTACAGAAGAGCTCATCAAGTACGTCATCACATAAGAGCTCATCAAATACGTCATCGCATCCGCCGTGACAAACGCCATGAACTGCATCATTAATTAATCACTAAGTTCTACGAATCTTATTAAACTGAATTTGCGGCATTTTCCCCCGTTGAGTCAATCTTAATCACGGGGGTTTATGTGTATGCGAGAAAAGTACGTGATTGGCTTTTATCCCACGAGTCACAGCTTCGGCTAAAAGACACACAATGTTCATCAAACCAACACAGGTTTAACACAACTTTTTTTGTAGCAAAACAGTCTAATTCATCAGTTATACTTCCTAAAGGGAATTAACTAATCACAGTAAAATACTCAAGTATGTTTTCCTCGAAAATATATCTTGCGATTCATTCCCCCACTTATTCCACAGGTACGACCTACTATGAAGAAAATTGTTTCATCCTGCTTATTAGGTGTTTTAGCTGTTTCCAGCGTCTTGGCTACCGCAGCTAACGCTCTAACCCCTGCTGAACGCCACCGTCTAGAAATTGAACGTCACCACGAAGAGATTCGTCACCGCGAAGAACTGCGTCACCGCGAAGAACTGCGTCACCGCGAAGAACTGCGTCACCGCGAACCAATTCGTCGTCGTGAAGAAATTCGTCATATAGAAAGAGAAAGAGCTCGTCATGAATTGAAGCGTGACATCCGCCGTGAAAGACGTCATGAAGAACTTCATCACTAAGTTCTACTAAATCTTATTAGACTAAGTTTACAATATTCTCCCCCGTTGAACCAACCTTCATGACGGGGGGTTTCTGTATTATGATAGAAAAGATTTTGGGTCAGCAAAGAGAAGCAGGGGAGCAGAGGAACACGGGAGCAAAAATTGATGCTTAAGCAGTATATTTTTATGCCAAGTACCTAACTATATATCTCATGCCTTAAGTAATAGTTAGTATTTTTTCCGCTAATGAAAATCACAAAAATAGATAAAATCTCTTATTTAACGTCAGAAATTATAGAAACACAACTTAATTACTGGAAGCAGCAATTACAATCTGCTCCAGAAATATTGCAATTACCCATAGATAGACCGCGCACTAGGATACAAACTTATACAGGTAAAACACAAAAATTTACCTTAAACCAGGAATTAACCCAGAAATTAAAAAAACTCTCAATTGAGTCTGATAATACTTTATTTGTCACTACACTAGCAGCCTTTGCTACATTACTATACCGTTATAGTGGACAATCAGATATCCTCATAGGTTCACCAGTCGCAAACCCAAATATATTGGTCTATCGAATTAATTTTACATATAATCTTAGTTTCTTAAACTTACTTAATCAGGTTAGGGAAACCGCACTTAAGGCTGATGAAAATCAGGATATACCTTTTGAACAAGTAGTGGAAGCATTACAACCACAAAGCAGCTTAAGTTATTCTCCTCTGTTCCAAGTGATGTTTATCCTGCAAAATGCACCTATGGGTAAATTAGAATTACTTGATACTAGCTTAACTCCATTAGAGACAGAGAGTACACTTGCTAAGTTTGATTTAACAATGTCTATGTCGGAAACAGAGGTGGGGTTGGTAGGGTTATGGGTATACAATGCTGATTTGTTTGATAGCTCAACGATTGAGCGGATGACAAATCATTTCCAGAATTTGTTGTTAGCGATCGCAGCAAATCCGCAACAACCTGTGGGTGAATTATCCCTGTTAAGCGCAGCAGAAAGACATAAGTTGTTAACAAAGTGGAATGATACAGCCACAGCATACCCAACTGATAAATGTATTCATCAGTTGTTTGAGGAACAGGTAGAAAAAACACCCGATGCTGTAGCTGTGGTGTTTGAAAATCAGCAATTGACCTATGAAGAATTAAATCAAAAAGCTAATCAATTAGCACATTACTTAAAAGGCTTGGGAGTTAGACCAGATGTGCTAGTGGGTATCTGTGTGGAACGATCACTGGAGATGGTGGTGGGATTGTTAGGGATACTAAAAGCTGGTGGGGCTTATGTCCCTCTTGACCCCAATTATCCAGAGGAACGGCTGAGTTATATGTTGGCTGATTCGGGTGTTAAAGTGTTATTAACCCAACAGTCATTGCTGGAGTTCTTAACATCACATACTGTACAGGTAGTTTGTTTAGATATTGATTGGCAAGGGATTCCCCAAAATAGTCGGGAGAATCTTGATTCTGGAGTATGTGCAAATAATTTAGTTTATGTGATCTATACTTCTGGTTCTACAGGTAAGCCTAAAGCAGTAGGTGTATACCATTATAGTTTTCTTAACTTGGTCAGTTGGTTAATCTCAGATTTCCAATTCACCTCCGCAGATAGCACAGTGATCATTTCGTCTCTCAGTTTTGATGCTACCCAAAAGAACATATTTGCTCCTTTGATCGTAGGTGGAAGATTACATTTACTCCCCGATGAATTTAATCCTAGTTACATTCTCGATACTATATCTCAGCAGCGAGTAACTTGGGTTAATTGTACACCTAGTGCCTTTTATGCAATCCTCAACTTTAGCAATGATAGTTTTGCCAAACTCCAATCTCTACAATATGTATTTCTTGGTGGAGAACCAACTTCCATCTTGAGTTTGTTAAGTTGGCTCAACTCTCCTTCTTGTTCTGCAAAAATAGTTAACATTTATGGACCCACCGAATGTGCAGACATTTGTTCAGCTTACATAGTCAACCAACCTAATGAGTTTTTAAATAAAGCCATACCTATAGGAAAACCTATTCCTAATGTCAAACTCCATATACTAGATCAAAATTTACAACTTGTTCCTATAGGATTAATTGGTGAACTGCATATAACAGGTATAGGTGTGGGGATAGGATATATTAATGACTTACAGCGTACCAATGAAAAATTTATTCCCAATCCCTTTTCTCATGACAAATCAGAACGGCTTTATAAAACGGGCGACTTGGCTCGTTACTTGGCTGATGGCAATATAGAATACTTAGGACGTATCGATAACCAAGTGAAGATTCGTGGTTTCCGCATTGAACTAGGAGAAATTGTAGAAGTTCTCAGTAGCCATGAGCAAATCCAACAAGCTGTAGTCATTGCTAAAGAAGATATTTCTGGTAACAAACGCTTAGTTGCATATCTAGTTACTAGTAATGCCTCCCTGACAAGCAATCAAGTGCGGGAATTACTGAAGCAAAAGTTACCAGACTACATGATACCTAGTGGATTTGTCTTCTTAGATACACTACCATTAACACCCAACGGCAAAATAGACCG
>Ga0116226_10005229_pt1 | contig 11577 bp, 10 predicted proteins | sample S1TSphfallax_FD_89692 | JGI IMG/M metagenome (GOLD analysis project Ga0116226, IMG submission 89692) | Host-associated microbial communities from peat moss isolated from Minnesota, USA - S1T2_Fa - Sphagnum fallax MG | ecosystem: Host-associated > Plants > Peat moss > Unclassified | place: USA... | reverse complement strand
GGGCTCGTCGAAGCCGTCCTTCGCCGCCCGGATCATCGCGAGTGCCAGTTCGCGCAAAGTGGTGACGCTGTTCGCAAAGAGGCGGCGCAAGACCGGATAGGCCCAGGAGATGTAGGCGTAGTATGGGAGCGCATGCGCGAGTCCGGGCGCGGGCTGCATGTAGCCGGGACGGAATGCGTACGAACGAGCGAACAGGCCGCGCAGCTCGTTCTCGGTCCGCCCTTTCACGCGCGCCCACATCACGCGGCCTTTCTCGGTGGAGTCGGTGCCCTGACCCGACACGTAGCAGAAGGCCGCGCCGGGGCTGCGCCGCGCGAGCGTCCGCGCGAAATTCATCGTCAGGTCATAGGTCAGGCGGGAATAGTCGGCCTCGTTCCTCCCCACCGACGACACGCCGAGACAGAAGAAGCACGCGTTCCAGCCCGCGAGACGCTCCTCGATCTTCGCGAGGTCGAAAAAATCCGGCACGAGGATTTCGGTCAGCTTCGGGTCGGAGTGTCCGCACGGCCGGCGGCCGAGAACGAGCACGGCCTCGACCTCGGGATCGCGCAGGCATTCGTGGAGCACGCCCTCGCCGACCATCCCCGACGCCCCGGTGACGATCGCGCGCAGCTTCACGTTCAGTAGGGCGAGAAGTGCCCTGGGTATTTCGCGCCGACGCACGGAGCGCTCAGGCACGGCTTCACGATCGCGCGGAAATCCCAGTTGTCGGGCAGGGCGTAGGCGGCGCGGTAGGCGGCGAGCGCTTCCGGCCGGCGGCCGAGCGCGTCCAGAATCTGGCCCTGGCGCACGACGCTCCACGCGGCCCAGCGCGACTTCGCCGAGTCGCCGGTCGTGTCGGCGCCGGCGCGGTACTGCTCGAGCGCCTCGTCTCGGTTTCCCCGCGCCCACAGCAAAGTCCCGAGCAGGCAGTGCGCCTTCGCGAAGTCGACCTCCGGGAAGCGACCGCCTTCCACGTTCTTGAGAAAGCGGCGCGCCGCCGCGACGGCGTCGTCGAGGCGGCGGGCCTCGTAGAGCGCGACGATGCGCGCCGACTCGAGCATCGGGGACTCGGGATAGCGCGCGCAGATCTCGGACGTCAGCCGGACGGCCTCGGCGGGATTGCGCGCGCCGAAATCGTCCTCGGTGTAGATCTCGACCTGGATGAGCTGGGCGGCGGTCTTCGCGTAGCGCCCTTTCTCCGCCGCGACCGCGATCTCGCGCAGACCTCGCTCGCGGCTGCCGCCGAGCATGATCTTCGCGAGCCAGCCCACGAAGCGCGGGACCGTGTCCACGTAGTAGTCGAACATGCCGAGACCGAGTTGGGCGTCGTACAGATCGGGCGCCGCGGCAACCGCGGCGTGGATCGACTTCATCGAGGCGCGTCCGTGCGAGAACGCCTTGAGCCATTGGCGTCGCTCGATCGCCATGCGGCCCGCGATCCCGTGAGCGGCGCCGAGGATGAAGAGCACGTCGGGGTCGCCCGGATGGACCTTGAGCCAGGCGTCCGCAACGCGGATGGTCTCGTCGATCTTCGCCTCGAAGCTCGGCACCAAGGACGGGTCCCCCATCTCCGTGCCGTAGCAGTAGCGGATCAGATCGTTCGCGGCGCGGCCCAGGTACGCGTACGGGTAGTCGGGCTGCAGGTCGATCGCGCGTTTGGCGGCGGTGTCGGCCGCGGCGAAATCCATGCGGTAGATCGCGTCGATGCCCTCCATCAGCAGCTTGTCCATCGCGGGCGTGATGGATGAGATTCGCGCTGACGCGGGGGCCGCGAGGAGCAGCAGGGGGAGGAGATATCGCACGCGCTTCGTATATATCGTATCATGACGGCAGTTCTTTATGAAGGCCATCCTGTCCCGCGACGGGCGCGCCACGCTCTCCGAGGTCCCGGTCCCCGAGATCGGAGACGGAGAACTCCTGCTGGCCCTCGAAGCCTGCGGCCTGTGCGGGACCGACGTGATGAAGCTCGACACGCGCGCGAAGAGCGCGGTGCTCGGCCACGAGCTGGTCGGCCGCGTCGCGAAGGCCGGAGCGGGCGCCCCGTTCAAAGAAGGCGACCGGCTCGTCGTCTCCCACCACGTTCCCTGCCTCGACTGCCATTGGTGCCGCCGCGGCCAGGAATCGATGTGCCGCCAGTTCAAGGCCACGAACATCGCCCCCGGCGGCTTCGCCGACTTCGTGCGCGTGCCCGCCCCGCACGTGAAGCACACGACGTTCCGCGTGCCCGAAGGCCTGGACCTCGTCGCCGCCTCGCAGACCGAGCCGCTCGCCTGCGTGCTGCGCAACGTCAAGCGCCTGAACGTGCGCGAGGGCGACGTCGTGGGCGTCGTCGGCCTGGGCGCGATCGGGCAGATGACGGGCCAGCTCTTGAAGCACTTCGGCGTGAAGACCGTGGGCCTGGACCTCGACGCGGCGCGCGTGAAGACCTTCTCGCGCTGGGGCTCCGCTTTCGCCGACCGCGAGGCGTTCGCCGCCGCCGGCAAGGCCGCTTCCGAGGGACGCGGTTTCGACGCGGTCGTCTACTCCGCGGGCACGACGGCGCTCGTCGCGAAGTCTCTCACCTGGCTGCGCGACGGCGGCACGATCAACGTGTTCGCGTCCTTCCATCCGGACCCGACGCTCCCTCTCGATCTCAATCAGGTGTATCACCGCGAGCTCGCCGTCGTCAGCTCCTACTCCCCGAGCCTCGTCGACCTCAGGGAGGCCTTCGAACTGATCGCCTCGGGGAAGTTCAATCCGCTCGTGCTCGGCCCCGCGCGCTTCCCCCTCTCCGCGTTCGACGAGGCGGTGCGCGCGGTGAAGACGCGCCGAACGCTGAAGTCCGTGCTGGTGCCCGGATGAGCCGCACGATGCGCGCCGTCATCTTCCACGGCCCGCGCGACGTGCGCCTTGAGGAGCGCCCCGTGCCCGAACCCGACCGCGGCGAGGTCGTGGTGAAAATCGGCGCGGCGCTCACCTGCGGAACCGACTTCAAGGCCTACCGCCAGGGCCACCGCGTCCTTCTCGGCGATTATCCTTCCCCTTTCGGACACGAGCTCGCCGGCGTCGTTTCCGCGGCGGGCAAGGACGTGACGAGCGTGAAAGAAGGCGATCGCGTCGTCGTCGCCAACTCCGCGCCGATGGACGGCTGCTTCTGGTGCACGCACGGCCAGAACCACTTGTGCCCGAAGCTCAAGCTGCACAACGGCGCGTACGCCGAATACGACCGGGTCCCCGCGCATATCGTCGCGCTCAATCTGCACCCGCTGGCCGCGAACGTCCCCTTCGAAGTCGGCGCCCTCGCCGAGCCGTTCTCGACGACGATCCACGCCGCCGAGGTCATGGGCGTGCGCGCGGGCGAGTTCGCGCTCGCGATCGGCGCGGGGCCGATGTCGCACATGCTCGTCCAAGCTCTGACCGCGCGCGGCGCGCGCGTCGGCGTCTTCGGACGCGCAAAAGCGCATCTGGAAACCTCGCTCGCCGCGGGCGCCGAGGCCGTCTTCAGCGCCGAGGACGGCGAAGTCGCCGCGCGCGTGCGCGCGTGGGCGGACGGCCGCGGCCCGGACCACGTGTTCGAAGCCGTGGGCAAGCCCGAGACGCACCTGCAGGCGCTCGAGCTCGTGCGCGACGGCGGCAAGGTCTGCGCGTTCGGCGGCTGCGCGGCCGGGACGACGATCCCTCTCGACCTCCACCGCGTGCACTACAAGCAGCTGACGGTCCAGGGCGTCTTCCATCACACACCCCCTCATTTTCGCGAGGCGGTGCGCCTGCTGAGCGCGGGAAGGGTCAAGACCGAACTGCTCATCCAAGGCGAGGTCGCGCTCGCCGACCTCCCGAGATTTTTCAAAGACAACGCGGAAAAGTCGATTCCCAAAGCGGCGGTGAGACCGTGAGCCGCGAGAGCGACGTCCGCTTTTTGCGGCGCGCCTTCGCATTGGCCGCGCGCGTCGAACCCCGCGCGACGAGCCCCAATCCGCGCGTCGCCTGCGTGCTGGTGAAAAGCGGCCGCGTCGTCGGCGAGTCGGTCCACGCGCGCTTCGGCGGCGCGCACGCCGAGGCCGCGGCGCTGAAAAAAGCCGGCTCCCGCGCGAAAGGCGCGACCGCGTACGTGACGCTCGAGCCCTGCGCCCCGTTCGCCGGGAAAAAGACGCCGCCGTGCTCGGCCGCGCTCGTCGCCGCCGGCGTGCGCCGCGTCGTGTTCCCCGGTCTCGACCCGAACCGCAAAGTCGCCGGGCGAGGCGCCGCGTTCCTGCGACGCGCGCGCGTGCGCGTCGAGCAGTTGAGGATGTTTATGGGCGAAGCGCAGGCGCTTAATCGCGGCTTCTACTCGCGCATGCGCCGTGGGCGGCCGTGGGTGGTTCTGAAAACCGCGCTGTCGCTCGACGGCAAGGCCGCGGCGGCCTCGGGCCGTTCGCGCTGGATCACCGGAACCCAGTCGCGCGCCGCCGTCCATCGCCTGCGCGCGCGTCTCGACGCGATCGCGGTCGGCACGGGCACCGTGCTCGCCGACGATCCCGCGCTCACCGCGCACGGAGCCGGGGCCAATCCCGTGCGCGTCGTCTTCGCGGGCCGGCGGCCTCTGCCCGCGCGCGCGCGCATCTTCGACGCCGCGGCGCCGACGATCGTCTACCGCATCAAGAAGCCCGCGGATCTGCGCGGCGCGCTCAAGGACCTCGCGGCGCAGGGCGTCGGCACGCTCCTGCTCGAAGGCGGGCCGACGCTGCACGCGGCCTTCCTGCGCGCGGGACTCGTCGACGAGGCGTGCGTGTTCCTCTCGCCCAAGCTGCTCTCCGGCGCGGACGACCCCAACCGCGCGCCGCGCTTGACGTCGCCGAAGCTGACGCGCGTCGGGGAAGACTGGCGGATCGAAGGAGTGCTTTGATGTTCACCGGCATTATCGAGACGCTCGGGACGGTCGCCGGACGAACGGACACGACGCTCTTGATCGACGCGAAGATCGGCAAGCCGAAGCTCGGGGCGTCGGTCGCGGTCAATGGTTGCTGTCTGACGGTCGTCGAGACGAAGAACGGAAAACATAAGTTCGACGTCGGACCGGAGACTTGGGCGAGAACGAATCTCGGGGCGCTCGACAAAGGCGCTCGGGTCAATGTGGAACCTTCGCTCCGGGTGGGAGCGGAGCTCGGCGGCCATTTCGTGACCGGACATGTCGATGCGACGGCCAAAGTCTTCAAGCTGGAGCCTTGGGGCGAGGGATTTTGGCGGTTTCGCGCCGAGCTTCCGGACAATCTTCGCGGACTCGTGGCGGTCAAAGGATCGATCGCGGTGGATGGAATCAGCCTCACCGTGACGGCGGTCGAGAAAGATCATTTCGAAGTCATGCTGGTGCCGCACACCCTCAAGAACACGACGCTCGGACGCCGCCAGGCCGGCGCGCGCGTCAATTTGGAGGCGGACCCGCTGGCCCGCTACGCGATGAACGCCCTGCAGACGCTGAGGAGAAGCCGATGACGCCCGCGAAAGGATTCGACCGCATCGAGGACGCGATCGCCGACATTCGAAAGGGACGCATGATCGTCGTCGTCGACGACCCGGACCGCGAGAACGAGGGCGACGTGATCATCGCCGCGCAGATGTGCGGCGTGAAGGCGGTGAACTTCATGGCCGTGCACGCGCGCGGACTCATCTGCGTGCCGCTGCCCGGCGCGCGCCTGGAAGCGCTGAAGCTGCACGCGATGGTGGACCCGTCGAACAACGTGCACGGGCCGGGCGCCGGGCGCGACACGGCCTTCACCGTCTCCGTCGACGCGAAGAAGGGCACGTCGACCGGCATCTCGGCCAAGGACCGCGCGACGACGATCGCGGCGCTCCTGGACCCGAAGACGAAGCCCGAGGACCTCATGCGTCCCGGCCACATCTTCCCCCTGCGCGCGCAGGAGGGCGGCGTGCTGGTGCGCGCCGGCCACACCGAGGCCGCGGTCGATCTCGCGCGGCTGGCGGGGCTGACCCCCGCGGGCGTGATCTGCGAGATTCTCAATCCCGACGGCAGCATGTCGCGCACTCCGAACCTGCGCCGCTTCGCGAAGAAGCACAAACTCAAGATCGTGACCATCGCGGATTTGATCGACTACCGCCGCCGCAAGGACCGCCTCGTCGAGCGCAAAGCGAGCGCGCGCCTGCCCACGAAGTACGGCGAGTTCACGATCCGCGTCTACGAGGAGTCGATCACCGGCAAGGTCCACCTCGCGCTGGTCAAGGGCGATGTCGCCGGGGCGAAGGACGCGCTCGTGCGCGTGCACTCGTCGTGCGTGACGGGCGACGCGCTGTTCAGCGAGAAGTGCGACTGCGGCCTCCAGCTCGACGCGGCGCTCAAACAGATCGCCGCGGCCGGACGCGGCGTTCTCGTCTACCTCAATCAAGAGGGCCGCGGCATCGGCCTCATCAACAAGATCAAGGCGTACGCGCTGCAGGACAAGGGCCTCGACACCGTCGAGGCGAACCTGAAGCTCGGCCTCAAGGCCGACCTGCGCGAGTACGGCATCGGCGCCCAGATCCTCGCCGACCAAGGTCTCGCGACGATCCGCCTGCTCACGAACAATCCGCGCAAGATCGTCGGCCTGGAAGGCTACGGCCTACGCGTGGCGGAGAGAGTGCCCCTGCAGATGCCGGCGACCAAGCACAGCGCTCGCTACCTGAAGACCAAGAAGTCCAAGCTCGGCCACATGCTGTCCGCCGTCGAGGAGGTCCGGTGAAGAAGATCGCGATCGCCGTTTCCCGCTTCAACGAGGAGATCACCTCGAGCCTGCTCAAGAGTTGTCTGCGCACGATCAAGGCCGAAGGCTGGACCGAATCCCAGCTCAAGGTCGTGCACGTGCCCGGCGGTTTCGAACTGCCGTGGACCGTGCAGGAGCTCGCGCGCTCCGGGCGCTACGAGGCCGTGATCGCGCTCGGCTGCGTGCTCAAGGGGCAGACGCCCCAGAACGATCACATCTCGCGCTCGCTCGTGCAGAGCCTGCACCGCATCGGCTTGGAGACGCGCGTGCCGGTGATCCTCGGCGTGCTGACGCCGAACACCTGGGCGCAGGCGGTCGCGCGCACGAAGGGCGGCCTCGACCGCGGCAAGGAAGCCGCGCTCGCCGCGCTCGAGATGACCGCGCTGCGGGAGGAGCTGCGTGGGAAGGCGTAGGCTGGCGCGCGAGGTCGCGCTCCAGGCTCTCTACGTCGCCGACGTCTCGCGCACGCCCTCCGAGGAGTCGTTCGCGATCGTCGTGCGCCGCGACGGCGACGACCTCGACGACGAGACGCGCGAGTTCGCGCGCGAGCTGGCGCTCGGCACGCTCGCCCGGGTCGAGGAGCTCGACGCCTTGATCCAGCCGCGCGCGCAGAACTGGGCGATGAACCGCATGACCGCGGTCGACCGCAACGTCCTGCGTCTCGCCGCGTTCGAGATCGTCGCGCGCCCCGACACCCCGCTCGGCGTGGTCATCGACGAGGCCATCGAGATCGTGCGCAAGTATTCGTCCGAGGAAGCGACCAGGTTCGTCAACGGCGTCCTCGACGCTTTGAAGTCCTTGCGCGCGCAAGCCCAGCCCGTCGAGAAGCCCAAGAAAGCCCGCGTGAAGAAAAATGCCACCGAAAGCGAAGGCGCCTGACGCCGAAATCCGCGCTTTGCGCGAGGAAATCCGCGCGCACGACCGCCGTTATTATCTTCTCGACGCGCCGACCGTCTCGGACACCGAGTACGACAGGCTGATGGCGCGGCTCAAGGAGCTCGAGGCCGCGCACCCCGAGCTCGACGACCCGCAGTCGCCCACAAGGCGGGTGTCCGGCGGCGTCGGCACGGAGTTCCAGCCGGTCAAGCACGCGGTCGCGATGCTCTCCCTCGACAACGCGTACGAGGAAGCCGACATCCGCGCGTGGGGCGAGCGTATCTTCAAGAATCTGCCGAAAGGCGATTCCCCCTCCTATCTCGTCGAGCCGAAGATCGACGGCCTGTCCTGCGCGCTGACCTACGAGAACGGCGTCCTCACGCGCGCCGCGACCCGCGGCGACGGCGAGACCGGCGAGGACGTCACCGCGAACGCGCGCACCTTGCGCTCCATTCCTCTGACCTTGCCCGCCGGCGCGCCGAAGCGCCTCGAACTGCGCGGCGAGGTGTACATGACCTTCGCCGACTTCGAGCGCCTGAACGAGGAGCAGAAGCGCGCCGGAAAGGAGCCGTACGTGAACCCGCGCAACTGCGCGGCCGGCTCGCTGCGCCAGAAGGATCCGCGCATCACGGCGACGCGCCATCTGCGATTCACCGCGCACTCCTACGGCGTCTGGGAAGGCGCCGAGCCGGCCTCGCACTCCGAATTCCTGAAGCGCGTGCGCGAGCTCGGCATCCCCGCGAATTCCTACGAGCGCTTCGCCTCGATCGAAGAAGTGGTCGCCTACTTCGCGCGCTTCCGCGACGAGGTGATGCCGAAGCTCGCGTTCGCCGTCGACGGCCTCGTCGTCAAGGTCGACGACTTCGCCCAACAAAGACGCCTGGGCTTCACCGCGCGCTCGCCGCGCTGGGGCATCGCGTTCAAGTACCCCGCCCAGCAGGCGACGTCGAAGGTGGTCGCCGTCGAGTTCTCCGTCGGCCGCACGGGCACGATCACGCCCGTCGCGAAGGTCGAGCCGGTGTTCTGCGCGGGCGTGACGATCTCCTCCATCACCTTGCACAACTTCGCCGAGATCGAGCGCCTCGGCCTCAAGGTCGGCGACCGCGTGCTCATCGAACGCGCGGGCGAGGTCATCCCGAAGGTGGTCAAGGTCGTCGAGAAGGCCAAGAAGCGCGGCGCGATCAAGCCGCCGAAGAAATGCCCCGCGTGCGGCGAGGCCGTGGTCCAAGAAGAGGGCATGGTCGCCTACCGCTGCGACAATGTCTCGTGTCCCGCGCAGCTGCGCAGGACGCTCGAACATTTTGCCTCGAGAGCCGCCATGGACATCGTCGGCCTCGGCGACGCGGCCGTCGACCAGCTCGTCGAGCGCGGCCTGGTCAAGGACGTCGCCGACATCTATTCTTTGAAGAAGGAACAACTCCTCGCGCTCGAGCTGTTCGCCGACAAGAAGGCCGACAACCTGCTCGCACAGATCGAGGCGAGCAAGTCGAAGCCGCTCGACCGCGTGCTCAACGCGCTCGGCATCCGCCAGGTCGGCGAGAAAACCGCCGAGGTCCTCGCCGAGCGCATGGACGTCGACGCCCTGCTGTCCGCGAGCGAGGCCGACTTTCAAGCCGTGCCGGACGTCGGCCCCATCGTCGCGACCTCCCTCCATGCGTTCTTCTCGTCCAAGGAAGGCGCGGGCCTGGTAAAGCGTCTGCGGCAAGCCGGCGTGACCATGCCGAAGCTGGAGCGCGCGTTCTCCGCCGGCGCCCCCTTCGCCGGCATGACCTTCGTCTTCACCGGCGAGCTGAGCGCGTTCACTCGCGAGGAAGCCGAGGAGAAGGTGAAGTCCCTCGGCGGCAAGGCCTCCGGCTCCGTCTCCGCGAAGACGACCTACGTCGTCGCGGGCGAGGCCGCGGGCTCAAAGCTCAAAAAGGCCGAGGGGCTCGGCGTCAAAATTCTGACGGAAAGCCAATTCCGCGCGATGCTCCCCTGACTCGAGCTCAGGGCCGCATTTCAATCGCCGTTTCGCTCGCCTTTGACGTCCGGCGCGTCGGGCAGCGCATGCAGCTCGATGGCCGCCATGAGGGCGCATATCATCAGCATGCCGATCAGAACGCGGTTCGCGATCCGGCGGCTCGCGGCCCGGAGAATATCAGTGTCGACGCCGATGACTATGTCCGCCGCGGACGGTCGGGGATAGGCCACGGCGACCCGCACGCTCTCCTCCTGCACGCGCGCCCCGGGACTGGGCTCTCCCAGGCGGTGGACGACGGACTTGTTTCCTGAACGCCAAATGAGTTTCGCGTACGTCAGCGCGGGATATTGTCCCTGCAGAAGACGAAGCGAGCTCAACAACTGGACTTCGTCTCCCTGAAGGAGCGCGTCGGTGGCGTCATGGCTCACGGCGTTCAAGAGACTTTTGTGGAGACGGCGCGCGTCCTCCTCTCCGTCTCGATAGACGGAACCGACCATGCCGACGCAGCAGCAGGCGCACGCCGCGAGTTGAAAGAGCAGAACCCGCGAAATCGCGATCTTTGTCGGCGTCCACGGCGAGCGCTCAATAAACCCGGTCAATCATGACCTCCCCGGACGGCATTATTTTATGGCCGATTCGATTTTTTTTCAACGCGCGCATTCGCAGAACAATTCAGAATCCGATTCCGAGCTTTACCACTTTAATTATCATGCGCGGTTCGGCAGCCCCCCCGCAGGGCGGAGGGCTTGCTAGAATGATCCCATGACGCCCCGCAAGGATCGCGATCGCCCCCCCGTCGCCCTGCTCCACGTCGCGGACCGCACCGGGATCGTCGAGTTCGCGCACGCGCTGGTCGAGCTCGGCTTCGAGCTCGTCGCGACGGGCCCGACCGCGACGGCCCTGCGCCAGTCCGGGGCCAAGCACAAGTCGCTCTCCGAGTTCACCGGCGAGCGACTTCCGGCGGACGCGCTGGCGCTCCTGCACCCGAAGATCGTGGGCGCGATCGCGGCGGAGAAGCCGAGCATCGACCTCGTCGCGGTCAATTTCTACCCGCTCGCCGAGGCGGCGGGCGACCCGCAGTTGAGCCAGGACGAGGTGCTCTCCTACGTGGACCCCGCCGGGCCGACCTTGCTGCGCGCGGCCGCGCGCAATTTCAAGCACGTGATTGCGCTGTGCGATCCCGACGACTACCAGCAGGCGATCGAGACGCTCAAGGCGTACGACCGCATGCTGCCCGACCGGCGCCAGACGCTCGCGGCGAAGGCGTTCCACTCCGCGGCATACTACGACTCGACGGTGGCCCAGTATCTCGGCGGCAAGTGGCAGGAATTTCCGGACGAGGTGGTCGTCGCGTTGAAAAAGAGCGCGGATCTGCGCTACGGCGAGAACCCCCACCAGAACGGCGCGTTCTACACCTTGGCCGGCGCGCGGCCCTGGGGCTTGAACGCGGCGCGCGTCGTGCACGGCGGTCCGCTCGCGTACGCCCACTACCTCGACCTCGAGACGGCGTGGGACCTGGCCGCGTCCTTCCGCGAGCCCGCCTGCGCGGTGGTGAAGTTCGGCGTGCCGGCGGGTTTCGCGGCCGGAACGGATCTGGCGAACGCGGCGCGGCGCGCGTGCGGCGGCGACCCGCGCGGGGCGTTTCGCGGCACGGCCGCGACGAACCGCGAGATCGACGACGAGGCCGCGCAGTTCTTCGCCGAGGAGTACCTGACCTGCATCGCCGCACCCGACTTCTCGGCGAAGGCGCGCATGATCCTGAAGGCGAAGAAGGACGTGCGCCTGGTGACCTTGCCCTCCGCCTTGATCGCGCCCAATGAGCTCGACCTGCGCGCGGTTGCGGGCGGCATGCTCGTGCAGGAGCGCGACCAGCGGGCTTACATCGGCGACCTCAAGCGCGCCTCGAAGCGCGCTCCGACCGAGCGCGAGTCGGCCGCGCTCAACGTGGCCTGGCGCGTCGCCATGCGCGCGCGCACGCACGCGGCCGTGCTGGCGCAAGGCGCCGCGGTGATCGGCATCGGCTCCGGACAGACCTCCCGCTTGGACGCC